>ENA-USUE01001049-USUE01001049.1-human-gut-metagenome-genome-assembly--contig:-NODE-1049-length-13008-cov-13.708453_pt1 | contig 13008 bp, 15 predicted proteins | sample MGYA00250060_ERZ773396 | MGnify/ENA primary metagenome ERZ773396 (study PRJEB29103, sample SAMN06111989) | human gut metagenome | biome: human gut; feature: ankylosing spondylitis patient; material...
GTCAATATCACGAAGACAGGACTTATTCCGCAGGAAGACACCGGCACGGTGATGGTAAGCATGAACACAAAGCCCGGTTCCTCCATGGCGCAGACCAACAAGGTGATGGCGCGTATCAACAGCCGTCTTGACAGCATCCCTGAGATTGAGTACAGCGGAGCGGTCGGAGGATTCTCATTCAGCGGTTCCGGCCCTTCACAGGCCATGTATTTCATGACACTTAAAGATTGGGACCAGCGCAAGGACGAAGGGCAATCGGTGGACGACGTGATAGGCAAGATTTATGCCGCCACCGCTGATGTTCCCGATGCCACGATGTTTGCCATGTCGCCGCCGATGATTGCCGGCTACGGCATGGGCAACGGTTTCGAGCTTTACTTGCAGGACAAGACCGGTGGCGATGTCACTGCATTCAAGAAGGAGGCGGACAGATTCGTAGAGGCATTGTCCCGCCGTCCCGAAATCGGAGAGGTCTATTCGTCTTTTGCCGCTGACTATCCCCAGTATTGGGTGGACATCGACGCGGCGAAATGCGAGCAGTCGGGCATATCTCCCGCCGATGTGCTTTCCACGCTCTCCGGCTATTATACCGGGTCGTATGTGTCGGACTTCAACCGTTTCTCCAAGCTCTATCACGTCACCATGCAGGCACCGGCGGAGTACCGCATAAATACGGAGTCGCTTAACCGGATGTACGTGCGTACTTCCGACGGCAGCATGGCACCGTTGGGTCAGTTCGTGCGCCTGACCAAGACCAACGGGCCTTCCGACCTTACGCGCTTCAACCTTTTCAACGCCATCGCCATCAACGGCTCTCCGGCATCGGGCTACAGTTCCGGCCAGGTCATCAAGGCGATTGGCGAGACGGCACGTGAGGTGCTTCCCGCCACTTGCAGCTATGAGTTCGGAGGCTTGTCGCGCGAGGAGAGCAAGACCACCAACAATGCCGCATTGATATTCATCCTCTGCATGGTGCTGATATACCTGATACTTTGCGCCCTCTACGAAAGCGTGTTCATCCCCTTTGCCGTGCTACTGTCCGTGCCTTGCGGACTGATGGGCAGCTTCCTGTTCGCGTGGCTGTTCGGGCTGGAGAACAACATCTATATGCAGACCGGACTGATTATGATTATCGGACTGCTTGCCAAGACCGCCATCCTGCTGACCGAATATGCCGGCAAGCGGCGGTCGGAAGGCATGACTCTGTCACAGGCGGCATACAGCGCGGCAAAGGTTCGTCTGCGTCCCATCCTGATGACCGTCTTGTCGATGGTGTTCGGCCTTATTCCGCTGATGATGGCTCATGGCGTGGGTGCCAACGGCAGCCGCTCGCTCGCCACAGGCGTAATAGGCGGCATGATAGTGGGCACATTGGCGTTGCTGTTCCTCGTGCCGTCGCTGTTCATCACATTCCAATATATTCAAGAACAGGTTAAACGTAAATAAAATGAATAAGATAATCCTATCTATATTATCAACTCTGATGCTTACCGGCTGCGGCACATACAGCCGGTATCATCGGGCTGACCTCCCGACAGAGGGTCTGTACGGGGACATCCCGGAAAATGTTGATACAACAACCCTCGCATCCATTTCATGGCGGGAGATGTTTACAGATCGGGAACTCCAGTCTTTGATTGAGATCGGGCTTGAACGGAACACCGACCTCAACGTGGCGCGTTTGCGCGTTGAAGCGGCAGAGGCGGCTTTGATGACGGCCAAACTGTCCTATCTTCCGTCTTTGGGAATCAATGCCGAAGGTGGCATCAGCCGCTACGACGGGGCTACCGCAAAGACATACAATGTCGGAGCGAGTGCAAGTTGGGAGCTTGACATATTCGGCAAGCTTACGGCTGCGAAGCGTGGCGCGGTTGCCGCACTGCAAGGAAGCCGTGACTATCAGCAGGCCGTGCAGACACAGCTTGTCGCCACGATAGCAGACAGCTATTACACACTTGCTCATCTTGACGCGCAGATAGCGATAAACAACCGGACTTTGGAAAACTGGCGGGCTACCGTGCGCACGCTCGAGGCGTTGAAAAAGGTGGGCAAGGCAAATGAAGCCGGTGTGTTGCAGGCAAAGGCAAACGTGATGAAACTCGAATCATCGCAACTGGCTATATGCAAGAGTATCGCCGAAACGGAGAACGCCTTGTCTGCCATACTTGCCATGCCGTCACACGCGATTGAGCGGAGCGACTTGACCAAAGCCTCTTTCCCTGATACCATATCTGTCGGAGTTCCCATGCAGTTGCTTTCCAACCGCCCCGATGTGCGTCAGGCCGAAATGGAAGTGGCTCAGGCGTTTTACGCCACCCACGTAGCCCGCACAGCCTTCTACCCCAATATCACCCTTTCGGGCACATTGGGTTGGACTAACAATGGAGGTGGGGCGATTACCAATCCCGGGCAATGGCTACTCAAAGCCATCGGTTCCCTGACGCAGCCATTGTTTAACCGGGGCGCGAATATCGCCAACTTGAAGATTGCCCAAACCAAACAGGAAGAAGCCAAATTATTATTCCAACAATCATTGCTGAACGCGGGGAAAGAGGTGAACGATGCCTTAACCGCATGGCAAACGGCTAAGTCGCAATATGAAATAAACACTCGGCAGGTTGAGACCTTGCGTGAAGCGGTGCGCAAGACGGAACTGCTGATGAGCCATTCCGGTACCACCTATTTGGAGATATTAACTGCCCAACAGTCACTTCTTGAAGCAGAACAATTGCAACTGCAAACCTCTTTTGAGCGCATACAGAGCATTATCAAACTTTATCATGCATTGGGAGGCGGTAGGAGTTAAGACCTAAAGTGTAAATGGATTTTATAAATATTGATATAGCCCTCAAACATAGTGCATACCTGTAACATTTGAGAAATTATCAAATATCTCTCATTAGATTATAGTGATATAGTTATTTGTACATAAGTGTGCTTTTTGAGAATATCTATGGCGTGATGACTTCCTTTTACAGGGAGCATTGCGCTATTTTCATATAAATTATTCATTAACAACATCCGAAGTATGGAGATAAATCCATTCATCCGAAAACTTATTCCTTTTTTTTACAGGGAAGTTTTCTACCCGGCCCGTAAATGGTGATGCAGGACTGAACCACCTGCGCCAACTGTTGCTGGAAGCGCACAGAGAGTATCAGGACTATGTAGCCACAGGCGTAATGACGCTGCGGGTGTTTGCCTTGCAGTTCCTCGACGGTCATCATTATGCCGAAAATGACAACGCTGCAGACAAGAACATCCACCGCAAGGCGTTGGGTGCAATCGGCATCCTCCTGTTGGAAAGAACCGACCTTGTCAAACAATTCTTCACCCGGTCTTCACTGGAAGCCCCAGATATAGATAAGGTGATATTCCTTGTCTATACGGAACGTCGTGATGACGGAAAGCAAAATCCGGGAACATCCGGAACCGCCTCTGCGAATCGGGTGCAGGAACAAAGACTCTCGTGTGCAATCCGAGCCGAGGACATGCCACTGCTTGCTGACTGCGCTAATGACTCCAGCTTCTTCCAAAAGAAAGTCACAGTCCAGGAAATGAACGGTCTGATGTACGGAACACTCACTACTCCATTGGTGGCACTAAATCTTATGGGCATCGCCTATTTTTTTGACTGTCTGAGTGCCATGAACCTTGTCAGCCGCTGCTGGCAGACTGTCCTTGAGCGTAGCGGTTCCATCCTGTTGCAAGGGAAGAATAAGCCGCAGACACGTTCCAATTTCTCGTCCGCGCTCAACCGTGCAAGGAGCAACGGCATCTTCAGCAACAAGAATGACATAGACATTCTGATGAAGCATATACGCGAGAAATATGTCCGATAGACGGCCAAAATCCTGAGTGACAGTGCTATTTTGAGTGATACTTTGCAAGTGTCACTCAAAATATTGCTTTCAATGCCCTGTCTCATTGTTACTTTGCAGCCGAAAGCTTTCAAGACACGGGGCGACGGCTCTGAAAGTTGAATCAAAAAGAACAAAGTAACAATGAATGAACAACAGATTATTACAGATACCCAATGGGGAGAACGGTGTTCCGTCAAGCTCGACAAGTTGCTGTTCAGTACTTTACAAAAGCTGCAAATCCCGACAATTATATTTATCAATAAGATTGACCGTGCCGGTGTGAATTTGGAGCGTTTGTATATGGATATAAAAACAAATCTGTCGCAAGATGTCCTGTTTATGCAAACTGTTGTCGATGGATCGGTTTATCCGGTTTGCTCCCAAACATATATAAAGGAAGAATACAAAGAATTTGTATGCAACCATGACGACGATATATTAGAACGATATTTGGCGGATAGCGAAATTTCACCGGCTGATTATTGGAATACGATAATCGCTCTTGTGGCAAAAGCCAAAGTCTATCCGGTGCTACATGGATCAGCAATGTTCAATATCGGTATCAATGAGTTGTTGGACGCCATTTCTTCTTTTATACTTCCTCCGGCATCAGTCTCAAACAGACTTTCAGCTTATCTCTATAAGATAGAGCATGACCCCAAAGGGCATAAAAGAAGTTTTCTTAAAATAATTGACGGAAGTCTGAGACTTCGAGACGTTGTAAGAATCAACGATTCGGAAAAATTCATCAAGATTAAAAATCTAAAGACTATTTACGCGAGTTCGGGATAAGGATTGCGTAAAAAATAGGGTAAAACGAGCTAAAATAGTTCGTTTTACCCTTTGCTAATACATTGATTATTAGTAACTTTATAGTGAAACAAAAAACAAATTACTAATGATTAGCAAGGACAAAATTACTGAAAATCTCTGGAATATCCGCCGAATTGCAGCAGATTAACGCAACAGAATTTGATAATTAGGGAGTTAGAGGAAAAACGCAGAAGTTGGGCAGACAGTTGAAAACCGTCTTAAAGCAGATTAAAGCAAAAGAACGGTTTCCTAATCATTACCCGATGAAAGTGCAGATTTAATAGTTCCTGTTTCATTTTGCGGCGTTCTGCGCAGTTTTGCTTATCAATAGGTAACTCGTTGATTTATAGTTTTGCAACCAAAAAGAAACGAGTATGGCAAGAAGCACATTCAAGGTGCTGTTCTACGTGAACGGCAGTAAGGAAAAGAACGGAATTGTCCCCATCATGGGACGAGTTACAATCAACGGAACGGTAGCACAGTTCAGCTGCAAGCGGACTATCCCGAAAGAGCTTTGGGATGCCAAAGGGAACAAGGCAAAGGGCAAGAGTATGGAAGCGAGGGAAACCAATCTTGCGCTTGACAACATCAAGGCTCAAATCATCAAGCATTACCAGCGTATATCCGACCGTGAAGCGTATGTAACGGCAGAAATGGTACGCAATGCCTATCAGGGATTGGGCGGTGAGTATGAAACATTGCTCGGTGCTTTCGACAAGGAAAATGAAGTGTTCAAGAAGCGTGTCGGAAAAGACAGGGTCAGGGCTACCTATATGGCGAGGGTACGGGCAAGAAACCATGTGGCAGCATTCATCAGGTCACATTACAAGCGGAACGACATCTCCATGCCTGAACTTACGCCCGACTTCATCAAGGAGTTCGCCATGTTCCTTTCCAACGAAGCCGGACTGCACAACGGTTCGATATGGGAAAACTGCATGTGGCTGAAAGGTGTGGTGATGCGGGCACATTTCAACGGACATATACCGAGAAATCCGTTTGCCCAGTTCCATATAAGCCCGAACACGAAAGAGCGTGAATATCTGACGGAAAATGAGCTGAAAACATTGATGGAATTTCAGTTCAAAGACCCCAAGAACTCCTATCTCCGTGATATTTTTGTTTTCGCCAGTTTTACCGCCCTCTCATTCGTGGATATAAAGGAATTAAGCAACGACCAGATTGTGGAAGTGAACGGTGAGAAATGGATTATTTCCAAACGACACAAGACGGGTGTACCGTTTCAGGTGAAGCTGCTGGATATTCCCTTGCAGATAATCGAGCGTTACAAGGCTTTTCAGGAAAACAATCTTGTATTCCCCAATCTCAACTATTGGTCAATATGCAAGCGTATGGGAAAGATGATAAAGGAATGCGGCATCACCAAGAAAATCAGCTTTCATTGCTCAAGGCACGGGTTTGCGACCCTGGCTCTCAGCAAAGGGATGCCAATCGAGAGCGTCAGCCGTATTTTGGGGCATACGAACATTGAGACTACGCAAGTCTATGCGAGTGCGCCCAGAATGGTCGCTTAATAAATACTTCTTTAGCAAGAAGTTAGGATTGGGTTCGATATAATCCTATCGTCAATCAGTTTATCCAAAAGGGAAACCCGATGGAGAGTGTAGCATACTGATTAAAGCTCCAAGTCCACTAATAGTCAGGTGGCGACTGAGGGGCAAGACGAAAAGACACACATAAGGATGAAGCCTTGATTGGTTGAACGATAGTTCGGTGGTACCAAATCTTGCAACAACGGAAGACTATTATACATACGTTGTTTCATAGTACTCTGCCTATTTTGTGCGTTAGTGCAGAGCATAAAGAACCGACTATGACACAGCCGCAATAAGCGGACAAGAACGAAAGTCGCATCCGACAGTATGTCGTGCTAATAGTTATTAAGAGAACTAACTGGGGATTACCTAAGTCGGAACGCTGGAACAAACAGCTATAAAGAAAGCTTTTGAATATCCGATATGGTAACGGAACTTCCGTAGTAGTCCGAGCAAGGGAAAGCCTTGTACATGGCGAAGGGAAGTAGTCTGTAACTTTAATACAAACAACGGAAAACGTGAGAGACGTATGAGAAATCCAGAGCAAGTATTAAACATTTTAGCTGGACACAGCAATGAGCCCGAGTATAAATACGAAAGGCTTTACCGTATTCTATTCAATGAACAGATGTTCTTTGTCGCCTACCAACGTATGTATGCAAAGCCGGGCAACATGACACCCGGCACAGATGGCAAAACTGAGGATGAAATGAGCATTGACAGGATAAACAAACTCATAGAGAGTATAAAGGATGAGACTTATAGTCCCAATCCTGCAAAGAGAACTTACATTCCGAAAAAGAATGGGAAGATGCGTCCGCTAGGAATACCGTCTTTTGAAGACAAATTGGTTCAAGAGGTAGTAAGAATGGTGCTTGAAGCCATATATGAGGGACACTTTGAGTGGACATCGCACGGTTTCAGACCCAACCGAAGCTGCCACACAGCACTGAAAAGTCTACAAAACAATTTCAACGGTGCAAAATGGTTCATTGAGGGAGATATAAAAGGCTTCTTTGACAACATAGACCATAATGTGCTGATAGAAATAATGAAAGGCAGAATAGCAGACGACAGATTTCTTCGTCTGATACGGAAATTCCTCAATGCAGGGTACATGGAAGAGTGGCAATTCAACAAGACTTATTCAGGGACACCGCAAGGTGGTATCATAAGCCCTATTTTGGCAAACATATACCTAGACAAGTTCGATAAGTACATGGATGAATATGCCAACAAATTCAATAAAGGGACAGCAAGAAGCCGCAACAAGGATATTTGCAAACTCAACAGCAGAGTACACTACCTAAAACGTAGGATAAATGAAGTAGAGGATGTAAACGTAAGAACAAGGATGGTAGAAGAACTGCACGAAAAGCAGAAGCTGATACTTACAATGCCAAGTGGCAATGATATGGATGTAAACTTTCGCAGGTTGAAATACGTGCGCTATGCCGATGATTTCCTTATCGGAGTTATCGGAACGAAAAACGAATGTGAGAGAATCAAAGCTGACATCACCAAGTTTATGCAGGAAAAGTTAAGGCTGGAGATGTCACAGGAAAAGACTTTGATTACAAATGCACAAGACAGCGCAAAATTTTTGGGTTACGAAATATATGTCCGTAAAGACTATGCCACAAAGAGAAACAGTAACGGAACAGTGCGCAGATACTTCAACGGGAATGTGATACTACACGTTTCAAGAGAAGTAATCAAGAACAAGCTGCTCAGCCTCGAAGCCATGAAAGTTGTCACCAAACACGGCAAGGAGACATGGGTGTCAAAGGGCAGGACTTATATGATTGACAATGAATCGCACGAGATTGTAGCTCAGTTTAATACCGAAATACGAGGGTTCTACAACTATTACTCAATAGCAAACAATGCATCGGCTTTGGGACGCTCTTTCGGCTGTATTATGAAGTTCTCCATGTACAAAACTCTTGCTCAAAAGCTGAATATGTCAGTGAGAAAAGTCATTGAAAGATACCGCAAGGACAATCTCTTTGCAGTGCCTTTTGTAAACAAGGGAGGAGAAACCAAGTACAGGGTATTCTATAATGAGGGATATGCCCGCAAAACGGATTGTGAAACAGCCCCAAGTGACAATCTGCCGTATATGTTCAAAACGCCATCGTTGAGTCTGATAGAAAGGCTTACAACAAAAACGTGCGAACTATGTGGTAAGCACGGTGAAGTGGTAATGCACCATGTCCGCACTCTCAAAGAGTTAAAAGGTAAAAATGACTGGGAACGCAAAATGCTCTATATGCACAGAAAGACTTTGGTCGTTTGTGCGGAGTGCAATGCAAAAATCCAGAGCTGTGATAAGTAAAAATGATGTTACAGATGGAGAGCCGTATACATGGAGACGTGTAAGTACGGTTCGGGGGCAGGCAAACGAAAACCTACCGCTGTAAAGCGGAAAGGCGTTGTTTGCCGAGCCTACAGATAACCGTGCAGAAATTGGATAATGACCTCACGATGCTGGGCGACAAACTGAGCAAATCATTCGGAAACGTGAAAATAGCTGGGATATGAAACGGGAAATAATCACAACGGACAGCTATGGTAGAATTACCATACCATCCGATACAGGTAATATATGGATGAATGAAATGGAGCTGGTGGAGCTGTTCGGGGCAATCGCCCCGACGCTCCGTGCCGCCATTCGTGCCGCGTACAAGTGTGGAGTTTTGAATCCTCTTGAAGCTGAAAAACGTATCAAGCTGCCCAACGGCTATTACGCGGACATGTATGCCTTGCCGATGGTGGTGGCACTCGCTTTTCGCATTGACACGTCAGGTGCCGCAACGGTTCGCAATGCACTGCTGGAAAGATTGTGCCGACGAAAAGAAAAACAAGTCCTGCTGGTGTCAATGAATAACAGAATGCCGTATGAATGTTAGGGTGAACTTTTTATGTTCAGCCACTACAATACCTATGCGGACATCAAGCGGCGGAAGAACGAGAGCCGGACGTATTTCTTTGACAGGGCGGCGGAACGGCTGAACCGCAGGATGATGCGGGACGAGGAGGCGGAACGGAAGAGGCGGTGAAGCAAGAAAATAAGCGATAAGTCCGCCTTGATTTATTACGAAAAAAATAAAAAAAGTTTCTACTATATTTGTATTATCAAATATAAATTGTACTTTTGCAATACAATATCGCCCTTAGGTGGAAAATACTAAGGCTCGCCACCCCTAAAAAGGTGGCTTATTTTTTATATATACAATTGGAATATGGAGCAAAAACAACGCGTTATAGTCTATATTGATGGATTCAATTTCTATTTCGGACTGAAGAGCAATGCTAAATGGAAGAAATATTACTGGCTTGATATAGTCAAGTTGTTCGAGATGTTCATGCGCCCGAATCAGGAGCTTGTTGCCGTCAAGTATTTTTCGGCAAAGCCTGATGATATAGACCAAAGTCTTCGCCAGAATGCCTTTTTTCAAGCCAATAGAGAAAATCCAAAATTCAAGTTGATATTGGGTAAGTATCTGAAAAAATCTATAACCTGTTTCAAATGCGGAAATGTTATTCATACCCATGAGGAAAAGGAAACTGATGTACGAATAGCCACACAGATTGTAGCAGATGCCTATCAGAAGAATTGTGATATATCCATTGTAGTATCAGCTGATAGTGACATGATACCTGCTATCGAACTTGCAACAGAAGCTTGTCAAAAGGTTTTTGTATATTTCCCTCCTTACCAGTACTCCAGTAATCTTGCTACTATGGGTATGGGTAAGCCTATCCATATGAAACAATATGAAACTCGTTTCAGGCAATGTCTTTTAACTGATGTGGTACATCTTGGAAAGGCAAACTTTGATTTACAGATACCTAAGAAATGGAAGGCTTTTCAGTCAATCTGAATCAGAAATACGCGTTATAAAAAAGAAAAATCCGTAATACAGTCTGGAATATCCAGTCGTATTACGGATTTTTCTTTTCGTCTATGATATTTCTATTTGTTCTGCAAGAGGTATTGCAGTTCGGGATCGGACTGTATGCGCTGCAACTCGTCAGCGACAATCTGCCGGACATCGGCACGGATACGGTTGTAGTTATCCTAGTTCATCTCCTTCATGCGGTCGTTGCCGCCGGCATCTGTAAAGTCCGTGATGACGGGTATAGACCGGTAAGCCTGTTCCTCACGCTTCACTTTCTCGGCATCGACCACAATTGGATGATTAACGGTTTAATCTGACGTAGTGACGACATGAAGTCATTAAATCCGTAAATCAGTGCGTCAGTCAATCTGTAATTATCTGCAACATCCAGTCCCCGAAGACGTGCATATTCCACGACTTCGGGCTTTTTTATCTCCTTTTACCTGAAAGAGCCACCCGTTTATACTGCATTTTCTTTTGGCATGACCTATTTTGCGCCGTTCCGCATAAATTTGCGTATCAAGATTTTACCGACACTTCCGTAGCTTTGCAACCATGTTTAACCCGTTGCCGACAGAATGTAGGCAGCACTAAAACCTGTATCAAGAACATGAAGAAAAAAATCATTTGCGTAGATACAACTCTCTACAGGATTGTAAATCGGGATTGTCATTATTCACCTATAAGGGGAATAGGACGTTACTACACGGTAAACAAAACACAGCTGGAAAAATTCTGATATTTTGATGGGATGATGAAAGTATATATAAACATAAAGAGAAACAGCAACTTACGTCTTCATCAACCTTTCAACAAGAGAATCGGGCAGATGAAAAGAGAAAGAACACACCGCACTCTACATCACTTTTCTTTTGGCGAGCGGTTTGATGAAACGATGATAAATGCATATCATTTTGGTTATCAGTATATTATCCTGTCATCTCATCAATTCATCGGATTTTTATCCACCAACAAGTCTGCCGAACAAACGGACGGAAGAAAATGCCACTATCCGTAGGCTGGTCGGACATCCGACCTGCCTGCTGTCCGACCGGCCGACAAGGGAAGGCATATCATATCAATGAAAAGAAAAGGTCTGTCTATACCGCTGGTACTCTCACAGGCTTTTGGAAACAAAAAAGCCATAGCTCATTAGGGCATTTTCTTTACGCAGTGCAGGCACAGCTAAAAATGCCCCAATGAGCCAACGGGGTTACACCCCTCTGGACACCCCGTTTGCCATGTGACATGACCGCAGCGGACGGAAACCAACAAACCAAATTGTCAAACCTGAAAACGAAAAATAAGCATGGGATATATAAGCATTCAAATCAACAAAGCGAAAGGCTCGGCTGACACGGGCGCATCCGACCACATAGAACGTAAGACCATACCCAAGAACGCAGACCCTACACGTACACATCTCAACCGTGAACTGGTGGAGTTTCCCGATGGAGTGTCCGACCGTACCGAAGCGATAAGCCACCGCATCCGCACGGCTGGCATCAAGCGGAAGATAACTCCAGACCAAGTGCGGGCAATTAGAATCGTACTTTCGGGTACGCACGAGGATATGATGAAAATACAGGACGAGGGCAGACTTGACGAATGGTGTGATGACAACCTTCAATGGCTTCATCGCACCTTCGGCAAGGAAAATACCGTTTCGGCAGTCCTGCACATGGATGAGCACACACCGCACATTCATGCCACGGTTGTACCGATAGTAACAGGAGAGCGCAGGAAAGCCAAGAAAAAGCAGACGGAAGGTAAACGCCCCTACCGCAAGAAAGCCAATACCGTGCGCCTGTGTGCCGATGATGTGCTGACACGTGAGAAACTGGTAACATATCACGACAGTTACGCAAAAGCGATGGGAAAATACGGTTTGCAACGTGGCGTACGTGGCTCGGAAACACGGCATACGACAACAGCCCAATACTACCGTGATTTGATACGGCAGATGAGTGAACTTGAAGCCAATGTGCTTACGTGTAGGAATTTCCCATTTCTCAACTAAGACTCCGTCTGTCTGAAAGAGTCCACATTTTACAGATGTACCACCAACGTCAATTCCAAAACAATACTTTCCCATAATATCTGATATCCTCCAAATTACTTTAAATTATTTTTCTTCACGTTTCTTTGCAAGGTTTGCCTGAACACGTTTGTACAGTTCTTCCGCTGCATTATATCCCATCTTCTTCTGTCTGTGGTTAACTGCCGCAGATTCAACGATAATAGCCAGATTACGTCCCGGACGGATAGGCAGAGAATGGCATACAATCTTATTTCCAAGATACTCTGTATATTCCTCATGCAGGCCGAGACGGTCATATTCTTTGTCTCTGTCCCACTCTTCCAGTTTGATAACCAGATCCACAGACTGTGTATCCTTAACGCTCTCAACACCAAACAGAGTTTTGACATCGATAATACCAATACCACGAAGTTCAATGAAATGTCTTGTGATATCCGGTGCCGAGCCCACCAGCGTCACATCACTGACTTTACGAAGTTCTACAACATCATCACTGACAAGACGATGTCCTCGTTTGATCAGTTCCAGCGCAGCCTCACTCTTGCCAATTCCGCTCTCACCTGTGATCAGGACACCTTCACCATATACATCCACAAGCACACCATGGATGGAAATACATGGTGCCAGCTGTACACCCAGCCAGCGGATAATCTCAGCCATAAAACTGGAAGTTGTACGCTCTGTCACGAAAGTCGGAACATTATATTTAACTGCCAGATCGATCATATCCTGTGATGGTCTTGTCATTGTACTGAAAATTACACAGGGTCCGGACGTAGTAAAAGATACGTCGTGACGTAATTTCAGTGCGGGAATTCAATGACAAGAAG
>ENA-USUE01001052-USUE01001052.1-human-gut-metagenome-genome-assembly--contig:-NODE-1052-length-12964-cov-5.907116_pt1 | contig 12964 bp, 9 predicted proteins | sample MGYA00250060_ERZ773396 | MGnify/ENA primary metagenome ERZ773396 (study PRJEB29103, sample SAMN06111989) | human gut metagenome | biome: human gut; feature: ankylosing spondylitis patient; material...
CACGCATGAGCCGCCACAGAAATAAACGCTCATCAGCGAACGGACTATCTCGCTGAACTGATATCCGATGATACTGCGGCATCTCTGACCAAGTGTCTGGTCGATAATAGGTGAAAGCATGGAGTCAAATTGCTCCATGATTGAAAAAATTCCTCCAAAAGGTGTGAGTTTTTCAGATTTTATTTGTACCTTTGCCATGTCTTGTTACGATTTACGCTTGTTTTGATTTGCAACACTAAGATAAGTGAAAAATCTGACATGGCAAAATCCTGAGCAACTTTTTGTTGCTCAGGAACTTATAAATAAAATTAAATCAAAGTGTTGCGGAATTAAGGGAAAAAGGATTATTCTGTGATTGACATTGACAATTCTGTAATCAACATTGACAATTGGATGATTAACATTGACAATTGGGTGATTGACATTGGCAATTGGATGATTGATGATTAACCGCTCACCATAAATCAACAATATATTCCTCCTTTCCCTTGCAGCACTAAAAGATTATACATATCTTTGGACGTTAATCTCAAATTACTGAAAGATAATTATTTATATTCTAATACTGATGGGGGTTCTCGAAATCATCTTTTGGATCGGCTTATTCATTGTGTTCTATACATATATAGGTTATGGAATGATCCTCTATGCCCTTGTCAAACTGAAGGAATGTTTTCGCAAAACAGCCGCCACACCCCCACCGACAGATGACTCCCTCCCCGACCTGACGCTGTTCATCGCCGCCTACAACGAAGAAGACGTCGTAGATGAGAAAATGCGCAACTGCCTTGCTCTGGACTATCCTGCCGACAAACTGCATATACTTTGGGTGACGGACGGCAGCAACGACCGTACCAACGAACGCCTTTCGCACTGGCCGCAAGCCACCGTACTCCACCAGCCCCAACGGCAGGGAAAAACCGCTGCGCTGAACCGGGGAATCCGCTTCGTAACCACACCGCTCGTTGTCTTCACCGATGCCAACACGAACCTCAACCGCGAAGCATTGCGCGAAATAGTGCATGCGTTTGCCACCCCCGAAGTGGGCTGCGTGGCAGGAGAAAAGCGCATCGCCGTACAGGCCAAAGACAACGCCGCATCCGGTGGCGAGGGCCTCTACTGGAAATACGAATCCGCTCTCAAGAAACTCGATGCCCGCCTCTACTCCGCAGTAGGAGCAGCCGGCGAGCTGTTTGCCATCCGCCGCGAACTGTTCGAGGAAATGCCTGCGGACACCTTGCTGGACGATTTCATCCTCTCCCTGCGCATCGTGATGCGCGGATACACCATCGCCTATTGTGCCGATGCCTATGCTACCGAAAGCGGTTCGGCAGACATGCACGAAGAGGAAAAACGGAAAGTGCGGATCGCTGCCGGCGGTTTACAGTCCGTCTGGCGCCTGCGCACACTGCTCAACCCGTTGCGCTACGGCACATTTTGTTTCCAATATATCTCCCACCGCGTACTACGGTGGTCGCTGACACCTGTTTTACTATTCTCATTACTTCCTCTGAACACAATTCTTATTTTTACGACAGACTCTCCTTTGTTCTATGCCGTCATCTGGCTCTTGCAAACATTGTTCTACCTCATGGCGAGCTGGGGATATTATTTGTCAAAGAAACGCATCAAAAATAAGATACTCTTTGTTCCCTACTATTTCCTTTTCATGAACATCAACGTTGTACGTGGCTTCAACTACCTGCGCAAACGCCGGGGACAGACCAATGGCGCATGGGAAAAGGCACAAAGAGCTTAACCGATAGAAAAATGAAAAACATCCTGAAAAAGGCAGAGAATGCCGAAAAGCTGTTGAACCTGACGTCAGACACCATGATCCTACTGGATCGGAACGGCGTTTGCGTGGACATCGCAGTGCACGACATCAACCTATGGTTTCTGACAGAAGACCAGTTGTTGGACAAGAACATACTCCAGCTGCTGCCACCCTCCACTTACCGGAAAATCTACCCGGAGTTCAAGAAAGTGCTTCTGCGAGGAGAAGTCTCCAGCCGGAACTATGAGCTTGCCACCGACAGCAAGACCTACTTCTTCAAGTGCATCATGCGCCCCTACGAAGATATGGTGCTCTGCCAATATCGCGACATCACAGAACGAAGCCAGCGCAAACTGGAGTTGGAAAAGAAGAATTACGAACTGAACGAAATACAGAAAGTAGCGCTCATCGGAAGGTGGTGGTACGACTCCGGCAAGGAATGCATCTGCTACTCCGGATACTCCGACATCACGCTCGATGAGGAACAACAGACCGTCTCACTCGACAGCTACATAACACACATACTGCCCGAAGACAGGGAGATATTCTGCAAATGGCTCGACGAGAACCTGCAAGGAGACATGAAAGAAAGCGTGGAGTATCGCATCCACTTCCGGCAAAAAGTGTTCTATATCCGCCAAAAGACCTTCTCCTGCGAGAAACGACCCGGTGGACACACTGTCCTCGAAGGATACATACAGAACATCACCGATATCCAGCAGCGGCGCAATGACATCACCCTGTTGACGCATGCCATCAACAATGCCACCGAAGACATCTTTGCCGCCCACGAAGACGGAACCCTCATATTTGCCAACCGCTTCTTCAGGCAGCACCACAACATCGGACTGACAGATGATATCACCCAACTGAAAATCTATCAGGTGAACTCGCACGCACGCAACGAGGAAGAGTGGAACAGAATAAAAGCGTCCATACCCAAAGGAAGCCAACGCAAAGGTTTCATCTTCTACAACCCTCTGCCCCTCCACCCGGAAGTACTGGCCATGGAAGGCAATGCCTTTTGGGTGACAAGCGACGAAGGCGAATACAGCCTGTGGGCGTTCGGAAAAGACATCACGCAGCGCATCAAGGACGAGCAACAGATCAAACGGTTCAGCCAAGTGATGGACAAGACCATTGAGAATCTTCCGGCAGGCATCGTCGTGAAAGACATCAAAAACAATTTCAAGTACTTATACCGTAATCGTGAATCGTACAACCGGAACATCCCCATGAAGGAAGCGTTGGGCAAAGACGACTTCGACTTCTACCCCTTTGACATCGCACAGAAAAAGAGAAAGCAGGACATGGAAATAGCTGAAACCGGCATCGAAAAGCATTGGATCACCGAGGAGTACGACCAAAACGGCAAATCCATCATCCTCGACAAACGGAAAATGCGCATCAAGAGCAAAGACTTCTCCCCTATCCTGCTGAGCATCGAATGGGATATCACCGAAATGGAACGGATGAAGCAGGAACTCCTCGTTGCCAAAGAAAAGGCAGAGGCTGCCGACCAATTGAAGTCCGCCTTCCTTGCCAACATGAGCCACGAAATACGCACCCCGCTCAATGCTATTGTAGGCTTCTCCAGAATCATTGCCGAAAGCACCGATGCCGAAGAACGGAAAAGCTTCTACGACATTGTGGAAGCCAACAACGAACGGCTGCTGCAACTAATCAACGAGATCCTCGACCTTTCCAAGATTGAAGCAGGCATAGTGGAGTTCACCATCACTCCCGTCCGCCTACATTCACTCTGCAGGGAGATATTCGATGCGCTGAAGTTCCGCTGTCCGCAGGGGGTGAAACTCATCTACGAGCCTTCGGACGAAGAGATAACCATCGAAGGAGACAAGAACCGCATCTTCCAGGTGATATCCAACCTTATCGGAAATGCCTTTAAATTCACCACCCAGGGCAAAGTCAGCTATGGGTATCGCCGCAAAGGAGACGGGATAGAGTTCCACGTCAGCGACACCGGCATCGGCATCGAAGCCGGCAAGTTGGACAAGGTCTTTGAACGTTTCGTCAAGATGAATAGCTTTGCACAAGGCACAGGACTGGGATTGTCCATCTGCAAAACCATTATTGAACGATTGGGCGGCACAATCTCTGCCAGCTCGGAAATGGGCAAAGGAACCACCTTCACCTTTACCCTGCCGGAGAAACAAGAAGAAACAGCAGACAAGCATGCCGACATACATAAATCGGGCGTCAACGCCCCAACCTATGCCCAAAAGGAAAACAATGCCTCCCTTTCCGGCGAAGAGCATCAAGGCTCCGAACAGCCCCATGAATCCTCAAAGCCCGGTCTTCCCACCATACTGGTGGCGGAAGATACAGACAGCAATTATATTCTCGTCAGGGCCATTTTGGGAAAGTCATACCATTTGGAACGTGCCAAGGACGGTATGGAGGCCGTAACAATGTTTGAAGAGCTGCATCCCGACCTCATCCTGATGGATATGAAGATGCCCAACCTCGACGGTCTGGATGCTACGAAAATCATTCGTGAACTTTCGCCCAAAATACCCATTATCGCCCTCACCGCCTATGCCTACGAGTGTGACAGGCAAGCAGCCCTGAAGGCCGGATGCAATGAGTTCCTGACAAAGCCCTACAAGCAAGAGGAACTTAAAGAAGTGATAGAAAGACATTTGGAAGAGAAAGATGTGCAAAAGCAGAAATGAGCGCCGGGGAAAGCCGCAACTTGTAAAAGGTAAATATAAAAGGGCCGTATCCTCCCTCCCTTTCGGAGAGCAATGATACGGCCCTTTTCACTTATTCTTCTATTTACGCAAAGATATCGCTTCTTTGGATATATGCTATCACATCTCCTTTATTGACATTGGCGCCTTGCTGGGCACATATTTCCACAACACGACCGGTAAATCCGGTCATCACCTTTTCGTATTCTCCCCAAGGGGTGGAGAGATAACAGAACACCTCGTCATGCTGATACTTGCGTCCGATGAACGGTGCTGCCGACGGCCCTTCTACCGAAACCTCCCAAAGCACCTGTCCTTTGGACGGAGCTATGATAGGGTCTGCTTTGGCCCGTTTCAGTTTCTTTATTTCCTCTTCCGAATATCCGTTCTTCATCATAGATGCATCCTTGACACGTTCCAGCTCATCTTGGAAACGCTTCTTGGCAACACCCGACTTATAGTCACGATATTGCCGGTCGTGCATGGCCAGTTCAAAAAGCTCCTCATCGTCCTCGCCATATTCCCAGCCGTTCTCGTCCATTTCTTTACGGTAGTCGTCCAAAGCGTCCGGATAGTTGGATTGCGGGTCGGTATCGACAAACTCGTAACCTTTGGATTTGGCAAGTTCAATGATTTCAGGAGCCAGTTCGCCCGGCAAGCGGCCACTCTTGCCCAGAATCATGTCCCAGGTATGATTGTCGATCATTGTCCAGCGCTCTTCACCTTTCACCAGTTGCATCACGTTCATCAGCGCCACATTCTTGACGTACTGGCTGAACGGAGTTACCAAAGGCGGATACCCCAGTTTGGGCCATACATATTCCACTTCATCAAAGAGCATCACCAGCAGGTCGTCTATGCTGAGTTCGGGCTGGTTCTTACCTTTCAGTATCATATTGATGCCGGAATGTACACCTTTCAAATCTGCCATCATAGAGCCCATCATGCCGCCCGGAAGCCCGCATTTCAAGAGCAGGGACGACATATGCTTGTTGGTGGGATCCATAAAATAGCCGAGAAAGTCATCTATAAACTCCTGCGTCATGGCACGAGCTTTCATGTAGGCTTTCATGTTGATGTCGGGCACTTGGAAACCCTTATCGCGCAACATTGCCTGTACGGAAATAACATCCGGGTGCACCTTTCCCCACGACATGGGTTCCATGGCCACATCTATAATATCGGCGCCGTTCTCACAGACTTCGAGGATGGAAGCCATCGAAAGTCCCGGTCCGCTATGCCCATGATACTGTATCAATACGTCGGGATGCCTTTCTTTGATTGTCTTCGTCAGTTCTCCCAGCATTCCCGGACGACCGATGCCCGCCATGTCTTTCAAGCAGATTTCGGGGGCTCCGGCCTCAATGAGTTGGTCGGCTATGCGGGCATAATACTCCACTGTGTGTACAGGCGAATGGGTGATGCAGAGCGTCGCCTGCGGAATCATTCCGGCTTCGAGTGCATAACGGATGGAAGGGATGATGTTGCGCGTTTCGTTCAGTCCGCAGAAGATGCGGGTGATATCCACGCCTTGCGCATGTTTCACCTTGTACATCAGGCGGCGCACGTCGGCGGGTACGGGATACATGCGCAACGCATTCAGCCCGCGGTCGAGCATATGGGTCTGTATGCCTGCATCCTTGAAGGGTTGGGTAAAGGCACGAACCGCTTTATTCGGGTTCTCGCCATAGAGAAGGTTCACTTGTTCGAAGGCTCCGCCGTTGGTCTCGACGCGGGCAAAGCATCCCATTTCGATAATCAGCGGGGCGATGCGCACCAACTGATCCACTCTCGGCTGATATTTACCGGACGACTGCCACATATCGCGGTAAACAAGACTGAATTTGATTTCTTTTTTCATTGCAATAGGTAATTTACGATTTGTTCATCAGGTTAACTTGGTATATACAAATATAAAGGATTATTCTGACATATAGTCAAAATAACCCTATAATTATTCATTCAAAAGATATGTTTTATATCATTTAGTAAATCGAGCATTAAAAGTTTTCTAATTCTTAATTTATCAAATGAAATCCTTCAATTCCTCCTGCAGCTTCTGTCTTGTGAAGAAGATGCGGCTTTTTACTGTTCCAAGAGACAGTCCCAGGCGTTCGGCTATCTCGCGGTACTTAAATCCGGAGACGTGCATGGAAAACGGCACTTTATAATCACGTGGCAATGAATTGACGATGCGGTGCATTTCCTTCAGGTCGTAAGCTCCTTCGGTGCTGGCAAAGCCGGAATCTTGCGGCAGGCTCAGGTGGTACAGGTTGTCGGTCTGGTCGACGAACGTCTGCTCACGTACTATCTTGCGGTAGTTATTGATAAAGATGTTACGCATAATGGTGTACATCCAACCTTTAAAATTGGTATCGGGCTCGTATTTGTCTTCATTATCCAAGGCTTTAAGAGAGGTCTCCTGCAACAAATCATTCGCTTCTTCCCGATCGGACGTCAATTTGTATGCAAAGCGAAGCAGTTCTTCTTGCACTGCAAGCAAATCTTTTCTAAAACTGTAAGTGTTCATACTTTGCTAATTTTTTTTATGGTTAATATTCGTTTAGGTTTAGTGGTTGCAAGTATACGGAAATTTCCGAATCAGGAGGGATGGAATACGGGTAGTCTTTGGGGTGAAAACTAACATTTGACAGATATTACCCCCTGTTTTGGCAGTTTTCAGGCCATGCGAAAACAACATAAACGGGCTTGAGAGGTGATTTTAGCGCTAAATTATAGTAATATTACCATAAGATAAATAAAAACAGGCCCTATGAAGAGAAGAGCACAGGTTGGGGTCACAAGAAATGTTTGCCTGTAATGAAAGCACACCGTCATTACAGGCAAACACAAGCACCGGAAAAGGCATCTAAAAGTCAGCTTTCTTTCCCCTCTTCCTCCCCGTCGTTTCCGGAGAGTATGGGCAGACATATCTTATATTTCACAGCAAGGATACGGGTGATGAACACAGACATCCCGCCTATCACCTGGCAACCGTAGGAGTGCATGCCCGCCAGCTCGCATATCCAGTAGGCCGTACCGCCCACCACACATGCCATTGCATAAATCTCTTTACGGAATATGAGAGGAATTTCATTGATGAAGACATCGCGTATCACGCCCCCCGCAGCTCCGGTAATGCTGCCCATGATGATTGCCACCCAGAAGGGATAGCCCAGAGAGAGGCTCTTGCCCACTCCCACCACCGTAAACAGTGCCAAGCCGATAGTATCGAAGATGAAGAACGTGTTGTGCAGGTGTATGAGGTGCTTCCCGAAGAAGATAACCCACAGCAAGGCCAGTCCGGTACATATCAGATAAATAGGATCTGTCATCCAGCCGGGAGTGACATCCAGCAGGAGATCACGTATCGTACCGCCTCCAATGGCTGTTACGAACCCCACCACATAAGCGCCGAACCAGTCGAAGCGCTTCGCCGAAGCAAGGCGTATGCCGCTGATGGCAAAGGCAAATGTGCCAATAAAGTCGAGTATCTGAACAAATGTAGGCATGAAAGGATTTCTTTTTTTGCAAAGTAACAAATAATTTCCCTAAGAAAATGTATTTTTGTCTCACCAATTTATATGAGCAATGAAAATAACCATCGTATCGGGCGCACGTCCCAACTTCATGAAGATTGCCCCCCTGTGCCGCGCCATAGACGCAGCCAGAGAAGCGGGTAAAAACATATCCTATCGCATAGTCTACACCGGTCCTCAGGACGACACCACTTTGGATGCCTCGCTCTTTTCCGACCTCGCCATGCCTAAGCCCGACGCTTACTTGGGCATCAGCGGACGCGACCATTCGCGGGTGGCGGCTTCCATTATGCTCGCTTTCGAAGAGGAACTCAACGGACATCCCGCCCAAGTAGTGCTGGTGGTGGACGACATGACCGCCACCATGAGCTGCGCCATCGTAGCCAAGAAGCGCGGTCTGAAGGTAGCCCATGTCATTGCCGGTACGCGTTCGTTCGATATGAATATGCCGCGTGAGGTGAACCGCACGATCGTAGACGCCATTTCCGACTACCTCTTCACTGCCGGAATGGTGGCCAACCGCAACCTCAACCAAGAAGGGATGATACCGGAATACATCCACTACGTGGGCAATATACTCATCGACACCATCCGCTACAACCGCCACCGCCTGATGCAGCCGCTATGGTTCTCCACCCTCGGACTGCGCAAGGGAAACTACCTCTTGCTCACCCTGAACCGCCACGACCTGCTGGAAAAGAAAGCCGTACTCTGTTCCCTGATGCAGACGCTGGCAGCGAAGGCTGGCGACATGCCTGTCGTGGCCCCCATGCATCCCTACGTGGAACGCGCCATAAAATCACTGGGGCTTGACATGCCCCACCTGCACATCCTGCCGCCCCAGAGCTATCTGCACTTCGGCTTCCTCATCAACCAGGCCAAGGGCATCGTGACCGACTCCGGCAACATTGCCGAAGAAGCCACTTTCCTCGATGTGCCCTGCATCACGCTCAACACCTACGCCGAACACCCGGAAACGTGGCGTTTCGGAACCAATGAGCTCGTCGGGGAGAACTCCATTGCCCTCTCCGCCGCTCTCGACAAACTGCTGCATGGCGACTGGAAACACACCACCCTGCCCGACCGCTGGGACGGACGTACAGCCGAGCGCATCGTACAGACGTTGATAAACGGAGAAAAGATATAGAAAAGCTCTCGCTCTCTCTTAAGTATCCCTCTTATTCTTTAAAAAATATTTGCTTCTTGATTAACTGCAAATTGCTAACTTTGCAAATTGATTATGAAATGTATGAAACAAATATATAGCATAGCTCTGCTTCTCCTGCTTCTGTTATCCGTCTCCACCGGTGTGTCGGCGCAGATAAAAGGGGTCATAACAGACTCTCTCACCCACGAACCGCTGATGTACATCACCGTACAATATGAAGGAAAAGGCGTGGGAGGCATCTCCAATGCAGAGGGAGAATACCAGGTAGAGACTCGTAAAGGCTGGAATGAGCTGACATTCTCCGCCATAGGTTACATCACCAAAAAAGTGAAATTCGCCCCCGGCACAAAAGTACTCAACGTGGAGCTGGCTCCTGCCGATGTGATGCTCTCCGAGGTTGTTGTCAAGCCCAAGAAAGAGAAGTACTCGCGCAAGAACAACCCTGCCGTAGAGTTCATGAAGAAAGTCATCGAGAACAAGAAAGCCCTGAAGCTGGAGGAGAACGACTATTACCAGTACCAGAAGTACGAGAAGATGAAGATGTCCGTCAACGACGTCACGCCGGAGAAAATGGAGAAAGGCATCTACAAGAAATTCTCCTTCTTCAAGGATCAGGTGGAGGTATCGCCCAAAACCAACAAGATGATCCTGCCCATCTCCATTAAGGAGACCTCCTCCAAGACCATCTACCGTAAGAATCCCAAAAGCGAAAAGACCATTATCGAGGGTATGAACTCCAGCGGCATCGAAGAATTCTTCAATACAGGCGATATGCTGGGCACGATCCTCACCGACGTCTTTTCCGACGTCAACATCTACGATGACGACATCCGCCTGCTGCAACGCCGCTTCGTCAGCCCCATCGGACGCGGAGCCATCAGCTTCTACAAGTTCTACCTCATGGACACGCTCATGGTGGACAAGCAAGAATGCGTCCACCTCACTTTCGTGCCCCAGAACTCACAGGACTTCGGCTTCACCGGACACCTGTACGTGGTGAAAGACTCCACCTACGCCGTAAAGAAAGCCATTATGAACCTGCCCAAAAAGACAGGCGTCAACTTCGTGGAGAACCTCGACATCGTGCAGCAGTTTGAGCAACTGCCCGACAGCAACTGGGTGCTCACCGACGACGACATGACCGTAGAACTCGCCCTGATGAAAGGCATACAAGGACTGGAAGTGCAGCGCACCACCAAGTACAGCGACTATAAATTCGACGAGATAGAACCCCGTCTTTTCCGCCTGAAAGGGAACGTCATCAAGGAAGCCAACATGCTTGCCAAGAGTGACGAATACTGGGCCAAAGTGCGTCAGGTGCCACTCACCAAGAAGGAAAGCTCCATGGACGTATTCATGAACCGCATCGAGCAGATACCGGGCTTCAAATACGTCATTTTCGGTGCAAAGGCGCTGATAGAGAACTTCGTGGAGACGGGCAGCAAGAAGCACCCCAGCAAGTTCGACTTCGGACCCATCAACACCATGATCACCAGTAACTACGTGAACGGCACCCGCTTCCGTCTCAGCGGCATGACCACCGGCAACCTGCATCCTCACTGGAGTTTCAGCGGTTACGGGGCCTACGGCACGCGGGACAAGAAATGGTTCTACTCCGGACAGGCCGCCTACTCCTTCAACAAGCGCGAATACGTCCTTTGGGAATTCCCCAAGCACTACCTCGCCTTCCAGTACACCTACGACGTGATGTCTCCCATGGACAAGTATCTGGCAACGGACAAGGACAATATGTTCGTCGGCTGGAAATGGACCACCGTAGACCAGATGTCGTACATGCGCGACGCCACCCTCACCTACGAACTGGAGACCAACACCGGCTTCTCCGTCAAGGCCATGGCACGCCACCGCAACGACCAGCCTGCCGGCATGCTGCAATACTGGAAAAACAACGGGACCACTCCCGGCGAGTGGGACGAGAAGAACACACTGGTGCACGACATCACCACCACCGAACTGGGTCTGACCCTGCGTTATGCCCCCGGTGAGACGTTTGTCAACACCAAGCAGCGCCGCGTACCCGTATCGCTGGATGCGCCCACCTTCACCCTTTCGCACACCGTCGGACTGAAAGGCGTGCTGGGCGGCGAATACAACTTCAACCTTACGGAAGCCAGCATCCGCAAGCGCTTCTGGTTCGGCTCATGGGGCAAGCTGGACATCACAGCCCGCGCAGGCGCACAGTGGAACACCGTCCCTTTCCCGCTGCTGAACCTGCCTATGGCAAACCTTTCATACATCACCCAGAACAACGAATCGTTCAACCTCATCGACAACATGGAATTCCTGAACGACCGTTACGCCTCGCTCGCCCTCAGCTACGACATGAACGGGAAGCTCTTCAACCGCATTCCCCTCATCAAGAAGCTGAAGTGGAGAGAGATGTTCCGCATCCGCGGCATGTGGGGCACACTGACCGACAAGAACAACCCCTACAAAAGCAGCAATTCCGACCTGTTCCTCTTCCCTATGCGCGACGGCATGCCCACCAGCCATGTCATGGGCCATACGCCCTACGTCGAAGCCAGCGTGGGCATCTACAACATCTTCAAGTTGCTGCATATAGAATATGTGCGCCGCCTCACCTATACCGACATTCCGGGAGTGAAGAAAGGCGGAGTACGGTTTATGATACTGATGATCTTTTAGCGATTTATGCAACCATTGGCAGAACGTCTCAGACCGAAGACATTAGACGAATACATCGGTCAGAAACACTTGGTAGGACCGGGAGCGGTGCTCCGCAAGATGATTGACGCAGGACGCATCTCCTCCTTCATCCTGTGGGGCCCTCCGGGAGTGGGCAAGACAACGCTTGCGCAGATTATAGCCAACAAGCTGGAAACGCCATTCTACACCCTCAGCGCCGTCACCAGCGGTGTGAAGGACGTGCGCGACGTGATAGACCGCGCCAAGAGCAACCGTTTCTTCTCACAGGCAAGCCCCATACTGTTCATCGATGAAATCCACCGTTTCAGCAAGTCGCAGCAAGACTCGCTGCTCGGTGCGGTGGAGCAGGGTACGGTGACACTGATAGGCGCCACCACCGAGAACCCCTCGTTCGAGGTGATCCGTCCGCTGCTGTCGCGCTGCCAGCTCTACGTGCTGAAATCGCTGGAGAAGGACGACCTGCTGGAACTCCTGCAACGTGCCGTAACGACGGATGTCCAACTGAAAGAACGGCAGATAGAGCTCAGGGAGACTACCGCCATGCTCCGTTACAGTGGCGGCGATGCCCGTAAGCTGCTCAACATCCTCGACCTCGTTGTGCAGTCCGAAGCCGGCGACCCTGTGGTCATCACCGATGAGATGGTGACCGAACGCCTCCAGCAGAATCCCCTTGCCTACGACAAAGACGGCGAAATGCACTACGACATCATCTCCGCCTTCATCAAGTCCATTCGCGGCAGCGACCCCGACGGAGCCATCTACTGGCTGGCACGCATGGTGGAAGGCGGTGAAGACCCCGCTTTCATAGCCCGTCGCCTTGTCATCTCCGCTTCCGAGGACATCGGACTGGCAAACCCCAACGCCCTGTTGCTTGCCAATGCCTGCTTCGACACCATCATGAAAGTGGGCTGGCCCGAAGGACGCATCCCACTGGCAGAGACCACCATCTACCTCGCCACCAGCCCCAAAAGCAACTCCGCCTACATGGCAATCAACGATGCCCTCTCCCTGGGTTGCAACCAATAACCTGTATTATTATATTCAGGAGTTTATTGTTGTCCATAGTGCATCAACAGCC
>ENA-USUE01001072-USUE01001072.1-human-gut-metagenome-genome-assembly--contig:-NODE-1072-length-12770-cov-5.521469_pt1 | contig 12770 bp, 7 predicted proteins | sample MGYA00250060_ERZ773396 | MGnify/ENA primary metagenome ERZ773396 (study PRJEB29103, sample SAMN06111989) | human gut metagenome | biome: human gut; feature: ankylosing spondylitis patient; material...
AAAGGGACTGATGGTGCTGGATGTGATTGCTCACGGAAAGAGCGGTCATGCTGCCCGCAACGAGGGAGTAAACGCTACTTGCTCTTTGGGACATCGGCGGGTTTGGCTGCGATGCTGTCGTTCATGGGGACTCCTGACGTCGTGTTCATATATATCGTAAAGTGCCGTTTCCGGCATACCAAGTTTCCATATGAATTGCGGGTGAATTGTTGCGGGCCGGCGGGGGTCGGACGGGTCGGGCGCACAATGGGCCGCGTCGATCGTGGCGATCGTCATCGGGGTCGGCGTTCGTTATCTGGTACACCTATTATGCGTGGCGCAAGCCCGATCCCATCGAAGAGGCGCGGCGGGCGGATATGTTCGCTCGCGGTTGGACGCCGCTGGACGAGGACGTGCACTTCCCTCCGGCGTGGTTCGCCAAGATTTCCAAGCTGAGGACAGTCGGTTGCGAAATGCCGCATACGGCATGGGGCAGGGACGGCTGGATCACGTTCAACTACGACGTGATGCAGTTCATATCGGACGCGAACCCCAGCTATGCCACCGATATCGTGTTCCTGGTATGCCCGTGCACGGTGCCACGAGGCCTACTCATGTGGGCGACCATCTATCAGGGTCGCAAGATGTTTCAGCGCACCAGCGAGCAGGGCGGCATGCCCGCCGACGTGGTCGAACTGCTGAAGATGAGCCCGTGCAGACCGAATCTGATCGTGATGGATGGACGAATCTACATATGGTTGCGGGTGAATTACATGCCGTTGCCGCAGCGTTTTTCTGAATTATCCGCTGGAAAGCGATCTGATTCCGTTGACGAAGGAACTGCATCGCAGGCTCGCCCGCGATATGGGGATTGTCGGCCAGACGCCGTGGGCTGGCCGCGCCTGAGCGGTCATCGGCACGGTGATTGGTCCAATAGCGTCCTTAAGTGCGCGCCGAAACGACAAGTGCGCGCACATAGGGACGCAAACGGAACGACAGCGTTGCGCAACAATCCATATCGGCCGGGCGACGCTGCGGGGAATGGCTACTTCGCGGCCTCGGCCGGAGTCTCGTCTTCCTCGAGCTTGGCGATGACCTCGTCATAGCCGGGGCAGTCCGGAACGCCGTTGATGGAACGCTGAATGCCCAGCGAAGCGGCCGCGTTGGCGATCTTCACCGCATCGACAAGCGACCAGCCGCGGGCGATCAGTGCGCACATGGCACCGGTGTGGCACGAGCCCGCCGAACGGGTGTGCGTCGCCTTCGTCGGATACCCCTCCACATGGATGACTTCGCCGCCCGGCGTGCGCACCCACGCGCCGCGCGACCCCGCACGAACCACCAGCGGCGCGCGCAGCGTGGCGCCGAGGCTGTTGCACAGCGCCTTCATCGAGTCGTCGAATCCGCCGCCGACGGTCATCGACAGGGAATCGTCCACGAACACGCCAAGCCGGTCGGCGAGCGTGCGGGCCTCCTGACGGTTGCAGGACCAGATGGGCCGCACCAGCACCAGATCCTCCAGCAGGTGGTCGCTGACCATGTGCAGCGTGTTGGTCGGATTGAGCACGATGCTGTAGTCGCGCGTCGTCGGGTCCGAAGAGGTGCGATGCAGGAAGGCGTCGATGCCTGACGCGCTGTGATCCATCAGCGTGTTGGCGCTGATGTGCACCACATCGCCCTCGCCGGGCTCCACGCAGTCGAACGTGTTCTCGTTGCCTTGTGATTCGGCGCCATACGTGGCGACGAACGTCTTGCGCTCGCTGTCGTTGAGCACCAGACGGAAACCGGAATCGGCGTCGATGCGGTCCTGGCCGATGTGCTCGATGCCATTGTCGTTGAGAGCCTTGCGGATCAGTGACGCCCACGGCCCGTTGCCGATGACGCCTGCGTGCTTGGTCGCCGCCCCAATCCGGCTGGCCGCCTGCATGACGCGGAAGCTGCCGCCCACCGACGGCATGGTATGGTTCGCGACGGCGAATCCGCCCGGTTGGGGAATCGCGTCGATGTCCATCATGATGTCGACCCACACCTGTCCCAACGAGATCACTGTGGGGGAGGGCACGTCGTTTTTGCGTGAAAGCAGGCCTTTAAGTGAATTGAGCATCATTCCTCCTTGACGATTGCCGCGTTGCATGTATCGTATGCCATACAGTAACCGTTTTACCGTGATTTTATGAAGAGTTGCTGGATGCGGCAATAGTCAAGACGGGTGATATTGTGTGGATGTGTAGGTGAAAGCCGCAATGATACACGCTTGATTTGCATTTGTTTGTATTTGGCGCTATTATTGTGAAGTTGTGTGTTCAAGCATCCGTGCTGGAACACGGAAGACTTGAACATCAAGGTTATTAAGGGAGTCCATCATGGCAGCTCGTTGTGCAGTGTGCGGCAAGGGTCCGCAGGTCGGATACACCGTTTCTCACTCGCATATCCGCAACAAGCGCACCTTCCGCCCGAACCTGCAGCCGGTTCGTACCACCGTTGACGGCCAGAACGTTCGCGTCCGCGTGTGCGTCAAGTGCCTCAAGGCCGGCAAGGTTCAGCGTGTGGTTGCGTGACATCGCGCGATAATGTTTCACTGAGGCCCTGGAAGTCGCAAGACTCCGGGGCCTCTTTATATCCGCTGGCGGAGGGGACAATGCGATGCCGTCTCGCCGGCACACCACAATAGGGACGTATGAGCATCACGTTGAACACCACCATGTCGTCGATCATGACGAACAAGCGGCGTGTCGGCGCGCTCAAAAGCCTTGGCGTCGTGACGGTGGGCGATGCGTTGACCTACTATCCGTTCCGCGTCGCCGATCCGGTGCCCCTGCGGGCACTGCGCGAGGCCCGTATCGGCGAGAGAATGGCGTTCTCCGCGTCGGTGCGCGGCATGCGGGTCGTGCCGATGCACGTTCGGCGGGGCTACCGGCTCGAGGCCGTGGTGGATGACGGGGATTTCGCGGTTTCCCGGCATGTCGCGGGGGCCGCCGCCCGTTTGGTGTTCTTCTCGTACAAGAAGCAGTATGTCGATTGGCTGAGCATGCGGCTGCGTTCCGGCGCGATTGTGGTGATCGCCGGAGAGCCGAGCGAGTTCAACGGCCAACTGCAGTTCACCCATCCCGAAATAATGACGGTCGCTCCCGGCTCCGGTCCGGCTGATGGCGAATACTCCGGCGTCGTGCAGATGAGCGCTCTGAAATACGACGCCGACACCGTCGAAGCGGGCCTGCGTCGCATCAGCAGACCCCGACCGGTGTATCACGCGTCGTCTCGTATCTCCAGCGAACACATTCATGAGTCGATAGTGCAATGCATCGAGTTGCTGGCCGGAACCGGGCAGGATCTCCCGGGCGATGCGGCAACGGAAGCCCCGCAAACAATGAAACCGATGGAAGACGGCGGCATCAGCGGCGCCGGAACCGCTCCAGCGGATGCCGAGTCTCGGTCAGGAAACGCCGTGGCCGTCGGCCTGGCCCGCGCGATCCCGGACGTCCTGCCCGAATCGGTGCGCGAATCGAATCATCTGCTGCATCGCGCGGAAGCGTTCCTGGCCATCCACGACCCGCTCAGCACCGCGGATTTCAAACGGGCCATCGGCACGATGCGCTACGAGGAGGCGTTCGTCTCGCAGACGGCGCTGCTCCAGTCGCGTAGCAATGTCCGCAAGGATGCGGCCCTGCCTTGTGCGGGCGTGGCGCTGCGTGACCGGTTCATCGAATCACTACCGTTCCCGCTGACCGGCGGCCAGCGGGAGGTCATCGATGATATCGGCGTGGACATGGCCCGCGAATATCCGATGCAGCGCCTGCTGCAGGGCGAGGTCGGTTCCGGCAAGACCGTGGTCGCGGTCGCGGCCATGCTGCAGGCGGCGGGTTCCGGCCATCAGGCGGTGCTTGTCGCGCCCACTCAGGTGCTCGCCGAGCAGCATCATGCGACCATCAGCGCCATGCTCTGCGCGATTGACAGCGTCGAGACGGGCGATGACCCGTCCCGCGATGCCCTGTCTCCCAATGACCCGGCCGACCTGATCAAGGCCGCCGAATCCGCTGCCGATGACGGAGATGCCAAGGGGCGCGCGGCCGTGAAACATCCCGTGAAACACAGTGGGGCACGCAGTGGGAAACAAGACGGCGCGGCGCACGCGAACACGCGGCACGTGCCGGTCATCCTGCTGACCGGCGGCATGAAACTGGCCGCCCGCCGCCGTGCTCTCGCGCTCGCGGCCAGCGGCGACCCGTGCATCATCGTCGCCACGCACGCCGCGTTCTCCAAGACGTTCCAGGCCCCGAACCTCGCGCTCGTCGTCATCGACGAGCAACACCGGTTCGGCGTGGAGCAGCGCGAATCCCTGCGCACCAAAAACGATGTCGTGCCGCACCTGCTGGTCATGACCGCGACGCCGATCCCGCGTACGGCGGCGATGACCTGGTTCGGCGATCTGGACATCTCGTGGCTCACCGAGCTGCCGGGCGGGCGCAAGCCCATCCGCACGTTCATCGTGCCTGAAGACGACGGCCGCATGATGGGCTCCATGTTCGCCCATATCCGCGGCCGCATCGACGCGGGGGAGCGGGCGTATGTCGTCTGCCCGCGTATCGATGCCGACGATGAATCGGACGGCGATGACGATACAAGTGGGGCATCGCAGATCGGCGTGTACGACGATTCCGACACCTACAGGCGCGAATCCGCCACCGCGGCCGCCAACACAGCCGACAGCGCGCCATCGCAGGAGGATGGTGACGGTGCTCCGTCACGGCCGCCGCTGCATTCCGTGGCCGAGATCGAGCGCAGGCTGTCATCGCTGCCGCAGTTCCGTGGCATCCGTTTCGCGACACTGACCGGCCGCGACGATGACGCGACAAAGCAGCAGGTCATGGCCGATTTCGCGGATGGGGCCACGCCGGTTCTGGTGGCGACAACGGTCATCGAAGTGGGCGTGGACGTGCCGCAGGCCAGCTGCATCGTGATCTTCGACGCTGACCGGTACGGGCTTTCGCAGCTGCACCAGCTGCGCGGGCGCGTGGGGCGCGGCGGCACGGATTCATGGGCGTTCCTGATTTCGCGGGCTGAGGATGGCGGTCCCGCGCAGCAGCGGCTGCAGGTCATCCAGGGCACGCTCGACGGCGCCCAGATCGCGCAGGCCGATCTGGAGTTCCGCGGCGCCGGAGACGTGCTCGGCGACGCGCAGTCGGGCGGCAAGTCCGGTCTGAAACTGCTGCGCGTGGTCAAGGACGCCAAGATCATCGCCGACGCGCGCGAACGTGCGGGGCGGTTGCTCGCCGATGACCCCGATCTGTCGGGCGAGGTCGAGCTTGCCGGCGCGGTGCTTGATTTCACCCGCGGCAACGAGACGTTCCTGACCAGCAGCTGACGCGCGACGGGCGATATGCGCCGCGGATAGGGTCGTTGGACACGAGCCCCGGCCCCGCCATCCGCGATCGAACAATGTGGCGCTTGAACACAGTATAGATTTTTCATATGGGAACGGCGTTCTCATCGCCGGCATGATGTGGTTCAGTTGTCATGAAGGTTTCGGCCGGGGAGGGGCATCATGGCATCATCACGTTCACTGCACACGGTTCATCTGGCCGCTTTCGGCGCGGGCAATGTCGTCGGTCTGGGGGTTATGTCGATGGCCGGCATCGGCGTCGGCATCACGGGCACCGGATTGTGGCTCGCCGCGCTGGTCGGTGGCCTGGGAGGCGCGTTCGCGCTGGTGCCGCAGCTGCTGGCCAGCTCGTCCGGCGATTACCCGGGCGGCCAGTACCAGCAGGTCGGCACGCTGCTGCCGCCCGTCTTCGGCGGCATCGTCGCCTATATCCTGTGTTTTCTGGTGTTCGACATCTCCGCGTACGCGCTGTCCGCGGCGCAGCTGCTCGGCCTGCCCATGCTGCCGACACGCCTGACCGCGGCGTTGGTCGTCGCGCTGTTCCTCGGCGTGCACATGCTGGGTGCCCGCATCGCCGCCATCGCCCAACTGGTGATGGCCGTGCTGCTCGCGGCGGCGTTGGGCACGTACGTTGCGGTGACAATGCCGCACGTGCGGCTCGCGAATCTCGCGCATTACACGTTTCTCGGCTCGCCTCTGGCGTTCCTGTTCGCATGCGTGTACATGACGCTCATGATGAACGGGGTGGCCGGCGTGGCGAACTATGCCGCGGTCGCGGACCGTCCGCGGGTGACGGTGCCCCGCGCGATGCGCGTCTCGCTGTTGCTGGTCGCCGTGACGTATGCGCTGATCTGCGTGGCCGATGCCGGCGCCTTGCCGATAGCCCAGGTCGCGAACCGGGATCTCGCCGTCAGCCTGTCTGCATTCATCCCGGCTCCGGTGACGGTCGCGTTCGTGGTGGGCGGCTCCGCGTTCGCCCTGCTCACCACGCTCAATGCCGTGGTCGGTTGCGTGGCGTATCCGGTCGCCTCGGCCTGCGCGGACGGATGGTTGCCGCGCGAACTGGGAGAGCGTTCCACTCGGACCGGCGCTCCCGTGCGCCTGCTTTCGGTGGGTATGATCGCCGCGGAGTGCCCGCTGATCGCCGGGAATTCCACGAAAACCGTGTCGTCGAGCGTCACGATTCTGATGATCGTGGTGCAGGCGATGGTCGCCGTCGCCGCATTGCGCCTGATACTGCGCGACGGCTCATCGCTCTGCGCATTCCGCTCGCTGCCGTTGCTCGGCCGCGTGCCGCAATCCGGGCTCGCGGCGTTGTGCATCGTCGCGCTGCTCGTCGACCTGCTGCTGATCGCATGGCTGCTGTACACGATGAACCGTCTGCTGATCATCGGCAATGTCGTGATATTCGCCATAACGGTTGTCGCCGCTGTCATCGTGAACAAATATAGGGTTGATACGAGGCCATAACAACTATGTATAACCGCGGGTTTGCCAATGCGGCGACGCGGGGCCTACGATGATGTCAACGTTCACGGGAACCCGCGAACAGGCCCGGCCCCGGATGATGGGGCGGCACCCCGGTCAGGTGTCTTATCCGAGCAAGGAGTACGTTATGTGTGTCAATGAAGGCGTGAAGGCATCGGCTGTCAGCTCACTGTCGGGCGGACTGCCGATCATGCGCGAGCGGTGAGAGACCGCTCGATAGTCCGTTTCGGATGTTTGCCGGCGCGATCGCGATGATTGTGATTCGCCGTCCGGCATGATTCCTCACACTCCCGGCAGATTACACCGACGGTTGCCGGATCATTCGCGGCGATGCGGATTCTGCCGCATCGCAGGTTTTCGTATATCGCGATTCGCCGCCACCAAACTGTACCGCCGCGCCGTATCCAAAAACGGCGCGGAAGACAAGAAGAAGGGAATATCCATGTCCACATCATCAGCTCGTCATGAAGCGCCACGCAACGGGCGGCCCGTGAAGCGCCGGCTTATCCGCGTGCTCGCCGGCTCGGCCGTGATAGGCGCTATGGCGGTCGGCGGCCTGCAATTCGCGCTCGGCACGGCCTACGCGGCCGGCGACGTGTGCGACCTGTGCTCGACCAACTACAATCCGGTCGCCTGCTGTTCCAGTGGCGGTTCGGCCTACGATTCCAACCCCGGAGGCGGCATCGACGTCTCAGCGCAGAAGGCCGCGTTCGACAGCTACTGCGCGAACTACAAGAAGGAGCACGCCCAGAAGGAGGAGCCGGCGACGCCCGCCCCCGCCACGAAGCCGAGCAACCAGAAGCAATCGGCCCCGGCCCCGGCGAAGCAGTCCTCGGGCTCGCCGGCCACCCAGACGACGAAGCCCTCCACGGGCAACACCACCGCGCAACAGTCGCAGCCCGCGCAGTCGACCGGCACACAGTCCGGCCAGAGCACGACGGGCAGCACAGCCGGGATCACAGGCGACACGGCCGCGAACGCCGATGCCACCGCCACTCAGACCTCGAAGGACGCGGCCTCCCGGAAGAACAGCGATGACAACACCGCCGACACCGCTGGCGGCGAGACCACCACGACCGAATCCGGCATCACCGACAGCGGCACTGATACGGCGGAAACCACCACGCAGGCCTCTCCGGTCACCGATCGGGCCGAAACCACCAGCCCGGTGGTGCGCATCGTCGCCGGCGTGGTCATCGCGCTCGCCGTCATCGGCACGCTGGGCGCCGCGCTGATTGCGCGCAACAAGCGCCGCGCTCCCGCGCTCGCCGGAGCGAACGGCGGCCGGTCCGACGACGGATTCGACATCGCAGACGGCGCGACGCCGGCCCCCGCGACGACGGCGAACGCCATTGCCGCAACCGAAGCCCGTGCCGACGCGAGTGCGCCGACCGAAGTGCTGCAGCCCATCGCATCGCCGGCGAACGGGCCATCCGCCGGGCCATCGGCGAGTCTCAACGTGGCCGACAGCGGCGGCGCTCCTACCGCACGGTACGACTTCAACCTCGTCGACGGACCATCGTCCCGCTGAGCCATCAGCGCAGCAGTACCAACGCAATTCGATACGGAAGAAATACAGAAGGGAACCACAACAATGTCCAACACCAACCACAGCCTCACGAGAGGCTCCATCGCCGCTAAAGCCGCGGCGCTGCTCACCGCGGCGGCGCTCGGTCTCACCGGATTCGCGCTGACGGGCGGGAACGCCGCGTCCGCCGCCGAAACCACGCCCACGGCGGCAACAGCCGCACAATCCCAGGAAGACACGCCATTCGACTACTACGCGGGCATCCCCGACCTGCCTTCGGATCACGTGTTCGAAACCATCACGCTGGAACGTCTCGAAGACATCCTGCGCTACGGCAAAGGCAACTTCGTGATACTCATCGGCGGCACGTGGGACTCCGCGACGACGGCCGCACTGCCCGCCATCAACACCGCCGCCAAGGCGCAGGGCATCGAGAAGATCTACAATTTCGACCCGCACCTCGACAACGCCGGAGCCGACACGCTCGTCAACATCAACGACAAGAACAACGCGGTCGACGCATTCGCCAAGCGGTTCCAGCAGACCATCGACGAATTCGGCCTGACCGACCTGCAAAGCAAGAACACAGCAAACGTCGTCGATCTGCCGACCCTGTTCACCTACAACAAGGACAACACCGGCGACAAGGTGCCCGCATCCACCGCGAACGTTGCCGACAGCGCCGAGCTGACCCGCGTGCTGGGCACCGCGAAGAACGCCGCGACCCGCACCAACGGCCAGTTCTACACCAACTACTACCTGAACAACGTCTCGGCCGGCGCGGCCAGCGTGTTCAAGCAGGGCGAGGACAAGGACTTCTCGCTCATATCGGTGACGTACGGCGAACTGGAGAAGCTGCTGCAGTCGCCAGGCAACCATTACATCTTCTTCGGCGCGACCTGGTGCGGCAACACATACGCCACGATCCGCTACGTGAACCAGGAAGCCCGCAAATACGGCATCAAGCACGTGTACACGTTCGACACGATCCTCGACAGCACGTCCGGCAAAGGCTCGCCGTTCCACATCCGCGACAACTACAACAACGGCAGCCACCCGCTGTCGGACCTGTACACGCATCTCGTGAACACGTACCTGCCGAACCTCGTGACCGAGGACGGCAGCCACGGCGTCGTCGATTCCAAGGGCGTCGGCGCGACCCGCCTGCAGGTGCCGCTGCTGCTGCACTACAACAAGAACAACGCCGCACAGCTGCCCGGAACCGACCAGCCGGCCGGCCCCGTGACCGATGAGGTCGTGGACTACCATGGCAAGACCGCGAACGTCGACGCCAAGCCGCAGCCCACGGCGAGGGAATACATGCTCAACTGGTACGGCACCACGTACGACGACAAGGCGATCATCCAAGGCGGATTCTCCATCACCGGCGACGACCTGAGCGCGGCGAAGAACTACGGGCGCAAGGTCAACAACGACCGTGACGCATACATCGCCCAGGCCGACCACTTCTACTCCCTGCTCAACCTGCGCGGCGAAATCGCACAAGCCAAGACGGTGAGCCTGAACGGTTACTCCGCCGACCGGGTCGCCGCATTCAAGAAGACGCTCGCCGCGGCCGAAAAGACCGTGTCCGACAAGAAGGCGACCATCAGCGCGACCGACACCGCCACGAAGAACATCGCCAATGCGGTCACGGCGCTCGCCGGAGGCAACAACGGCGGCAGCGGTAACGGTAACGGCAGCGGTAGCGGCGACACGGGTAACAATCCGGTCGCAGGCAACACCGACAACGCTGGCGGCAACGATAGCACGGCCGGCAACAAGCCGTCCCGCAAAATCGTCGTCGCCGGCAACGAGCCGCTCTCCCGCACCGGTGCCGAAGCCACGGTCATCGCATCCGTCGCGCTCAGCCTCGCGCTGACCGCCGCCGGGGCGCTGGCGCTGAGCCGCAACCGTGGCGACGCCGCGGCGGCACAGGCTCTCTCCGACTCGACCCGCCCGACCTCGGCGAGGTGAGCTGACTGATGGGAGCGCTATCCAACATCGATCCCACCGCAGTGGCGGTCTGGGCGTCGGCCGTGGTGCTGTTCGCCCTGATCGCCGTGCTGCGCGCGGTCTTCAAACTCAACTTCAGCCTGCTGACGGTGCTCGCGCTTGGGCTGGGCATCGCCCTGAGCCTCGTGTTCGACGGGCAGGTCGACTCGCTCAACCTGCTGGGCAACATCTACATCAACCTGATCACCGCGCTGGTCGCGCCGCTGATCTTCGTGTCGATCATCTCCGGCATCACCTACGTCGGCAGTCTGAAAAAGCTGCGCAGCATCGGATTGCGGTCGGTTGGCTGGCTGCTGCTCACCAATCTGATCGCCATCGTGATGACGCTGGGTGTGGCCATCCCGCTGCACATCGGCTCGGGCGTCAAACTCGTCGACGACGAGTCGACCGCCGGTTTCCTCACCTCGCAGACAGCGCCGCTCGACCAGGTCATACTCAACTTCTTCCCGAAGAACATCGTCGGAGACCTGTCCGGCAACCGTGTGGTGCCCATCATCATCACGGCCACCGTGCTGGCCATCGCCATCGTGTCGGTCGGTCGGCAGAAGGACGTGAGCGTCGTCAAGCGGTTCTTCGAGCAGACCAAGGGCGTGATCTACAAGGCCGTCGGCTACGTGGTCGAGCTCACCCCGTACGCGGTGGTGGTGCTGGGAGCGACCTCGACGGCCGCGACCACATCCAAGGCGGACGCGCTGCTCGCGCTGCTGAGCATTCTCGTGCTGGGCTTCGTGCTCAACATCATCCAGGCGTTCGTCGTCAACGGGCTGCTGCTGAAATTCGTGGCGCACGTGCCGCCCTTGACGTTCTTCAAGGCCGTGCTGCCGGCGCAGACCACGGCGTTCGCCACGCAGTCCAGCGTGGCGACGCTGCCGCTGAGCATACGGCAGCTCGGCACGGTCGGTGTCGGCGCGGACGTGGCGAACTTCACCACCCCGATCGGGACGACCATCGGCATGCCGGGATGCGCTGGTGTGTGGCCGATGCTGTCGGCCGTGTTCACCATCAACGCGCTCGGACTGGGGTATTCGCCGGCGAGCTATGTGGCGCTCGCGGTGATCGGACTGCTGTCGTCGATCGGTACCGCGGGCGTGCCGGGCACTGCGATCGTGACCGCGACGACCGTGTTCACCGCGGTTGGTCTTCCGGTGCAGCTTCTGGTGCCGCTGGTGCCGGTCAGTAACATCGTCGGCATGCCGAGCACGATGGCGAACGTGTCCGCTGCGGTCACATGCGCGGCGATCGTATCGCGGCAGACCGGGGAGTTCGACGAGAGCGTGCTGGATTCGGCTCGTGCCGGGCGGCATCGCCATCGCGCGGGCGTGGTCGTGTCGCCGGCTGGCGGGGCGGTTGCGGCTCCTGTCGTTCCTGTTGCGGCTCCCCTCGGCGCGGTGGGTGTTGCGGCGTCCGTCGTCGCCTCGCCCGTCGCGGCTGGAGTCGGTGCGGCCCATAAGCCGGTGCAGCCGGGATTCGCGGTGACGCCTGGATTGTCATTGACGTTGCATCAGTCGATGCTGCGTGTGCAGGCCGACGACGATGCCGACGACGCTCCGGTGCCCGTTGGCGCGTGCGGCATCTCCGCCCACGCTGCCACGGCAAAAGCCGCATAGGCTGGCGAGTGGGCTGGCTGGGGGTGGTCGAAGGTATGTCCAGATGAAAAAGCGACCCGCAAACGGTCAAATTACGCGGGTCGCCGTGAGTATCCGAGCAAGGGTACCCGCAAAGCATCATAGCATATGAGGCATGTGAGCAAGCTGAGTCGCGTATCGGAGCCGTCTGATATATGGCACGTACGACCCAGGACCGGTGGTGCGGTTGCGGTCGTTTCGCCGGGGCGGCCATAATGGTGTCATGCATGTGATTTCAGGACGATTCAAGGGCGTCGCGTTGACCACGCCGAAAACCGGAACCCGGCCGACCACCGACCGGACCAAAGAGGCGATATTCTCGCATCTGGATTCATGGCAGGTGCTGGACGACGCCCGCGTATTGGATCTGTTCGCCGGGACCGGGGCGCTGGGCATCGAGGCGTTGAGCCGCGGCGCGAGGGAGCTGGTGGCGGTAGAGTCCTCCGCTCCGGCGGCGGCGCTGATCGCCAAGACGTTGACCGCGCTGCAGCGGAACCGTTCGTGGGAGCGCGGCATGACGGCCCGGGTCATCAGGGCCAGAGCCGAGAAGTACGTCGCTTCGGGTGCCGCACGCTCGGCCTCGAACGCCGATGCTGCTGGCGGCTCCGCGAAGTCGGCGGCGTTCGATGTGATCTTCATCGACCCGCCGTACGCGTTCGCCACCGAGGACTGCAACCAGTTGCTCTCGGACATGGTCGCCCATGGAATCGCCGGCGGGAATACGACGATCGTGTTGGAGCGATCCGCGCGTTCC
>ENA-USUE01001079-USUE01001079.1-human-gut-metagenome-genome-assembly--contig:-NODE-1079-length-12693-cov-5.292565_pt1 | contig 12693 bp, 9 predicted proteins | sample MGYA00250060_ERZ773396 | MGnify/ENA primary metagenome ERZ773396 (study PRJEB29103, sample SAMN06111989) | human gut metagenome | biome: human gut; feature: ankylosing spondylitis patient; material...
GGTACGGCTCGTGGCATCCGGTCAGGGGGTTCGTGTTGCGTCGTATCTCGCGGCTCACGGTGGCCGGGTTCCGGTCAAGGAGGCGGGCGATGGCGCGTATGCCGTCGCCCAGGCGCAGCCGGTCGGCGATCAGGATGCGTTCCTCCTGGCCCAGATAGCGGGCGTGTATCTTCCTGGGCTTGTCCATGGTGGAACGATACCAGTCCACCGATGGTCTCTCGTTCCTGCCGGTGGCCCGGGCGCGTCCGTTCCTCCAGGCCTTGCCGGTGCGTTTCGACACCCCGACCGCATGGGCGGCCTGGGTGAAGTTCACGCCCTCCTCGGCCAGCAGGCGCACGTACTCGGCCCGCCTGGCCTCGCACATCGCCTTCCTCGTCGGATAACCGTGCCCCTGGAACACCCAGCGGCCGGTCCCTGTCCCGTCGTCATGGTGGCTCGCGGTCACCTGATCCTCCCTGCGGTAGGCCAGGTGTTGCAACGATCACTAGAACTCGCCGGGAGCGGATTTTGTTAGGGGGGGGTACTTGACGCCTGATGTCAGAGGCGCGACATTGGCACCAGATTCCATGCACTACACTGGTGGGGTGCTTGAATCTCAACAACGAATGGCCCGGCGTAAGCCGGAAGTGCTGGCTCCGGCGGGCAACCTGCGCGGGCTGAAGGCTGCGGTCGATTACGGGGCCGACGCCGTATATTGCGGCGGCAAGGCGTTCGGCATGAGAAGTGCTCCGAAGAACCTGAGCCTGGAGGACTTCGAAGAGGGCGCCCGCTACGCCCATGCGCGGGGCGCCCGCGTATATGTGACCTGCAACGTGCTGCCGCGCAACAACGAGGTCAGGGCCATCCAGGAATACATCAGCCAGCTGGCCGGCACCGGTGTGGATGCGCTGATCGTCACCGACATCGGCGTGCTCATGACCGCGCATAGCGTCGCCCCCGAGCTGGAACTGCACGTCTCCACGCAGGCGGGCGTCACGAACTACGGTGCCGCCAACGCGCTGTACGACCTCGGCGCCAGACGCGTCGTGCTCGCCCGCGAGATGGATCTGCAGGCCGTGCGAGACATCCGCGCCAACATTCCCGACGACATGGACGTCGAATGCTTCGTGCACGGGTCGATGTGCATGGCGTTCTCCGGACGCTGCCTGATCTCCAACTATCTGACCGGTCGCGACGGCAACCACGGCGAATGCGCGCAGCCGTGCCGCTGGAAGTACTCGCTGGTCGAGGAGAAGCGTCCCGGCCAGTACTTCCCGGTCGAGGCGACCAAAGAGGGCACGTACCTGTTCAACTCGCAGGACATGTGCATGATGGAGCACCTGGATGACCTGATCGACTCCGGCGCCACCAGCCTCAAGATCGAGGGGCGGGCCAAAAGCGCGTACTACATCGCCGCGATGACCAACGCCTACAAGACCGCCGTCAACGAATACATGGTGCAGCGCGGTTTCGAGGCCGCGGACGGCAACACGCTGCGCCCGTTCCACGACCGCGTGATTCGCACCGACGCGCCCGCCCCCGTTTGGCTGAACGATGACCCGTACGCGGCGGAACTGTCCGGTGCCGATCTCACGGACCACATCATGGAACAGGCTGACGTCGCCTTCGCCGGCGTCCCCGGCGACGACGGCGTCCTGGAAGTCGGCCAGAGCCCCACCGCCCCAGACCGTATCTCCGATCTTGAACAACAGGCCCGCAGCACGCGCCGCAAATCGAACACGCGCGACGAGTCCCCGATCGACACGAACGGCTGGCAGCATGCGGCCGTCGCGCCCGCGCCGCCCGTCACACTGCCCGAATGGTTGAAAGAGGAACCCTACAAGGTCGCTCACCGCGAATACTCCACCGGCTTCTATTACCCGGACCGCAAGGTCACCGAGAACACCAACCGCAGCGGCTACTTCCGCTCATGGCTGGTCGTCGGCGAAGTGCTGTCGTGGAGCCCGGACGAAGGCGGTCGCGTCACGCTGATGAGCCGCAACAAGATCGAACCCGGCCAGGAGATCGAATTCCTGCTGCCGGGCGATGCACCGCTCATCTACACCGTGCCCGAAAACGGCCTTCGCGACGCCGACGGCAACTGGGTGCAAGCCATCAACAATCCAGCGCACGTGTTCTCCATGCCGTGCCCGCATGAGGTGCCGGTCAACGCCGCGATCCGCTCCCGCACCAAGCACCCCACCCTCAAAGCCGCCTGACGCCAATCGCCGAGCCGAAGAGCACGCAATCACATAGGATAAGGAATCATGAGCGATACGCAGTTTGATGATGAGATTCTGGACAGCAACGCCATCAGCCCCACCGACGAGGAGGGCAACCCGGTTCCAGTGACGATCCCGATCGCGCTGGCGCCTGGTGTCACTGTCGTCTACACCACGCGCCTGGGCGGGGTGAGCCACGGCGATTTCGGCGATTGCAATCTCGGCGGCAAGGGCGGCGACGACCCGCAGGCGATTCTCGCCAATCGCGTGTCGCTCGTGAAATCCGTCGGCTGCGGGCTCTCGCTGGTCAGTCAGGTGCATTCCGGGCGTGCGGTGGACGTGGATGCATCGTGGCATCTGAACACCCCGTTCGGCTTCGATGTGTCCGGCACGCCCGGTGAGGTGACCGCCGACGGCGAGGCGCAGGCCGCGACCGTCGTGGAGGCGGACGGGCAAGTCACGTCTCGCGCGGGTGTGGCTCTGGGCATGTTCGCTGCGGATTGCCTGCCGGTGCTGATGGCCGACGCCCAGGCCGGCGTGATCGGCGCCGCTCACTGCGGGCGCAAGGGCCTGCAGCGCGGCATCATCAGTGCCACGATTGATGCGATGGTGGCCAAGGGCGCTGCGCCGGAGCGCATCGCGGCCACGCTCGGACCGTGCATCTGCGGCGACTGCTACGAGGTCGGCGACGCCATCGCCGACGGGTTCGACGCGCAATTCCCCGGTACGTTCACCCTGACGCGATTCGGAGGCCCCGGCATCGACATCGCCAAGGCCGCCCGCATGGAGCTCGCCAAGGCGGGTGTTCCCGCCGACAGCATCGTCGACTCGCGCCCGCGCGTCAACGCCGCCTCCCAATACCTGTATGAAGACGAGGAGCTTGCCTCGCTGTGCGCCGCCGACGGCGAAGGCGAGCCTGCGCTCGCCGACCGCTGGAGCACCGTGCGCCACAGCATGTGCACGCTGGAGAACCCGCTGTGGTACTCCCACCGCCGCGCCTCGCTCGCCGGCAAGACGCACGAGGGACGCCTGCTCGCCCTGATCATGCGCGGCTGACCCCGATTTGCCTCGGTTGTGACGAATCGGGCCGCTATCTTCGTTTCGTGAGGTTGATTCCACCGGTCGGGAACATCTATCTTCGTTTCGTGAGGTTGATGGCCAAGTAGCCCAAGGCCCTAAACCGCATGATTCCAATGGCGTTTGGCGCTTAATACTCGCGGTATCGTGTTTGGGCAACCCCTTGAAACGCAGATAGATGTTCGGCGGAGCCGAAATCAACCCCTCGAAAGCGAGATAGCCCGTTGCGGCGGGGCCGACACCGGTGTTGGCGGCCTGTTCGTCGTCGAATCAGAAAAAATTCCGTGCAGAAGAGTGTGGCTTCCGTCACACCCGGGCAGGGCGGGGCATACGGTGGGCGGTATGACTCAGAGAGATGACAGAGAACCCGAAGCACCGGTCGTCGCCGTGGTATTGGCCGCCGGCTTCGGCACGCGCTTCGATCCGGACAACCCCAAGCAGCTGGTGAGCGTCGACGACAAGCCGATCGTCTGCTGGTCCATCGAGGCGTTCGAGCAGAACCCGCATGTCACCGACACCATCGTCGTCGTCAACCCGCAGGTGCGCGATGAAGTGGAACGCCTGGTCGATGAGGCCGGCTACCCGAAGGTGCGCATGATCATCGACGGCGGCGCCGAACGCGCCGACAGCACTGCGGCGGCTCTGCAGGCGCTGGGGGCAGCTGGCATCCCGCCCCGCGCGAAACTGCTGATCCACGACGCGGTGCGTCCGTTCGTCGAGCAGTCCTCGATCGACGGCTGCATCACCGCGCTGGACGAGTTCGAGGCAGCCACGGTCGCATTCGCCTCCACCGACACGATGCTGCTCACCGAGGATCTGGGCGACCGCAAGGTCGTGCGCTCCGTCCCGGACCGCGCGAACATGTTCCGGGCGCAGACTCCGCAGGCATTCCGGTTCGAGACCATCCGCCGCGCATACGAGCTAGCCTCGCGCGACCCCGATTTCCACCCGACCGATGATACGCGCGTGGTCGTCGACTACCTGCCCGACGTCCCGGTCGCCATCGTGGCCGGCTCCCGGACCAACATGAAGATCACCACGCGCGACGACCTGCCCCAGGCCGAGCAGATCTCGCTGGAGATCCGCAAGCGTCTCGCACGCGAACGGATGCATCAGGTGTTCGCCCAGGTCCGCGAGCAATAGCAGCGGCAGGCGTTCGCGGGGTACACTGGCATCATGCAGCAGCTCAATGTCGTGATTTGTGGGTTCGACCACTACGAGAACATCGACGTCAACCCGTCGTACGAAGTGCCCGAGGCGCTCGTCCGCGACGGCATCGGGGAGCCGTCCGACGTGGACGATCCGCTGCATGACGCCAACGTGTCCATCAACACCGTGGCGCTCCCGGTCAGCTTCGCCAACGCTTGGCCCACGTTGCTGGAGACCTTGGATGCGACCCGGCCGGACATCGTGATCGCGACCGGTCTCAAGCATGCGGCGCACAGCGTGGCGATGGAACGCTGCGCCACGAACCTGATGAACGCTGCCCGCCCCGACGCCGACAACGCGCTGCCGCGGTTCGAGCCGATCATCAAGGACGGCCCGGCCGCATATTGGACCCGTTTGCCATTGCGGGCCATCATCAACGATTTCGCGCGCGACGGCATACCCGCCACGCTCAGTTCCGACGCGGGCACGTTCGTATGCAATTCGCTGTTCTACCAGCTGCTGCACTGGACGGCGACACAGGATCGTGTGCTGGCCGGCTTCGTCAGCTTCCCTCCGATCAATGGCGGCAGCAGGCTGCAGAACGGTCTGGATCTGCGCCAGCAGGTGCGTGCTGGGCGCGATGTGGTGCGCGAGACGGTCCGTTATTATCTGCAGCCGTCGTCCGGGGATATTCTCATCGCCTGACGTTTTGCTGGGATGCAGCTGGTTTCTTGCTGGCATGTGTGTACGTTCGCGTATGGTTCGTCGCGTTTCTGGCGTGGGCTTGACGCCATGCGGTACAGTCGTGTGTGGTTGTGCTAACGAGCAGGTGTAATGGCGAAAGGAACCGAACATGGCGGACCAGTTCCCGATTGTGATACGTGGATACGATAAGGAGCAGGTGGACCGGGCGTTTGCCAGCGCGCAGCAGACGCTGGCCGCGTTGCGTGCGCAGATCAAGCAGGATGGGGATCGTCTGCTGCAGTTGCAGGCGAAGCTGCAGGAGGAGCGCAACCGTCAGTCGTCCAAGAACCACACGTTCGCCTCGCTGGGCGCCAACGCCCAGCAGATGCTTGCCTCCGCGGAGCAGACCAGCACCGAGCTGCTGGAGCGTGCCAAGCAGGATGCCGCCTCGACTCGCGCGTCCGCCAAGGCTCAGGCGGAGACGCTGATCAACAACGCGAAGCTGGATGCGCAGCATCTTCTCGATGACGCTCAGGCCAAGGCCGATACGATTACCGGCAACGCCACCAATCAGGCGCAGACCATTACGACCAGCGCGCAGCAGGACGCCGCCCAGCTGCGCGCCGAAACGGCGAAGATCGTGACCGAGCAGCGTCAGTCCGTTGATCTCGAACTCACCAATTCGCGCGAGGAGCATGAAAAGCGCATGGCGTCGGAGCGCGCCAAGCAGGAGCGTGAGATCGCCGAGATGCAGGCGAAGGCGACCCAGCAGATCGCCTCGCAGCGCAGGAGCGCGAACGAGGAGATTGCCAAGCTCAAGTCCGAGTCCAACGACCAGATTCAGGCGGCGCTCGCGGAGGCGAACAAGAAACTGTCCGACGTGCGCGAGCAGGTGTCCAAGATGATGGCCGACGCGCAGCGCAGGGCGGGCGAGATTATCGATGCGGCCAAGGCGAAGGCGCAGGAGATTCGCGACGACGCCGAGGTCCGCCACACGCAGACGATGAGCCAGGTCAACGCCGAGGTCGAGCAGATTCGCACTGACATCGCCGCCCAGCAGGACGAAGCGACCAAGAAGGTGAGCGAGCTGCTCGAAAACCTCGAAGAGCGTCGCGTGGCCGCCAAGAAGGAATCCGACGAGCTGATCGGCCAGGCGAAGACCGTGCGCGAGGATGCCGACACGTATGCGGCGAGCAAGCGCAAGGAGGCCGACGATCAGGCCGCGCAGATCCTGGAAAAGGCCGGCGAGGATGCGGCGTCGCAGATCGAGGATCGCCGCAAGGCCGCGCAGGTCGAGCTGGAGGATCTTCAGGGGCGCATCGCCGAGCTGCAATCGCGTGAGGCGGCCATCACGCAGCGCGTGTCCGAGCTGCGTTCGATGTTTACCAAGGCGTTCAGCGGATTCGGGTTCATGAACGAGCAGGGGGTGGAGCAGCCTGGCGCCGCGTCGCATCAGGGAGCGCCCGATGTGCCGCTGTACAATGCCGCCGCGCAGGATGAGCCGGCACCGGCGTATGAGTCGCATGCCGTCGCGGAGCATGCCGACAATCAGGATGCGGAAGCGGTCGCCGCCGAGCCGGTCGCCGAGCATGTGGCCGAGCGCTCGGCCGAGCACACCGAGGCCGGCGAGGCCGAAACCGCCGAATAGCAGTCGGCCGGGATCCCGAAGCGTCGGATGCCGGGCTTCGCCGTCCGGCCCGCAGGCGGCTGCAGAAGTCGCCGGACTCCTGCCGAATCAAGGTATTGAACCGGTTCGATGGCGGGAATCCGCTGTCGCCGCTACACTCATTAGAGACCCGTCGTGGCATCCGGTCAAACGCTGGATGCCACGTTTCATTGCGGCCACAAAACCGGCCGCGCACGTCCCAAGTCAAAGGAGCAGCATGACCGAGAACACGTCATCGTCTGAAATCACACCGCTGTCCGGCGAGCAGCTGAATGATCTGGTCGCATCATTCGATACCAGCCAGTCCAACCGTCTGGCCATGAACGCCGTCACCGCCGCCGGTATCGACAAGGTCGCGCTGAACTATGACCGTTCCCGTCTGCTGCAGCGCCGCTTCTCCGTCACCGTCGACAACGGCGAGGTCACCCATCAGGACCGTTCCGGTCGCTGCTGGCTGTTCAGCTCGCTGAATGTGGCCCGTTTCGTCGCCAAGAAGAACCTCGGCGTCAAGGAGTTCGAGTTCTCCCAGAACTACGCGATGTACTTCGACAAGCTGGAGCGCGTCAACTACTTCCTGCAGGACGTCGCCGCGCTGGTTCGTGCCGGAGAGCCGTCCGACTCGCGCCTGATCCAGCACCTGCTCGCCGACGTGATGGGTGACGGAGGTCAGTGGACGATGGCGCTGAACGTGTACAAGAAGTACGGTGCCGTGCCGAAGGACCTGTTCCCGGAGACCGAATCCTCCAAGAACACCGGTGAAATGAACATCCAGCTGCGCCACATGCTGCACACCGCCGTGGCGCACATGTACGCCGCTGACGGCGATGCCTCCAAGGTCGAGGCGATTATTGCCGACGCCACTGCTGCCGGCCACCGTATTCTGACCATCCACCTGGGCGAGCCGCCGGTTTCCTTCGACTGGGAATGGACCGACAAGGATGGCGAATTCCACCGCGACGGCGAGATTACGCCGGTTGAGTTCTGGAAGAAGTACGTGGGTCCGGCTGATCTTGAGGACTACGTGTGCCTGGTGGACGATCCGCGCACCGAGCACGCCAAGGGCAAGAAGATCGGCATCGAGCACCTGGGCAACGTGGCCGGCGGCAACCCGACCGAGTACCTGAACGTGCCGAACCAGTTCATGAAGGATTGCGTGCGCGCGATCCTGACCGAAAAGGGCATCCCGGTGTGGTTCGGCGCGGACTGCGGTCCGTTCATGGATCGCGAGCGCGGCGCGTGGGCGACTGACCTGTTCGAGTACGGCAGCGTCTACGATGTGGACGTCGACATGGAGAAGGAGTCGCGCGTACGCTTCGGCGACTCCGCGATGAACCATGCGATGGCGTTCGTCGGCGTGGACGTGGCCGATGACGGCACCACGACCCGTCGCTGGCGCGTGGAGAACTCCTGGGGCGACAAGATTGCCGACAAGGGCTACTTCACGATGAGCGACGACTGGTTCACCGAGTACGTGTACGAGGTGGCCGTGCCCAAGGCGATGCTCCCGGCCGAGTATCAGGCCGCGCTCGCCGAGCCCGCCACCATGCTCCCCGCATGGGATCCGATGGGTGCGCTGGCCTGAGCGAGGTATCGGCCCGTGCGTCGAGCACGAGACTGAATGACCGATTTCGTCGATTCCCCGTGTCGGATGGACATTTTACGAAAGGAATGTGCCGTTCGATGTGGGGAATCGTCATTGACGGCGGTCTTCCGCTATTGTTGGATGACAATGATGTTTCTAGCCAGAGGACCGCGCATCGGTTGCGGCATAGCGGAATAAGCCCAGAGAAAGCTGCATGATGAAGAAAGCGTCGGCCGGAAGCCGCACATCATTCAATACATTCAATCGAATACTGACGTGTCTTATCCCGATCGCGTTCGTGTTGACCGTCGGCGCATGCGGAACTCCCGGCTCCGATGCGGGGTCGGCTGAGCGTCAGTCGTCCGGACAATCCGAATCGGCTGAGTCGTCCGAACCGTCAAGCTCGGCTTCCACGTCCGGCGGACAGCTCGCCACGAGCGTGCTGGAGACGTTGCCGGTCAAGGGACGTGCACCGAAAACCGGTTATTCGCGCGACCAGTTCGGCGCGGCATGGGCCGACGTCGACCACAACGGGTGCGACACGCGCAACGACATCCTCAACCGTGACCTCACCAACAAGACTTACAAGGCCGGTACGCACAATTGCGTGGTGACCAGCGGTCGGCTCGTCGACCCGTACACCGCCGCGGTGATTGATTTCGTGCGCGGGCAAAGCACCTCGGCGGCCGTGCAGATCGATCATGTGGTGGCGCTGTCGGACGCATGGCAGAAGGGCGCGCAGCAGCTGATCGCCGACCGGCGCAAGCAGCTGGCGAATGACCCGTACAACCTACTCGCGGTGGACGGCCCGTCGAACCAGCGCAAGTCCGACGGCGACGCGGCGACCTGGCTGCCCGCCAACAAATCGTTCCGCTGCTCATACGTGGCTCGGCAGATCGGCGTGAAGGCGAAGTACTCGCTGTGGGTGACGCAGGCCGAGCATGATGCGATGTCGCGCGTGCTGTCGTCCTGCCCGGCCCAGACCGTTCCGACCGGCGACGGCGCGGAATCAGTGGCGCCGCAGGAGGACGTGTCGCAAGGCAGCTCATCGCAGGACGGTTCATCGGGCGAACAGTCCGAGTCGAGCACGGTGGTGGAGCCGGCCGCTCCGCCTGACGGCGACAGTTCCGATGTCTACTACAAGAACTGCGCCGCGGTGCGTGCAGCCGGCAAAGCTCCGCTATACAAAGGGCAGCCCGGCTACTCGGCCAAACTCGATCGCGACGGCGACGGCGTCGCCTGCGAATAGCGCCCCATCTCCATCCCGCGAAAGTCCCATCCGCAGCCGCCGGAATGGGACTTTCGCCGGGTGACGGCTTCGCAGCTCCGCCGTGCCCGCATTGCAGCCGTTGTTTTCCGTATTCCGACGGCATCTACTATTGTGTGTTCGGTATTGGTATGCGACGTGAGGGCGCGGGTCGAAAGACGCCGGCCTGCGGTGCGGAAGGAGAGCAGAGCGATGGCAGGGCTTCGTGGTCCGGACAGTTCCGAGGACGAGCGGCATTTGGGCGGGAATGCCGTGTTCCCTGAAACGGTGGACGTGAACATTCGCCAGCTCGACCCGATTCCGGCACCGCGGTATTTTCTCAGGGAACTGCCGCTCACCGATGATATGAGCGACCTGGTGCTGCAATCACGTCAGGAGATCCGCGACATCCTGCACGGTCGCGATGATCGTCTGCTGGTCATCGTCGGCCCGTGCTCGATTCACGATCCGAAAGCGGCGCACGAGTACGCGCAGCGTCTTGCGGCGCTCAAGGGCGAGCTTGAGGACCGACTGATGATCGTGATGCGCGTGTATTTCGAGAAGCCGCGCACGACGATCGGCTGGAAGGGTCTGATCAACGATCCGGATCTGGATGGCCGCTTCGATATCCGCAAGGGCATGTGGCTGGCGCGCAAGGTGCTGACCGACGTGCTTGGCCTGGGGCTGCCGACGGCGACCGAATGGCTGGATCCGATTACACCGCAGTACATCTGCGATCTGATCAGCTGGGGGGCGATCGGCGCGCGCAACACGGAGTCGCAGGTGCATCGTGAGTTGGCGAGCGGCATGTCGATGCCGATCGGCTTCAAGAACGCGACCGACGGTTCGATCAAGCCGGCCGCCGACTCGTGTTTCGCGGCCGGGTTCGAGCACCATTTCCTGTCGATCAACCTGGATGGCCGCGTGATCTCCGCCGAGACGAAGGGCAACCCGGACTGCCATCTGATCCTGCGCGGGTCGAACACCGGCCCGAACTACGATGCGGCTTCCGTGGCGGCCGCGCTTGAGGCGCTGCGCGCGTCGAAGGCGAGCGGTCCGAGCGAACGCGGTCTGGTCATCGATGCGGCGCACGGCAATTGCGGCAAGGACGAGAACGTCGAGGCCGAGGTCATTGAGAACATCGCCTCGCGTATCGCCGATGGAGAGCCGGGCATCCTCGGCGTCATGATGGAGAGCTTCCTCAAGGGCGGGCATCAGAAACCGGCACCGCTCGACCAGCTGGTGTATGGCCAGTCGGTCACCGACTCCTGCGTGCCGTGGGAGCGCACCGAGGAGCTGCTGCACACGCTCGCCGACGCCATCGACGCGCGTCGCGCGCTCTGATCCGGTGCCCGGCCTAGGCCGCTAGGTGGGGCATGCCACAATACATGGCTGCTAGCATATACGTAGGTTCGGCGTGGCCTTGTCTGTTCGAGAGGCCGCGCCGAACCGTTTTTTGCATTGGCGCTGCTTCAGTGATGCATCGTCACAGCGACGCGTCGTCCCAGTGGTCGGCGGCGGGGAGCGAGCGGATCGACGGCATCAGCAGCGCGATGACCACATTGACCGCAAGCACGGCCAGGAACAGGCCAATCGTGGCGCCGAACCCGATGCGTGGCAGCAGGGAGCCGGCGAGCGCTGAGCAGAACAGCGTGGGTATCATCGACAGCATGTCGCTCGCCGACTCGACACGTCCCTGCATCTCGCTCGGCACTTTGGCGAACACGAATCCCATCAGCAGCGAGTTGATGGTGGGGATGGGCAGCCCGACGATCAGCGATGACGCCAGTATCACCAGGTAATCGCTGCTGAACAGCATCGGCAGCAATGTCAGCAGCGACGTCACCGACAGGACGACCAGACCGGTGCCCATGTGCACTCGCTCGCATACCCGTGCGGCGATCACCGCGCCGATCAGCATGCCGACTCCCATGACGGTGTTGACGAAACCGAGTCGCACGGAGTCCACGTGGGTGCTCACCAGTTGCAGGTTCACCGCGGCGAACACGCCGTTGAGCCCGAAATTCACCAGCGCGGCGATTACGCAGATCGCCAGCAGCGTGTGCCTGCGCAGCGTCCAGCGCCATCCTTCGATGAAATCCTCGAAGAACGAGGTGTGCGCCGACTCTGCTGTCGCATCGGCGTCGGGCACGACGGCGGCATCGGACGTGCAGCCCGCTTGCGACGCGGTGTCGGGACGCTTGCTCTTGCGATCTGTCGTCACCATGTCGCGGACATGTTCGTCGACGCGCAGCTGGGCGGCACTGACACCGCTGATCGCGTACATCAGCGAGGCGACCGCGAACGGCAGCCACGGCGCGACCGCGTACAGCACGCCGCCGAGCGGGGATCCCGCGATGCTGACCACGGAATCGCGCCCCTGATTGAGGCTTTGCGCCTTCGGATATTCGCGGGTCGGTATGATCGTGCGCAGCATCGCGTTGGTCGCGTTGGCGAGTAGTCCGTTGACCGCTGACGCCGCGACCGTCACGATGGCGAATATCGGGAATGTGATTGCATGCAGGGCGATCAGCACGAACACCGTTCCCCACAGCAGCGTGCCGAACACGGCGTTGGCGATGATGAGCCCTTTGCGGTTGTGCCGGTCCACGACCGTGCCGCCGAACACGTCGCTGACATGCGTGGCAATTTGGCTGAACGTGGCGAGCCATCCGGCGAGCAGGCGATCAGCGAGATCGCGAAGCCTTTCATCGCGGCTCCGATCGTCGAGGCGGTGTCTGCAGTGAACCATTGACGATATGTGGGGTTGCCCCACAGCGATTCACTGCGTTGCGGGGAAGTGCGTTCGCGGTGTGGCGCGGTTTGCGCCTGCGATGATTCGGGCATGATGTTTCCTTTGAATAAGTTGAGGGGTGTTGTGCGTCGAGGGGTGAAATTGCGTATGCTTGCGCTCGCCCATTGCATTGTGGGCGCAGGGCGTGGGGTGAGAGGGTATGTCAGGCCGCCGTTATGGCAGCCATCTGAAGGCGTCGATGTTGAGCATGACGGGTTGCGAGCCGTCCCCTTCCTCGTGTGCGAGGTCGCGTGATTTGACAATTGACGGAGCGCCATTGCCTGCATGTCAGCC
>ENA-USUE01001080-USUE01001080.1-human-gut-metagenome-genome-assembly--contig:-NODE-1080-length-12687-cov-346.072641_pt1 | contig 12687 bp, 8 predicted proteins | sample MGYA00250060_ERZ773396 | MGnify/ENA primary metagenome ERZ773396 (study PRJEB29103, sample SAMN06111989) | human gut metagenome | biome: human gut; feature: ankylosing spondylitis patient; material...
GAGACGGTCAATGCCATTCTCGTAAGCAAGCGTCAACTGCTCCCAAGGATTCTGCACAGGAGTAACGTTGAGCATCTTTGAGTTTCTTGGAGCACCTACGTAATCTACGTGATAGTATAAGCCCCAACCGCCTTTGTGTTTGCGTTCCTTGGCATTCGGCACACGGCGCACGTTACCCCAGTTGTCATCGCAGAGCAGGAGGGTTACGTCATCAGGCACCTTCATGCCCTTGTCGTAGTAATCCAATACCTCTTTATATAGTGCCCAAACCTGTGGGGTTTCGCTAGCCTTTCTGCCGGTTACGTCAGCGATAATCTTACGCTGGTCGTTGATGATGTTGGTCATCAGCTTCGTATCTGCCTCTGCGCTCATTGCCTCATCGCCGTCGCCGCGCATTCCGATGGTTACAATCTGTTCAGTTCCCTTCATTCGCTCAATGCCTTCACGGAAGAACTTCTGCAGGTTTGTCTTGTTCTTCTGATAGTTCCATGGTCCCCATCCCTTTCGGTTGCGGGCGTATTCCTGGTGGTTGCGGGCCATCGGCTCATGATGGGAAGTACTCATCACTACGCCCATCTCATCTGCCGTCTTCTCGTTTTCAGAGTCATCGGCATAGAAAGCCCAGCCCCACATGGCAGGCCACATCATGTTACCTCTCAGTCGCAATACCAGTTCGAAGACGCGCTGATAGAAACGGTGGTCGCCATATCCGGTGCCGTAGGTGTTCTTTGCCCATGACGTTAGGCAAGGTGCCTCATCGTTGAGGAAGATGCCGCGATAACGTACGGCTGGTTCGCCATCTGTATAGATTCCTTTGTTTACGAAAATGGAATCGTGATGCTCTACAGGCACGTCTGCCCAGTCATACCAAGGCGATACGCCCATCTGCTGCGAGAGTTCGTAGATGCCATAGATGGTGCCTCGGCGGTCGCTGCCAGCAATGACGAGCTGACCATCTATGAGCGTGATGATAAACTTTTCCCGTTTGCCCTTCAGTAGATTTCCGTTGATGCGCTTCTGTTTCACCAGTTGGTCGATGGCTGCAGAATGGCCGATGGTGCCTACGAGGATAGCTGGTCGGGCTGTGTCGGCTTTTTTCAGAAAACCGGCATCCGTGGTGAGGGTGGCTGTGGCTCCACTCACACTTTTGATATCTTTCAGCAGGGCATGAGCAGCATAGCTCACTCCCTTGCAGTCGTTGGTATCCATGTAGATTTCTACCCGGTTATTGGCATTCAGCAGCAAGTCTCCTTGCTTGAAATCTACAAATCTGTCGGCTGCGCTCATGCTGATAGTTGAGAGCAGGGCAGCGCTTGCCAGGAATGTTTGCTTGATGTTGTTTAGTTTCATATTTATTTATTTTGTTGTTATTTTCCGATTGTCAGCAATGTGTTTTTGCCGGTTGCAAAGATAGCCAAAACTATCCGAATGTACCTTTTTTTATGTAAACTTTAGTTTTTAATATGTTTCATTTTTACTTTTCTGTCCGTTTCTCTTTGTGTTTTCAAAGAAAAATAGTAATTTTGCATAGTAAAAACAGAAAAAAGAATATATAATGATAGACAGACCGACGATAGCAAAAATTATGGATGCTACCAAGATAGAAGAGGTGGTATCTGAATTTGTTACGCTCAAGAAGCGTGGCATCAATTATGTCGGCTTGTGTCCTTTTCATAACGATTCCAATCCATCTTTCTCTGTATCTCCAACAAGAGGTATCTGTCATTGCTTTACCTGTGGAAAGGGAGGCAATGCAATCAACTTTCTGATGGAACTGGAACAGATGACCTATCCCGATGCCCTTCGCTGGCTCGCCAAGAAATATAAAATTGAGATTCAGGAGCGGGAACTGACCAACGAAGAAAAACAGCGCGAGAGCGAAAGGGAATCCATGTTTATCGTCAACGATTGGGCGGCGAAATATTTCCAGGATATTCTCCTGCATGATGTGGATGGTATCGCTATCGGTATGGCTTATTTCCGAGGAAGAGGTTTCAGGGATGATATTATCAGAAAATTCCAGTTGGGTTTTGCGCTCCCTAAGCGTACTGCTCTTGCTGAAGCGGCTAAGGCGGCTGGCTATAATCCGAAATATCTGGTTGATACGGGACTCTGCTTCAAGGTGGATAAGGACGAAGCCGGCAATAAGTCGGGTGAGGATAAGATTCTTGACCGTTTCTCGGGCAGAGCCATCTTCCCTTGGTTCAGCGTGAGCGGCAAGGTGGTAGCTTTTGGCGGACGAGTTCTCGACAGCAGAACCAAGGGCATCAGCCAGAAATATGTCAACTCGCCTGATAGCGTTATCTATCATAAGGAGCGCGAACTCTATGGACTCTATCAGGCCAAGAAGGCGATAGCCAAGGAGAATTGTGTCTTTATGGTGGAAGGATATACCGATGTTATCTCGATGCATCAGTGTGGCATCGAAAATGTTGTGGCCAACTCGGGTACGGCGCTGAGCGTGCATCAGATTAGATTGCTGCACCGCTTTACCAGTAACATCGTTCTTCTCTATGATGGCGATAATGCGGGTATTCATGCTGCGCTGAGAGGTACCGATATGCTGCTCGAAGAAGAGATGAACGTAAAGGTGCTCTTTCTCCCTGACGGTAATGACCCTGACAGTTTTGCCCGCAGTCATTCGGCAGAGGAATTCAGAAGATATATTCAGGAGAATCAGACCGACTTCATACAGTTTAAGACCGATATTCTGCTGCGCGGTGTGACAGACCCTGTAAAGCGAAGCCAGGCTATCAACTCGATTGTAGAGAGCATCTCGAAAATCAAGAATCAGATAACACGCGCTTCTTATATCACCGACTGTTCTCACCGTTTGGGCGTGAATGAGGCAATTATCGTGAATGCCTTGAATAATTTTGTGCGCAATGGTATGAGTGAGCAGGTAAAGGCTGAGCGGCGTGCTGCGGGATTGAAAGATTCGCCTGTAGCGGCAGCGCAGCAGGCGCAATCAGCGATGAGAGCGGTTACCCCACTGGATAAACTCCTGGAGGTAGAAGGACTTCTGGTACAGCTGATTATTCATCATGGCGACCAGCTCATCACAGTACAGGATGTAGACGGAAATGATGTGGAGGTAGCTGTGGCTCAGTATATCAGTCTTGATTTGGGTGGAGATGGCTTTAAGTTTCATAATGATTTATATAATCAGATTATGCAGGAGGCTGTGGAACATCTCGAAAAAGAAGATGATTTTGTCGCCGAAACTTATTTTGCCAATCATCCGAATCCGGAAATCAGCAGGTTGGCAGGTTTGCCTACAGGTGACCAGGAGGTATCTACGGCTAGTCTGCAGATGAAGATGAGCGCCGATAAGCTCCGTCAGTTTGTCTTTAAAGACATCTTGAGTTTCCGCACTCATTATATTGCTCAGCGTATTATTGAGGTACAGCAGGAGTTTGCCAGGAATCCGACCAATCGTGAACTGCTGCAGGAGTTTATGAAACTCAAGCAGATGAACACGCTTCTGGCGAGCCAGGCAAACAATATCTTCAATTAACCGGAGCCCCTGTCCTGTGGGGAGAAACTCTGTAAAGAAGTATTAGAGATTAAAAAGGAGAAATGCTATATGATTTATTTTCACTGGATATATCTGTTGCTTTATGTCGTGATAACCGTTCCGGCTATCATCACCGTCTTGATGGACAATCGTCAGCCCGCCAAGACGATGGCATGGATATTGGTATTCTTCTTCATCCCCTTTGTGGGTATCATCTTCTATTTCTTCTTCGGACAGAATACCCGCAAGGAACGGCTTATCAGCGACCGCAGCATGGACCAGCTCACCAAGCGCTCCATGCTCGAGTTCGTAGAGCAGGAGAATCTTCACCTGCCAGACAGCAATAAACCGCTGATGAATCTCTTTGCCAACCAGAGTTGGGCGCTGCCTTTTAAAGATAATCAGGTGGATATTTATACCGATGGCTACGATTTCTTCCTTACCTTATTATATAATATAGGACAGGCAAAGCATCATATTCATCTCGATACCTATATCTTCGAAGCCGATGCCTTGGGATATCTGATAGCTGATGCCTTGATCGATAAGGCGGAGCAGGGAGTAGAGGTGCGACTGATTTATGATGATGTAGGCTGCTGGAAGGTGAAGGATGAATTCTTTGAACGTATGCGTGATGCAGGTATTGATGTACATTCGTTCATGCCAGTCCGCTTTCCGGCTTTTACGAGTAAGGTAAACTATCGTAACCACCGCAAACTCTGTGTCATAGATGGTAAAGTGGGCTTTATCGGCGGCATGAATATAGCTCTGCGCTATGTGAAGGGTGATAAGAAACAGGCTTGGCGCGATACACATCTCCGTATTGAGGGCGGTGGCGTTTACGCCATTCAGCGAGCCTTTCTGGTAGACTGGTATTTCGTAGACCGTACGTTGGTTACCAATCGCCAGTATTATCCGCCGGTCAGTGCGCATATCCATAACAATTGTCTCGTACAGATAGTTACGAGCAGTCCTATCAGTCCTTGGCCTGACATTATGCAGGGCTATGTCCGCATCCTGCTTCAGGCCCAGAAGTATGTGTATATGGAAACGCCTTATTTCCTGCCAACTGAACCAGTATTGTTTGCCATGAGAACAGCAGCTCTGGCGGGTGTGGATATCCGTCTGATGTTGCCTCGTCATGCTGATGCCAAACTGGTAGAGTGGGCATCACGTTCGTATGTGATGGAGGCGATAGAGGCTGGCGTAAAGGTTTATCTCTATACGGCAGGCTTTAATCATAGTAAATTGCTGGTGAGTGATGATAATCTCTGTACGATAGGCAGTACGAATATCGATTTCCGAAGTTTTGAGAATAATTTCGAAGCGAATGCGTTCTTCTTTGATGAGGGGATGGCGCAGCGCGTGAAGGCTGTCTATCTGCGGGATGAGGCGAAGAGCATCCTAGTAGATGATGTATCTTATTTCGTAAAACGTCCGTTCCTGCAGCGCCTTTTCGAGAGTACGGTAAGATTACTCTCGCCGCTGCTGTAACGAATAAATCCCCGTTTGCATCTTGTCTGGTGCAAACGGGGATTTTTTACTATCTGAATATTGAGAAGTTTACGCTTCCGTAACTTCTGTGTTCCAGGAATCGTGGATGCTCTGAGAAATCATAATCTTTGCCATGCTCAAAGACGAAGATGCCTCCTTCGTTGAGATAGTCGCCATTCAGAACGAGGTCTGGAATCTGCGGCAACTCCTTCAGAGCGTATGGAGGATCGGCAAAGATAAAGTCAAACTTCTGCTTGCAGGTCTTCAGAAAACGGAATACATCACCACGAATCAGAATATCTTTGTCTTCGCCCAACTTCTGAAAACATTGGCGTATGAAGTTGGCATGATCGCGGTCGGCCTCTACGCTGATTACCCGGCTGCAGCCTCGTGATACCAGTTCGAGCGAAATGCTGCCCGTACCGGCAAAGAGGTCGAGGGCAGAGGTATCTTCAAAATCAATATATCCCTGCAGAACATTAAAGATGTTCTCCTTTGCAAAATCTGTTGTCGGACGCGCCTTAAACGAACGTGGAATGTCGAAATGGCGTCCCTTATATTGTCCTGTTATGATTCTCATATTTACTTTGAACTTTGAATGTTGAACATTGAACTTTATGATAAGCTATTCTGTTGAATTCTTAACTATCAACTTTTAACTATCAACTCTTGTCTTACTTACTTAAGTACAGTGCCATTAAATCGAATGGCAGACCTTTAATCTCTGTGATGGGCGCACGGTTGAATTCGGCGGCAGGATTCAGAATGAAGGTCTTCTTGATGTAGAGTTTCGTGTTGTAGAGGAACCAGTCCTTGTCCGGAACATTGCCTGATACATGCAACTCATCCTGCATCTGGTTGAATCCTAACTGCTTCCATACATAGAGAATGAAATAGAGGGCATCCTTGGCATGCTCGGCATTGAACGAGTTGAAGAATTTGAAACGGTTCTTCTCGAAACCGAAAACGTCCAGCTTCTTGTCGTGGAAATAAACATAGAGCTTGCGGTGAATGCCGGTGAAACTGCGATGATGCAGATAGTGCCACATCGGTTGCATGATAGGTGTGAAGCGGACATCCTTGAAGTTGTCTTCTACCACCATTTTCAAATCCTTGTTGATAGGGAATACCGCTACCGCATTCAGTTCCGGCTGCACTCTGTAGAGAATGGCATCGCTGTTATGGCTGTTGAAGGCATGCTGATAGAGCACATCGATATCCTCTTCATGAAATTCTTCGATAGGAACCAGCAGGATAGGCGAATCGAGATATACGCGTACCTTCTGGTATCCCCGCTGCAGGAGAGTACTCTCCTTGAAAGCCTGACGCAAGTTGGCTGCCATCGAAACACCACTCTTTACAGTATAAGGTTCATAGATGAGCTGATGCTCAGCTTCACGGTCAACTACCGAAAAACTGAGGGTGTTTCTGCTCACGCGGATGGTGAGTCGTGCTTGCTGAATGTTGTTACCTTTTATTTGCATATCTGTTACCAATTACCTGCGTTGTTATTATCTGTCGTTAAATCGCCTATCTTGAGTCCGGGATAGTTGCCGGCATAGTTGGCCTCCTCTATCTTCTGCTGGATGGAACCTTCATCAAGTCCGTCGAGGAAGGTTTCATAACCGGCCCCACATTCCATCACCGGAATCTGCTTACCGCTTTTTCCTACGATAACCGTGGCAGCAAGTGTAAACTTCTTACCGTCGGCATAGGGAATGTATTGAGCATCTTCCTGTAAGTACTTGCCTTTTACCAGTGTCGGAAAATCTCCTGTATATACGCCGTGTTTTGCCTTGTATTTCTCTTCAGCCTGACGTATCTGCATCAGTTTCTCCTTCACCTCTGCTTCTCTGCTAGCCATGGCTTTCTGGAAGCGGATGGGCTGGCTTACACTCAGAATACAGAGTAGCATCATGATGATGACGCATGCTCCCAAAATATAATTATTCTTTATTCTTTTTCTCATTTCAAAAAGTATTATTACTTTTGCACAGCAAATAGGTGCAGTAATTTTTCTGCAAAGATACTAAAAGTTTTCGAAATATGAACATTGAAGAGTTAAAATATCAGATATTACAGCAATTTGGCTTTCCGCCAACCCCAGAACAGGCTCAGGCGCTCGATGTTTTCGTGCAGTTTATGACGGATAGTAATCCTCATGCTGTGATGATTCTCCGGGGTAGTGCGGGTACCGGTAAGACATCGCTCTCGGGTGCTATCGTCCGTACGCTCCGTGCTGTTCGCCAGAAGGTAATGCTCCTTGCTCCTACGGGTAGGGCGGCTAAGGTCTTCTCTCTGAACAGCGGGATGCCTGCCTATACCATTCATCGCCGCATCTATCGCGAAAAGGCGTTTGCCGGAGTGGATGGACAGTTCAATCTCAATGATAATCTCTATACTGATACGCTTTTTATGGTGGATGAGGCTTCAATGATTGCCAATCTGGGATTGGGCGGAACCACCTTTGGCAGCGGCTGTCTGCTAGATGATCTGATTCATTTTGTGTATCAGGGACGTAACGACCGACTTTTGCTGATTGGCGATAAGGCACAGTTGCCTCCTGTTGGTGAGGAAGAATCACCAGCCCTTTCTGCTGCGATGCTCCAGGGATATGGACTGTCAGTTTATGAGTGCGATTTGAATGAAGTAGTCCGTCAGAGTCAGCAGTCGGGTATTCTCTTTAATGCTACCCGTATCCGCCAGATGATTACCCACGATGACATTACCCAACTGCCTAAAATCCGTTTCTCCGGTTTCTCGGATATCAGGGAGATGCCGGGTGCAGAACTCATCGAGGCTCTTGGCGACAGCTATCATCATGTAGGACTTGACGATACCATTGTGGTGACTCGTAGCAACAAGCGCGCCAACATCTTTAACCAGGGCATCCGCAACATGGTGCTTGATAGGGAAGAGGAACTGGAGAGTGGCGACATGCTGATGATTGTGAAGAACAATTATTATTGGATGGAGGAAGAAAGAAAGAAGATAAAGGAAAGGCAATTAAGTGAAGAACGAAAAGTGAAGAGTGAAAAATTTAATACTTTAGCTAATCATACAGTTCAAAGTAACGAAGTTCCAAGTCATGAGATTCCTGCTTTCCTGGCTAATGGAGATAGGGCGAAGGTGATGAAGGTGAGCCGTCGCATCGACCTCTACGGCTTTCATTTTGCCACCCTTCTGTTGAAATTCCCCGATTATGACAATTATGAACTGGAGGCTACGGTATTGCTGGATACCTTGACGAGTGAGGCTTCTGCTTTGACCCATGATCAGCAAGAGCAGCTTTTCCGTAAGATAGAGGAAGATTATCAACCGGCTTTGTGTCCGTTATAAATGTTCAGCCCCAGAAAATCCAAAGGCGGATTTAATTCGCTGCAGTCGTTCCACACATTTTTAAGGTGCTGTGTTACAAAATTCAGCGTATCATCTGATTTTAAATCAGCAGTAATCTCCGGCGCAAGTGCTTCAAAATCCGGTGCAAGTCCGTTGATAACCGCATCGCAGAAAATGTGATGACAGAATAAAATATTTTCTTTGGTATTGGCAAATGTCATAGTTCTTGCGGCACAGATATCCGCTTCATTTTCACTGCATGGATAGCACAGATTTCCGGTACTTGAAAAACCGATTTTGACCGGTTTCTTTGCAGCCCTGCGCATTGCGGGAACGGCAAGTGCATGAGCTTTGGCAAGTGCGTGGAGAATATCCAGTGTTTCCAGCATGGAAAGCCGGTATCCGGGCGCGTGAAGACCGTCATAATACCCCATTTTTGTAATAATCTGCGGTTCATTGATTGTGGAAAAATAAGTTACACGGTCCGAAAAATGTTCACAGATAACAGCAGCATAACGCACAAATGCTTCAATCGTATGCGCAGACAGCCAGCCGCCGCGGTCCGAAAGGGACTGTGGAAGGTCCCAGTGAAAAAGCGTAATGTGCGGCTGGATGCCATACCGGATACAGCAGTCTGTGACACGGTCATAAAAGGCAAGTCCGGCGGCATTGACGGCAGTGTCATCGCCATTTGGAAAAATCCGGGGCCATGAGATGGAAAAACGGTATGCCCGGATACCCGCCTCTGCCATCAGGCGGATATCCTCCTCGTACTTGTCATAGTAACCACAGGCAATTGTGCCATCGGAGCCTTCTGCGATGGCACCGTCCTTCCTGCAGAAAGTATCCCAGATGGAAGCTCCTTTGCCGTCACGGTTATAAGCACCTTCAATCTGATACGAACTGGAAGCAGTTCCCCATATAAAATCTTTTGGAAAGTTCATACAATTCATCATAGTTCCTCGCTTTCTGATGTTACATATATGCTGTCACGTTATATTCTGTAATTCCATTCTGATAAGGAATGATATTCCCATCAACCGGAGTGCCGTTTACAAGAAGGGTTTTGACACCTTTCTGTGATCCGGCAGTATTGTCAATGTGAATGCGATATATTGCACCACGGAAATGTCGTGTTACGGTAAATTCCGTCATCGTTTCAGGAATACACGGGTCAATGCACAGCCCGTCAAATTCTGGACGGATACCGAGAATATACTGTGAAACATTGGTAAATGTCCATGCGGCAGTTCCGGTCAGCCAGCTGTTTTTCGCTTCACCGAAGCGGCGGGCATCTTTTCCGGCAATCATCTGTGAATAAACATAAGCTTCCGTCCGGTGCAGGTCACTGACCTCCTGAAGATATGCCGGGCAGATTTTTTTGTAAATTTCAAAGGCACGGCTGCCGTGTCCAAGCACTGTTTCAGCAATGGAAACCCAAGGGTTGTTGTGGCAGAAAATACCGGCATTCTCTTTATAGCCCTCCGGGTAAGAGGAAATTTCACCCAGTTCGAGGTGGTAGTAGGTATAGGCAGGCTGCAAAAGAACAATACCGTATTTTGTATCCAGTTTTTCTTTGACAGATTCAAGGGCTTTTGCGGCAAGACCTTCCTTTACCCCGATACCCGCCATGACACAGAAGCCCTGCGGTTCAATGAAAATCTGTCCTTCTTCACATTCATGCGAACCCACTTTCTGACCTTGTGCATCATAAGCGCGTAAAAACCACTCACCGTCCCAGCCTGACTCTAAAACTGCATTTATCATCTGCTCCACCTTTGCATCGGCATCGGCGGCTTCCTCGGTCAGACCGGTATGGCGGCAGATTTGTGCGTAATCCCTGCCGTATTTGACGAACATTCCGGCAATAAATACGGATTCGGCAACAGGTCCCTCGGAAGCACCGGCAGTCTGGAAGGATTCATCGGGAACTGTTGAAAAGCAGTTCAGATTCAGGCAGTCGTTCCAGTCGGCACGGCCAATCAGCGGCAGTTTGTGTGGTCCGAGATGTGTGGACGTAAAATGAAAAGAGCGGCGCAGATGTTCCATCAGCGGAGCCTGATTGTCCGGATTGCTGTCAAACGGTGTCATTTCATCCAGAATCGAATAGTCGCCGGTTTCTTTTAAATAAGCGGCAGTTCCGGCAATCAGCCATAACGGGTCGTCATTAAAGCCGCTTCCGATGTCTGCATTTCCTTTTTTGGTCAGCGGCTGGTACTGGTGGTAGGCACTTCCGTTTTCAAACTGGGTAGAAGCAATATCTAAAATACGCTGGCGCGCTTTATCCGGGATTAAGTGGACAAAGCCAAGCAGATCCTGGCAGGAATCCCTAAATCCCATGCCTCTGCCGATACCCGATTCAAAATAAGAAGCGGAGCGGGACATATTAAAAGTAACCATGCACTGATACTGGTTCCAGATATTGACCATGCGGCAGAGTTTCTCATCATCGGCTTCAAGTGTATAGCCGGAGAGCAGATGACTCCAGTAGTCTTTTAAACGTAACAGCGCATTGTCAAAATCTTTGATAGAAAGAAAATGTTCCATCAATTCATTTGCTTTTTTCTTGTTAATAATCTGTGGCGCTTCCCATTTATTATCTGCCGGATTTTCAATGTATCCGAGCATAAAAATGAAATCACGGCTTTCGTGCGGTTCAAGCGTAATATCCAGCCGGAAAGAACCGCATGGCTGCCAGCCGTCGGCAACGGAATTGCAGGAAGTGCCGTCGGTTACAGACTGCGGCGCGGCAGGGGAACCGTATGTACCAAGAAAGCTTTCACGGGCAGTATCAAAGCCGTCACACGCAGCATTGACGGCATAGACCGCATAGTGATTGCGGCGCTCGCGGTATTCGGTCTTGTGGTAAATGCAGGAGCGGACATCGTCATTTACGACTTCGACTTCACCGGTGCTGTAGTTTTTCTGGAAATTATTCATATCTTCAACGGCATTCCATAAGCAGAATTCAACATAAGAATAAATGCTGAAGGTTTTCGGGCTGTCTGAAAGGTTTTTCAGACTGAGCCGGTTTAATTCACAGTCTGCGCCGATTGGAACAAGTGCGGTCACACAGGCCTCCAGTTCATCTTTAATGCCCTTGTATATCGTATATCCAAGACCGTGGCGACATTCATAGGCATCAAGCGGTGTCTGTGACGGCTGCCAGCCGGGATTCCAGATGGTACTGCCGTCTTTGATATAATAGTAATGTCCGTTGCTGTCTAAAGGCGCGTTGTTATAGCGGTATCTTGTAAGACGCATCAGTTTGGCATCTTTATAAAAAGCGTAGCCGCCGCCCGTATTGCTGATCAGCCGGAAAAAACTTTCGCAGCCCAGATAATTAATCCATGGCAGCGGGGTCTGTGGTGTAGTAATGACATATTCCTTATTTGTATCATCAAAAAATCCAAAATTCATAGAAAACCTCCTTTTGTTAACTTTACAGGTACTTTATGGCGGAAAAATACGTGCCATTTGACGAAAACGATTAAGAAAAGCCGGGAAATAAAAATCTGCCGGGCTTATACATTAGTATATGCAGAAAAACAGATAGAAAATAATCATATTTATCTCTAATCTGAGTATATTTTAATAAAAAGAAAAATGCAATGTTGAAATGAGGAAAATAGAAAAATAGTCAAAATGCACAAAAATATATATGCAAAATGCACTAATTTTATAAAAAGTCAAAAAACAGTTGCATTTAAAACTATAACATGTTATATTGAATTTACGAAAACGATTAAGTAACAATTAACGGCTCAGTCAAACGAGGTAAATGACTATGGTATCTATGAGAGATATTGCAGACAGATGTAATGTATCCGTTGCAACAGTCAGTAAAGCACTGAACAATCATAGTGACATCAGCGAAGAAACCAGAAAAAGGATTCATGAAGCCGCAGACGAGATGGGGTATTATCCGAACTCAGCAGCAAGGGCGTTAAAGACACATCGTTCTTATAATATAGGAGTTTTGTTTGATGATAAATCCCATAGCGGTCTGACACACGAATATTTTTCGGGAGTGCTTGAAGGTGTCAAAGCCGAAGCAGAAAGCTGCGGATACGATATTACATTTATTAATACGCATAGCAAGACAATGACTTATTATGAACATTGTAAATATCGTAATCTCGATGGAGTTGTTATTGCATGTACGGATTTTGAGTGTGAGGAAGTGAAGGAAGTTGTCAACGGAACGATTCCCACAGTGACGATTGATTATGTATTTAACAACTGCACTTCGGTCAGCTCAGATAATGTAAAGGGGATGAGAGATTTAGTCCGGTATGTATATAAGATGGGACATCGCAGGATTGCTTATATACATG
>ENA-USUE01001085-USUE01001085.1-human-gut-metagenome-genome-assembly--contig:-NODE-1085-length-12649-cov-5.286987_pt1 | contig 12649 bp, 7 predicted proteins | sample MGYA00250060_ERZ773396 | MGnify/ENA primary metagenome ERZ773396 (study PRJEB29103, sample SAMN06111989) | human gut metagenome | biome: human gut; feature: ankylosing spondylitis patient; material...
ACACCGAAGAAGATGTAGAGAAACAGTGGGGAGAACTTCTCATCTGAAAGCCCCTGCTGCTTGTAAAGCTTGCTCATCGTCCGGAATGTGGCATGTTTCACGAAATATTCAGGACTTAATCCGGAAGTGAATGTCAACGGACTGGACCCTGGTTATGAATGGTTTAATAATATTTATCCTGAAACTCGTAGATATACCGTTGGTATGAAAATCCAATTCTAATATTAAAGTACCTATAAACTAATAAAATGATATGAGACGAAATATTTTAATCATTATCTCCTTCCTCACCCTTCTGGTGTCATCCGGTTGTACAAATCTGGATGAGAAGTGGTATTCCGAAGTCACTCCGGACACTTATTTCACGTCTAAGGAAACTGTTTATTCTTTCTTGGTACGCTCTTTCACACATTGGCGTTGGTTTCACGGATTCGACCGTGCCATTCTTCAAGAATGTACAACAGATGAGATGTGTGTCACACAAAAAGGAATACATTACAATGATGTCAGATATTCCCAACTGCAGCATCACGACTGGACACCTCTTCACCCCAACAACGAAGAAACCTGGCGTGGGGTAGGCATGGGAGTGGCAATGGCTTTAGCTTGTAAGGAAGACTTATCCGGTGTGGATTATGTATCACTGGGCATGACGGAAGAATTGAAAGCAGATCATCAGATGCAACTTCAGACATTGGTTGCCTATTTTTATCTGCGGGGACTTGATTTCTATGGGGGTATGCCTATTTACCGGCGCTCTACTACCGAGGAAGTTCCACGTTCCACTGCACGCGAAACCTTTAATTATGTGGAAGAACTGTTGCTTGCCGCTATTCCCAAATTAGAGAAAAAAAGAGCAGATATGCTGGAAGAAGGCTATTTACGTCAAGGAACTGCCGCCGCCCTTCTTGCTCAATTATATTTTAATGCGGAAGTCTACATGGGAGAGAACCGTTTTGCTGAATGTGCGCAGGTCTGCCAGGATCTATTAGATGGCAAATACGGTTATTACGAATTGGAGGAAGACTGGTTCGGTCCTTTCACTTTCGACAATAATAAATCTAAGGAAGTAATGTGGTCTGTTCAGTCGCAATATGCAAAAGGCACTTTGTTTCAATGGCAGTTCGAACGCTATAATCATTATAATGCAAAGAACTATTTTGATCTAAGCGGCTATTCTTCTACTAATGGTATGCATCTTCAGCCGTCTCTTAAACCCAATGGCGATCCCTATACGGATAAGCTTGGGCGACCTTTTGCCAAATTCAACAATAAAGATCTTCGTAAAAAATTGTACTTGTATAAAGGGAATGGAAAATACGAAGGAATGTTCCTTTATGGAAAATTACAGCGTACATCAAGAAGTGGTACAGAGGTGAAGTGTACGGGACTGTACGAATATCCAGGTGAGGTTCTTGAATTTGTCGATCAGGTGGCACAATTCAAGAAAGTGAAAGATGGAGAATATTCTTCAGTGAATGAGCTTCCCTCCAATATAAGTACCGGGGAAGAGAATTCCGGAATACGTTTGTGCAAACTACCGGTTCCCGACAATATCGACAAAACCATTGCTTTTAATCCGGATTATCCGGTTATTCGTTTTGCTGAAATCTATTATATGCTTGCTGAATGTAAATATAGAAGCGGCTATAAAAAAGAAGCAGCCAATCTTTTCAATGAAGTGCGTAAACGCAATTTCGAGAATAAAGCCGATCCTGATCCGGTGACCGAAACGAATATCGACAAGTACCGGATTCTTGATGAGTGGATGGTCGAGTTTCTGGGTGAACAGCGTCGTCGTACCGATCTTCGTCGTTGGGGGTTGTATACAACAGGTTCCTGGTGGGATCATAAACCTACTAACGACGATCATTATGAGCTTTTTCCTATTCCGGAAAAGTCAATTTCTGTCAGCAATGTCTTGAAGCAAAATCCGGGATACGGAGGCGGCAATGAAATGACTAAAGAAGAAGCCGGTATCTATAGTGTGAAACAAATCGATTAATCAACTATTAAAGAATAATATAATGAATAGCAAGATATTTTTTTTAGGAGCCATCATGTTGCTGCCTACATTCGCAAGTTGCCAACAAGAAAAGCCTTTTCCTGATGATGCAGTAGATAAAGTGTATGAATACCTTCCGGAGTGGCAGGCAGGTTATTTGGATATTCATCAGATTAGTACCGGAAGAGGTAATGCAGCCTATCTTATTTTTCCAGATGGGACTACCATGTTATTGGATGCAGGAGATTTAGGAGTACATTCAGGCACACAGGAAATTATGAAAGCAGTGCCTAATGATTCTAAGCGGCCTGCCGAATGGATTGCTCAATATATAAAACATTTCTCATTGCCATTAAAAAATAACGGAGCACTTGATTATGCCTTGCTCACTCACTTTGATACGGACCATATCGGACAGAATGGAAAACTGGCAATCGAAAAAGTAGGACTGGATTACAAACTTACCGGAATCACTCATGTTGGTAATCTTCTCAATATTTCCACTTTGATAGATCGTGGTTATCCTACTTATGATTATCCGACAGCAGCTAAAGTCTCTGGTGCTCATATCTCAAACTATAAATTATATGTTGCCGCTCGTGACAGGGAAGGTAAAAAGAATGAGGGATTTGTAATAGGAAGCAATAGTCAGATCAAACTCTTGAAAGATCCGGGCTCTTATCCTACATTCGAAGTACGTAATATCGTGGGTAATGGTAAAATTTGGACAGGTAGCGGAACAACAGCCAAAGAGCTTGTGCCTTCTACAGCCTCTTCAAGTGAACAGTTGAACGAAAACCGTTGCAGTTGTGGAATTCGTATCACATACGGTAATTTTGATTATTTCTCCGCAGGAGATATTCTGGGCGTAGAAAAAGCACCGGAATGGTTTGATATAGAAACGCCGGTAGCCAGATTGCTCGGTGAGACGGATGTGGTTGTTGCCAATCATCACGCTTATTCTGATGCTATGTGCGATACCTACATTTCCCAAGTGAAACCACAAGTCTATGTAATTCCCGTATGGGATTACTATCACCCTCAACCGGCAACGTTGAGCCGGATGCTGTCTCAAACTCTTTATCCTGGTGAACGGTCGGTTTTTGCTGCCGGTATGGTAGACAGTAACAGGAGCAGACTGGGTGAAGACGGCTTGAAGATAAAGCCTGCCGGACATGTTGTTACGCGTGTTTATCCGGGTGGAGAGAAGTTTCAGATCTTTGTATTAAATGATCGGAATGAAGCTTATGAGATACTATATAAAACAGGTGAGATTAAATCTAATAATTGATGAACATGAAAATTAAAGATTCAATAGTCTGGACAGCTTTTCTGGCTGTGATGGCAATCATAATGTTTCCGTCATGCTCTGACGAACATGAAGCCGGTATATTGGAAATAACAAATAATGAGATTATTCTTCAGGCGGAAGGTGATCCGGTTCAGGTGGAGGTGAAGTCCAATACCGAGTGGCGAATTGATTTTGTAGAATCAACCTGGTTCTCTACGGATATACGTGGAGCCCAGTCATCAAGAACTTATTTCACTGTGACTTATGATGAGAATATCAGTGATTCCGAACGTTTCTGTGATATTCGTGTGTTTACGAAAGATGGTAAGACTGCGGATGTAATCAAGATAAAACAATTATCCCGTTATCCATTTATTGTTCCTGCCAGTGATAAGATGGAGCTGTTTACTAAAGGAGGTGAATATGAAATGGAAATCTCTACCAATGTGCCCGAAACGGATATCGTTATTACGCCAACGGTGAACTGGGTGCAGGAGTATAGGATAAGTGATGGAAAGCTTTATTTTAATACGGAAACAAATTCGCAATCACCCCGTACAGGAAGTATTGTGTTGAGTTATGACGATCAGTACCAGCGTAAGGTCACGGCTACCATTAATCTCTCGCAAGCATATTCTGAATATGCGAATGCGGAACTTGTCAGTTATCCAACCGTACATGGTTATGCTGTCGGTGGAATTACTAACAATGTATATGTTGAAGGAACCATCGTAGCCAATGGCACTTCGAAGAACTTCCCGAGCAATCGCTATGTCATTCAGAATGAGGCAGGAGAGACAGTTGTGTTTGAGTCCGAATCTTTAATTACGTTTGCACAATTTGCCAAAGTGTCATTGTGTCTGAAAGATGGAATGATAAGAGAAGAATCAGAGGGTAGCTTTACTTATAGACTGATTAGCGGTATCACTGCTGCCCACGTAATCAGCTCGGAACTTTCTACCTTCACAATTCCTGAAAGAACGATTGCTGAACTTACGGATAATATGGTATTTAGTCTTGTGACCCTGAAAGATGTCGAGATTGCATCTCCGGTAGGTGCATTCACTAATTTCAAGACTACTGACCCGGGAGCTGCCGATCGTAAGATTAATAAGAACTATTGGGTAGAAAAGTTCCCTGCATATTACAGATACTATCCGACCTGTATAAGAGATAAAAACGGTTCTAATACATATATGCTTACTGCGTTTGAAGCTCCTTATGCTCACGAAACACTTCCTAAAGGTTCGGGAAGCATAACAGGAATGGTGGCGAAAGTGAAACTTACAAATTTCGACATCTCTGAAAGCCGGTTATGTATTCTTCCGCTTAACAGAGAAGATATTAACATCAGTGATATAAACGAGATCACTGATGTGCTTGTAGAATGGGATTGTAATGTACCCGATTGGAAAGAAATAGGCTCTTCTACTTTTACGGATTACCATCCTACGGGTGGCGAGGCATCGCAGGCGAATGCTCTTCTTAGCAAAGACGGAAATAAATATTTCCAGCAAACCTATGCAGACTACATTCTGGGATTCCAGGATGATTTCAGAGGAGATGTTAACCTTAACACGACCGATGGATACTATGGTCGTATGCGAGGCGGTGCTTTTAATAGTAAACCGTGGTCTACAAGTTCATATTTCTACGTAGACAAAATATCGACAGTAGGTATTTCTACATCCTTGTCTCTTCAGGTTGAAATGAATGCAAGTTGGGGAGGTGGCCCTGTTGCAGTGGTTGAATATGCTTATTCGATGAATGGTGAATGGATTAAAGTAGATAATTCAGAGTTTACCATTCTGGGACAGTTTGATAGAACGGCTGCAGGTGGACAGACGGAGAAGAACATTCCTGGTTATAAAGTCTATGACTTTAAGTTGCCGGATGCCTTATTGAACCGTGATAATATTTGCATCAGATTGCGACCGGTCAGACTTCCGGCAGGGGTATCCAGCTTCATGCCGCTTAGGCTTGCTAATATCTCAATCAAATACAACAAATAATCAATAGGGAATATATATAAAATAATCGGAAGCAATAAAGGACATATCCTGATTGCTTCCGATTATCTTTTTATATGTGGATCTTGAACGATCTCTATTCAAAAAGAACGATATCTTATTTCTCCAACAATTCTTCTTTATTTTTCCAACAAATCCTTTAAGAAGTCGTCCAACTCCTTATCCAACCCTTTCAGCAATTCATCATTCACCAGTATGGTATCGTCGTCAATCAACAGCAATTCTGCTACGGTTTCTTTCTCTTCATCTACCAAAACGAAAGAATAAGGTTTCAGAATAGTCACTTTGTCGAAATCTCCGGCATCCTTCATTCTGCAAAGAATGTTGCGAAGAGAAGGTTCCACGTTTTCAAGGAAATCATCCCCTTCATAAGTAGCCCATTCTTCGATCATGATGTTTGCCAGTTCTTCATCATCATCGTTGTAAATATTAAGTTGTCCCGATGCCTGATCCGGTTGGAGATGGATATCGGTTACGACTGTTTGTTCACAGCTACATACATATTTAGCGACTGCCTTTTGGATAGCCGATTCGATAATAGATAATGATTGTTGGCTCAATTTCATGGGTTCCTTCTTTTTATAAGTTCAAAGGTATAAAAAAAATAAGATTTGATACACAATTTCCTTAAAAATCATCATTAAATCGGCTCATTTGCAATTTTAACTTGGGTAATTGAGCATTTCTCTCCTTTAGTTCAGCTAAATACAAAGTAGTAAGATAATAATTCGGCACATCATCAATGGTAGCTTGAGGGCTATCTGTGATGTTCTTTTTATCTATTTTTTTAGCTAGTTGTTGTGCCTTTTCTGCCCATTCTTCTGCTTTAGCCAAACTATCTTTCATTTCGTAGTAAACAGCAATGTTGAGAGCTGCCCGCATTTTTTTCTTTTGGTTCTTGGTACCTTCGAAAGCCTGACGCCAAAGTTCGTATGCGTCGTCCCATGAATTTTCGCGTACATAAATGGCAGCGTCACGCATAGGAACCGAACCACCAGTATAAAGATACCGTGTTCCTTTTTTCCAAATAGGGACAATATTTTTCACCGGAACCGTTCCTGCGAATGCTGCCGCTTCTTCCAGCATCTGCTTGTCGGGAATCATGCGAGTGGCGGCTTCTATGGCTGTACCTCCAAACTCTTCCCAAAAAATGCTATCATTAGGATGGAGCGTAGTCATCGGTCTGCTGCGTTCGGGAAGATAAACTTTCACCGTGGGATAAACTTTCACGTCTACCGCTCCTTGAAAGCAGTTGAACTCATCCAGATAACGGACAGTCTTTGTTGCTTTGAGTTGCAGGTTTTCCAGTGCAATAATAAAGTCCACTCCCAGGTTAGAAGTCAGTTGACGCACTTCCTCCTGGCTCAATGTACTTTCGCGGGCCAGTTTATCATTGGCGCGTAAGGCAGAATCACAGATAACCACCTCATCGAAGTAGTTCTGCTGTGCTATTTCTTCTGCCAGTGATTCAGTGGCTGTCTTAGGATCTCCATTGGCATAAGCTGTTGCACGACTTATCAATGGTGTACCTTCTTTAATTTTTTCAGTCTCTGTTATCAGTTTATTATCCGGGGCGTCGCTGGTGTTATTCACAATAGCTACTTTCCGGAGTTGCGGAGGAAAGCTCAAGTCGGCAGGTTGCAGATAATCAATGGGGATCTGTTCCAGACTCTGACAGCTACCCAGAGTCAGCAGGAATAAAACGATGAAAACCAGTGAATAAGATTTTGCCATAGTTTTGTTCTATTTAGTAATTTGAACAAAAGTACAACTTTGGAAGAATAAAAGAAAGTCTCAAACAGTTTTTAACCGTTTGAGACTTTCTTTTATAAGTTGGATATAGAGAGACTATGCCATAAAGCACATTACCCTACAATTTCCAACCTTTAATTTATAATTTTTAATTATTAATTAATCAAAGGTTCTTTCCGTGGCAGTTTTTATACTTTTTCCCGCTTCCGCATGGACAAGGATCGTTACGACCTACTGTCTTCTCTGCACGAATCGGTTCACGTTTCTGCTGTTCACGAGTATCCTGACTTGCAGCAGCCTGCTGGTTCGGATCACTCAAATTTTCTTTGTTTTCGCGATACTTGCTCATATCCTGGCGTTGTTCAGGAGCAGCCTGACGCACTTCTACACGGCGTGCAGCTGATTCATCCGGAGCTTCCTGTACAGGAATTTGTCCACGCATCAAAATAGATATAGTCTGGTTATTGATCTTGTTCACCATAGCATCAAACAAAGTCACAGATTCCAGTTTATAAATCAATAGCGGGTCTTTCTGCTCGTAGCTTGCATTCTGTACGGAATGTTTCAGTTCGTCCAGTTCGCGCAAGTTTTCTTTCCATGCTTCGTCGATTACGTGGAGCAAGATTGATTTCTCGAACGACTTCACCACTTCTTTAGATTCCGATTCGTAAGCCGCTTTCAGGTTACAAGAGATATTATACATTCGTTTACCGTCTGTAATAGGAATCAGGATGTTTTCGTACATGTGTCCCTGGTTTTCATATACCTGTTTGATAACCGGGTTAGCGATCTGTGCCAGACGTTCAGTTTTGCGTTTGAAGTTATCCATCGCAATGTTGAAAGTCTTTTCGGCCAACTTTTCTTTTTTCTCGTTACGGAATTCTTCTTCAGTGAACGGAGTTTCCATTGCTAATGTCTGAAGCAGTTCCATTTGGCAGCCTTCATAATCATTGTTTTCGATAGCATTGGCACAACGGTCCCAGATCATGTTCACGATGTCCATACCGATACGTTCACCCATCAAAGCGTGGCGACGTTTGGTGTAAACCACTGTACGTTGCTTGTTCATTACGTCGTCATATTCCAACAGACGTTTACGAATACCGAAGTTGTTTTCTTCCACTTTCTTCTGTGCACGTTCGATGGAGTTGGAAATCATCTTGTGTTCGATCATTTCGCCTTCCTGGAAACCGAGCTTGTCCATTACACTGGCAATACGGTCAGAAGAGAACAGACGCATCAAATCGTCTTCCAGTGATACGAAGAATACAGAAGAACCCGGGTCACCCTGACGTCCTGCACGACCACGCAACTGGCGGTCTACACGACGGGATTCGTGACGTTCCGTACCGATAATTGCCAAACCGCCCGCAGCCTTCACTTCCGGACTTAACTTGATGTCGGTACCACGACCAGCCATATTGGTAGCAATGGTTACTGTTCCGCTTAAACCGGCGGTAGCAACGATGTCCGCTTCTTTCTGGTGCAGTTTGGCGTTCAATACCTTGTGCTCAATCTTACGCATGGTAAGCATCTTGCTCAACATTTCGGAGATTTCTACCGAAGTAGTACCCACCAATACCGGACGTCCTGCTTGAACCAATTTTTCGATTTCCTCGATAACAGCTTTATACTTTTCGCGTTTCGTCTTGTAAACGCGGTCGTTCATATCCTTTCTTGCAATCGGACGGTTGGTCGGGATCACGACTACGTCCAATTTGTAGATATCCCAAAGTTCGCCTGCTTCCGTTTCAGCAGTACCGGTCATACCGGACAGTTTGTGATACATACGGAAGTAGTTTTGCAAAGTAATTGTTGCAAAGGTCTGCGTAGCAGCTTCCACTTTCACACGTTCCTTGGCTTCGATAGCCTGGTGCAATCCGTCAGAGTAGCGGCGACCTTCCATGATACGGCCTGTCTGCTCGTCTACGATCTTCACCTGTCCGTCGATCACTACATATTCATCATCTTTCTCGAACATGGTGTAAGCCTTCAACAGCTGGTTGATGGTGTGTACACGTTCCGATTTGATGGCATAGTTTGTCAGAAGTTCATCTTTCTTTTCAAGCAGTTGTTCGTTGGTCAGATTCAGGTTTTCCAATTCCGAAAGTTGTCCGGCGATGTCCGGAAGCACGAATAATGTCGGGTCTTCAGAGTTACCGGTAATCAGGTCTACACCCTTATCTGTCAGGTCTACGCTATTCAGTTTTTCGTCGATTACGAAGTACAGCGGATCAGTCACTTCATGCATACGCTTGTTGTTCTGTTCCATGTAGATCTCTTCCGTCTTGAGCATACCTGCCTTGATACCCTGTTCACTAAGGAACTTAATCAAAGCCTTGTTTTTCGGCAATGCCTTGTGGCTGCGGTATAAAGCGAGGAATCCTTCTTCCACCTCTTTCTTATCGTTGGATGCGATCAGTTTTTTTGCTTCGGAAAGATATTTGGTAGCCAGTACCTTTTGTGCCTCTACCAGACGTTCCACTAACGGACGGAGTTGCTCGAACAACTGGTCATCGCCTTTGGGTACAGGACCGGAGATAATCAACGGAGTACGTGCGTCGTCAATCAATACCGAGTCGACCTCATCGACGATGGCATAATTGTGCTGACGTTGTACAAGGTCTTTCGGGCTGATAGCCATATTATCACGCAGATAGTCGAAACCGAATTCATTGTTCGTTCCGAAAGTGATGTCTGCCAAATAAGCCTGACGGCGTGCGTCAGAGTTGGGTTGGTGACGGTCGATGCAGTCCACGCTGAGTCCGTGGAACATATAAAGCGGTCCCATCCATTCGGAGTCACGTTTAGCCAGATAGTCGTTCACGGTTACTACATGTACGCCGTTTCCGGTCAGGGCATTCAGGAATACGGGAAGCGTAGCTACAAGAGTCTTACCTTCACCGGTCGCCATTTCGGCAATTTTCCCTTTGTGCAGTACTACACCGCCAAACAACTGTACGTCGTAGTGAACCATGTTCCATACCGTGTCATTTCCACCGGCATTCCAATGATTCTGCCAGATGGCTTTGTCACCTTCGATGCGTACGAAGTCTTTGGTAGCCGCCAGGGTGCGGTCGAAATCTGTAGCTGTAACTACTATTTCTTCGTTTTCAGAGAAACGTTTGGCAGATTCTTTCACGATGGAGAAAGCTACCGGCAATACTTCGTCAAGTGCTTTTTCGTATATCTCTAATATTTCTTTTTCAATTTTGTCGATCTGAGCGAATACTTCTTCGCGGTCTTCCAGTTCCACGCTTTCGATGCCTGCTCTGAGTTCGTCAGCTTTAGCACGTTCTTTGCTTGCCGAGTTGCGGATGTATTCTTTAAGTTCCTCTGTTTTTGCACGGAGGCCGTCATTGTCAAGCTTAGCAACCTCTGGGTAAGCGGCTTTGATCTTGTCTACCCAGGGTTGAATTTCTTTCATGTCTCGTGTGGATTTGTTTCCGAAAATCGAGCTTAAAAATTCATTAAATCCCATTATCTATTATTTATGTTTATTATTTACTAAATTGAATCAACTGCGCAAAGTTACATTAAAATGCTGATTTATTTGCGCTTTGCACACTGTTTTTTGTGTGGAAAGTGTCACCGGATGTCGGTAATCGGAGTTGCAGTGCATGCGTTCGGAGCCCGTATTCTCAGGATGTGAGCTACGGTAGGAGCTATGTGGTCGACGGTTACGGGCGTGTTGATTACGGCCGGTTTTACGCCACTGCCCAGAAAAATAAGCGGAGACGGAATATGTGCTTTCCGGACCACTTTATGGTCGGATGTATTTTCATTGACGATGGTCCAGCCCGGCAATACGTCGATCAACAGATCGCCCGAGCGTTTACGGTGGAAACCATTCCGTATCATTGAGATGTCCGGTGTCCAGGCCCCCAATAACAGGCGTCTACCCGAATAAACCTCATTTACTCCACTAAACTGGATCAGGAATTCAGCGGCTTTTTCCTGAATATCTGCCAAATCCAGTTGTTTTTCTTCTATCAGTTTATGGTTGAGATAAATTTGCTGGTCGTAGTAGGCTTCCACGTATTGTCCCTGACCGTAAGTAGCCATCAGATACATGTTCAACAGGGCCGCACAACGGTTCAAGTGAAACTCTCCGGTCGGAACCCGGTAGAGTCCCCGGTCTGCCGATTCAGTATCGGTATATCCGGTGGAAGTGATAAAGAAGACAACGTTCTGTAAGCCTACTTTCTTGTCGATGATATCCAGCAAAGAAGCAATGCTGCGGTCGAGGCGAACGTAGGTGTCCTGCATCTCCATAGCGCATTCCTGTACGCTCTTGTGAGCATAATTGCCGGCGTAATAGGTGAGTGAGAGCATGTCGGGAGTATTGTCTTTTCCCATTGTGCTCTTATCCAGAAGCTCCTCGGTCAGCAAGTTAACTTCATCGTTGATAAAGGGGCTTGTAATCAGCCGTTTGTATTTATTGATGCGGTCATCGTCAAATTTATATTTAAAGGCTGCGTCCCTCCATTCGGGTAGGAATGTGTAATTTTGCATGGGGTGGACAGGAGTCCACGTCATATCGGCAATGCGGAAGTCTACGGCATTCCGATCGTTATATTGGCTCACCCACCATGGAAATTCACTATAATAAGTTGTTCCGCACCATTTTCCGGTAGTATTGTTGAGCCAGAATGCGCCATTTCCGGCATGTCCGGCTGCAAGAATGGCAGCGTCACGGAAGGGGGCGATGGCATATACTAATCCCTCGTTGCGGGTAGCTATTTTGAGTTCGTCGGCAATTGTTGAGGTCAGGAGATGTGAAGGAGAAGAACTTTCATTCGTGTAATTACCCATGAATGAAGGATCGTCTACACAACTCACGGTGCGCAGGATCGATACATCCATCCAGCGTTTACCGATGATTCCGTTGACCGAAGGAGTGGTGCCTGTATAAATGGCTGCGATGGCCGATGCGCGGTCTGTGCCACAGAAAGTATATTCGGCATTCCGGAATACGCGTCCTTCTTTCCAAAGCCGCCTGAAGCCTTTGTCGCCATACAAAGTTGAAAAAGCTTCCAGATAGTCCGTACGTAACTGGTCGATTGTAAGTCCCACCACTAATTTCGGAGTAGTGGGAAGTGGCTGGGCTTGCAGCCCGGTAAAAGTAAGTACGGTCAGTATGGAGGTTAATAGTCCTTTCATTTAGCTTTTTTGTATGTCAGTATAAGGTTGCTTGCAGAACGTATCAGCAAACTGAGTGCCAAAGGTAATACTGCTAAGTCGAAATTTTGTGGTATTACAGGGAAAAACGCTATAAAAAGTGTTAAAACCATGCAATTCAGCAGATGATACCTGCTTTTGCGCTGCTTTCGTTCATCGTTTATGAAGAAAGGGAGACAGAGCAGATGTCCCGGGTGAAAGACAAATAACAAATAATTGGCTCCCACCGTAGGATGCTCGGAGAAAAGAGCAAGGAAAGCAATAATGCATCCTGCGATACCTGCTGCGGCGAATACTGCTATATCCAGCCCCCAAAGACTTTTCTTTTTTCGCAGGCCATAGACCGTAGCTATGCCGATGCCGATGAAAAACAGAAGAGATAGGCGGATG
>ENA-USUE01001086-USUE01001086.1-human-gut-metagenome-genome-assembly--contig:-NODE-1086-length-12645-cov-53.609723_pt1 | contig 12645 bp, 12 predicted proteins | sample MGYA00250060_ERZ773396 | MGnify/ENA primary metagenome ERZ773396 (study PRJEB29103, sample SAMN06111989) | human gut metagenome | biome: human gut; feature: ankylosing spondylitis patient; material...
TACAAATCGGCCGTTGAACCGATGACCAATACCGAAATGAGTCCGGCCAACCGCGAACAGACTCAAGCCTTTCTGGAATCTACCTGGAAGAGCATTGTGGACGATGTAGCAGCTTCCAGAAATATTTCAGTCGATTCCTTGAACTTATTAGCTGACAAGAATATGGACTTGCGCCCAGCTGAAGACTACGTGCATTGCGGACTGGCCGACACACTGATGTACAAGGATGAAGTACTTAGCTACTTAAAATCGCTCGCCGGACTGACCGAGGAAGACGATCTCCACACCCTGAGTCTGGATGAAATGACTCGTGTAAAATCGGCCACCCCGAAAAGCAAGACCAGAGATGTGGTAGCCGTTTATTATGCTTACGGAGAAATTGACAACGGTTCCTCTTACGATGAAGGTATCAACTCTGAGAAGATGACGAAAGACTTGCGCGATTTGCGTAAGGACAAAAACGTGAAAGCGGTCGTGCTCCGCGTGAACTCTCCGGGAGGAAGTGCCTATGGTTCGGAACAGATTTGGCGTGAAGTGAACTTGCTGAAAGCTGAAAAACCGGTCGTAGTATCAATGGGTGACTATGCTGCTTCCGGCGGTTACTACATTTCTTGCGCTGCCAACAAAATCGTGGCTGAACCGACTACTCTGACCGGTTCCATCGGCATCTTCGGTATGATGCCCGACGCTTCAGAATTACTGACCAATAAACTGGGGCTCCATTTTGACGGAGTCAAGACACATAAAATGGCCGACATGGGCAGCATGAGCCGTCCGTTCAATGCAGAAGAATCGGCCCTGATGCAACAGATGGTGAACCAGGGATATGCCTTGTTTACCAAACGCTGTGCCGAAGGACGAAATATCCCGTTAGAGGAGCTCTGCAAGATTGCGGAAGGCCGTGTATGGACCGGAAGTATGGCCAAAGAGCTGAAACTGGTAGACGAACTGGGGGGACTGGATACTGCCATCCAACTGGCTGCCGAACTGGGGAAAGTAAAGGACTATAAACTGAAAAGCTACCCGGCTAAGCAGGATTTCCTGACAGAACTGCTGAACACCCGCACTGACCGCTACATTCACGGCCAGTTGCAGGAAACTTTCGGTGAATATTATCAAGGCTTTGAATGGTTGCGCCACGTGAAACAGTCCGACCGCCTGCAAGCCCGTTTGCCGTTCAATATGCGTATCCAATAAGCAGGAGGCGCGTTCATGAGCGGAAAATGCAAGATATATTGGGGGCTATGGCCCTTCAGTGCCCTCTACGGTATCGGTGTGAAGGTACGAAATCTCTTGTTCGACGTGGGCTGGCTCCGCGAAGAACGCTTTCCGTTACCCGTCATCTGCATCGGCAACCTGACCGTAGGCGGTACTGGGAAAACTCCTCACACGGAATACCTCATCCGGCTATTACAGGACTCATTCCGGCTGGCCGTACTAAGCCGGGGCTACAAGCGGAAATCCAAAGGTTTCGTGCTGGCCTCTTCTATCTCCCGGATGGAAGACATCGGTGACGAGCCTTACCAGATGGCTCGCAAGTTTTCCAGCATTCACGTGGCCGTAGATGGTGACCGCTGCCGGGGTATCCGCCAGCTTATCTCTCTGCAAGGAGCACCCGATACGGAAGTCATCCTGCTGGACGATGCCTTTCAACACCGTTACGTGCGACCAGGACTACGCATCCTGCTGATGGATTACCATCGTCCTGTGGAATGTGACCAACTTCTTCCCGCCGGACGCCTTCGGGAACCTGCCAGCGGAAAGAAACGAGCCGATTTGCTCATCGTCACGAAATGCCCGCCTACCCTCAGTCTGAAGGAATGCGAACGTATCCGCCAACGTATACATCCTCTCCCGCATCAGGAAGTGTTTTTCACGACCCTGGCCTACGGAAAGTTGTATCCCTTATTTATGGATGCTCCTGCCCAACCGCTGGATGCGTTAAAAGATAAAGAAGTGCTGCTGGTCACCGGCATTGCCTCACCGGCGCCATTAGTAGAGGAAGTAGGACGACACGCCACCCGTATCACTCCGCTGCTCTTCGGCGACCATCACAATTTTGACGGTGCCGATATGCAACAGATTGCACAGCAGTTCCGCCAGCTACCGGAAACCCGCCGTCTCATCCTGACTACCGAGAAGGATGCCTCACGGCTTATCGGTCATCCCCAGCTCAGCGAAGAACTGAAACCCTATATTTACGTGCTCCCTATAGAAGTGGAGTTTCTGCACAAAGGAGAACTAGTATTTAACCCTAAAATCATTGAGTATGTTAGAAAAAATTCAAGAAACAGCTGCCTTTCTGAAGGCTAAAATGCACACTCACCCCGAAACAGCCATCATCCTGGGTACAGGACTGGGCAGTCTGGTGCACGAAATCACCGACAAGTATGAAATCAACTATTCGGAAATCCCGAATTTCCCGGTTTCAACCGTCGAAGGACACAGCGGGAAACTGATTTTCGGGAAACTGGGCAACAAGGACATCATGGCCATGCAGGGACGCTTTCATTTCTATGAAGGCTATTCTATGAAGGAAGTAACTTTCCCCGTACGCGTGATGCGTGAACTGGGCATCAAAACCCTCTTCGTATCGAATGCTGCAGGAGGTACTAATCCCGACTTTGAAATCGGTGACCTGATGATTATTACCGACCACATCAATCTCTTCCCGGAACATCCGCTTCGTGGAAAGAACATCGAATACGGACCACGCTTCCCGGATATGAGCGAGGCTTATTCTAAGGAACTGATTGCAAAAGCCCTGGAAATCGCTCAGGAAAAAGGCATCAAAGTGCAACAAGGCGTATACCTCGGTACCCAAGGCCCAACATTCGAGACTCCGTCGGAATATAAAATGTTCCACATTCTGGGTGCTGATGCCGTAGGTATGTCAACCGTACCGGAAGTAATTGTAGCCAACCATTGCGGCATTAAGATATTCGGTGTATCAGTCATCACCGACCTGGGCGTGGAAGGCAAGATTGTGGAAGTATCCCACGAAGAAGTACAGAAGGCTGCCGACGAAGCACAGCCTCGTATGACCACCATTATGAGAGAACTTATCAACAGAGCGTAAAAATACTATGCACGAAGGAAACAGAACAGAAATTTCAACACTGGGTGAGTTTGGACTTATCAAGCATCTCACCCAAGATATTAAATTACAGAACCCGGAAACGAAATACGGTGTGGGCGACGATGCGGCCGTATTGGAATTTCCCGGCAAGCAGGTGCTGGTCACCACCGACCTGCTGATGGAAGGTGTACACTTTGATCTGGTATATACCCCGCTGAAGCACCTAGGATACAAATCGGCCATGGTGAACTTCTCTGATATTTACGCCATGAACGGTACTCCGAAGCAGATTACTGTATCACTGGCTGTATCCAAACGTTTCTGCATCGAAGACCTGGAAGATTTCTACGACGGGCTGAAACTGGCTTGCGCACAGCATCAGGTAGACCTCGTAGGAGGTGACACCACATCTTCTGTTACAGGGCTGGCCATTTCCATCACCTGCATTGGAGAAGCCGATAAAGACAAGGTAGTTTACCGCAACGGTGCCAAAGAAACTGACCTGATCTGCGTATCAGGCGATTTGGGAGCTGCTTACATGGGACTTCAGCTGATGGAGCGAGAGAAAGCCGTATTCCAGGGCGAAAAAGATGTACAACCCGACTTTGCCGGCAAAGAATACTTACTGGAACGCTTCCTGAAACCGGAAGCCCGCAAGGATATTGTGGAAAGTCTGGCTAAAGCCGGTATTAAGCCCACTGCCATGATGGACATCTCCGACGGATTGTCATCCGAACTGATGCACATCTGTTCACAAAGCCATGCCGGTTGCCGCGTGTACGAAGAGCGAATCCCGATTGACTATCAGACAGCTGTAATGGCCGAAGAGTTCAACATGAACCTGAGCACCTGTGCTCTGAACGGTGGCGAAGATTACGAACTGCTCTTCACGGTACCGTTGACCGCGCACGAGGTCGTATCTCAGATGAAAGACGTGAAAGTTATCGGTCACATCACCAAACCCGAACTGGGATGCGCCCTTGTCACCCGTGATGGAAATGAACTTGAACTGAAAGCACAAGGCTGGAATCCTCTGAAAGGATAAAACTCTTTTATAGTCTAGATTTGAAACCTTCCTTTTTCGATATCCGACCTTATTTCGGAGTGAAAAAGGAAGGTTTTTTAGAGTTATTATCGGTATTTTCCAAAAAAATGCCGTTTTTTGCACAAAAATCGCATTTTTTCTACTGAAATGTTTGCAAGTTTCAAAAGTTTGCGTACCTTTGCAACCGAAATCGAGAAACATTGATTGCGAACATAAAAATGCTGGTGCCATAGCTCAGTTGGTAGAGCAAAGGACTGAAAATCCTTGTGTCCCCGGTTCGATTCCTGGTGGCACCACAATAAACATTGATTTTCAATGATTTACGAAATTCGTACACGAATTTGTACACAAAACGCCTGATTCCGCATGGTTTCGGGCATTTTTTTTATTTGCCCATCGTGTACAAAAAAGCCCGACAATATGCCGGGCTAACATTGTACCCCGGTGCAACTCCGGGGCTTTCGCAACAATGTGTTTGCAAAGATAGTTAATTTCAAAATATCTTCCGCAATCCGGAAAGAATCTTTTTTATCCAATTCAAAATTGGCACACGTTTCAGATATAATAATACCGCAGTAAGCAGCAATCCTATATAAAATATATATCGCCACCTGTAAGGGTCGGGCGCGGGTTCTTGTAGCTTTTGGGATTCTGTTTCTTGTCGTGACACATTTGCATTGCTTTTGCTTTGCTCTTGGTCGCTTGCTTCCTTGCTTTCTCCCTTGGCTTCAATATCGGATTCAATAACCGTTTGTTTGATTGATTTCACTGCACCATTGATTTTTCCCACATCCTGTAAATCAACATTCACGGATGGTCTTGCCGGGGTTGATTTCGTGGTATCAACCACCCTTGTATCATCTGCAATCGGCGGTGCATCAGGAATGACCGGGAAAAATTCTATTTCCGTAATGGTTATTTTTCCGTGTTCTGTTCGGGTTGTGTCAACGGTCTTTTTTGTGGCGTTTTTGATTTCCTGTGTTGTTGCCGTGCTGTCTGTGATAACGCTTTGCGTTGATTCAACCGCTTTTCGCGTTGTCCCACATGATGCAACAAGTAACAAAATCACAATCAAAGTGAAACTTCGTTTCATATTCAAATTCTCTTAATGTCCGCAAGGCGGTTTAACCAACCTTTCAAGAATCGTTTGTTTGTATATTTCATCAACTCACTTTCGGTTGCTTTACGCCCGATTTTCTTTTCATATTTGGCAATGCTTGATTGCGTTATTTCGTTAAGGAAATCAACGCGGGCTTTGTAAATGGCATCAAACAATTGGTCGGGGTCTGCAAAATTGACCGCGGACAAAGTTTTTTCACCAACAATTCCATCATCTTTAACACCAAGCAATCTTTGCGGAATAACAATACCGTGTTTGCCTGACCCCCAAACCCAATCCACCAAGATATTTGCAATCTTCTGTGATTGTATATTGTCAGCTTTCCACCTGTTCCAATAGTGGGGTTTTAGAACTCTGTCACGGACATCATTATTTGAAAGCAATTTCAAGTCCTGAACGTCAATGTCGCCATCGCCGTCTTTGTCATAGCCGACTTGTCGCCATGTTCCTATTGTTACACCCTTATTTGTTGCACCCCCTGCATCCGCCGGGTCATTCACAAAACCGCCTTCCCATTTCAAAATGAAAGGCAAAAGAACATTTACATCTGCCATATTACAATGTGTTTAATCTGTCATACATATCTAATTTGATTCGCTCATAAACCATCGAAACATTGGTGAATGCACGGCGATTGTTTACACCCGTTTCATCATATATTTCATTTTCAACAATCGTTGCGACCCATTCAACCCATTCATGGTTGCAATAAAATGATAATTTCTTACCCCTGTATGTGAAACAATCAAATCGGCTTAACCTGTCATTATGCAAATTTGTAAGCAAAGAACGGATTTTTATTTTTGTCGCTTCTTTGTCACAAATATGGTTTTCTTCTCTTACCCTTTTGATTATCCTGCATACCTTTTCAATCGCAAGGTCAAAATAAACGCCTGAAATGTTTTTGATTCTCAATTGCGTTTCAGGTATAATTCCCTCGGATATATCAATGATAACTTCACTATTCTTTTTGGCAATTTCGATACAATCTTTTATGTCTTTTGAATAGTCATTCATAGCCTTTTCAATAATGGTTTTGAACCATTTGAAACAAGTTATCATCAACACACTTGAAAGAAGCAAGAAAACCGCTGCAATAATTATCAGAATACCGTATTCGCTTATTCCCTTTGCGATTCCCAAAGTTTGTTCAACTGAATTTTCCATATTATGTGAATTGGAAACACTTACCAACTTTGACAATTGTTGTGTCCATTGGGTACAAAGACAAAGGCGGCAACCCTTTTTCGGCTCTTGACTTGTTTATAATAGGCAAATTGCTTTCGGCTTTTTGAATCGCTGAAATCAATATGTCCGACCCGGTAAAACAAGAACGCCTTTCACCAAGGGGCGTTCCATCTTGGTTCTTTGTGTAATAATCGCCGTCTTTGTCGGGCGATTCATTGAATGTTGCAAGTACGACTTGCATTTGCATTCGCAATCCGGACGCATTCTTTCCCGGATATTTAGTTGGCTGAATAATTGTTTTTTCAATAAGGATTCGGCGACCGAACAATTCTTCAATCTCTATTCCTTTGCCAATAACCACGTCCGATTCAATCCCAAGTTCACAAAATTTTGCCATTGTTTGATATTTGTTTAATTAGATAATGTTTCTTTTAATAAAGCATCCAAATCCTCGGTAAACTGCAAATATTCTTTGTATTCAGTCACCGCGGCTTCATTGACCACAACGCCCAAAACGTGCTTGTTGTATGAATTTACAAGGTCAAATTCCGCCGTTTCGTCAATCACCGAACGAATGATTGTTCTTTTCAAATTCTCTTTTGTCGGTTGATTGAATGCGCGTACTTCGTAACATTTCCACCCGATTTGAGTTTCTTTTTCTTTGCCATCAGGAATGCCCATTTCGGGTTCAATATTCATACGGTAAATAAAAGAACCGTCATTGTCCTTTTCTAAAACCGCGGGTTTGCCATGCACCATGTCATAATGTGCATTTGCTTCGATTGAATTTAATTTCATAAGGGAATGTTTTTGAAAGTTTGTTCATTAAATTGATTGAATCACAATACTTGCACCAACCCCACCAACTGCATATTTGTTGTTTGTACACTTCTTTTGTAGGTGCAATCTTGCGTTTATTCAATTTCGCCACCCGGCGGCAAAGTTTCTGCTTGATTGACTTTCTTAAAAGTGTATGGGTGTGATAAAAGACATAACCCAAAAAATCAATACCCCTTGAATCAACGGGGAAAACTTGATAATTGTGTTTGACTTTAAGTTTCAAGCCATGCAAATAAGCCCGGATTTCATGCAATAACTTGTGTAAGCTGTCTTTATCATGGGCAAGAATAACAATATCATCAGCATATCGCCAATAATATTTCACCCTCTTTTGCTCTTTCAACCAATGGTCAAAATAAGCCAAGAAAAGGTTTGCAAAATATTGGGAAAGATAGTTTCCAATTGGCACGCCATCGGCTGAATCAATTATTTCATCAAGCAATGCCAAAAGCCTTTTATCCTTAATTTTCCGGCGCACAATCTGCTTCAATAAGTCATGGTTGATTGACGGATAAAATTTTCGGACATCTATTTTCAGGCAATACCGTGTTCCGTCCGGGTCTTGCTTTAATGCCTTTTTCACGTCCTTGGCACATTTATGGATTCCCCGGTTCTTGATACAAGAATATGTGCTTTGGTTGAACACCGATACCCAAATGGGTTCAAGTATGTTCATTATGGCATGATGCAATATGCGGTCGGGAAAATAAGGTAATCGGAAAATAAGCCTTTCTTTCGGTTCGTATATTGTGAAAACATGGTATTTTGATGTTCGGAATGTTCCATTCTTCAAACTTTCATGCAAGGCAATCAAATTGGCTTCACGTCTTTTGTCGTGAACCATAACGCCATAAGAACGCAATTTCCCCTTGCGTGCCTTTTCATCCGCAAGGCGCAAGTTTTCAAGGGAAATAACCTTTTCATATAAGTTTCCAATTCTTTTCATTGCTTCAAGTTTGCTTGTATATTAGGATTCTTCGGGTTTCCCCTACCAAAGCCGTTTTACATAATTTATTTTTTGCCGTTGGATTGCTCCAACTCATTCAATCCCGGTTGGATTGTTTTTGTGGCAAGGTTTCCGATATGCAACTATATTTTTACAAGCATAGCTGAGAACCGATATTCGCATTCGTATTCGTAGCCGTATTATTCGTATTCGCATACACGAACCCTGCATTCGTACCATTATTCGCATTACCGCTGAACAAAACGCCACGACATCGGACAACCTTTATTTCTTTTCAATCAAACATCAAAAACCATTTCACTTCCTGTTTTAAGCCGTTTCGATTTGCGGGTAAAAGCAAAGCCGAGAACCGAAATACGCAGACGCACGCGTAGCCGTAAGAATCGTAAACGCAGACACGAACCCCGCATACGAACCATAATACGCACCACCGCCGAACAAAACGCCACGTTCCGAAACTCCACTTGACGGTATGTTTGTATAGAAATAGTCACAAAAATACGTTGTTGACCCGCCACCAACTTCAAGGGGCATTATTTCGCCATGCTCGCCAAGAATCAACTTCTTTACATAACCCTCTTTTCTTGGTAAATTTCCACGCAAATCATAGTTTACAACGCCGGAACTTGTGAATGCTGCCGGGTCGTCACAAACATAAAATTCAGACAATCCGCCGTCCGTTTCGGACTGAATCAGGCATTTACAACCGTCCGTCCATTTCCATATATGACCGAAAGGATTTTCAACACCTCGATAAGACGGCACATTTACTTTCGTTGGAACACCGGGGTCATATTCATCAGGCATGGTAAATTCAACAACGCCGGAATGATTGCCAAGACTGTTTGTTGTACCACAAGGAACAAATGGATAATAGTTATTAAAGGTGTTCCACTTCGTGCCATTCAAAGTTGTTACACCGGAACTTAACCCGCCTTGGTGATAACCGTTTTCGTCAAGTTCCGCATTGAATGCGTCTTGTGAATTGAAGTTTGCATATTCAACGGCGAAAAGCCACCACAATTTACGGTGTGTTTGGTATAAGTTGCAATTCCATTCAGTTGAACCGCGTTTCCGGGCATAAGCACGGAAATTTGTTAATGATATTTGCGTTGCGGGCATACCAAGTTGTGTTTTGTATGTCCCATCACGTGACGCGTCATTGTTCCCGCCCCTGTAATCTGCATCTTTATTGACCACCGAACACAATGTGGTTGTTGAACGCTGAACGGTTGCTTCAACCGCTGAAACGTAATCTTTGCGCCAAAGCCTGAAACCCGGTAACGGTTCGGTTGATTGCAAATGTCTTGATATGTCACCGTCTGTTTCAAAACGAACATACATATCAGGCAATTCAACCATGTATTGACCATCTGCCCCGGTTAGATTTGCCGCCGCGCCGTTATCACGTTTAGTTGAATCATTCGCGTGCAAATAATAATTTACCGTGCCATTGTCTTTGAGGATGCAACGGCGCATAAGTGATTGCAAAGGCAATTCCTTGTGCAATTCCATTTTGCCAATTCGTGTCGGTTTCGGGTTTGACACCGTGGCATTCCATTCTATACCGTAATAGTAATCATACGGAAATGTCGGCTTTGTACCGCCGACCCCAATAATTAAGCCCATATCAATAGCCCCATTTTAAGTTAATACCTGACAATGAATTTTGCTTCACCGTCTTTACTATTTCAGGATTCCACCCACAATCAAATTGTGTTTCAATGAAATCACCATCATTCATCCCGGCAAGCTGCACCGATAATTTAACGGGTTGCGTGCCGTCATTTTTAATGTTAAAGCATTGACCGCCGGACAAGCTGAAATCCTTGTCCGCCAAATTGTCAATTTTGCCCATTTTCCCGATTTGTGCGGAAACCTGTTCACCTGCTCTTGTTGTGTTCATAACCTTTCAATTTGTGCTTTGCAAAATTAAACATATTGTGTGTTACTATAATACATTAGTTGATAAGTAAAGCATAACTTATTGAATCAACGCTTCAAGTCTGTTTATCTCATCCCGTATTGCTTGCCTTTCAACGTGCAATGCTTCAATATCATAGGGTAATGTTTCACCGACCAAAGAACATTCATAACATTTTGTCACCTTGTAGTCGGATTCTGAAAGTTGTTTTTTTAAGTCGTCAATTCTCAATATAACAACTTCGGTATCAACTTCCACACTCCATGATTGATGAATTTTGCCATCAATCACATTAAAGGTATCAACCGCACGTTGCCCCGGCTCAACTTGCGGTTGTTCGCTTGCAACAAAATCAAGAAACCCGGATTCTCTCAATTTTGTCATTCTTGTACCCTCTTTGTAGTCACAGCACCTTAAATCAATGCTTCCATCTTCTAAAATCTTCGCTAATTCCATAAATGTCAAGTTCTATATTGCATCATGTAATAATGGTTTGCAGCGTATCGTAAAATTAAAACATCACCACGCGCCATGTCAACCCAACCATAATCACCGTTTATGTAATCACAATTGTTATTAAGTAATGGATTTGTTGAAGCCCCTCTAACCCTAATTCTGTTACGGGAATTATGCGCAAAAACAATTTGAAGTTCAAAAGTTACATTGGACGTTCCAACCGCATTTGCTATTTGTGTCGGGGTTGGCAAATCAACACCAAGATATGAAGAACCCACTTCATTGAATACATAAGTTAAGCACCTGCCTACATTTTCTTGTATTATATCAGTATATGCCTTTCCTATATATATATCTTCAAACAATGCCTTTCCGCCAACGCCGAAAAAATTGCCATCGTAACTTATTGCTTTTTGATAATACCAACTACTTTGATAAGACGGGCGAAACTTAACATATAAACCTGTTCCGGAACTGTAAGAATTACCGGAATACTCCAAACGACACAATCCTAAATGCCCGGTTGAAGCTGGATTTACATTTGTTCCCAATCCGACCCATATATTTGATTTTGAGAATTTTATAAAACTACTCAAAATTGCAAGTCCATCATTAGAACCCGCCATTCCGCTTGATTCAGCCACGCCAATCCTACCGGGGGCAATCTCAAATCCACCAATATATCCGGAAATAGCATTTATTACCCCCTCAACTGTTGCTTTGGACATAACAACCGACCCATCTTGTAGCACCCGGAAAGGCGCGGTTGCTCTATTCTCATAAGACGCCCCCGCCCAAATTCTTATGGATGTTGCCGCCGTCCCATTTCCTGTAATTCCGGCAAGAATTGAACCGCCTGAACCCGCCAATTGGATTGTGCCGGATGTTACAATTCCGCCATCAATGACGGTCTTTGTGTTGTCATAAGTAACTGCAAGAACCCAATCATTTGCAATGTACGAACCTGTTTTTCTTGCTGTTGCACAACGCTTCAAGTCAACGCCATTCACCCATAAATCACCGACATCATACGGTGGATATGGTGTTGTGACAAAAACACGTCTTTTGCCATCTGCCGTGTCTTGTGCTTGACTTGCTGCATTATATGCGTCAATTGCCTTTTGGTCGTCAATATTGACCCAAGAATATGAACTTGAATATCTTTTCAGCTTTTTTGCGGTTGAATTATACCACATATCACCAACGTGTTTTTTCTTCAATGTGGTTGTTGTCCAACTTGAAGCCGGGTCGGTTGTCTGAAACCAAGTTTCTATCTTGCCATCAATTTGATTTGTCAAATCCTCAATGGTATCATTATATGCCCCATTGATAAAATCATTCAAGGCGGTGTTGTCCGTGTATTTTGAAGCCTTTTCCCAATCACTTGATGAATAGTTGCCGGATGCACGCGTTGTCTTGCATCGCATAATATCCCCCGAACTTCCCTGCACCCACAAGTCACCGACTTCATACGGCGTGTAAGGTGTTGTCGTAAATATTCGGCGTTTTGTACCCGCAAGTTTCAATGCGTCATTCGCAATTGCCAAGGCTTGTGCCACTTCTGAATCCTGTAATTCTTGCCATGAATAGGTGTTCCCGTTCTTAACAAAACGAAATACCTTACCCGTTGCCGTATTATAAAACAAGTCCCCAAGGTGATTTTCTTTGTCCGCGGTTGTTTTCCATTCATTTGCCGGGGCGTTGTTCAATGTTGGGTTGTATGTGTCAAAGAACTGTTCAATTTGCCCATCCAATTGTGCTTGTATTTCGTCAAGAATGCCCGGTAATGTATTATTGATGAAATCCTTTGATTCCAACGATTCCTTGCCCAATTCTTCAAGGGTCTTTTCTTCACCGTTGGAATTAAACACAATGCGACCGCCAATTTCGGAATTATCCAAATCAAAATATGTTTCGCCATCCGCCGATTCAATGCGTCCGGTCTTGATAAAACGACCGTTCACCATTGTAAATCCATACGTCAAGGCGATTGAACGTGCTTTCAATTCCGCATCAACCGAATTAA
>ENA-USUE01001090-USUE01001090.1-human-gut-metagenome-genome-assembly--contig:-NODE-1090-length-12610-cov-4.374531_pt1 | contig 12610 bp, 9 predicted proteins | sample MGYA00250060_ERZ773396 | MGnify/ENA primary metagenome ERZ773396 (study PRJEB29103, sample SAMN06111989) | human gut metagenome | biome: human gut; feature: ankylosing spondylitis patient; material...
TTTTTTAATGATACGGCGACCACCGAGATCTACACTCTTTCCCTACACGACGCTCTTCCGATCTAGGCTCGACAGCTCTGCTGAGCCTAGTCAGACGCCGATTGTTCCCACACCAGCACCTACTGTATCAGCCAAACCACCAGCAAAGACGGCGCTACCACATCCCATAAGAACGAGCACCATCGTTCCAATCATTTCTGCAATGTACTTTTTCATAGTAATTAATATTGTTTTTGTTTACTTTTCAAAAATAAGCAATTCAGACTAGAAATCAAAACATATCCGTATTATTATAACGCAACTTTGCTACATTTTTTACAGAAAGAGATTGTTCTCGATGGAAAAAGGGATTCCCTAATGTGCTATAACAAACATTGTATGGACTGTAAAGAAAGCATTTCCTTGGGAACCGCCGCCTTTATTTCCTCTTTCAGGACGCATAAGAGACTGTGGCGAATAAAATCTTTATTTGTTACCAGTACCACTTGCCGTGTAGGTCGGGGAATGGCAAACGGACGTACCAACTGCCGCTGTTCTTCCGTCAATTGCATCACTGCCAATTCGGGAATAAAAGTGATTCCTTTTCCACTTTCTACCATTCGCATAAAGGTTTCCATACTTCCCAAACGATAGGCCATCTGATTAACCTTCACGGCCTCCATCTGACAGAAACGAACGAGTTGATCGCGAAAACAGTGTCCTTCGTCCAAAAGCCAAAGATGTTCGCCTGTTATATCAGAAGTACGGATCATATCATGCTTGAAAGAGGATTCTTTCCGTGACACATAAGCGTAAAATTGCTCATAAAAAAGAGTTTCTTCTGTCAAGAACGTATCTTCCAGTTTGCTGGCAATAATTCCCGCATCCAAATCTCCGGTATGCAAAGCCTGCTGAATATCCTGTGTCTTCATTTCCGTGACACGAATATCCAGTTCGGGATATTTTTCCATTAGTTGAGGAAAAAAGCGAGGAAGTAGATAGGGAGCGATAGTGGGCAATACTCCCAAGCGGAATACGCCTGACAATGACTGTTTATCTTCACTGATTATTTCTTTCACTTGAGCTGCCTGCGCCAGAATCACGCGAGCCTGGTCTATCACTTTCTGCCCGATGGGTGTCGGACAAACGGGTTGCACTGTCCTATCGAACAACTTTACTCCCAGTTCATCTTCCAGTTTCTGAATCATTGCACTCAAAGTAGGCTGCGTCACACGACAATATTCAGCTGCCCGTGCGAAATGCCTGAACTGGTCTACAGCCAGTATATACTCTAATTGTTGTATCGTCATCTATCAAATCTTATTAAGTTATAGATTTTATCTATGCAAAGATAGAAATTTTCAGTTTGACAGCAAGCATTTTACGCCTTATCTTTGCAGTACAGAAAAAAAGAGAACAAGTATAAATCATTAAAAATAGAAGAATATGAAAACTTTAGAATTTATCAAATTGAACGAATCGGGAGCAAACAACGTAGTAGCATCTTTGCAACAACTATTAGCAGACTTCCAAGTGTATTACACCAATCTTCGCGGTTTCCACTGGAATATCAAGGGACATAATTTCTTTGTACTCCACAGTCAATTCGAAAAGATGTATGATGACACGGCTGAAAAGGTGGATGAAATCGCAGAACGTATCTTGATGCTGGGTGGTACTCCTGCCAATAAATTCAGCGATTATCTAAAAGTAGCAAATGTGAATGAAGTGGATAAGGTAAGCAACGGAGACGAAGCATTGAATAATATCCTTCAGTCTATCAGCTATCTGATTGGTGAAGAACGTAAGATCTTATCTATCGCTTCTCAAGCCGGAGACGAAGTAACCGTTTCGATGATGAGCGATTATCTGAAAGAACAGGAAAAATTGGTTTGGATGTTGGTTGCTTATAGTAGCAAGTAATTGAAATAAAAGGTTTAGGTTTTAGGTGAGAAAGAGAGGATATTTCCGCAAAAGGAATATTCTCTCTTTTTTATTAAGAGAAAACGAAACAGGAAATCTCTTAATATAGATATTAATAAAAATTACTCCACTAAAATAACATTCTGCAACCTAATATCATTAGAAGCGGCACCAATCATAAGATGGAAATTTCCAGACTCTACTACTTTCTTCAAAGTATAGTTAACCAAGAAAAAGTCCTCCTCTGTCAAAACAAAAGTAACTTTTTTCTCTTCTCCTTTTTTCAAATGGAAACGTTCAAAATGTTTCAACTGTTTCATCGGCTGAACAACTGATGCATATTCATCTCTCATATAAAGTTGTGATACTTCTTCGCCATCATACTTCCCTGTATTCTTTACTTTAAATGAGACTTCAAAACAACGAGCAGATTTCTGCACTACCTGCAAATCAGAATATTCAAAAGTGGTATAACTCATCCCATAACCAAAGCTATATAACGGAGAAGATGACACTTCCACATAATCATGATTCCGAGGAGCTTTCTGATTATAATAAACCGGAATCTGACCTACAGAACGCGGAACGGAGATTGGCAAACGTCCAGAAGGATTATAATCTCCAAAGAGAACATCCGCTATGGCATTTCCACCCTCCTGCCCCGGATAGTAAGCAGTCAGTAGTGCATCAGCATATTCCGAAGCCCAATTCTTTTCTAAAGGACGACCTTCAATATAAACGACAATCAAAGGCTTACCTGTCTTTTGCAAAGATTCCAATAGTTCTTGTTGTCTACCAAGTAAGGATAAACTGGCACGGTCAAATCCTTCTCCACACTCCATATCACTTACACTACCCTCTTCAGCTACAGCCGCACCTGTTTCTTTATAGCTCGTTTTAAAATCACGGGCACTGGAACCACCCACAACCACAATTACAACTTCGGAGCGACGGGCAGCTTCAATTGCTTGTTCTATCTCATTCACTGTAGTATCACGAATAGCACAGCCTCGTACATATTCCACACGAGAAGGAGATAATTTTGTTATAATTCCATCAAGAACAGTTTTCACGTTACTATCTTCCTGCGGAGCTGTATAGTCCCCTAACATATTATATCGATTGTCAGCATTAGGGCCAATTACCGCCACCTTATTTATCATCTTGCTTAAAGGAAGAATTGAATTCTCATTTTTGAGAAGTGTTATGGAAGACTGTGCGATTTTACGTGCCAGTTCGATATGTTCTTTACGGCGTACTGTTTTAGCAGCAATTTTCGGATCCACATAAGGATGCTCAAACAAGCCCATCTCAAACTTCATCCGTAACACCCGGCAGACAGCCGTATCAATCACAGCCTTATCCATTTGTCCGGATTGAACTGCATGACAAAGGTTGGTATAAGCATCCCCACCCAAGTCAACATCAACGCCAGCCATTACAGATTGTATGGCTGCATTCTCTTTGGTTGGAGCAACAAAGTGGCTTTCGTGAATCCCTTCAATACTATATAAATCGGAAACTACAAAGCCGCGAAACTTCCATTCATTACGCAAGAGTTGAGTCAGCAAATAATGGTTCGACGTACAAGGTATCCCATCTATCGAATTGTATGAAGTCATTACAGACAATGCCCCTGCATCTATTGCCTTACGAAAAGGAGGAAGAAAATTCTGATGCAAATCACGAATACCCACTGAAGCATAATTACCATTCTGTCCACCCTCCGGCACAGCGTATGCCAGAAAATGTTTCAAGGTAGCTATGGTAGCGTATTTTTGTGATAGATTACCTCCACCTAAACCGTCAACCATAGACGCCCCTAAAGTCCCGCTTAATACCGGATCTTCCCCAAATGTTTCTTCCACGCGGGACCAACGGGGATCACGGGTCAGATCAAGTACGGGACCGTAACTAATATGCCCACCTTGGGAACGAATTTCTTTAGCGATAACTTGACCAACTTCTTTTACTAACTCCGGTGACCAGGTAGCTGCCATTCCGATACCCGTAGGAAAAACAGTAGCACCAATTGCCATGTGCCCATGAGGGGCTTCTTCTGCTAAAAACATCGGAATTCCCAAACGAGTATTCTCCATCACATATTTTTGCAATGCATTCCCTGCTTTTGCTGCCATCTCGGGATTAAGTCCATTTGCCAGAGTTTTTTTTGTCCACGGGTCTGCACGATAAGTCGCCCAAAGCATTCCAACATTCCTTTCTTTAATCAATTGCTTGAATTTTCCGGAAGGACAGACCTCATTACCATGTATTTCATACATTTCCCAACCTAAAGGACAAAGTAACTGACCGACCTTTTCTTCTAAAGTCATGCGGGAAAGTAAGTCTGAAAGTCTTACATCTATTGAAAAACTGGGATCTTTGTAAGCAGGTAACGAGGGAGGAGATTGAGTAAACCCCAAAGTACATACCATCTGTACTATCACCAAAATATACAATCGTTTTATCATAATGTTATATACAGTAAAATGACTCAATTAATTTATAGTGTATTTCTTCTAATCTTTCAAATAGAGATATTCAACCCTACTTACCCATTTCCCCTTCAAATATAACTGTATGTACAGGCTGATGAGCATCATTTGTTATCAACTTGACCTTTGCATCCAATAGATGGTTTGAAGATGATACATTTAATTCAAACAGAACCTCCAGACACTCATTTTGCTTCAAAACCTTTTCACCCCGGATATTAGTAGAAACAAATTCTGGACATTCTATTTTGCGGATAATAAGAGGATTCGCCCCTTCATTAGTAACTTTAACTTTTCTCTGAATATGCTTTTTTAATGAGATATTCCCAAAATTAAAATAAGATTGTGAACACTTCATCCGGGGAGCAGTTGCCGTGCTTACTTTTCTCATATCATCAATCACTGTACCAAAGATTTGTATAGGAGAACTGTGTACGGAATTGGCACTAATAATAATCTTATCTTTAAATGTACCGTAAAAGCCTTTTAAAGGAGAAGCTGTTATTTTTATAGTCGCACAAGATCGACCTTGAAGAGATGATGGCATAGATATCGACAAACATCCACTCTTATCCAACAGCGAGTATGACAACCTGACCATTTTATCCGATCGGTTATAGATTCTAATTTCCAATTGTTTTGGCCTCCCATTATGCTGTAACAAATCATAAGATAGAGTCATTCGGTCTGCCAGAATATCTGATGATAAAGAATAAGGATATTCATCCTCTATACGATTCATTGTATTTATCGTACCTTTTACCCAAAGAGTATTGACACTTTGCCCTGAATTAGAAACAACCCTTATACTCTTAGAGAAAAAGTTTGTTCGCCCTTTAGGATCGAAAGTTACGGTAATAGTGCCTGTATGCCCTGGTTTTACAGGTTGTTTACTATAAACAGGAATGGCACACCCACAAGTTGAAATCACTTCTTCAATCACAACAGGAGAAGTATGTATATTAGTAAAATGAAAAGTATGACTCACTTTGCCTTCTACTTCCTGAATATTACCAAAATTCCAAGTAGTAGTATCAAAACGTAATACAGTTTTTCCCTGTTGTTGAGCACATACGCCAACAATAGAGCACAGTAAAACGATCAAAGCTGACATAAAACGTTTCATCATCATTTCTTTAAGTTAATATTGGGAGTTACGTAAAAACACAATAACTCCCAATATAAAATCACATTTTAATTATCTTGAGGCAAATCATTGAATTCTGCATTCCAAATGATATTTGCCGAAGCAGGGAAAGTTAAATCACGCCCATTGCCCGAACTGTCCTTCAATGTATTTCCTTCTCCTTCATCCAATTTCCAATAGCCATATAAGTCCGACGAAGATGGAGAAGCTATTGTACGCAAGTTAGCTTTTACTTCTTCCGCCGTCAGACACTTCTTCCACATACGAATATCAGAAATCAGACCATCAAAATACATACTTGAACTTGTATTACCAAACTGAATACCAGTCAACGTATATCCCACCTTGAATCTTTGAGAAGAGGATGGTCCCCAACGTTTAGTAGGTTTTGCAGAAGCAACTTCCTCACCGTTAATATATAAACGATAAGCAATCTCAATATTCTGGCCCGTTTTTGTTCCGTCACAAGTAATAGTCAACCTTACCCATTGATTAGCCGGCAACATTATATTTTGATTAGCCAATGTCAAGTCACATTGACGATTACCAATATTAGACGCTCCCGTTGCACCGGTCACACGTAGTTCACAACCACTAAAAACCTCATTATTATTGTTGGTATCCTTACCACGCCATGTACCTATATAATTAGTTCCACTGTGCCAATTATATGGATATACAAGCATTTCAAACGTATGTGTATTATCTTCAATCGTAACTACTTCATCATTTGCGAAACTTAACGTACGATACATATCCGTTGAATAAGAACTCATATTCAATCCCGGTATATAATCCAATTCCCCATCAATGCTAATCGTAAAATAAGAAACAGAACGAGTGTCCGTTACAAATTGTCCTACACACGTTTCATCTATTGTTGCAACAATAGGAAGCAAATATTCTTCACCTTCCACCAAACCGAACAATGATGAAAACTTAACTGATAAGGAATTGGATTCTTGCTGTCCTGCCTTCACTATCGCATTTTTAGCTTGCAACTCATAGACAAAAGCGGGCATCATCTTATAAGACGTGTTATTTGCAGCGTTATAAGCCTCTACCATACTTTCGTCCACGGCAATGTCACACAATAAAGTAGTAGCAGCAGGTTTATCCAGTTTGATAGTATAATCATAAACATAGCTTCCTGCATCCAGTATCTCCCTATAATCAATAGAAACAGGTCCTGCCTCCGACTGTGGCATCTCTATTGTCGGCAATTCAATAAAATCATTGTCATCATCCGAACAAGATGTGAATCCTACTCCTCCCAATAAAACAAGCAAAAGGAGAGTTAATCTATTTATATTGTTTTTCATTATCATACAGTCTATTCATTTATTATTACCTTATTCAAGACATTTATTCGTATCATCATAAGTCCAGTCAATCGTGATTCCATTCTTATAACTGATATCACGCTTTGACGGAGATAAATCATAGAAAGTAGTTCCTTCTCCTTCATTCATTCTCCAATAAGACACAAGCCCATTGGTAGAAGGGTCTACCCCACATACATTTGCTTTAATTTCACGAGCAGACAAAGGACGAGTCCAAAGACGCATCTCACTCAAACGACCATAAAACAATTGTGAAGATTGATAACCTTTTGAAGGCATACCGATCTGTACTCCATAAAGCGCATATTCATACGGAGCAACTGTCATTGAGTTATCTTTCTCTCCATTGATATACAATGTCAACGTACTGCCGTCATTTACCAAGGCAACAGCATACCAGGTATTTAAAGCAAAGCGAGTATTCGATGACATTTTACCCTGTTTAGTTGTTACATGCAACTGGTTCGGTTCATCCGTTCCTTCACCAAAACGAAGCAGGTTCTGGTCACATTTAAAGCCTCCATCATCAATCGCTCCCCCTTCTACAGATGCTTCACTACCTCCAAATGAGCAAACACGGGTAGTACCGGAAGCTCCGGAAGAACGGAATTTAGTGGCGTAAATCTTCACTTCCCATGTATAAGTAGGCAAAGAAGGAATAGGATCCGGAAGCAAAAATTGATAAGCCATAGAAGCCTGTCCTACATACGGAGCATGGAAACGCAATGTTCGAGATACTTTCAGGAAAATAGTACGCCCTGCTTCTATAATATCCAAATCTCCCGTCGCACTTTTTATGGTAACCGGTATCAAATAAACACGTCCCGGAACAAATTCCGAATCATCGGCAATTGAAAGAGAGGCAGCAGAAGAAATTGCCTGTCCTGCTGAAATAGTAACCTCCGGATTTTCAAATGTATATGATTTATCCGGAATGGGATAATAATTGGTTCCCATTTCCTCATTATAAGTATCAACCAGACTTGCATCAACAGCCAGATTCACCTGAATATCCGATTCAACGCGAGAAGTTGAAGTCACAGAAACAGCATACGCAGATGGAAATCCATCAATGGCAAACTTTACCAATCTATCCGAAGATGTTCCGGTCATTAACAACCCGTCACCTTTTTGAGCGGCTTCCTGGCATCCCTGCAGCATAAAAGAAGCTATTCCTATCAAAGCAGCTCCCCATATCTTTTTTATATTATTCAATGTTTTCATACCTTGCATACAAATTTAAAATTCATCCATTTTCTTCTTCCGTTTCTTGTTTAGTAGACTGTTGTACAGGCTTTCCGGCAGGATTTTGTTCCTGAATACCACGTCGAAGGCTATAATAAGGAATAGCGGCTTTCTCTTTATCACCTATAGCCTGATTAGCAGGACGAGTGGTATTGTATTCATATTCAAAATAATATCCGCCGAATCCGCCTTTTCGTCCTTGTGTAGGATTCCAGCGTGCCATACCTATTACAGAATAGATTGGATTGCCCCATGAATCTACTTTATTTCCATCGGCTTCCGTAAATTCGACTCCACCATTCTGCCAGTACCATCCCATTTGTTCCGTAGCAACGAATTTTTCAGGAGGACACCAGCTGCTAAGCTGGTCAAATTTAGATTGCAAACTTTGAGCACTACCGGTGGTGTAACATTGTCGTACAAAATAATCGACATAAGGTTCTGTTTCCTTAGGAGGCAGCTGATTATAGAAGTCAACAATTAATAATTTGCCTGTACCCGATTGAGGACCGAAATAATTTCCCAATACCTTTATAAACTTTGTAAAGTTATCATTTTGCAACCAGTCGCCTTCCGGTTCGTAGTCCAAGTCCAAACCATCCAGATCATTACGCAACACACATCTCGCAAGATGCAAAGCATAAGCCTCGATACCTGCGTCGGTTTTAGGAAACTCCGTACTTCCAATACGGCAAATCGTACACATCACAACGCGAGTCCCCTTTACTGTACGGATATAATTCATTTCCTCATAAGCAGTCGGCAAATAACGCTCGTTATAATAACTCGTTTCTACATAAGCCGGATTGTTGGAAGGAATACCTGACCACAGACTGACAATGTCCAGACTATCCGGCAGACCAGTGAAATGAAGCCCCTGCGAAGGAGATGCTTCTGAAGTATAACCGGCATACCAGCCGAAACAAATAGCATGATCTGTTTTCTTATATTCACGCAGGTTCTGATAATATTCTTCATTATAAGTATTAGCTGCCTGTATAACTTCAGGTTCAATATCCGTATCACAACCACTCACAACAAATGTCAAGAGACAGGTGAACAAAAAATATACATAATTTCTTTTCATATTTTGCATTATTTAAGTAACCAATTATTTATTAGGCACATCCCACCACAATCTGACACCCGGGTTATCTACGCCACCTAAAAGTGTGATGCCTTTATCCAACTCTGTTCTATTCGTATTATATTCCGATTCCGGATAAGGTAATCTGCGGATTTGTATATTTGTGTCTACAGAACCTCCGGAACTTTCGTTCACAACAACCGGAAATACTTTCGGGTAACCGGTACGGCGGAACTCTGTCCATGCCTCTTGTCCCACCGGATAAAGAGCAATGTACTTTTGAGTAATGATTTGTTCCAGATTTGTTTTAAAATCTCCCGATTCATCCCAAGCGATAGAAACAGTCCCCAAAGCATCCATGGAATGAGATGATGTCACCGGATCCTCATAATTGGCAGGCACATATCCACCCGCCGCAGTTCTTGTCAGATACGCGTCAGCTCCTGATACACCATGTTCATCAAAAGACATTCTTATTCCATCTTCATAATACTTTTTAGCATCGGCATTCGTTCCCCAACGCAAAGCATATTCCGCCAACAAGAAATATGATTCAGATGAACGCATCCACACTACATTGGAAGTAGCGGTTGCCTGTGGTTCGGCAAAGATTCCTGTTATATATTTATCCTTACTTACGTCCTTTGACATTCCGGCTCTTATACCCCGATATTTTCCACCCGTACCTGCCTCGAAGTAAGCAGAAAGTCGTGGATCCTGATAACCATTCATGTATGAATCCAGCGTCGCTCCCATACAAATATCATCCCATCCTTTCAGAATATACAGAGGACTTTCATAAGTCGCTATCGGAGTAATATGCTGAAGTTCTGCTAAATCAGACTTCACATTCATCAATCCATAACTATTGCCAATAGCCAGTTGGGCTTCACTTTTTGCCTTTGTTTCATCCACATAGGCAAGATGCAATGCAAGACGCAAACGAAGTGAATTGGCAAACTTTATCCAAGATGTAACATCACCGTTGAACACACAATCCCATGATGACAAAACTTTACTTCCGGATGCAGCATAACTATCCAAGTTATTGATAGCTCCATCCAATTCTTCAAAGAATCTGTAATAAACATCCTTTTGCGAATCATAAGGCACTTCTTTTGAAACTCCAAAATTCAAATAAGGAATAGGCCCATAGGTATCTGTCACACGGTGCATTGCCGCTACTTTCAGAATCTGCGCCATAGAAAACCGGGGATCTTCGTCATTGTTAATCGCTTTTCTTATTTCACGCCAGGCATTCATAGTCGTCAGGTAATTGGTAGTGAACATATCACCATACCAACTTCTTTTATCCCAATTGTAACGACCGGCAGAATTGATACTGGGAGCAGGAAAACCAAAATAGCCGACATAACCATCTCCACCCATCACTTCCACAGTCTGATATCTGTCCGAACCGATATTAAGTCCCGGTTGTGCTACCACCAGTACGTTCTGCTCCATCTGTAAAAGAAGAGAACCAGTTCTCACATTATCCCAATCCGTCATCTCATCGGTTGCTTCATTAGGATTGGTATTGTACTCCAGAAAATTCTTCGTACAACCTACATTTATCATGATTACTCCAAGGAGTAAGTAGTAGTTCCTTACTTTAAAAAACTTACGTATGTTCATCATTATTTTTTTTAAAGGTTATCCAATTAGAAAGAAATCTTTGCAGAAAATCCCATCGATCTCAAACTCGGTTGCATGAAATAGTCCATACCCTGGTTATAAGTACCTGTACTTGCAGTAGATTCCGGGTCAAATGGAGCCTTACAATACAGCATCCATAAATTACGTCCTACAAAGGACACATTCAATCCAGAAATCCATTTACACCATTTATTGATCGGAATATCATATCCCAATGTCAATTCTCCCAAACGAACATTCGTCATACTATATACATACATAGAACCTACATAACCTGTACCATTAGCTCCGATAGTCTGATACCATGTCTGGGCATCAATCATCTGACCGTTTACTTTCACGCCACCATTATCCCGCGCTTCTGCCGATGTTTTAGACACTCCATAATAGTCCATTACAGCTTGAGTGGCAGAAACTCCGATACCACCTACACGGGCATTCAACATAAATCCGAGACTGATTCCTTTCCAATTAAATTCATTTCTCCAGCTAAGAGTATATTTCGGATTGGTATTACCAGCATAGACATAATTATTCTTATCTGTTTCCAATGTACCCGTCATTGAATTCATCCAGATATGTCCATGCTCATCAGTTCTCATTGTATTCACATATACATCTCCCATAGAGCCCCCTACTGTTAGCCGTTGTTTGGCACCGCCTAATGAATAAACATCCATTTCGTCCAGATGTACTGTCACTCCCAACTCTTCATTTGTATATTCAGGGAGTAATTGGTCAATGCGGTTTCTGTTGAGCGACCATAGTAAAGTTGTTTTCCAATCTACAGGCCCTATATTCTGTTTAAAGCCAAGAGCTAACTCAATACCTTTATTCGTTACTTTACCTGCATTTACATATAATTTAGAATATCCGGTTGTTGTAGAAATTTCCGGACTGAAGAGCTGATTCTCCGTATATGTCTTATAAGCTGTCACGTCCAGTGTCAGTTTATTATCAAACAGACCTAAATTAAATCCTCCTTCCCATGAATGAGTTCTCTCCGGTTTAAGGTCTTTTATCGGGAAATAAGAAGTGGTATTCAATCCTCCCAACACTGCGTACGTAGTGATAGCTCTGAATCTTTCCGGTGCATTACCCACCTCACTATATGAAAGGCGAACCTTTGCATAAGAAAGAATGTTAGATTTCATTGTAAACATATTAGTCAGAATTGCTGAAGCACCGATAGAAGGATATAATATGGAAGAATGGTTTGTTCCTGCCAAAGCAGATATCCAGTCATTACGTAACGAACCATCTACATAAACCATGCCCTTATATCCTAATGAGAATGTTCCGAATAAAGAATTGGTACGGTCGTGATAGTTCGTATTTTTATAGGTTAATTTACCGGAAACATTCGCATTGTTAGAAGTAAACAGATTAGGAATGGTCAGTAATCCTCCTCCAAAATTAAGCTCCTTATAATCCAAATCCAATAAACTGGCACCTAAAGATGCTGTCAGATTCCATGTGTCGTGATAGAAATATTTATTGATATTCAACATGGCATCCGCATATATCTGACTGGTATTCTTGTTCGATTGCACGTATGCTCCTTTATCCGAGTTTTCAGCAATCACATTCAAAGTGGAAGCATACATTTTCTTTTCCGAGTTGATAGTTTCCTTATCCAGTTTCACGCGTCCGGAAACATTCAACCAATCTGTTATCGTATATTTTAGTGAACCGCTTGCCAGAAAACGGTCTTTCTTGTTGGTATACATATTCC
>ENA-USUE01001095-USUE01001095.1-human-gut-metagenome-genome-assembly--contig:-NODE-1095-length-12577-cov-3.809600_pt1 | contig 12577 bp, 5 predicted proteins | sample MGYA00250060_ERZ773396 | MGnify/ENA primary metagenome ERZ773396 (study PRJEB29103, sample SAMN06111989) | human gut metagenome | biome: human gut; feature: ankylosing spondylitis patient; material...
GTCTGGTGTTCGGGGCTATTGCAGCTAAATACGTACCACATGACCAGATACGTGATAATATCAAAGATAGAACTGATGGGACCTACATAAATCATAAAACGACTTAGATCGGACGCATCCCATTTACGGGGTTTCTTCAGGAACTCCGGGTCCATACGGTCAAAAGGAATGGTGGTCTGCGAAATGTCATACAATAAGTTCTGGATCAATAGATGTATCGGCATCATGGGCAGAAACGGCAGGAATGCACTGGCAAACATCACACTGAACATATTACCAAAATTGGAACTGGCAGTCATCTTTATGTACTTATTGATATTGCCGAATGTCTTTCTTCCTTCAAGCACTCCATCTTCCAATACCATCAAATCTTTTTCCAACAAGATAATATCTGCGCTTTCTTTGGCTATATCCACAGCAGAATCGACTGATATACCAATGTCCGACTGACGTAATGCACCTGCATCATTGATTCCATCTCCCAGGAATCCCACCGTATTCCCTTGTTCCTGCAACAGAGAAATGATTTGCGTCTTTTGTAATGGAGTCAGTTTTGAAAATAAAGTGGTATCCTTTACCGCTTCTTTCAATGCTGTTTCGTCCATATTTTCTATTTCTATCCCCGTAAGAAAATGACTGGTGTCAATTCCTACCTGTCGTGCAATAGCTTTCACTACAATATCATTGTCTCCCGATAGAATTTTAACTGCTACTCCATGCGCATATAATTGTTCGATGGCTTCGACAGCAGAAGGTTTCGGAGGATCAAGAAAAGCAAGATACCCGATCAATACCATTTCTTTTTCATCTTCGATGGCGAAATTACAATCTTTCTCGATAAAACTTTTTTGGGAGACTGCCAATACCCTCATCCCCTGCTGATTCATATCTTCACTAATCATCTTTGCTTTGATTTTCAATGCATCAGTCAAGGGATGAATCTGCCCGTTGAACTCGGCATAGGAACAGACATCGAGAACCTCTTCTACCGCTCCTTTGGTGATGATTTGCCGCTTTCCCTGCCTGTCTTCTATTACAACAGACATTCTTCTGCGCGTAAAGTCGAAAGGTATTTCATCCACTTTGGTGTAGTCATCCTTCAAATGTTCCAGACTCAAATCTCTTACATGGGAAAGAATCGCTTTATCCATCAGGTTCCTTAAACCGGTTTGGAAATAACTGTTGAAGTAAGCATGACGAAGAATACGTTTACTGTTGTCGTCACTGCCATCTGCATTGATATATTTCTCCAATACGATTTTATCGCAGGTCAATGTACCGGTTTTGTCAGTACAGAGTATGTCCATCGCTCCAAAATTCTGAATGGCATTGAGATTCTTTACGATTGTTTTCTTTTTGGACATGGCTATCGCTCCTTTGGAAAGGTTGGCAGTCACAATCATCGGTAACATTTCCGGAGTAAGGCCAACCGCAACGGATATGGCGAATATGAAAGCTTCAAACCAATCCCCTTTCGTAAAGCCATTTACGAAAAATACAAATGGAACCATAACCAGCATGAAGCGAATCAACAAAAAGCTAACTTTACTAATGCCTTTGTCAAAAGCTGTAGTGGCACGATGTCCGACCAGGCTCTTTGCAATAGTACCCAGATAGGTTTTGTTCCCCGTTTCAAAAACGATTCCTTTTGCCGCACCACTTATCACATTGGAACCCATATAGCAAATATTGTCCAATTCAATGACACTTCCTTTTCGGAACTGCTGTCCCCGTACCTCCGGAAACTTTTCTATCGGTTCGGACTCTCCTGTCAATGAAGCCTGACTGATGAACAGGTCTTTCGAATCGATGATCCGAATATCAGCGGGAACCATGTCCCCAGCTGCCAAATACACGATATCCCCCGGGACGAGTTCCGTAATCTCGATCTCTTCTTCATGCTCTCCCGCACGTTTGGCGAGACATGTGTTTTTTACCATTTTCATTAAAGAATCCGTAGCCTCACTTGCTCGCCATTCCTGCCAAAAACGCAGGATAGCACTGAACAGCACCATGGATGAGATGATAATGACTCCCGTCCATTCCTGCTCTCCAGGATCGGCCATCAATACATCCAAAAATAAGGATATTATGGCGAGCCCGGTCAGAACGCCAATGAAAGGATTGATAAACGTTTTGATAAACAGGATAAACGGATTCTTTTTCTGTTCATGTACCACTTCGTTTCTTCCATAAATGGATTGTCGCTCCTGCACTTCTCCCTGTGTTAATCCAAGCTTGGTTGTCTGCAAGTATGAATAGATTGACTTACCGGGTTGTGTGGCAACCAAAAATACTTTCTCTGAATTGAATGTGTACTGTGGTGAACGCAGTTTTTTCTTCCATACCATAATCTCTAATTTTTTTAGTTACTAACTGCATTTATTAATTCGATGCAAAAGTAAGGAGGACTTCGGGAGGAAGCCGTTAGAGAATGATTAGAGTGGTATTAGAAAACTATTAGAGTTTCTTAGATATGCGGGAGCTTCACCACAAAGGTAGTGCCCTCATCCTTATGGGAAGATACGGTAAGTTCGCCTTTGTGAAGGTGGATGATCTTTTGTGTCAAGGCCATACCTATACCATTTCCGGGAGCAATATTCTTATTTTCTCCGCGATAAAACAGTGTAAACAGGTTTTCTTTATCCGTATCAGACATGCCTACACCGGTATCTGACAGGCGGATGATTGCCCATTGCTCCCAATAGGCTATCAAGACTGACGAAGTTCGGTTGGAAGAATATTTGCAGTTATTCTCTATTAAATTCACAAGATCGGAAGAGCACACGTCTGAACTCCAGTCACGAGTGGATATCTCGTATGCGGTAGTCAGCAAATAGCTGTTTCCGATTACTGTCAGCACATTATCTTCTTCGGCTTCCTGCTCAAATACTAATTCGATGTGATAATCCGGATGGGCTTTTAATACCAGCTCTCTGGCGTCCAGCAACAGTTCGTCCAAACGGACTTCATCCATTGTTATCTGTTCCGACTGATAGTCCGCTTTTGCCAAATTCAACAATCCGTCGATCAGGTTTACAATCCTGTGAGAATCCTGCAATGCATTGCCGATAGCCATCTGATATTGTTCGGAACTCCGTTCTTTCAATAAAGCTAAATCCAATTCCGCTGTAAGGGCCGCCATGGGAGTACGCAATTCATGAGATACATTACTGACAAACATCTTCTGTGAATTGAAAGACTTTTCCAAGCGTTCCAGTAAAGCATTAAATGTCGTACTCAATTCTCCCAGTTCATCCTGTTCATTCTTTACGGGCAATCTTTTATCAATATGCGATGCCGTGATTTTCTCCGCTTCTTTCACGATGTTACGTATCGGTTTTAAAGTGCTTCGCGAAAGGATATACCCCACAACCACCAATACGCTCAATCCACCGATAAATAAGAGAATGAGCATGTTTCTTAGCGCATCCCGGTTGGCGTATCCATAACCGTCGTAGGCTGCGGCGGTAACCACATAGTCTTTGCCTTCAAACGGATACACCAGTCCTATGGCCTGATATTCGTCCACATAGAAATTGATGTTCTTCCGCTGCAAAATACGCTTTATCATCTCCGGTGTTTCTTTGACAATATCGTTTTGCAAAGCATCATGATATAATATTTTAAAATCTGTTGTATAGACGGCAACCTCTACTTCATCAATAAACTTCTGATTATTCAGGTATATGGACTGCATGGTTTTGGCATCTACTTGATTTTTAAGGAATAAGTGCGCTTTGGTTATAGCTTCACTTTGAAGATTACGAAAGAAAGCATTACTACGCGAGTGTTCACTGACATAGTAGACCGCCATGACAAATACGAAAAATACCGCAGCTGTAAGCCCTGCATATTGTAGAGTCAACGTTGTCCTGATCTTCATAATTTATCAGTCAGTATGAAACCCATTCCGGCTTTGGTATGAATAAGTTTCGGTTCAAAGTCCCTGTCTATCTTTTTGCGGAGATAGTTGATATATACATCTATGAAATTCGTTCCTGTATCAAAATGGGTGTTCCATACTTTTTCTGCTATTTCAACCCTGCTCAATACTCTTTCGGCATTTTCTACCATATATAACAGTAAGTTGTATTCTTTAGGAGAAAGTTTTATGGATATGCTGTTTCGTTCTACGTCTTTACGTTGAAGGTCAATACGCAAATCTGCATAGACAAGTTCCTGCGGCAATTCCTGTGCATTACCCGCCACACGTTTCAACAGCACTTTGATTCTGGCATTTAACTCTCTGAAATCAAAAGGTTTCACCATGTAATCGTCTGCACCGGCATCGAAGCCGTCCAGTTTATCGTTCGTCGATCCTAATGCCGTCAACATCAATATAGGGATATGGGGATTGGTCTTGCGAATTTCTTTCGCCAGTTCAAATCCGTCCATCTTAGGCAAAACGATGTCAGATATAACCAGATCGAATGTGTGCGTCTGGAAAAGCCGTAACCCCATTAGTCCGTCATAAGCCACCATTGTCTGATAGCCATTTTCCTCCAGTCCGTTCATCAGCAAACTTGCAACCCGGGGGTCATCTTCTATAATTAGTATTGTGTACATAGGAAAGAATTCATTAATCTGAATGTATAAAACGAAACAAAAATAATGATTATTCCCCACTTATAGCCTTTTTCCTTGAAAAATCGGTGAGAAGGCCAAATAAAAAAGGTACCCAATGCAATGTGGATACCTTTATATGATTCATTTACATAAACCGGAAAATGACTCGTCCGGTTTGTGGACCATTTACCCATTTCGGTTGTGAAGAGGGACCACACAAATCGGTGGAGTTTACTTTATTACGTACCGGAGGAATCACGTTCAGGACAGAGATTCCGCTTTCGGGAAGAGTATAAAGCAAACGGTCGCGGCCATCACGAGGCTGATATACTCCGATATACGCGTCGGGAGTTTCGTTTGTCAGACTGATAGTGCCTTCTTTCGTTTGGATATTCATCCAGGAAACATCACCAAAGTATCCTTTGAATTCGGGATATGTGAAGGTCTCACCCGGAATAGGATCGTTATAGTCGTTTTCCCATACATCGTATTGCGTTCCGTGAATACGGTTTTGCCATACGCGGTAAGGTCCGGCACCCAGCCAGCGTTTGCTGATTACCTGATCTTCAGGATAGTCGAAACGAATACCCATCAAGTCTACGACACCGGAGAAATTGTAGGTGTAATCCAAAGCCAAATCCCCACTCGGGTTAATTGTCCATTGGGCTTTATCCAGATTGCCCAGTTTATAATTGGCGGTAACAACCAGATCACCTCCATCTTGTTTTACGTCCAGTTTCGTAAATACGGCAGCATCAGGGAATTCGCTATATGTACGGTCTTTTTCTTTTGCTTTCTCATCATCATGGTTATAGAACTGATCCAATGAGCGGTCTGCACGACGGGCTCCAATGAAACGGGGGCCATTGGCGAAACTAATCTTACGGTTATCTACAGATACCCCTTTCAGTTGTCCGTCTTTCTTTGAGAAGATGAATGTACGCTTATTCGCTTTCACAGTAAGATCATTTTCTGTCTCTGTATAAGTAGGACGACTGGACAAGGGAGAAAGCTGTTCTGTCTGCTGATTCAGTTTGTTGACCGGGAAAGTCCAGCGCCAAAGTTCATGGCCGTATGGATCGATTGCTGTCAGGAAGAGGGCGTCTGCATTGGGGAGGATATTTGTTTTTATATCCAAAATGCCTGCCGAGTGAGCAACCATGTCACTGCCTTGCACTTCACCTTCTTTCAGTACTTGAACAGCGGCATTGGAAGCATCTGTTGCCAACGGGAATTTTACTTGCTTCCAAAGGAAACGGCAAGTATTCAGATTCAGATAATCGTAACGGTTTTCTACGGAGAATTTGCCATCAAATTGCTTGTCGATAGAAGTATTCATGATTTGCACCGGACTCCATAACTGCTTGATAGTGTAGTAGCTACCCTCCTTTTCGTGATGTGGTCCTACAATACCGTCTGCTCCAAAGTTTCCTTGGTTATCAATGAATCCGTCCATATCTACACGCTTCACACCTTCGTCTGCCAATACCCAAAGGAAGCCACCGATACAACGGGGATGCTTGCGCATCATTTCCCAATAATCGTATAATCCGGCACCATGGCCGCCATCGTACAAACCATGCAAGAATTCCGTAGGCATAAAGATTTCCGGTAAGCGCATGTAGTTCTGGCTTTCTCCGTAAGAGCGGTAATGCATGGTTTCAAAACCGGAGAAGTTACCTTGCGGGTGAATAACCGGACGTTTCTGCGGATCGTATTTATGAAACTCTCCATCCAGTTCGGTATTCCATCCTTTTTCATTACCATTACTCCACCAAATAATAGACGGATGATTCACGTCACGTTCTATCATGCCTTCAATCAGACGTACTCCGGTGGGGGTATCATACTTGCCATGCCAGCCTCCCAATTCGTCCATCACATAAAGTCCGAGAGAATCACAGGCTTCCAAAAATTCCGGGTCAGCCGGATAATGGCTCAAACGGACAGAATTCATATTCATGCTTTTCATCAAAAGAACATCTTCTATATTCTTCTCTTTACTCAACGTACGGCCACTTTCAGGACGGAAGCTATGACGATTGACACCACGTACATTGATACGCACTCCGTTTATATAAAGTCCGTCGCTTTCACGTACTTCAATGGTACGGAAACCAAAGTTTTCCGTTTCACTATGCAAAACCTTACCGGCCTTATCCAATAGAGAGAATTGTGCTTGATAAAGATTCGGAGTTTCCGCTGTCCATAATGCGGGGTTAGATACATTCAGTTGCAGGGAAGTCCAGTCACCTCCAGCTTTTACGGGTACGGTGGTTTCCGTTATCTTTTTTCCTTTTTTATCTAAAATCTGTGTACGGATGCTCATTCCGTCATTAGAAATATTTGTGTAGCAGTTGGCACGGAAAGTTCCATCCATCTTTGCGTCAATGGCAATGTGCCGCAGGTTTACGGCTGGTTTCACCTCCAAGAACACCGGACGGAAGATACCGCCAAAATTCCAATAATCAGCACGACGTTCGGCAAGGTTCACACTGGCATTTTCACTCTCTTTGGCAACAGTGACTTCCAGTAAATTCTTTTTGCCATATTTCAGAAAATCCGTGATGTTGTATGAAAAACGATAGAAGGCCCCCTGATGTTTGGAACCAACTTTACGTCCGTTCACTTTTACTTCCGTATCTGTCATTGAAGCTTCGAATACAAGATTGACCTGTTTGCCGCGAAACTTTTCCGGAACTTCAAACTCGTACTTATACATACCTTTTTCATTGGCAACGCCTTCAGGGAATGGTTTACCATAGAAAGTGATTCCATACTGATAGGTGCCGAATCCTTGCAGCTCCCAGCAGGAAGGTACACCGATTTTCGTCCATTTCCCGGAATTGCGTCCGTCGGTACAAAAGAAGTCCCATTCAACCATATCGTCGCATCCGTGACCGGAGAGATATTGCCTTTCCGTTTGTGGAAGGTTTTGAGCAGCCAGGGTAGTTGCCAACGCTAAGGTCGATAATAAAGTGGTTACTTTTTTCATTGTTACTTTTATAATTGTGTTAGTTATTTATTGCTATCATTGTTTACTACTGATGCGGATATGCAGCGTATGTTCTTTTTTCTCTATGGCATATTTCTTCAATACACCCGGTCCGCAACTACTGTTTCCTAATCCAAGTACGGCAGCATCCATACTAAGAATGATTTCCGCACGTGGTTTTAAATTACAATCGTGAGTTTCTTCATAGATGTCCTGTACGGTGTAATGCAGGGCAGATGCAGAAAATGCGTTTTCTACCGCGTCAACACGAATACCTTTATTCTGTTTGTCGGTCAGGGTCAGATAATGCACTTCCTCTTTGTTCCCACTATCCTGCGGACGTGGATAATGTACGTACTGTTCTGCAACGCTTCCTTTCCAAAGCCCTATCATAGCAGATGTTTTGCGGTCAGGATAGTTATCCTGTGGCCCTCTGCCATACCAGGTAAATGTATCATAAGCAGGCGCCAGACAGAATGCGATACCTAAACGGGGAATTTCAGGAAGAACTCCTTGTGGCAAGAAAGTTGTTTTCAGATCAATTGTTCCATCTGAAAAGACTGTATAGACAGAAGTAGTCACCACTTTTCCTTCTTTATATAAATTACTAGTTTGAATCCGGACAATGACCGCCCCGTCTGCACGTTTTTCATGGTGGAAAGATTCCAGATTTATCTGCGGATGATCCATTCCATGCAATTTCCAGTCTTTAGCCAACCAGTTTCCGAAGCTCTTGTCATTATCTGTCGGAGCACGGAAAACTTGAGTGACAGGCTGAACCGGAAAATCATCGGAGTGAGCCAGCATTTCTTTGTTCTTATATATAAGGGAGGTCATACTTCCGTTCACTTTCTTTTCCCACTGAACAGAAAAACCGCGTCCGCTAATCAATAAAGATTTATCATCCTCTTCCACTTGAAGCGTTCCTTTATTAATTAAATCAGCAGAAGCTAAATCTCCTTTTTGCAAACAGAATTGTTCCCAAGTTACTTCATGTCCTGCCTTTGCCCAAAGAGCATCCGATTTCAAAACAATGCTTACTTTCAGTTGGCAATCGGAAAGAGAATAAATATCTTTTAATGATCGGAAAGCCGGCAAATCAATCGTTTTACTTTCGCCTGGAGTTATTTCCGGCAATGTTATTTCTCCCCGTTCTTTCTCCTTACCATCCACTGATAATGTCCACAGGCAACGATAAAGTGATAAATCAATATGATGATTCCGGTTGGTTACTCTCAACTCTCCATTCTCAACTCTCAACTCAACTGGTGCATATACCTTCTTTACCTCCCAATATTTAGGCGTAGTTTCACGGTCACTCATCAGTAATCCATTAAAGCAGAAAGCTTTTAAGTTCGGCTTATCGCCAAAGTCACCACCATAAGCCACCATGGTACGACCGTCGGGTAAAGTCTTGTAGATTCCCTGATCTACCCAATCCCATATAAAACCACCCAGCATACGGGTATTACTATATATCTCATCCCAATATTCCTTGAAATTTCCTAATGCATTTCCCATGGAATGTGCATATTCGCTCGTCATTACCGGACGGTCGTCATTGGTGCGTTCCGCAATCTCCAGCAACCGTTCCCAGCGTGCATTTTCAGCGCGTTCTTTATCCTCTCCTTCTGCAATACCGGGATTTAAATATTCTTGTTTCACCCGGGTATAAAAGCGGCTGATAACATCGACCGTCTTCGGGTCAGGATTTCCGTCCACTCCCTGTGCCCCCTCATAGTGTACAGGGCGAGTGGGATCGAAATCATGCAGCCATGCCGAAATAGCAGCGAAGTTTGGTCCGTAACCGCTTTCGTTTCCCATGCTCCACATTACAATACATGGATAATTCTTATCACGTTCCGCCATACGGACCGCACGGTCCATAAATGCCGCATGCCAGTCGGGGGTACTTGCGAGTGTGCCACGCAATCCGTGTTCTTCTATATCCGCTTCGTCCATCACGTACAATCCCAAGCTGTCGCATAGCTCGTACCAACGGCTGACATTGGGGTAATGGCTGGTGCGTACAGCATTTATATTTGCCTGTTTCATTAAAAGAATATCCTGAAGCATCCGTTCTTCGCTCATGACACGTGCCGTCCGTGGATCATGTTCGTGACGGTTCACCCCACGAAAACGAACCGGATTACCATTCACTAACAGTTGTCCTTTTTTGATTTCTACAGAGCGGAAACCTACGGCCTGTTCTATCTGTTCTACGACTTTTCCTTCTTCATTTTGGAGAGTTAAGTGTAGTTTATAAAGATAGGGCGTTTCTGCCGTCCATCTTTCCGGTGATTTTATAATGGCTGACAAACGTCCCATTTTACGCGGACCACGCTGCGGATACCATTCATTCATCCGGCTTGCTTTATGCTCCAAATCAAGAATATCTTCCACATCGCCTTTCAATGTGGCAACTTCTTTGCCTGAAGCATCCTTTAATACTCCCTGTAAAATATACCCTTTTCCGGTCATCCCTCGATATGCACTGAATTGTGGATCAATCTGCAAAATAAAGTCTTTATAATCACCCACAGATGCGGGAAGAGTACGTACCGCATAATCACGGACATGAATATCCGGTGTATGTATCAGATGAATACTACGATGAATACCACCAAAACGCCAGAAATCCTGATCTTCCAGATAAGAACCGTCACTATATCGGTAGACTTCCAGTGAAATCTGATTTTCTCCGGATTTCAGATACTTCGTGACATTAAATTCGCTCGGTTCCATACTGCCTTGGCTATACCCTACCCGCTCACCGTTGATCCAAACATAAAAGGCGCTCATTACGCCCTCAAACCGTAGAAAAGTCTGCCCGTTCGCTTCCCATCCGGCTGGTAAAACAAATGTACGGCGATATTGCCCTACCGGGTTTCGTTCTTTATACGTGGTATAGTCAGCTTTCGGTTCTCCCATCACCCGTGGAGGATCTATTTTAAACGGATAGCCTGCTGAAACATAGATAGGCGTGCCATATCCGTTCACTTCCCAGTTGGCGGGAACAGGAAAATCCGTCCAATCTTTATCATCAAAATTTATCTGATAGAAGTTCACGACTCTTTCATTGGGAACGGGAGTCCAACGGAATTTCCAGATTCCGTCTAAAGAGATTGAGCCGTCTCCTTTCTGTACAGAGAAAGGGGTAAAAGTAGCTCTTGCCGGTTCACGGTTGATCTGGAGAACATGATGATTCTCCCAATCATGCATTGTTTGTGCCTGTGTAGGACTTACAAACAATGCGCCAAGCAGTAAAGTATATATTTTCATTCGTTCTTTTTTCTTCATACCAAGAAGACGGACGAAGGGGCATTTTGTACCCCTTTCTTTTACAGAAATATTAAAGAACAATAAAAGGAGTAACACTCTATAAAGAAAAGCTTTACCTTGTGGCGTATAATTACTTCTAATATTATGATGATGAAAAAACTACTATTTAGCAGCCTCTTTTTATTTGGCAGTCTCGTTTCACAAGCACAGCACGAGTATACGATTGAAGGTAAAGTGGAAGGTGTAAAGGATGGAACTCTTGTTTCTCTTTTTCTACTTGACGGAAATGTAGGAAGTACAGTAGCCATGGATACCATACAAAACGGTACTTTCTTCTTCAAACGAAATGCCGGAGAAGATGGTTTAGACAAATTATCTCTAATGTGTACCCGTAATGATGATTTTCCTTCCATGTCGCTGGAGATTTATGCAACTCCTAATGCAAGAATCAAAGTAACCGGAACGAATACCTTGATACATACGTGGACAGTAGACAGCCCTGTAAAGGAACAAATAGAATATAATAGGTTTATTGAAGATTCACACGATTTATGGGATGAGTATCAACGTTTGTCTATAAAAGCAAGAAGTCTGCGTTCTGCCCCGGAAGCAGAACGGAAGGCTCTACGTGCGAAAGAAGACAGTATTTCAGCTTTAATCAGCAAACGTGAAATGAAACTGATGCAGGAACTTCCTGTATCAAACATTTGGATGGACAGGCTATATAAATTGAGCATGTCAGTGAAGTACAATCCAAATTTCTCTTATAAAGATGAAACACTGGCTTTGTATAATAGAATGAATGAAGCACAAAAAACTTCTATAACAGGACAGGAAATTACAGTTAATCTTTTCCCGCCTACAGTTGTGAAAGAGGGAGATAAAATGGCAGATACCGAACTTTTCGATTTGGATGGAAAGATTCATCATCTGACTGATTTCAATGGAAAATATATATTGCTTGATTTCTGGAGTAGCGGTTGCGGTCCTTGCATTATGGCTTTACCAGAGATGAAAGAGATTCAAGAACAATATAAAAAGCGTCTTACTATCATTAGTCTAAGCTCCGATACGAAAAGCAGGTGGAAGGCAGCTTCGGCAAAACATGAAATGACCTGGCAGAATTTAAATGACTTAAAACAAACAGCCGGATTATACGCTAAATATGGAGTTCGAGGTATTCCCAACTATGTCCTTATCTCTCCCGAAGGCAAAATCATGAAAATGTGGTCGGGTTATGGCAAAGGCAGTTTGAAACTAAAAATGCGCAGGTATCTGGATGCTGTCAAACATGAAATGAGTATTACATGGCAAGGAAATACAAAAGTCGTTAACTATCCGGTGTCGGAATCAACCAATACCGATATTCTTGAAGTCAAGCAAGTGGTACTGACAGACACCGCTACCATCGTACATTTCAACGCTTATTATATTCCCAAATACTGGATACGAGTCAGCCCGAATTGTAGATTGGTAGATGAGAAAGGTGAAATGTATACCTTAAAGAAAGCAGATGGGATTAAACCCGGTGAGCACTTTTATTTGCCTGAAAGCGGCGAAGCAGAATTTTCACTCACATTCGAACCGTTGTCTTCTTCTGTGCAATCATTCAATTTCACTGAAGGAACAGAAAAAAATGACTGGCAAATAAACGGAGTGAGGCTTAATAAATGAGTATCGAATCTTAAAAAAGGAATATCGTATTAACATTCAATGTGTTGCAAATTAAAA
>ENA-USUE01001105-USUE01001105.1-human-gut-metagenome-genome-assembly--contig:-NODE-1105-length-12462-cov-5.457973_pt1 | contig 12462 bp, 10 predicted proteins | sample MGYA00250060_ERZ773396 | MGnify/ENA primary metagenome ERZ773396 (study PRJEB29103, sample SAMN06111989) | human gut metagenome | biome: human gut; feature: ankylosing spondylitis patient; material...
TATGCAATCGGGCTGACTTCTGCGGCGTACGGGTGTTGCTTTTACCCCCGTATGCATAATAGGGCTGCGGGAGTGATGCGATCAGGAGAAGAGGAACGCGTCCATGTCGGGGTAGCCGAGTGCGAATGCGGAGGTGATGTGGGAGGAGATCAGCGTGGAGAGGACACGCAGGCGTGCGTCGTTTTCCGTGCCGACGGTGTTGGTATCGGTGGCGTTGACGTCGGTGGTGTCAGTTGCACTGTCGGTATCGCCGCTGCCGTTGGTGTTGTTGCCGGTCTTGTCGGTGTGCTTCGACTTGGCCGACGCCCCGTCATCGGCCATGGCGGCGAGCTGCTCCCGGGCGCAGTCGATCTCCGTCAAGGCCGTTGTCGGCACGCTCAGGCCGGTCGTGGAATCGGTCATCGAGGTCGGCGAGGCGAGGATCTTCTGGATGTCGTAGACCTTTTCTCGCGGGTCGCGGCTCAAGCCGGACGCGGTGAAGAGCAATTGCCCCGCGGTCTTGTGCCGGTCGGACCGGCTCAGGGTGGCGCCGGGCGTATCCCGCGCGGCGAGCACCTCCATGACGAACCCGGCGCGGTCCTCGGCCAGCGACATGGCGCCCAAGGTGGCGCCGTCGAGGTCGATGCCCAGAACCTGCCTCAGGCTGTCGTCGGAGACCGTGCGGTAGGTGTCGTTGCCACCGAGCCTTGTGCCCAGCGTCACGGCCACATGCTCGGCCTGGGCGCTTCTGATCGTGCCCTGCGCGAATCGCTGGGTGCAGGTGGCGGCCACCTCGCTCCACTGCCCGACGGCCTGCTTCGCCGCGAGATATCGCATGATGATATGGTGACGGCCGTTCATGGTGGCCGTCGACGCGTCGGCGGTCCAGTAGGCGCTCTCACAGGCGCTGGGCTGGTGTTCCGACTCCGCGCGCCCATCGATCCGGGGCGCGCTGCAGGCGCTCAGGGCGCCGCACAGGGCGGTGATGCAGAGTGCCGCGACGATACGGCGACACCACGAAGATATGCTCCTCTCACGGCATGGAATGCCGTGATCTGGCCAATGACGTGTCTGCATAGGCCTCTACACTAATAGACGACTGTGACCATATGCGCGCCACCACGGCTATAACTTCATAGGAGGTCTTGAGTATGGAACTGGACCTGGCAGGAATGCATCAGCTCGCCATCGAGCAAGGAATTGATCTCGAACAACTGGACGCCGCGCTGGAAGAGGCGCTGCGTCTGGCCTATCTGAAAACACCTCATGCGGCCAAGCATGCCCGTGTCGAACTCGACACGCGGGCAGGCACGTTCACCGTGTGGGCTCGTAAGGAGATCCCGGTGGAGCCCACCGAGGATGACCCTCATCCCGCACCGGAGCTGGGCGAGGAGTACGACGACACCCCGCGCAACTTCGGGCGCCTCGCCGCGGCCACCGCGCGCCAGGTCATCGGACAGCTGTTCCGTAAGGCCGAGGACGACAAGGTCTTCGGCGCCTTCTCCGGCCAGAAGGGCAAGCTCGTCACCGGCATCGTTCAGCAGGATGCCAGCGATCCGACGAACGTGCATGTCGCCATCGGCGATGTCGAGGCGATTCTGCCCCGTCGCGAGCAGGTGCCCGGCGAGCGTTACCGTCATGGCGAGCGTCTGCGCGTGTATGTCGTCAACGTGGCGCGCGGCGTCAAGGGCCCCGAGATCGTCGTCTCCCGTTCGCACCCCGAGCTGGTGCGTCGCCTGTTCGAGCGCGAGGTCCCGGAACTGGTGTCCGGCGCCGTGTCGATCATGGCCATCGCCCGCGAGGCCGGCGCCCGCACCAAGATCGCCGTCCGCGCCAACACCGATGGCGTCAACCCCAAGGGTGCCCTGATCGGCCCCGGCGGCGCCCGTGTGCGCGCCGTCATGGAGAACCTCGGACCGGAGAAGATCGACATCGTCGACTGGTCCGCCGATCCGGCGAAGTTCGTCGCCTCTGCGCTGTCTCCCGCCGTCGCCACCGGCGTGCAGGTCATCAGCGAGAAGAACAAGACCGCCATCGCCTTCATCCATGACGACCAGCTGTCGCTGGCCATCGGCAAGGAAGGCCAGAACGCGCGTCTCGCGGCGAAGCTGACCGGATGGAAGATCGGCATCGAATCCACCGAAGCGCACGCGAAGAAGGTCGCTGCCGAAGGCAAGTGATCCGCGACACGGCGGTGACGCGCGGCCGACGGCACATCCAACGTCCCTAGTATGCTGGACACGGCACACCGGGTGTGGATGCGTTATGCCGTCATGCCACGGGATCGAGATATGAGGTAACACGACCATGGTTGCACGATGAAACGGGCAGAATCCGTCATCGGAAAATAGCCGCGCGAGTCTACGCGCGGCCCAGAATTAGGAGTAATGTGGCGAAAAAACGCGTGTACGAGCTTGCCAAGGATTTTGGCGTCGACAGCAAAACCGTCCTTGACAAACTCAAGGACATGGGTGAATTCGTAAAATCAGCTTCTTCGACGGTTGAGGCGCCGGTGGCGCGCAAGTTGAAGAACGCCTTCCAGAAGGGCGAGGCGAAGCCGGGAGCGTCCGCAGCGGAACGCAAGACACCGGCTCCCGCACCGTCGGAGCATCGTGCTCCCGCAGTCAAGCCCGCACCTGTAGCCAAGCCCGGTCTGGGCAAGAAGCCCGCCGCGGCACCGCGTCCGGCGGAACCGCGCTCTGCGGCGCCTGCTGCACATGTGCCGTCATCGAATCGCGGCACGACGCCGCGCGACAATCGCAACGAATCCCGCGGCGACATGCGTGACGCTCGACCGAACCGTGAAGGCGGCGAGAACCGTCCCTCACCCGCGCAGCGTCACAATCCGCACGCGCCTTCAGGGCAGCGCGGCGCCTTCCCCGGCCCGCGTTCCCACCAACCCGGTCACGGCGGCAACGCCGGCGGCCGTCCGCAGGATTCCCGAGGAGGCTCCCATCAGGGTCAGCCGCGCCAGGGCCAGCAGCCGGGCGCAGGCAGCGCACCTTCCGCCAACGGCGGCGCCCGTCCGTCGACTCCGGGGCCTCGTCCCGGCAACAACCCGTTCAGCCGCAAGCAGGGCATGCACGCGCCCACCCCGCGCGACATCCCCCGTCCGCACCCGATGGCCCGTCCGACCGTAAACGGCAACCACAACGACAATCGCGGCGGCCGTGGCGGTCGTCCCGGCGCAGGTCAGGGCGGTCGCGGAGGATTCCGTGGCGGTCGTCCCGGTCAGGGAGCGCAGGGCGCCAAGCCGGGGCAGTGGGGGCATAACCGTCCGGGTCAGACCGGCGGCGCCCGTCCCGCGGGCGGCAACCGCTTCGGTGCCGGCGCTGGCACCGGCGCTGGTCAGGGCGGCGGCTTCCAGAACAACTCCAACACGTCCGGAACCGGTCCGTCGCGCGGCGGCGGTCGCGGTCGCGGCGGCGCGGCCGGCGCATTCGGCCGTCAGGGCGGCAAGTCGTCCAAGGCCCGCAAGAACCGTCTCGCGAAGCGTCAGGAATTCCAGGAGATGAAGGCACCCGTCATCGGCGGCGTGCGCATCCCCACCGGCAACGGCCAGACCGTTCGCCTGCGTCAGGGCGCCTCGCTCGCCGATCTGGCGGAGAAGATCAACGTCAACCCGGCGGCCTTGGTCACCGTGCTGTTCCATCTCGGCGAGATGGCCACGGCCACCCAGTCGTTGGACGAATCCACCTTCCAGATCCTGGGCGAGGAGATCGGCTGGAACATCCAGATCGTCTCCGCCGAGGAGGAGGACAAGGAGCTGCTGCAGCAGTTCGACATCGACCTTGACAGCGAGGAGCTGCAGGAGGACGAGGACCTGAAGCCGCGTCCGCCGGTCGTCACCGTCATGGGCCATGTCGATCACGGTAAGACCCGACTGCTCGACACCATCCGCAAGACCAACGTCATCGCCCGCGAGGCCGGCGGCATCACCCAGCACATCGGCGCCTATCAGGTGACCGTCGATCTGGAAGGCGAGAAGCGCAAGATCACGTTCCTCGACACCCCTGGCCACGAGGCGTTCACCGCCATGCGTGCCCGCGGTGCCGAGCTCACCGACGTCGCGATTCTCGTGGTCGCCGCCGATGACGGCGTGATGCCGCAGACCGTCGAGGCCATCAACCACGCGCAGGCGGCCAAGGTGCCGATCGTCGTGGCCGTCAACAAGATCGATAAGCCGGGTGCGAACCCGGAGAAGGTCCGTGGCCAGCTCACCGAGTTCGGCCTCGTGCCGGAGGAGTACGGCGGCGACACCATGTTCGTCGACATTTCCGCCAAGCAGGGCACCAATGTCGACAAGCTGCTCGAAGCCGTGCTGCTCACGGCCGACGCCGACCTCGACCTGCGTGCGAACCCGGATATGGACGCCCGAGGCGCCACCGTCGAAGCCCGACTCGACAAGGGCCGCGGCGCTGTGGCGACCGTGCTCGTGCAGCAGGGCACCCTGCGCATCGGCGACGCCATCGTCGCCGGCACCTCGTACGGCCGCGTGCGCGCCATGCTCGACGAGAACGGCAACCACATGAAGGAAGCCACCCCGTCCACGCCCGTGCAGGTGCTGGGTCTGACATCCGTGCCGACCGCCGGCGACCTCTTCCTGGTCGCATCCGACGACCGCACCGCCCGCCAGATCGCCGAGAAGCGCCAGGCCACCGAACGCGCCGCGCAGCTCGCGAAGCGCCGCAAGATCGTCTCGCTCGAAAGCCTCAAGGAGCAGTTCGCCAAGTCCGAGGTGGACATGCTCAACATCGTCATCAAGGGCGACTCCTCCGGTTCCGTCGAGGCGCTGGAAGACTCCCTGATGAAGATCGAGGTGTCCGACGAGGTCGGCATCCAGGTCATCCACCGCGGCGTCGGCGCGATCACCCAGAACGACGTCAACCTCGCGACCGTCGACAAGGCCGTCATCATCGGCTTCAACGTGCGCCCGAACCGTCAGGTGGCGGATCTGGCCGACCGTGAAGGCGTCGAGATCAAGTACTACTCGATCATCTACAAGGCGATCGAAGACATCGAGGCCGCCCTCAAGGGCATGCTCAAGCCGGAATACGAGGAGGTCGTCACCTCCCACTCCGAGATCCGCGAGATCTTCCGCTCCTCCAAGTTCGGCAACATCGCCGGCGTCATGGTGCAGGACGGCGAGGTCAAGCGCGGTACGAAGTGCCGTATCCTGCGCAACGGCGTCGCCACGGTCAACGACCTGGAGATCTCCTCGCTGCGTCGTTTCAAGGACGACGTGCAGTCGGTCAAGGAAGGCTACGAGGCCGGTATCAACCTCGGCACTTTCAACGACATCGAGCTTGGCGACATCATCGAGACCTTCGAGATGCAGGAAGTCGAGCGCAAGTAAGGCGCATATATACAGGACATGGGCGGCGGGCGCTTTCGGGTGTCCGCCGCTTTTTCGCGGACGGGCGCAGCGAACCATTTTCATTACGGTTCGTGCGACCCCCCCGTTTTTCGCCAATGAACAGTATTCGCTGCTGATGGCCGGAACTCCGGGCTTTTCGGTTTTGTTCGATTGTGCGCTAATGTGCGCAATCCTCGCATGTTTCTTATTGAGAACGATTCGCTGTGAGCCTTCGAGTAGGGGATGTGCGAATATGATACGAGTGATATTGTCAGCGGTTCGCCGCGCAATCGAGGAAAAGGATTTTTATGGCAGGAACGAACCCGCGCGCCGCACGAGTCGCGGCGCTGATCCAACGGGTGATCGCGTCGTCGATGGAAGCTCAGCTGCACGACAAGCGGCTTGCGAGCGTGACCATCACCGATGTGCGCGTCACCAATGACTTGCAGATCGCCAAGGTGTACTGGACCCAGCTTGGGCATGATGGGCGCGAGCAGGGGGAGCGCAAGCGCGCCAAGCAGGCGCTCGATCAGGCGAAAGGGCGGCTGCGTTCGCTGGTCGGCTCCAAAGCCGGTCTGCGACTGACCCCGCAGCTGCAGTTCATCTATGACGAGGTGCCGAGCGAGGCGCATGAGATCGAGGATATCCTGGCTGTCGCGCACAAGCGTGACGAGGAGATCGCCAAGGCGCGCGAGACCGCGCAGTACGCGGGCGACGCCGACCCGTACAAGCATCCTGAAGAGCGCGATGACGACGAGTTTGACGATGACGACGTCGAAGGCAACGGCATCGGCGTCGAGACCCTGGAAGATGACGCCGAGAACGCGGCGGACGAGGCAACGGGCGACCGCTGAGCCGCATATCAGCGGTTCTGCGAGACGGGAGAGGATTCACTGATGGGGACCGTACCCGAAGCCTCGGGCGGCGAGCAGGCTCCGATCGTGGCTGCGGAAGCCGCGCCTGTGGCTGGCTCCGCCGCGCCGGCGACTCCTACGTCGGGATTGCTGGTCGTGGACAAGCCGCGTGGCGTCACCAGTCATGACATCGTCGCGGCTGCGCGCGGCGCATTGCATATGAAAAAGGTGGGGCACGCCGGCACCCTCGACCCGATGGCCACCGGCGTGCTGGTCGTCGGATTCGGCAACGCCACGCGGTTGCTGAACCATATCGTCGAACACGACAAGACCTATGAGGCGACGATTCGCCTCGGCCAGTCCACCACCACCGACGATGCCGATGGCGAACTGCTGTCGGCTACCTCGCCCGAGCGTTGGCAAGAGCTGCTGGCATTGCCGGTCGCCGGTGGGCCTCAGTCGGCTGGCGAGAATGGGCCTGCGAACGCGGCCAAGGGTTCGGTCGTGGCAGCCGCAAAGGTCGCGGATGACGGCTCCGCGTATCATCCGCATCAGGAAGCGTTTTTGCCGGATTGCCAGCAGCTGTGGCGCGACCGTATCGATGACATCATCGCATTGCAGCTCACCGGCAGCATCGAGCAGGTGCCAAACACGTTCTCCGCAATCAAAATCAACGGTCAACGTGCCTATGATCTGGCCCGCGACGGCAAGGACGTGCAGCTCAAGGCGCGTCGGATCACCGTCAGCGCGTTCGGTGTGCTGGATGTGCGGTTCGGCTATGCCCCGACGCGGCAGCAAGGACTTCCGCTCGTCTCGGCGGCGGACGGGCTGGCAACGACGGAACGGGATGACGCGGAGGCGACGCCGGTGATCGACGTCGATGTGCGCGTCAGCTGCTCGGCGGGCACATATATCCGCGCGCTTGGGCGCGACCTAGGCGCGGCGCTGGGAGTCGGCGGGCACCTGATACGGCTGCGGCGCACGCGGGTGGGCGGTTTCGACGTCTCCTCGCCGAATGTCATCACCGCGCACGTGGAGACACGCGAGTACACCGACCGCAACGGCAACCACCAGTCCCGCAACCGCGCCGTGCTCGATGTGATTGGCGACGAGCTCGCAGGCAAGGCGCTGACGATGCTGGATGCCGCGCGAGGCACCATGCCGCTGCTCGCCATCACCGATCAGGACGCCGTCAACCTGCGGTACGGCCGGCGTATCCCCTATGACATCCACGGTACGGCCGCCGCGTATCTGCCGCAGAGCGGGGAAGTGGTGGCGCTCGTCGAGCGCGCCAAGCGTGGCGAGGCCAAGCCGGCCACCGTATTTGGCGCGTAATGCGTCACTGTGTGCGAGGTGCGTCACGCTGTGCGTCCACGCACACAGTGACGGCATCGGGACGGCATGATGCAAATCAGTTCATCATTCGGTGGCGCAGCCGCACTGGTGGCGGGTATCATGGAAGGCCGGAACCATGCCCACAAGCCGCATATACGGCGCAACATGTAAGGAACACCATCACCCATGAAAATCACGACTCTTGCCCCGGACGCCTCCGGGCTGGTCGAATGGCCGACGCTGAGTGCCAACAGGAAATCCGTGGTCACGGTCGGCGTGTTCGACGGCATGCACCGCGGCCATCAGGCGGTCATCCGCCGAGCGGTGGAACTCGCCAAGGCCGACAAGGCGTTGTCCGTGGTGGTGATGTTCGACCCGCGTCCCGGTGTCGTGCACGCGTACGCGGCCGCCCATGACGGACAGGAGCCAGGCGACGGCTTCCGCGACCCCATGGCGCTGACCAGCGTCGACCAGCGGCTGCGGACGCTGGAGAACCTTGGCGTGGACCATGTGCTGATCGTGCGCTATACGCTGGCGTTCGCCGCGAAATCATATCGGTTCTTCCTCGGCCAGATGGTCGGCAAACTGGGCATGCGCACGCTGGTGCTGGGAACGGATGCGGCGATGGGCGCCAACCGCGCTGGCGATGTGAAGGCCATCGGAGTCCTCGCGCAGGCCACCGGCGTGTTCGAGCTTGAGATCGTTGACGACCGCGGCCCAGGTCATGTGCGTGTGCCGGCCGACGTCACCCCGCAGATGCCGAGCGAGCCTGGGGAGCCTGTGGATCCGACCGAAGGCATGACCAAGGCGCAGCTGCGCGCGTGGAGCAAGAAGCATCAGGGGCGCGAAGTGCGCGTGTGGAGCTCGACGAACGTGCGATACCTGCTCGCACATGGTCGTATCAAGGCCGCCGACGAGATCCTCGGCCATGCGCACGCCATCGAGGGAACGGTGGTGCACGGCGAGGAGCGCGGCCGCACAATCGGTTTCCCGACGGCGAACCTGGGGAGCATGATTGACGGTTATATTCCGGTGGATGGCGTGTATGCCGGCTGGCTGATCGATTTGGGCGCGGCGGGAGCGACCGCCGACTCCGACGAGAATGCCTCCGACGGCAACAGCGGCAGCGGCAATGCCTCGGTGATTCCGCGCGTGTATGATTCTGGCTCATCCAAGGCCAGGCTCGCCGCCGAATCACCCTACCGGTGGCCGGCAGCGATCTCCATCGGCACGAAGCCGACCTTCAACGAAGAGACCGGTCTCAATGAGCGGGTGGTCGAGGCGTACGCGGTCACCGACGAATGGCTGGACCTGTATGGTCACGATGTGCGCGTCGAATTCGCGGGATTCCTGCGCCCGCAGGTGAAATTCGACAGTGCCGATGCGCTCAAGGACGAATTGACGCGCAATGTCCAGGAGACCAGGGAACTGACCTCCGCGCGTTGAGCGCGGCAGGAGCGCCCGACAGACGCCGGTCTCTCCACCTGCGTCCGAACGGTATCGGCATAGGCTCGCATGCGCTGAATCGCGCCGCTATCGTGCCTCGCGTATCTTGCGCGTGCCGTGTCGTCACCGTCACCGTCACTGTCAGACGACGCCCAGAGACTCCAGCGCGTCGCGCAGATGCGTCACCTCTACGATGCGCAGCCCCTCGATGGTGACACGCTTGCGCATCGGCGGCACCACCGCCGTGGCGAACCCGAGCCGCGCGGCCTCGCGCAGCCGGTGCTCCAGCCGCGGCACCGGCCTAATCTGCCCGGTCAGGGAGATCTCGCCGATGGCGCACGTGTCTCGCGCGATTGGCTTCGACCTGGCCGCACTGGCCAGCGCCGCCACAATCGCCAGATCACAGGCTGGTTCCTTCGCCAGTCCTCCCGCGATCGTCGATACATACAGGTCGTTCGCCAGCAGGTTCACCTTGCCATGTCGGTACAGCACGGCGGTGAGCATAGCGATGCGGTTCGTCTCGACCCCCACCACCGCCCGTCGCGGTGTCGGCAGCACGGAACTGGTCACCAGCGCCTGAATCTCAATGGGCAGGCTGCGATGGCCGTCCAGCGTGAACGTCACGCACGTGCCCTCCACACGTTCGTCGGCGGACGACAGGAACAGTCCCGAGGGATCGCTGACCTCCTCGATGCCCTCGCCACTCATATCGAAACACCCGACCTCATCCGTAGGCCCGAACCGGTTCTTCACCGCCCGCAGCATACGCAGCGCCGTTTCCGGATCGCCCTCGAACTGGCATACCACATCCACCAGATGCTCCAACGTGCGCGGGCCGGCGATGGACCCGTCCTTGGTGACATGCCCGACCAGGAGCACGGGGATGTTCAGCGTCTTCGCCGTGTCGATCAGCGCGCTCGCCACCTCGCGCACCTGCGTGGAGCCGCCGGAGATGCCATCAACGTCTTGCGAGACGATGGTCTGCGCCGAATCCACGATCGCCAGTGTCGGCCGCGTCCGCTCGATCAGCCCCAGCACGGTGGCGAGATCGGTGGTGGACGCCAGTAGCAGGTTCTGCTCCATCGCATTGACCCGCGACGCCCGCAGCCGCACCTGCGCCTGCGATTCCTCGCCGGAGACGTACAGCACCGAGCCGTTGGGCTGGCCTGCGGCGATGTTGCCGGCGGTCTCCAGCAGCAGTGTCGACTTGCCGATGCCGGGTTCGCCCGCGATCAGCACGACCGAGCCGGGCACGATGCCGCCGCCGAGCACACGGTCGAACTCGCCGAAACCCGTGGACAGCCGTGACGCCGTGGACGTGTCTATCTGGGTGATGGGCGTCGCCGCGCTGACGATGGACGCGGCCGCCTGCGTGCGTGAGGTGCGGCCCGGCGCCGCGGTGCGCGACGACGATGCGGCGGGACGGGCCTCGTGGAATTCCTCCACGGTGCCCCACTGCCCGCACTGCGGGCAGCGGCCCACCCATTTGAGACCATCCCAACCACATTCGCTGCATACATATCGCGTCGCCGACTTCACCATACCGCAGACCTTAGCACAAAGCGGCACGCCGACGTCGCCGGCGAAACGATGCCGTTGCGTCGTATGCGCGTGAGAGAATCACAGCATGGCAAAGACTCAATCCCCTTCCTATCCGCACGGTAGTTCCGCATCGCGCGGCAAGCTGATCGTCGTGATGATCGTCGCCGCGCTGGTCGTCGTGCTTGCGCTGCTGTCCGCGTTCGTATGGCCCGGTTGGGCATTGAACAAGACGGACGAAGTGACGAAGGTGCAGCAGCAGACCGCCGCCGAGCCTACCAAGCCGAGCATCAAGGCCACCGCGCTGCCGGATGACGCATCCGAACTGCTCAAGGCGATGCCGGACAGCGTGCTCAACTACGCGCGCACCAAGGCGGGCGCCAGCGAGACCTGGAAGTCCGCGTCGCCGCTGGAGGAGTACACGCTCACGTACTCCACGGGCAAGTCGGCGAAGGACGTGACCGTCATCGTCGCGCAATGGTCGGACTCCGACACCGTGAAGAAGCAGTACGACGAGCTGGCGAAGAACCTGACCGGCAAGGAGCTGAAGTCCGGGGACGTCAAGGTGTCGGGCAAGAGCACCGGCAGCTACACGGTGAGGGCCGACAGTGAGGACGGCAAGACCGCGACGGCGTTGTGGCAGAACGATACCGCCGTGTTCGAGGTGACTGGCTCCAAGGAATCCGTGCTGCGGTTCTATGAGCCGTTCCCGCTGTGATTTCGTGATAATTCGGGGTGATTTGCGGATTCATGGCGGAAATGGAACGCGCGGATGCGTAAGTCCCTCAATACGTGTACTATTGGGCAAGTTGCAATCTTTAACGTACTAAGGGAGGCTGACGATGGGTTCGGTCATCAAGAAGCGCCGCAAGCGGATGAGCAAGAAGAAGCACCGCAAGATGCTGCGTAAGACTCGCCACCAGCGCAAGTAGTCGTTCGCTCGCAAGCGCGCACACAAAGCCCCGCGACCCTGTCGGCCGCGGGGCTTTTACATTCTCTTCCCCGCTGGCGGAAGCGAACTGGATATGACAGCGCCGGCAGACTCCGATGGGGGGGGGGCTGCCGGCGCCGGGATTGAGGCGGCGATTCGCCGCGTTAGGTCACTTGTTGCCGTTGGTCATTACGCGTGGGCCGTTGGGGTCGCCGACGATGACCTTGTCGACCATGTTGAGGAACAGGCCGTGCTCGACGACGCCGACCGTGTTGATCAGGTCCTCGGCGAGATCCTGCGGGTGGTCGATGCGCTCAAGATGCAGGTCCACGACGAAGTTGTTCTCGTCGGTGCGCACTTCCTTGCCGTCGGCGTCGAGGCGCAGCACCGGCTTGTAGTTCTTGGCCTCGAACTGCTTGATGACGTGGCCGGCGCCGAACGGAATCACCTCGACCGGCAGCGGGAACTTGCCGATGGTGTCGACGACCTTGGACTCGTCCACGATCCACACGATTTTGTTGGAGTTCGTGGCCACGATCTTCTCCCACAGCAGTGCGGCGCCGCCGCCCTTGATGCCGTTGAAGTTCTTGTCCACCTCGTCGGCGCCGTCGATGGTGATGTCGATATGATCCACATCATCGATGTCCACGATCTTGATGCCGTAACCTTCGGCCTGCTCCTGCGTGCGACGGGAGGTCGTCACGCCGGTGAACTGCAGGCCCTCCTCCTTGACGCGGCGGCCGAGCTCATCGACCAGGAAACGCACGGTCGAACCGGTTCCGAGACCGGCGATCATGCCGTTCTCGATCAGCTTGGCGGCTTCGATGCCGGCCGCCTTCTTCAGTGCATCCTGCTGTGCCTTGTCCATCATGTACTCCTTGAAATGTCCGTGCATTCCCCTTGGAGGGAAACATGCTTCAAACTTTGGGATTGAAGTCCACCTCTATAGTATCCGGTTCGTGGAACGTCACCGCCGTTCGTCCGGGTTTTGGGAGGAGAACCGTCGCCATTCGGCTGCTTAT
>ENA-USUE01001110-USUE01001110.1-human-gut-metagenome-genome-assembly--contig:-NODE-1110-length-12406-cov-8.261092_pt1 | contig 12406 bp, 9 predicted proteins | sample MGYA00250060_ERZ773396 | MGnify/ENA primary metagenome ERZ773396 (study PRJEB29103, sample SAMN06111989) | human gut metagenome | biome: human gut; feature: ankylosing spondylitis patient; material...
CAACGGAAATAACGACACGAGTATGATAGATTTGTTAAACGACATATACACAGACGGTTGCCAAGCGAAAAAGCACCGTTTATCCGACTTCTTCAATCGGTGGTGGGACGAGTATGCACAGCACCCGGCGGAGTATATCACCCCCGAACAGTATAAGGCGGTGAACGCTATCCGTGTATGCCGTACAGCAGCTTTAGGCATAGATACATATGCTTGTCCCGAATGTGGCGAAGTACGGGAAATCTACCATAGCTGCAAGAACCGTTTCTGCCCGTCATGCGGTTGGCGTGATACGCTGAAATGGGCGGGACGCATGAAAGACAAGTTGCTGCGAGTGCCACACCGCCATGTGGTTATGACCTTGCCGCATATATTACTGGATTTGGTGAAGCACAACAAGAAAGAAATATTGAATATCTTGATGCGCACATCGGCTGAAACCGTTAAGGACTGGATGCAGCACAAGTTCGGCTTGAAAACCGGAGTGATTGCCGTGTTACATACCTACGGGGAAACGAAGCAGTTTCATGTACACACGCACATGATTATGTCGTGGGGCGGTATTGACAGCAACGGAAAGATTGTCATTCCCGAACGTGACTATGTACATATCCCCTCTATCTGTAAGGTGTTCCGCTACAAGTTTGAAAATGCGTTGATAGAACTGTTCGATGCGGGCAGACTGGAACATGATTTTCGTGACCGCATGGAGTTTATGGGCTTCATCAAAAAGGTGGCGAACAAAAAGGATTGGATTGTGCATTTGGAGCCGCCGATACAAATGCCGGAGCAGGTGATACAATACGTAGGCAGATATTCCAAAAGAGCGTGTTTGAGCGAGTATAAGATTACGGCAATGGATGGTGAAAACATTTCATTCCGCTATCGTGACTACCTGAACTCACCCGACAGAAGAAATCCGGTGGAAAAGGAACTGACATTGCACTATCGTGAGTTCTTCCCCCGATTGCTGCAACACGTCCCCCTGCGTTACTTCCGCATCGTGAGGTATTACGGCTTCTACTCCAACAAAGGTAATTTGCCGGAAGAATACTTCGGACGGGATGAAAGCGAGATTGAGGAAGCCAAATTGCAGCAGGAAGAAAGCGAGTATGAAAACCCGTATTTCTGCGAGTGCTGCGGACAAATGAGAGTTTACAGTCACACAACGGTAGCAAGTGGCGGCACAACATATACGGTTGTATTGGAGCATTGCGACATACACAGACGAAAAGCGGCATGATAGCAACATGGGATAGCTATGCCCTGCCGTGAACAAATACAGAAAAATCCCATAAAACAGAAGAAAGGAGAACAAAAAATGAATGAAATACAGATAAGAGCAGTAATAAAACAAGGAAGGTGTAAGCGTGAACTTTACACCTCTTTCTGCCGGAAACAGCAGTTAAAAATTGAAGTTCTATATAATATGTAACAAGGCAAGGCGGGTAAAACTGTCTTGAACATGAAAATTAAGCACCTAAACGGTGCATATTTCCGTGCCATGAAGTTACATATTCAGAATAGTGCTCTTTCACCCAATCCACAATAGTCTGATAGAATGTAGAGGTTTCTGCATCACCTTTAGCCTTCAGCGTAATTACTGTGCTCGGGTCAAAGTTCCACTTACCGTCAGACAATACAAACTGCTCTGTTTTATCAACAATACGTGTATTCAATGACCACCTTGCAGTTTCAGCAGAATAAGTATATTCATCACTGTAGATCTTCAATTCGGTACCATTATAATATCTGTAGATCACTACACGTGCATCGCCATCAACAGGATATGCTACCATCTTAGACAAATAAGCAGGCAAATAGTTAACAGCCGGAACTTCTGAAGTAAAGTAACGTTTGCTCTGCCCCATATCTCCATAATCAGCGTATGTCGGAACATATACGTCACCACTCTTATCTTTCCAGCTCTTACCATCGTACACTTTCACTGCGTAAGCAGGAGTAGAAAGACTGTTAGCCGGGATAGAAGTACCTACCATGATGTTATCAATCTGATAAGTAGTAGTCTTTTTATTAGCACCATCACCTACATACTTAAAGGCTACATAAACCTTCTTGCCCGCATAAGCTGATAAAGATACCTTACCGGCAGATGCAAATGTTCCATAACCGCTTGTCGGCTTGGTAGGGATGTTGAAATCCGAAGTTACGTCAGTCCAGTGAGCAGCTTTAACATCTTTACCATCAAAATCTTCTGAGATAAGCACTGACAGACAGTTGGCATTGTAATAACCCACAGTTACATCAAAACCAAGATAATCACCGGCAACAACAGAAACAGCAGGGGTAACCATCCAAGCTATACATTCACCTTCCATCTTATTGGCCGAGTATTGCACATACTGATTATCATCATAAGAAGTCACTTTCCACTCGGTTCCACCAACAGAACTGAGAAACCAGCCTTTCAGCTCAGTTAAGTCTCCGGTAGGAAGTGCTTCAAAATCCTGCCACATTAACGGATTCTCCAACTGTCCTTCACCCGATTTATAATCTACGAAAACAGCAGTCCCCTTTTCGGCATCTTTGAAATTCTCGTTTAGCATCTTATACATCTGACCTTCTGTCTTTTCATTCAGATAAGGTGCAAAAGCATTTTCGCCATAAACTAACTTATAATCGGCGTCTGTCGGTTTCAGATATTTCACTGAAGCATATTCAGACAACAGGGCAGACATTGCCTCTTTATACTTATAGGTAATCTTTGCACTTGAACCTTTGTCGGCAGTATAATATTTGTCAAGCAAGAAAGCAGGAATATAGGTAGCTCCTGTAATCTTCTCTGTAAGATACATGTTAGTCTTAACATTTGCGAGGTCTTTAGCCAAATCCTTTCCCGCAATCTCTTCATTAGTAGAATTCGTGCTGATAGTTGCATAATCAGCATCAGTCAGCGTATATTCAATCTTCATCAAATTCGTCGGTTGGGTTATCTCATCCAATCCTTCGAAGTTGTCATCGTTATATTTACAGCCGGACAGCAGAATCAACGATACCGCTACAGGCATTAATAGATTTCTATTCATAATTTAAACTTCCTGTTTTAGATTAGAAATTAACTTTTAATCTCAAGCTATAAGTACGGCCAAATCCGTAGAACACATTGTATGCAGTCTTCCAGTCGTGATTGCTACCATCTGTAGCGTCAGAAATATAAGTCTGGTCAAATAAGTTGTTCACATTACCTGACAGCACTGCATTCAGCTTACCAAAGTTGAATTTATAACTTGCGTTCAAGTCGAATGTGCTTGCTGTCGGAATACGCCAGGGAGTAGAAAAGTCTTTTTCACTGTTCATTACCAGGTCGTTTGAGTTTAATGACCAGTCGGCATAGTTACGTGCATATAAGTTCCAATCAATACCCAAACGAATGGCTTTGTCAATCTTGAAAGTAGCACCCAATGCAGCAGTAGTCTGCGCCGATCCTCCCACTTTCACATCTTTCAGGTTCAGTTTCATTGTACCCGGTTCCAACCCATTGGCTGCGGCATTAACAAGAACCGTCACATTTTCACCCTTATCATTCTTCATAGATGCACTGTTTACAAATTGACCTTCAACGGTAAAACTTCCTGATGCATTGCTATCCCAACGCCAGTTACCGATAGAGAACATACCGCTCAAATCCAACCATTGGAAAGGTCTTGCAACAAAATCAAGTTCAACACCCTGGTGTAAGGCGTTTACACCTTGCATATTAATGACCGATTTGGTAGAAACCAGCTTACTTGCATCGTAAGGCTCGCTAAGGCTGCCTTCATAATAATTGTCAATATCCTGCGAACGGGTAGTTGTCTTATCCATCCAGCGAGTGTGATAAGCATTGACATTCACCGTCAAATAAGTTGAACGGTAGCCATATCCGATTTCAAAAGAAAATACTTTCTCGTTTACTGCATCGGGGTTTGTTGCATTGCTGACTGTTGAATTCAGGAAAGCACCACCCGAGAAGAAAGGAGCACGGCTGATATAACCGATATTAGCAAAAACGTTATGATTTTCGGTAAGGTTATAATTCAAACCTCCTTTTGCATTCCATCCGATAAAGTTGGTGGTTTTTGATTTAGCGTGTGCCTTGTCATAGTAGAAACGGTCATAACGCCAGTAACCGGTATTAGAAACCGAACCGGAAATGAAAGCACTCAGCTTATCTCTGTTATATTCACCCTGGGCAAACACACCTTCAGACATTACATAACCATCGTAGTCACGATAAACCACATCACCCACTTTCAACTTCTGATTTACGAATGCCGAACCGGCAGCAGCAGCGGCATTGTTAGAAGCTAAAACAGCTTTTCTTGAAGAAGAGTCCACGTAAAAGTCCCCCCCATAGAGGTCAACCAATTCATTCGTATGCGTACCTTTATAATAACGGTAGTCTATACCACCATAAAAATCAAAATAGTCACCAATCTTGGTTGTATAAGTAGAGAGCAGACCATACCAGTTATGGAAGTTCTTAGACTTCGACATAGCCATAACCGAACCGTTCTCGCTGGCTTCGTTCAAAGCATAGATTTCATCATAAGCAAATGTACCGTCAGCTTTACGGAAAGTCATATTCAGCTTTCCACTGTTACTACCATACCAGTTGCTACGATCAGCACTGGTCAATCCCTGACCGGAATAACCATATCCACGACCGATAGAAGCATACAAGGCTGTACTTAAGCTTGATTTATCATTAATCTGCCATAAGTGGTTCAACGACAACTGAGGTTTATTATATACATTATAAGCAGATGATTTTCTTTGTCCATTCAATCCAAAACCGTAAGTAGGATTATAACGATAAGGCTTTTCACCATTCATATAGTTTTTAGCAACTTCTTGCCATCCCTCGATAGTAAGTCCGTCTTTATTTCCACGCTGATTGTGCCACTGAGGAGCAGCAAAAGCAGTAAATGACAATTGATGATTGTCGTTGAAACGTTTTGTGATATTCACAAACCAGTTATAAGCCTCGTAGTCGGTTCCCTGAATATAACCATCTGCCCAGGTCTTACCTCCCAAAAGGGTCATAGCCCAACCTGACTTGGTCAATCCGGTAGATACCTTGAACAGGATCTTGTTTAATCCGTCATTACCCATACCATAAGATACGAAACCGCCCTTATTGGCATCAACTGTATTTGTCACGATGTTGATAGAACCACCCACAGAAGGAGCTGCTACCTTTGACGCACCCAAACCACGCTGTACTTGCATGCTACGAGTCACATCACTCAAACCGGCCCAGTTAGACCAGTAGATACCACCCCACTCCATATCATTCATCGGAACACCATTAATCATCATAGCAGAGTTCTCAGTCTTGAAACCACGTATGTTTACTTTGGAATCACCAAAACCACCACCTTGCTTAGTTGCATAGATACCCGGAGTTGACTTCAGAACTTCAGGAAATTCCTGCGTTCCGAGTTTTTCTTCGATAAAGACGGGGTCAACTGTTGATACAGCTACCGGAGTTTTACGCGAAACAGCAACGGAAGATGTAATGATAACGTCGTTCAATACCATTGCATCCGGTGCCATTTTAATCACGCCCAAATCTTCAGTACCCCCTTTGTGGGTGATCTTCTTACTGAAGTCTTTGTAGCCAAGGTACTTGATAAGCAGTGTCGAACCGGAGGCAGCTTTCTGTGTAAACTCACCATCCAGGTTAGTCACACTACCTTGGGTAGTACCGACAATCGTTACGGCTGCACCAATCAATGGCTCACCTGTTTCCGCATCCACAACTTGACCTTTCACTGTTACCTGGGCAATAGCCGTAGCGGCAGAGCATACCGTCAGTACTGCAACCAGCAGGAAATGAATTAGATGTCTTCTCATAATTCTCTTTGTTAGTTAATAGAACTTGTTAATTAATAAATTGTAAATAAACGTTTTGGAGCACAAAGGTAATTAATATTCTTTATATATACATTACAAAGATGCTACAATTTTTTAAGAGAGATAAACATATTATAGCTCTATGAAACAAAAAAGCCCCGCAATTAATTTGCGGGGCTTACACATTGTTAAGTATTAGTCAGCTATCAGCTTTCTATATCTCACGCGCTTAGGCTCTTCGTTGCCAAGCCGTTTCAATTTATTCTCTTCGTATTCCGAGTAAGAACCTTCAAAATAGAACACGTTCGAATCGCCTTCAAAAGCAAGAATATGAGTACAGATTCGATCGAGGAACCAGCGGTCATGCGAAATCACAACGGCACAACCTGCGAAATCTTCCAAACCTTCTTCAAGCGCACGCAGGGTATTGACATCAATATCATTGGTCGGCTCGTCGAGCAATAATACATTTCCTTCTTCCTTCAATGCCATGGCAAGGTGCAAGCGATTACGCTCACCACCGGAAAGTACTCCACAAAGCTTTTCCTGATCAGCACCCGAAAAGTTGAAGCGTGAAAGATAGGCGCGTGCGTTAATGTCACGCCCTCCCATGCGGATCAAATCATTTCCGCCGGAAATTACCTGATAAACACTCTTATTCGGATCAATATCTTTATGTTGCTGGTCTACGTAAGCCACCTTCACGGTCTCCCCTACTTCAAATTCACCCTTATCAACTGTTTCCAGTCCCATAATCAAACGGAAAAGAGTTGTTTTTCCGGCACCATTCGGACCGATAACTCCCACAATACCATTAGGAGGAAGCATGAAGTTGAGATCGTCAAACAACAGTTTATCACCGTAAGCTTTAGCCACATGTTTAGCCTCGATCACCTTATTACCCAAACGAGGACCGTTCGGTATGAAGATTTCCAGTTTCTCTTCTTTTTCTTTCACGTCTTCGTTCAGCAATTTATCGTACGAGTTTAAGCGGGCTTTGCCCTTAGCCTGACGTGCCTTGGGTGCCATACGTACCCATTCGAGCTCACGTTCCAGAGTTTTGCGACGTTTGCTGGCAGTTTTCTCTTCCATTTCCATCCGCTTGGTTTTCTGCTCCAGCCAGCTGGAATAATTACCCTTCCAGGGGATACCTTCGCCACGGTCAAGTTCAAGAATCCATCCGGCCACATGGTCAAGGAAATAACGGTCGTGTGTCACAGCAATTACCGTACCTTCGTATTGCTGCAAATGCTGTTCCAACCAGTCGATAGACTCAGCATCCAAATGGTTGGTCGGCTCGTCGAGCAATAAAATATCAGGTTTTTGCAATAACAAGCGGCAAAGCGCCACACGACGACGTTCACCACCCGAAAGATTAGCCACAGACTGATCTTCGGGCGGGCAACGGAGAGCATCCATTGCACGTTCCAGTTTACTATCCAGATTCCAGGCATCCGTCGCATCAATAATATCCTGCAATTCCCCTTGCCGTGCAAAAAGTTGATCCATCTTGTCCTGATCTTCATAATATTCAGGCAAACCGAACTTCTGATTAATTTCTTCGTATTCGTTCAGTGCATCAACAATGGGTTGCACACCTTCCATTACGATTTCTTTCACTGTTTTAGTGTTATCCAGATAAGGCTCCTGTGCCAGATAGCCTACTGAATATCCGGGAGAAAAAACCACCTCTCCCTGATAAGACTTCTCCAGACCGGCAATAATCTTCAGCAAAGTAGATTTACCCGAACCGTTGAGACCGATAATACCAATCTTAGCTCCATAGAAGAAAGAAAGATAAATGTCTTTTAGCACATTCTTGTTAGGTTGGAAAGCTTTGCTTACTCCCACCATCGAGAAAATTATTTTTTTATCGTCAGCCATATATAAATAATGTGTATTGATATTTATGGCACAAAGATAACAAAAATGTTCGGAATTTATTTGCAATTATAAAAAATAGCTCTATCTTTGCACCCGCTTAACAGCAATAAAGGATTGATTCGCTAGCTCAGCAGGTAGAGCACAACACTTTTAATGTTGGGGTCCTGGGTTCGAGCCCCAGGCGGATCACTTAGGAGAAATGAAAATACTCCGACAAACTAAGACAAAGCTCTTTAAACCAGTGGTTTAAGGAGCTTTTTTCTTACCCGCCTACGACAGAAAAAAGACCTCAAAAAGCCACCCTGTGAAGATTAATCGTTACTAATTCGTTACGGTTTTCCGTTACGATAAAAGCCGTAACGAATTTATAGGTAAGTCGCTCATTTGTCGAATATTGGCAGTCGAAAGTCATAGCCGTTACGGAATGAACAAATTAACTTTGCAACAAGAAAGGAGTTACGGTATGAAATCGACATTCAAAACACTCTTCTATTTAAAGAAGAACGAACCGAAGAAAAACGGTCATGTAGTAATTATGGTGCGCATCACGGTGGACGGTGATCAGGTGCAATTCAGCAGCAAGCTGGACATACACCCCGACAATTGGGACACGAAAGCGGGAAGAGCCGTCATCAACAAACAGAGTGCGGACAAGAAAGAAAACCTCAGGGTATCCTCACTTAACAAGACACTGGACGAGATACGTTCGGCCATCACCATGCACTACACACGCATGATGAACGTGGACGGTTACGCACTGCCGGAAAAAATCAGGAACGCATTCCTGGGATTGGAGGAAAAGGAGAAAACGCTCATCAGCTACTTCACCCAGCACAATGAACAGTATGCAAAGAAGGTCGGCAAGACTGCCACGCAAAAGACCTATTCCCGCTACGAACTGACCAAGCAGCGGATGATAGAGTTCTTGCAGAAGGAATACAAGTTGTCGGACATTCCCGTGAAGGAAATCACCGTCACCCACATCGAGAACTTCTACCTTTATTTGCGTCAGGAATGTGAGGTAAGCAACAATACCGCCATGAAATTTGTACAACGTTTCCATACGATACTGTTGTTTGCCCAGAAAAGCGGATTGAGCTTCATTGATCCCTTCGGGAATTTCAGGTTCAATTTTGACAAGACCGACAGAGGGTATCTCACGCAGGAGGAAATCGACACGATCTATTACAAGGAGTTCAAGTCAAAGCGGTTGGAACACGTGCGTGATGCTTTCATCTTCAGCTGTTATACCGGTTTGCCTTACTGTGACATCTATACGCTTTCAAGTGAGGACATAAAGATCGGTGTGGACGGCAAGAAGTGGATTATGAAAGACAGGGGTAAAACCGGAGTGGAATCATTCATTCCCCTACTGCAAATACCGTTGGATATTCTCGCCAAATATGAGGGCAAGTTGAAAAACGGAAAACTGCTTCCGGTAATCAGTAACCAGAAGATGAATGAATATTTGGCGGAGATAGCTGCTATTTGCCAGATCAACAAGCGGATCACCTACCATCTTGCCCGGCATTCGTTTGCGACGGAAATCTGCCTTACCAAAGGCGTTCCCATTGAGAGCGTGTCCAAGATGCTCGGACACACCAACATTCAGACCACACAGATTTATGCCCGTGTGGTGGATAGAAAGTTGAGCCATGACATGAATATGTTGGATCGGAAACTAAAAAGTATGCAAAAAGGTACGGCGCAAAACGCTGTATGAATAAACAAATCATTATATTGTCACACCAGTTAAAACAACGCTTTATGGAAAATAGAGGATACATCACCATCACCGGTTTGGAAAACAAGGACGAACAACCCATCGTCAGTGTAAAAATAGAGAACGGCAACGTATGGATGACCAAGCACGAGCTTGCCCGTCTGTTCGGAGTGTTCGTGCAGACAATAGACGCCAATGTACGCTCCATCTTCAAATCCCGCCTGCTTTACGACGGCGATGTGACCATAACCGAGAAACAGGACAAAAGCATCGTTACCTATTATAATTTGGAAGCGATCATATTTCTCAGCTTCCGCATCAACACCTATTGCACGAAGCTGTTCCGTGAGTGGGTACTCAACTCCCTGTGCGAGTACAAACGCCTGCAAGAGAAAAAGCCCGAAGTCCTTGTCGTTTTCAATCCCGGCAGCAACCGGACAACCATTTCTTATAACTGATGTGCATAGAAGCCTGTAAATAGCGAGCCTTGCCCGAAAATCCGACGGGCAAGGCTTTTTTTTTCTCCTGAAAATCCTATCTTTACACCAAATAACAGTGTCATGATAGAAAACCTTACCATATCCATATCCTTCAGCGAAGTAGAGGAAGCCCATGTCGGCAACTATTTCCACCTTTCCGAAATGTCCGGCGAGTTTCTGATTATCCAGAAACCCGACAATACCTTCTACTTCCTTTGTTCCAATGATTGTGACATCGTGGGCATCTGCCAATCCTTTGATTGGTATATTGTATCAAAAGACGCTTTTAATGACCGCCTGATAATCGGCATTGGTTTGTCGGATAAAGAAAGCATCAACGGAGAACTCTATCGTGTACAGGATGAAACCACGCTCATCCTTTGGCGTGACATACTCCGCTTTACTTTCGAGAGCGATTTCGTGCGCCGGTTCTTCCCGTACAATACTCACTTCAAAGGCAAGATGCGTATCGACGGAGCACTGTGTTTCTATATTCACGATTATTACCCGACCAGATGCAAGGACATATCGGTATTCGACAGAAAGACGAGTAATCTGGTATTTAGATTTAAGGAAGGCCGACAAGCAGCCCTTGTCGCCAAGATCTTCTCGCTTTGTATCGCTCGGATGCCGTTCTTTAAAGAGAAAGCCGCCAACGCCGTGCTGATCCCCATACCGGCGGCAACCCGTGAACGGAACATCACCCGTTTTGCCCGTTTTTGCAGCCTTCTCTCACATCGGCTTAAAGTTGTGGACGGTTTTCGTGCCACATGGATAAAAGAAGACCGTGAGCAGATGAAAGGAACTCACGGACAAGACAAGTTATCCAACTTGATCTTTCATCCCGATTATTTTAAAGGCCGGGACGTATTTTTAATAGATGACATTATCTCTTCCGGCGAGAATTTCACGCAAATGAAACGCAAACTGATACAACTCGGCGCAAAATCCGTTACCGGTTTGTTTTTAGGTAAAACAGTAAAATCTGAAAATCAAAAGTAATATGGCAATCAAGAAATCCCAGATCGAAAAATGGATAGTCGCCCAAAAGAAACACCGGCTATCGGATACCCATGTACAAATGGCACGTGAACTTGGACTCAACCCCGACAAACTCGGCAAGATAGACAACCACCGGCAAGAGTCGTGGAAAGCCCCCTTACCGGAATTTATAGAAGAGATCTTCTATAAACGTTTCAAAAAGGAACGTCCTGATATAGTCAAGCCCCTGAAACAAATACTTAAAGAACAGGAAATAAAGGATAAAGAAAAAAAGAAGGAAAAAGAAAAACGGCGTAAAGAGCATGAACAGGAACAGATGAATAACGGATGAAGTTCTTCCATTCTAATCCTCAACCTCGATAGCGGAATAAAAGCCGCATCATTATCGGTAGAAAGAACGTTCCCATTTCTCCGAAACCGGAGCGATCTTTCATCCATACAAAATCGCAGAAAAGTGTTGTACAAGCAAGCGTGATGAATCCCACATTGCCCGGTACAACACCTTTCTTTTTTCCGTTTTTGAAATAGGAAGGCTTTTATTATTATCTGTATATTTTTACTCTCTGATTTCCTCAAAGGCAATATCTATCGCATCATAGTAATCGCCGTCATTAACGCTCAACGCAGCAACAAGGCTGTTCAATGTCCGAACTGCGTCCAAACGCTTTTCCGTATCATTTTCATCCGGATTACTCAAGACATCTATCGCACAGGTCAAATGCCCTTTCATCTCTTGTAATGTAGATAAACTCTGAATGGGAAACAGATAGAAAAGCCCATCTTCTGAAGACCGGACTATTCCTTTCAGGGGAGTCGATTGTAAATCCATAACAATAAGGTTATTATATTAAATTGACGTAACGCTGCCGGATACTACGTTCGAGGTATCGCCAAACACCCAGTGTAAAGTGAACCGACAGGTTACGTCAAAGTATAACCTACCCGGTTCATTTACCTTCACACTTTTGAAATTGGCGATTTCCGAACGTTGGTAAACGAACACATTACACGATGCTATTTGCATCGCTAACACAAAGGTAGAAATTTTTTCGTATTAATCACCGCTTTATGCATAAAGGATTTATAACACAATGATTCTAAGCAAAGTTTAAGGCTAACTTCCTTCGGGGTATTTCTCTCACTGTTTTCAGTAGCCATCACTCCACATTTAAAACAAAGGAACGAATTAAACTAACTTATTCAAGTGCAAAGGTACTTCGGGTTCTTAACGGAAAAACAAGGTCAAGCCGTTCCGGTTTTGAAAAAAATCTTCCCTGCGCCATAAATGGCACGAGGTATTTTTTCCAAAAACCTTGTTTTTCCTGAACCCTACCTTTTGATGCACATGAAATAAGTCAGCTCAACTCGTCAATGCATAAAAAAAATGTCGTGATTATGAAAACAGCAAGAGAAATACATAACGGAAATAAGAACAGACTCAATCTGCCTCTGCATAAAT
>ENA-USUE01001115-USUE01001115.1-human-gut-metagenome-genome-assembly--contig:-NODE-1115-length-12380-cov-8.586849_pt1 | contig 12380 bp, 11 predicted proteins | sample MGYA00250060_ERZ773396 | MGnify/ENA primary metagenome ERZ773396 (study PRJEB29103, sample SAMN06111989) | human gut metagenome | biome: human gut; feature: ankylosing spondylitis patient; material...
TCAACGATTCCACGAATAATAATCCTACCTTCTTCTCTTTTTTTAATGATACGGCGACCACCGAGATCTACACTCTTTCCCTACACGGACGCTCTTCCGATCTCAATAGATATTCCAAATCGAAGAATCTACTGCAGGTGGGGCTTGTTCTATGTGATAAGCTATTTTGTAAAAATCAAATACGTAGATTATATGGCAGAATCATTTGGTGACACTGAAAGCTAATGTTGCGCCATCAACGACACTATACATATCGCCGTTAGCCGCAGTAGCAATTCCAGTAAACTCAACCTCCCATTTTCCTTTAGAGAGTCCATATTTTACATCTTCCGTACCGATTGTGCCGTATGCAGAAATGGCATGATCAAAGGTTCCAAAGGGTGTACCAAGTTTATTGAAATGCAGGTTACCTTCAAAGGAAACAATTACTGCACCCGGAACGGTAATCGTCCATTGGATATACCCTTCAGACAGATAATCAAGTGTACATGAACCAGCATCGCCCCAGAAGGTTTCGCGAGAAATTGGGACAAGTTTGAATGTTGCAGAGTTTACAGTTGTTCCTTTATCAATTTCGATACTAGATTTTTTGGAAGAAAGTGCTACAACGCCTGGTTCAACTGCAACAGCAGCAGGCATCAAAACTGTGTTGAAAACAACCAACGCAGCACTCGTTCCAGCCATTTTAAGGAATTCATTTCGGGTCATCTTTTTCATGTCGATTTGCTCCTTATATTTTATTGACTGTTACAAGTCACCCAGCTACAATTTGGATTCTTTTTCGCTTAATTCTGCACTGGAATCACCTCTTACAAAATTTTAGTATATTGGCATCATCGTGATCAAAAGCAATATCACTAACAGCCACCTCATCACACTATAAAGCCGCAAATTTTCAACTCAGGTGTATGCTCATCGGCAAATAAATGTGAACCATACGAATGCCGCTGTTAAACAACCTGCCAAAACCACTAAAATACAACTTGCCAACTTTGGCTCAATAGCAACTTTTTGATTTTCGCACAGCGCAAATTTCTGAAGTTCCTGAAATGTTGTTTGATTGACATTGCCGTGTATTGCTTTCCATGCAACGAAATGATTTGTAATCAGAAGATAATCTGAAACGATTCCTACAAAAACAATGGCAAAAAATGCTGCGGAAAAGAACCACATTCCATCGCATTGATTCACCGTCAGGATATCCTGAAGGCTTGCTGGCTTCAATGCCCATAAAGCCACAACATATAGCAATACTTCGCAGAAATCTCTTTGGAGTGGCCCTTTTTGCTTAAAGAATCCCATTACATGTTCTCCCTGTTCTTTGAAGTCACTATCAGCCACCAATGGCCTGATAATAATCCGTTTTAGACCGAATCAAAGAGCCATTTGACTTATATTCCTTGACAGTTTGATGATAGCAATGTGTATAGTAGCTATTGTCATAGGAAAATAGGACTTCATACGTAATAGAAGATATTGTCACTTTATAGCAGTCCGAGGACATACTCTGAAGCATCTGATCGAAAATAAACGATGCTGTAGAAGAAATAACTGCTGCTGGTGTGCTTCCCCATGCAGTTGCTAAAATACTGGCTACATCAGATGCTTTTTTGCATTTACGCAAATCACTAGCATAAACCGTATCGGTTGCACTTGTGCCAACATAGCGGTGCTTGAACTGCGACCCTGTCACATCGCTTCCAGTGAGTGCAGGAATTTGTGCCAGCTGTCCGTTTTTGTAATTTTGCTGATCTTGATAAATTTCATAGAACAAGCTATAGTCACTTCTTGCAGTTGATGTTGTTGATTCACCAGATGCACCTACAACAACAATGTCCATCACATCATTAGGATGCACCGTACGCGTAATTCGTGTGATACCTCCATCACGAATTGTAAGCTGTTCAACAACATCTTTTCCATTCATCGAGTACGAAACAGAATAATTTGATCCTGTCAAAAGAGATTCGCTATTGCCATGATTTGTTGAATCTGCAAAGGCAATGGGCATAATGGAAGCAACACAAAGCAGCACCGCTAACACGCAGGAAATATAACGCAAATATGTTTTTGTTTTCATTTTGTTTTTTCCTTTCATGCATTCCTATAGAACAACGGACTCTCATCTGTGCATCGGAAACACCTCCGAAGTACATTGATTATCGATGCTCTCACTTTTTCAAGAGATATTTTCCAAATGCAAGGACGCCTAGAATATAGAAAAGCTGACGAACAATCAACATAATGAATGAAAGCAGCTCCAACATAATCGAACAGTTCCTTTTAGAAAATTATCAAGAAATATATCCCGTAAGAGTATCGCTATCTTACCTTTCATATGAATTTCAGTCATGCTCAAGCGATTCCGGGACATCCGGCTGATATGCCGTAAAGCCACAGGTGCTGTTCACGCTCAAGACTGCGAGAGCCATTGCCATAATGCAAGTGACCTTGCTCAAGAGCAACATAATCTTTTTCATTTCTGTTACCTCCGTTTGATATTTTTTAGAGCATTCATCTTCTGAAAACACATGAACGCCCTCGTACCTTAGGATATCTTCGCTTGTTTCTGAAAAAACGGAATGATTGCAAAAATCACTAAAACCCATTTTGAAATGTAGTATACCGTTATACTGCGGGTGTCCGGAAGCACATTGAAAATGGCAAGTAGGAAATCTATTGACGAAAGAACAGATACGATCATCTTATAGCTTAACCGCTTCTTTTTGCCCAAAGGCTTATTCTTTGCTTCTATCGGAGAGAAAAAGATAGAGATACCCAAAAAGAGCTACTGTTGTTATAATACGAAAAAGGTTATTTGCTGCAATTACTTTACTCAGCAAAATGCAGATAAGTGCCAGTCCGGTAAATGCCAGATAGCATCTGGTGTGCGACGTTGCATGATAGCCACCAATGTAGATTCTCTGAGGGATAAAGCCGATCAAGAATGAAAGCGAGTACCGAACATCACCACATATAATTGAGATGAGGATGACAAGCAGAATGCTCACAACAGATGATATGAGCAACTCGTACCCATAGACATACGCATCCGCTTTTGATTCGTCTACCACTTTTTGTTCGCAGAAAAGACGGACTAATTTCTGAGACAGCGTGCGTTCCCACATTGCAGTTGCGCCACCTTATCTTCTGATTTTTGCTTCACTGTATCATAAATTTCAACAAAATCAAGAGGTTTGGCAAAACTGGTCGTTCTGGTGACAAAAGTGGTAGGTCAGGCTACTTGTAAGGAGCCTTTGCACAGTCTATAATAGTATCAGGACATTATTTTGTGGAGGTTGTCGAAATGCTGAAGTACCATGTTGCAGTCTGCGATGATGAGAAGTCAGACCTTGATGGCATTGTTCAAAGCGTTCAGCAGTACGATGTGCAAGGTTGCTTTGACATTGAAACTTACATGGATGGGAATGAACTTCTGAGCGAATTGCAGATGCAGAAGAAATCCTTTGATTTGCTGCTGCTCGACATTGAGATGCCATCCAACGGCTTTCAGCTGGCACAATCTCTGATTCAAATGGAGAAGCATCCCTTGGTGGTATTTGTCACGAAGCGGCACGAATATGCTGTGCAGGGATATGGTATTGCATTCCGTTATCTTGTTAAGCCCTTGGATCAGACGCTGTTCGCTGCGGCGATGGATGCCGTCCTTCAGGAACTGAAATCCAAACATTTCACGATTGAATACGATGGTGTCACCATGTCCTTGGAAACATCGGACATTTACTTTCTGGAAAGCCACGGACATAAAGTTCTGATCCACTGCAAGGAGCAAGACCTTACATTGAGAATGAGCATTCCTGAAGCCTTGGAGCAGCTTCCCAAACGATGCTTCGTGTCGCCACACAAAAGTTATCTTGTCAATATGGAACACATTGTTTACGCTACTGGAACCGCTGTTTTTCTTTCCAGCGGACATCAGCTGCCGATCAGCAGGAGGAAGCGTCAGGAGTTCAATCAAAATTTCAACGCTTATTTGGGAAGATGATGCTTTATTATTTCGTTGAGTTTGCAGGGAGTTTTGCCAACATCGCCCTGTTGCTGCTTTTCATCGGTCGGCTGTTTCCTCAAAAGGAACCCATTTCAAGATGGTTCTATGTGTATGTTGCACTTTTTATCGCTGGGCAGTGTGCTTTGAGCTTATTTCCGAATTGGGTGACGCAGCGCACAGTCTATCTTTTGGTTGGCGGATTCCTCCTTGCGTTGCTATTCTACGAAGTGCGGCCATGGCAGGCGGTTTTCGCAAGTGGAGCTTTCTTTACACTGGCTGCTTTGGTGGAAGTGTTTGCAATGCTCCTGATTGGACTGCGCATCCCGGACACCGACATTCTGATGCAAGCTGGGGCAGCACGGTTGATTTATGTCGTTTTTTCAAACCTGATACAAATTCTGCTCGTAGTCCTGGTCTCACATTTTTTCAGCCGAAAAGGAAATGCTCTGCGCATCCTATGGCTGTTGCCAATCATTGCAATCCAAGTCGCAAGCATCGCGGTTTGTTATGTAGCACAGTATCATGCTGCGGATGAGTATTTCCCGGATTATATGGTCGGCCTTATGGCTGTGCTTCTCCTTATAAACATCCTGATTGTGTTCTATGTGGAAGCTCTCCGGGAAAATGAACTGGAAAAATTCAAAGTCAAGTTCAACGAGCAGCAGTACAATCTTCAAATGGAATACTACCAGCAGCTCAAAGAACGTCAGGAAGAAGTCCGTTCCCTGCGGCATGATGTGAAGAAATATATTCTGGCGATGCAGGCGGTTGCAGAACACGGCGATACCGAAGAACTTCACAAGATTGCACAAGCTGCCACGGATATTTTTGAGCGTACCACAAATGTTTCTGCTGTCGGAAACCCTGTTGTGGATGCTCTTTTAAATTATTACCTGCGAATCGCAGAGAAGAATAACATCAAGGTCAAACTGGATGTGACGATTCCTGAAGTTCTGACGATCTCATCGTTGTCTTTGAGCATCATTATCGGAAACACATTTGACAACGCCATTGAAGCCTGTTGCGACTTGCCAGCGGAACAGAGAATCATTCATCTACAACTGCGCAAGCAGTATCGCAGTCTCTTTTATCGGCTTGAGAATCCATACAGCGATACCGTCCGTAGCATCCGCATCGGAGAGTATCACGGTTACGGACTAAAGAACATAAATCGTATCGTTCAGGAGAATCATGGTGACTTCTATACGAAAAAGAAAGACGGTGTGTTTACCGTCCAAGTCCGCCTGAACTGCGAAAATTAAATATGTTTCCACAGCCAAATGATCAGCCTTTATACTGATTGTTTGGCTCTTTATTTTGTAAAGGAGCGTGATGCCATGACCCAACCGAAAACCAACCTTGCCTATCTCCGCAGCGAGAAAGCCAAAGCGGAGCAGAAGCTGCGCTCTTGCCAGCACCGGGAAAAGATCCTTGAACGCAGGATGTCAGAGCTGAACCGGAGAGAGCGTGTGCACCGTCTTTGTACTCGTGCCGGAATGCTGGAAAGCTTTCTGGTCTGTCCGGGAGAACTGACCGACGATCAGGTGATGGAGCTTTTGAAGATCTCATTCCGTCAACCTGAAGTCGTGCTGGCGCTTGCAAAGATGGTGCATGACGTTCACGAACGAAGCAACGTCCAAAACCCTTTAGAATAAAGGGCGCAATTATACACCTCGTCGTCACTTGCTGCGTATCGTTCGCATCTGTGCAAAAGCACAAATGCTCATTCACTCCGCAGTTCCTCCTCTTCCCCATAAAATCATCTTCGATGCTTTTCCGGGGACCCCTTTGTGTGAAATTGCGGTCTTGCAGACAGCCAGATTCCATCCCAAGGAAAACTGCATTTTCCTTGCGCTGCTTTGCAGCTATCCTTTTGCGGCTCCCGCCTGAGATCGAAGCGCATGGCACTCCGTTCTAAGGCGGCGAGCAAAACCGAATACAATTCCAGACCGTTCACCAAGAGCAATCTTGCTGGGCGGTCTTTTTGTTTGGGGGTGATGCCTATTCCGTGTCCGCATTTCAAAATTACCATCGTCAAGCGCAGCCAAGGGCAGTCCGCTGTTGCCGGGGCCGCTTACCAAAGCGGCGAACGGCTGTTCAGCGAGTACGACCAGAGAACAAAATTCTACAACAAGAAGAAAGAGCTTGTCCACGCTGAGATCATGCTGCCATCCTATGCGCCGCCCGGATATGCAGACCGGGCGACCCTCTGGAACGCCGTAGAAGCTGTGGAGAACCAGTGGAACTCCCAGCTTGCCCGGCGCATCGTGCTGGCGTTCCCGGTGGAGGTGCCGAAGGAGCAGTATTTGTCCATGATAAAAGAGTTTTGTCAGGAGCAGTTTGTTTCCAAAGGGATGATTGCCGACTTTGCCATCCACGACAAGGGAGATGGAAACCCACACGCTCACATTCTGCTGACGCTCCGGGCAATAGATGAACACGGCAAGTGGCTCCCGAAAGCCAGAAAGGTGTACGACCTTGACGAGAACGGTGAGCGCATCCGGCTCGCTTCCGGCAACTGGAAGTGCCACAAGGAAAACACGGTGGACTGGAACGACCAGAAGTATGCCGAGGTCTGGCGGCATGGCTGGGAGACCATTACCAACCGCTATTTGGAAGCGGCTGGCCGCCCGGAACGTGTTGACCTGCGCTCCTTTGAGCGACAGGGCATCCAGCAGATACCGACCGTGCATCTCGGTCCCGCCGCACACCAGATGGAAAAGCGTGGAGTGGAAACTTTTCTCGGCAACCTGAACCGGGATATTCGCGCCGCCAATAGCCTGATGCAGTCCATCCGCAGTGCGATTCGTGGGCTGCAACGCTGGATCGCAGACCTGAATGAAAAGAAGCAGATTCTTTTGGATGCACTGGAACAAGCCAAGGAGCCAATGCTGTCCGACCTGCTGGTGGATTACTTCAACCTCCGCAACGAGCAGCGCAGCGATTGGTCTGGCAAGGCAAAACTGAAATGCACTGTCCGAGACTTTGAGGAAGTCAAACGGGCGGTGGACTATCTGAAAGCCCATTCTCTGAACACCATCGAGGATCTGGATACCGCAATTTCTAACCTGAACCAGACCGCCGCCCCTCTCCGTAGGCAGTTGAAGCAGAACGAAAACCGTATGCGGGCAATCGCCCAGATCAAGGATGCTGCCGCCGCCCATGCCAAGCTGAAGCCCATCCACGACACCTTTATCAAGAAGAACTTCAAGTTGACCAAGGACGCTTATGCCGCCCAGCACAAAGAGGAGCTGGACACCTTTAATAAAGCTGTCCGCACTCTGATGAAACTGAACGGCAGCACAGCGGTAGATTTTTCGGCATTGGATGCCGAATTTTCTGCGCTGCAATCCGGCAGCGCAGAACTGCGTACCAAACTGGAAACCTTGCAGCCGGATGTCTCTGCCCTGAAAAATATCCGCAAGTATATCGACATGGTGCTGAATAAGCAGCAGCTTTCCACACCGGGCGGCAAGCCCCCGGAGAAGGAATCGGTGCTGAAACAGCTGGAGCAGCTTCAGCAGAAAAAGTCCAACTACAAAACGATTTCTACCACCCCAAACCGCGAAGAATCGCTCTAAACGATCTTTCTGTCACCGATATGCCGTTGCAATCAGTGGCAGAAGTACATAATTCATTTGTTTTTTGCTGGCTTTTGGCTATTCTCGCTGGCTAGTGAGTAGAGGCGTACTTTTAAGGCAGAAATTTTCTCCAACACCCCCCATTTTAGGCCACTTTTTCTGTTAATAGTAGAAGCGCCTCTTTGAAAGCCGGTCATTTGTGACCTTTTTGTTAATTCTCAAAAAGATGGTTGTCTTTGGGCTGTTTTCGTTGCCTACCTATTGAGAGGATTTTTTCAAAAGCGGAGATTTGGTCTCAAGAATTACAATTCAATTACAAGTTTCTCACCAATGCTACGAAACAGGCGTTCTCGATGCCTACCAAGTGTAGGGCATCTTTTTCAAGACCATTCTCGGACTATTATGACGTTTTGTTTACAAAATTGCTTGCAATGCTACGAAATGGCCTTTTTCATCGGCTACCAAGTAGAAGGATGTTTTTCGTCCGTCAAAGTCCAGAAATCTTCCATATGTTCCTTGACAAGTGAATAGTTCAATCGTCCGGTACTTCACAAAAGGTACTTCTGTAACTCGCAGCCCGGTCATAACGAAGACGGGGTGGCTGAAATGCCAATGGTGCGGTGCAAGCCCGCCGCCGGACGATTCCCCACTCCTAGGGAAGTCGAGGACCAATATGGGAGACCTTAACTTATTAACGCAGTTGAGCACTTGTTTCGTGCTTTTCTGCGACTGGAGAATTGGAACCCACCAATTCTCGTTACATACTCTTTGTTCCTGATTTCTGCTTCAGCTGGAGGTGATCAACATTTCAGAATATCTTACCACGCAAACTCCGCTGCCGCCGTTTCTCCCATACCCACGCTTCCTTTTGGAACTTGACCTGAGTCAGACTGCAAAAATGACTTATGTGTTGCTACTCGACCGTGCCACACTCTCGCAGAAAAATCTCTGGATAGATGAACGTGGTTTCGTGTTTGTCATTTTTACGATTTGCTCTTTGGCTGAGCAGCTAGGGCGCAGCACTGTCAGTGTTTCCAGTGCGCTTAAGGAATTGGACGCTGCGGGATTGATTGAGCGCAGACGAACGCGGTTTTCTTCGCCCAATCACATCTTTGTGAAAATTCCAAATGTTGAATAGTTCTGCGTTTTTCACGATTCAAGAACCGCCAAAATCACGATTCTGTGATGCAGATTCTTAATGGCATCTGCAAAAGATATTTTTCCTATGCAGTATAGCAGCCTTTAAGACTGTATCAAAGAAAACTTTCACCTAACCAACGTAATAAAACAAAAAGAGAAAAACGAATAGAATCCATCCATTCCTTTCCGTATTTGCACCACATGAATGAGGAGGTCTGCCCTTGAACAAAGAAAAATCTGAGAAGAAGCCCACCACACGCAAACGTGCGCCGAGAAGTCCGAAGTCCGTGCGCCTGATCGTGGAACGCCATTATATCGGCAATGTGCCGATGAATACGCTTTTTCAGCGGCTTGTGGAAGAAGAAATTCGTAAAACTGCCGAATCGTATCTCGCCGCTGGCTAATTGGACGTTTTACTGCGGAAAAGGGCTTGCATCGTCACGCAGCATCCGCTACAATGTGATTGATGAGGTCTCTTTTCCATTATGGAGGTACACATGGAAAAGGACAAAAAAGTAACTGCTTTATACTGCCGACTGTCAAAAGATGACGGTTCAAACAGCGAAAGCCTGAGCATCCGCACTCAAAAGTCAATGCTTATGGAGTATGCCACACGCAACGGTTTCGGGAATTGCCAGTACTATGTTGATGATGGTTACAGCGGTACGAACTCTGACCGCCCTGCCTTTCAGGAACTTCTGGATGATATCCGGGAAGGAAAGGTGGCAACAGTCATTACCAAAGACCAGTCCCGACTTGGACGCAACCACATCGAAACCGGAACGTATATGGAAATCTTCTTTCCTGAACACGGTGTCCGCTATATTGCAATCAACGATGGTTATGATTCCAACGAGCAATCTCAGATGGATATTGCCCCGTTCCGAAACATCATCAATGAAATGTACGCCAAAGACACTTCCCGAAAGATCAAGAGTGCCCTTCGGACACGCAAGAAAAGTGGAAAGTATATCTCCAGCGGCGCACCGTTTGGCTACCAGAAAGACCCTGCCGACCACAATCACCTTGTGATCGACCCGAACACCGCCCCCGTTGTTGAGTATATCTATTCAATGGCAGAGGAAGGGCTGGGGCTTCACCGCATCGCCAAGCGGCTCCACGATGAAAAAGTCTTGAAGCCGTGTTACTACAAGAAAGAGATGTTTGGCCGCTTTATTGATGATGAAAAGATGTATGATTGGGACAGTGCCTATATCAGTCAGGTTCTGCACAGCCCAGTCTACGCCGGACACATCATCTACGAAGCCAAGCCCACCGTGTCCATGAAATCCAAAAAGCGGCGTTATATTCCGTTTGAAGAACGCGCTATCGTTCCGAATACACATGAAGCAATCATCCCACAAGACCGCTGGGAAAACGTGCAGCGAATCCTTTACAGCCGTTCCGGTTGTTTTATGTGTGATAAGACCGACTACGACAATATCTTCAAGGGCATCGTCCGCTGTGCAGACTGCGGTAGAACGATGTTAGTCAAGGTCGAGCACAGGCGCAAACGTAACAGTGTTCTGGATCAGACCTTTTATTGTTGCAGCACTTATCGGAAATATGGTGCGAAAGCCTGTGACTCGCATAATTTGGAAGCCCGTGTTCTGCATGAAGCTGTCTTTGCGGACATTCAGGCACACGCAAAGGCCGCTGTGAGCAATCGGGAAGCCCTTGTGAAGAAGATTGCAAATCAGATGCACCTCCGGGTGTCCTCTGACCGGGCGCAGCACAAACGGGATTTGAAGCAGTGTAAAGCACGAATCGCAGAAATCGAAGACCTGTATGCAAAACTTTATGAGGACGTATCAAAGGGACTTCTCCCGGAGAAACGTTTTCAAATGCTTGCAGATCGCTACGACAAAGAACAGGCTGAACTGACCGAGAAGATTGAGCAGTACGAGCGGGAAGGCCGTGCTGAACACGATCAGCTGGACAAGATTCAGGATTTTATTGATGAAGTCAGCAAGTACGCTGGCATCACCGAACTGAACTATAAGATTCTGCATCAGCTGATTGACAAGATTCTGGTATCCAAAGCGGAAAAGGTCGATGGCGAATACGTCCAGAAAATCCAGATTTTCTACCGCTTTATCGGCCCATTGGATGCCATCGAGTAACAAAGTCAGAAAAGTCACCTCCGAGAACTATCCTACAGACGCAGGGCGCGAGGGAGAACTGATTTTCCGCTTGGTGTACCAGCAAGCAGGCTGCAAAAAGCCCTTTTCTCGCCTGTGGCTGTCCAGCATGGAGGAAACCGCCATCCGCGAGGGTTTCCAGAAACTCAAACCGTCAACTGAATACGATGCGCTGTACAACGCAGCACTCTGCCGGGAACGTGCCGACTGGATGGTCGGCATCAATGCGTCCCGGCTTTTTTCGTGTCTGTACGGTCAACCGCTGGCGGTGGGGCGTGTTATGACCCCGGTGCTTGCCATGACGGTGGTGCGGGAAGCTGCCATCGCTGCCTTTGTGCCGGAGAAATTCTACACGGTCGCCCTGACCCTTGCAGACGGCGGCACCGCATCCAGCAAGCGGTTTGCACAGAAAGCGGATGCGGAACTGTTGCTTTCCAAATGCCGAAAGGAGGGGCGTGTCACGGTACAAAAGATGGAGCGCAAGGAAAAGTCCGAAAGCCCACCGCAACTCTATGACCTTACCGCATTGCAGCGTGATGCCAACCGTCTGCTGGGATTTACGGCACAGCAGACCTTGGATTATGCCCAAAGCCTTTACGAAAAACGGCTCATCACCTACCCCCGCACGGACAGCCGCTTTTTGACGGAGGATATGGCGGCATCCCTTCCGGGGCTGGTGACAGATACGGGCAGGGCGTTTGCTGTGGAAGAGCCGTTTCCCATCCATGTGCAGCAGGTCATCAACGGCAATAAGGTCACCGACCACCACGCGCTGCTGCCCACGAAAAGTATGGCAAAAGCAGACCTTGCCGCCCTCCCTGCCGGAGAGCGGAATATCCTGCGGCTGATTGCCGCACGGCTGCTCTGCGCCGTGGGTGAGCCTTACTGCTATGCAGAAACCACCTTGACTACCATCTGCGCAGGCGAAGAATTTACCGCCAAAGGCAAAGTTGTGCTGTCCGAGGGATGGAAAGCGGTGGAGCGAAAAATGCTGGGCGAGCTGCTGGGCAAGCAGAAAGAACCGGTTGTTCTGCCGGATGTGCAGGAGCAGAGCCAGTGCAGCGTTGCCGGTGCCGAACTGAAAGAGGGGCAAACGTCCCCGCCGAAATCCTACACGGAAGATACCCTCCTGTCAGCTATGCAGGCAGCGGGTGCGGACAGTATGCCGGAGGGTGTAGAGCGTCAGGGCATTGGCACCCCGGCAACGAGAGCCGCCACCATCGAAAAACTGGTGCAGAAGGGCTTTCTGGAACGGAAGAGTAGCAAAAAGACCAAGGTGCTGCTGCCCACCGACAAGGGCAAAGCCCTCATCACCGTGATGCCCGAAGAAATCCAATCCCCGGAAATGACCGCCGATTGGGAAACAAAGCTGCTGCAAATCGAGCGCAGCGAAATGGAACCGGAAACTTTTATGACTGAAATCAAAGAGATGATCTCCTCGCTGGCTGAATCATCATAGGGTATTCCTTATAGCGCTCGGTGGTGAGCAGCACGATGTTGTTGGAACCT
>ENA-USUE01001117-USUE01001117.1-human-gut-metagenome-genome-assembly--contig:-NODE-1117-length-12367-cov-6.336127_pt1 | contig 12367 bp, 8 predicted proteins | sample MGYA00250060_ERZ773396 | MGnify/ENA primary metagenome ERZ773396 (study PRJEB29103, sample SAMN06111989) | human gut metagenome | biome: human gut; feature: ankylosing spondylitis patient; material...
ACGGAACGGCCACCCAACCTGGAATAGCACGAGCAGCACCACGGCGAGCGCGATCGCAACCCCTTGCGCCACACCGCCCTGGTTCCCGAACGTGAACTCCAGCACGCCCGTCACGCCGAATAGCACCACGTATGCCACCGCCTGAACCGCAAGTACGCGGCCAATCGAGCTTCCGGTACGTTGTTCGCCGTCGCCCATCGTCATCACACTCCACAAATCGCAATCCGCGGCAGCCTCGCGACCGCCATTCCACTAACTCTAGCCTAGCGTCGGCTGTCCACATTATGCGCCTACAATATGACCACTAACCATATGGGTACTACGGTTATCCATATTCAGGAAAGGGGAAGCGGTTGACTGATTTGACGCTGATGACATTCGCGAACGACCCTGCCACCGTGCTTCCCTCACTTGCACTGCTGTCCCACCGCGTGCGCGTGCTGCCGATGGACGCCGCAAGCCTGGTGAAGATGCCGGAGAACACCGTGCTCTTCCTCGACGCCCGGGATGACCTCGCCACGGCGAAGACGCTGTGCCGGCTGATTCACGCTTCCGGTCTGGCCACGCCGATCGTGCTGATCCTCACCGAGGGCGGGTTCACCGTCGTCAACTCGCAGTGGGGCATCGCCGATGTGGTGGTGGCCTCCGCTTCACCCGCCGAGGTGGAGGGGCGCCTGCGACTGGTGTCGGAACGCGGCAATGCGCCGATCACGGGCGCCAGCACCACGGTCGATTCGGAGCGCACCGAGGATGGCCAGATCCGTTCCGGCGATCTCGTGGTGGATACCAACGGCTACACGGCATCGCTGCACGGCAGGCCCATCGATCTGGCGTACAAGGAATTCGAACTGCTGAAGTATCTGGTGCAGCATCCCGGCCGTGTGTTCACGCGCGCGCAGCTCCTGCAGGAGGTGTGGGGATACGACTATTACGGCGGCACCCGTACCGTCGACGTGCACATCCGTCGCCTGCGCGCCAAGCTGGGCGGCGAATACGAACATCTGATCGGTACCGTGCGCAACGTCGGCTACCGTTTCGACCCGCCCGAGGGCGAGGGAGACAAGTCACTCGCGGCTCCGGCGGCTTCCGACGACACTGACGCCGACGCCCAGTAAGACCGGCGCATCATGCCACGCGAATCCAAACGGGCACGCATCCAGCGGATGCACGAGGAGTACGCATTGCTCGTCGAGGCGTTCCCGCACCCGAAATGCGCCTTGGATTTCACTTCTCCCCTGCAATTGCTGATAGCCACCGTGCTCAGCGCCCAGACGACCGACAAGCGGGTGAACACCGTCACGCCCGAGCTGTTCTCGCGTTTCCCCGATGCCGCATCCCTGGCCGCAGCGAATCCGCAGGACGTCGAAGACATCATCCACCCGCTCGGCTTCTACCGTTCCAAGACCAAGCATCTGCTGGGATTGGCCGTAGTGCTGCGTGACCGTTTCGGTGGCGAGGTCCCCGATACGATGGACTCGCTGGTGACGTTGCCTGGCGTCGGCCGCAAGACGGCCAACGTGGTGCTGGGCAACGCGTTCGGCGTGCCCGGATTCCCCGTCGATACGCATGTGATCCGCGTGACGGGACGGCTGCGCTGGCGCGGCGACTGGAACTCGTCCAGTCCAGATCCGGTGCATATCGAGCGGGAGATCTGCTCGTATTTCGAGCCGTCGCAGTGGACCGACCTGTCGCACCGGCTGATTCTGCATGGACGCGCCACCTGTCACGCGCGCAAACCCGATTGCGCGGTGTGTCCACTTCATGACACCTGCCCGAGCTCACTGATATAGACCAAGCGGACGGACCCGGCCGGTATCCCACGCATCAGGGATCCCCCGTCGACCCGTTTACCCCGGGCATTACACTCGGAGCCATGCAGCACAGCGCACGGCATACCTCCATCAGCAGTTCGGCGAAGTCCGCCATCATCTTTGTCATCGTCGCGGGGGTGCTCGGCTGCGCCGTCTGGCTGGGCTGGTCCCTGCTGCACCGCAGATACACGCTGCCCACCTTCAGCGGCCTGCAATCAAGCGTCAAGGTGAGCGTCGGCATCACCGGCGCCCCGGAATCATTGGATATCCGGACAACCGACGACGATTCGCTCGACCGCGTCCTTCTCGGCAACGTCTATGAGACGCTGCTGAAGCGCGATGACAACAACAAGATCCAGCCGTCGCTCGCCTCCTCGTGGAAGGTGTCCGAAGACGGCACCACCTACCGCTTCAACCTGCGCAGCGGCGCGACGTTCGCCGACGGCACCACGATCACCTCGTCCGACGCCGTATGGTCCCTGCAGCAGATCATCACCAAGAAGTATGTCGGCAGCGACGAACTGTCCGCGCTGTCCAACGTGGAGTCGGACGGCAACAGCACGCTGGTGCTGCGGCTTCGCGAACCCGACCCGCGGCTGCTCGCCAAGCTCACCACGCGCATCGGCATCGTCTACAACCAGCGTGAGAACATCGACTACGCAAAGCAGGCCAGCGGGTCCGGACCGTTCACCGTCTCCCAATGGCAATCCGGCAAGCAGCTGACGCTGAGCCGCAACGACCACTATTGGGGTAGCAAGTCCAAGGCCAAGACCGTCACCGTCAACTTCGCGGCCGACACCACGGAGCTGGCCAAGGCTCTGAACAACGGCCAGATCGACGCGGCCGTCGCGCTGGATCAGTCCGCCGCCGACGCGGTGAAAGATGACGGCATCGTCAAGAAGCAGGGCGTCAGCAACCGCAAGGTCGTGCTCGCCTTCAGCAACAACACGCAGTCCATCCTTTCCGACAAGCGGTTCCGGCAGGCAGTGCGCTACCTCATCGACAAGAACGCGATGACCGAGGCGCTGGGCGGCGGCACGGTCATGACCGGGCCGCTGTCACCGCTCGACGACGGATATCAGAAGACGGATGAGACGTTCGGCCACGACATCGGCAAGGGCAACGACCTGATCAAATACTTCCGTTTCCGCGTCTCCAGACGACCGCTGACCTTCGTCTATCCGAAGGAATACGGCTCCCAGATCGGCGAACAGGTCAAGCAGACGATGTACGCCGAGCCCGCGTATTCGGACGTGTCCGTGTCGATGGTCGACGATGCCACATGGAGCAAGACCGTGACGCAGGACCGCCAATACGACTTCACGATCTACGAGACCGACGGCGAGGACGATCTGGACCTCCTGATGAACAGCAACTCGTACATCGGCTTCGTCAGCACCGACTCGCAGAACGCGTGGAGCAAGGCGCTGAAATCCTTCAGCGGCGACGACTACGCGAAGAACTTCCAGTCGTTCATCGGCACGCTCGACGACGATTCGCCGGTGGACTGGATCTGCACGCGCAAGCCGATCAGCGCGTACCGCAGCAACATCACCGGAGTGCCCGTCAACATGACCTACACGCAGCTGCCGCTCGCCGATATGACCACCACGGACTGATTCGGGTCCATGCGCCCGGACCCGCCCGCCGGCGGACGCAGCCGCGCGGCTGTTGTCACGATTGCTTTCTAGACTGTCGCTTATGACCGAAGAGCAGGATAACAGCATCATCAAGGCACACCTCACCCCGTTGCCCGACAAGGTCGGCGTCGACGGGCTCGAAGACAAGTGGCGCGGCGAATGGGACGAGGACGGAGTCTACAAGTTCCAGGGAACCCGCGACCGCAAGGCCGTCTATTCCATCGACACCCCGCCGCCCACCGTATCCGGCCATCTGCATGTCGGCCACGTGTTCAGCTACACGCACACCGACGTGATCGCGCGATTCAAGCGCATGCAAGGCTATGACGTGTTCTACCCGATGGGCTGGGACGACAACGGCCTGCCCACCGAGCGCCGCGTGCAGAACTACTACGGCGTGCGCGTGGACACGTCGCTCAAGTACGATCCTGATTTCAAGCCGCCGTTCGAGGGCACCGACGGCAAGAAGATCGACGCCAAGGATCAGGTGCCGGTCTCGCGCAAGAACTTCATCGAGCTGTGCGAGAAGCTCACCGCCCAGGACGAGAAGCAGTTCGAGGCGCTATGGCGTTCCCTCGGCCTGTCGATCGACTGGTCGCAGACCTACCACACCATCGGCGAGCACCCGCAGCGCGTGGCGCAGAAGGCGTTCCTGCGCAACCTCGCGCGCGGTGAGGCGTATCAGCAGGACGCGCCCGGCCTGTGGGACGTGACGTTCCAGACCGCCGTGGCCCAGGCCGAGCTGGAAAGCCGCGAATACCCCGGCTTCTACCACAAGGTCGCCTTCCGTTTCGAGGACGGCACGCCGATCTACATCGAGACCACCCGTCCCGAGCTGCTCGCGGCCTGCACCTCGCTGATCGCGAACCCGAACGACGAGCGTTACAAGCAGTATTTCGGCCAGTCCGTGTACTCCCCGCTGTTCAAGGTCAAGGTGCCGATTCTCGCGCACCCGGCCGCCGAGATGGACAAGGGCGCCGGCATCGCGATGTGCTGCACCTTCGGTGACGTGACCGATGTCGAGTGGTGGCGCGACCTGAAGCTGCCGACCCGCCCGATCATCCAGCGCAACGGCCGCATCGTCATGGACACCCCGGATTGGATCACCGACCCGGCCGGCCGTGAGATGTTCGCCGCGACCGCCGGCAAGACCACGTTCTCCGCCCGCAAGATCATCGTCGACGCGCTGCGCGAGGCCGGCGACCTGGACGGCGAGCCGACCCCGACCAAGCGTATGACGAACTTCTACGAGAAGGGCGACAAGCCGCTGGAGATCGTCACCTCCCGTCAGTGGTACCTGAAGAACGGCGGCACCGACGCCAAACTGAACGCCGAGCTGATCGAGCGCGGCAAGGAGCTCAACTTCCACCCCGATTTCATGCGCGTGCGCTACGAGAACTGGGTGCATGGCCTCAACGGCGACTGGCTGATCTCCCGCCAGCGCTTCTTTGGCGTGCCGTTCCCGCTGTGGTACCCGGTCAAGGCTTCCGGTGAGCCGGATTACGATCATCCGATCACTCCGAGCGAGGACCGTTTGCCGATCGACCCGACCAATGACGTGCCGGAAGGCTACGACGAGTCCCAGCGCGATGTGCCCGGCGGCTTCACCGCCGAGCCGGACATCATGGACACGTGGGCGACGTCCTCGCTCACCCCGCAGATCGTGACCCGCTGGGAGGAGCCGGACGAGGCTTCCAAGGCGCTGTTCAAGGCCACGTTCCCGATGGATCTGCGTCCGCAGGGTCAGGACATCATCCGCACCTGGCTGTTCTCGACCGTGGATCGCGCCCATCTGGAGAACAAGTGCCTGCCGTGGGCGCACGCCACGCTGTCGGGCTGGATCCTGGACCCCGACCACAAGAAGATGTCGAAGTCCAAGGGCAACGTCGTCGTGCCGAACAAGCCGATCGAGCAGTTCGGCGCCGACGCGGTGCGCTACTGGGCCGCCGCGGCCCGTCTCGGCCTCGACGCCACGTATGACGAAGGCCAGATGAAGATCGGCCGCCGTCTTGCGATCAAGCTGCTCAACGCCTCGAAGTTCGCGCTGGCCATCGGTCGCGAGGACGAGAACCATCATGTGGGCGAGACGGCCGACGCCGTCTGGAACCCGGTCGATGTGACCGAGCCGCTCGACCGCGCCGTGATGGCGAAGCTGGCGCTGGTGATCCGCCAGGCCACCGACGCGCTGAACGCCTACGAGCATTCCAAGGCGCTGGAAGTCATCGAGAGCTTCTTCTGGCAGTTCTGCGACGACTACATCGAACTGGTCAAGAACCGCGCGTACGGCACTGCCGACGCGCACGGCAAGGTGCCGAGCGACGCGGCCGTGAAGTCCGCGCGCACGACGCTGGGCCTAGGCCTGGACGCCTTCGCGCGCCTGCTGGCCCCGTACCTGCCGTTCGCCACCGAAGAGGTGTGGAGCTGGATGCACACCGGCGAGGGGTCCGTGCACCGCGCCGCTTGGCCGAAGGCCGACATCTATGCCGCAGCAGCCACCGGTGCCTCCCCGGAGACGCTGGCTTGGGCCGGCAAGGCCGTCGAGCAGCTGCGCAAGATCAAGTCCGAGGCCAAGGTCTCGATGAAGACCCCGATCCTGTCGGTGACGCTGGCCGCCGTCAAGGACGGCATCGACGCCATCAAGTCCGCTCTGGACGACGTGGCGCAGGCCGGCCGCGTGATCGGCAAGTTCGATCTCGCCGAAAAGCACGCCGAGGAGGCCACGGCCGAAGGCGAGGGCGACGATACCGTCGTCATCGATGCCAGCGAGCTCGGTGAGCCGCCGGCGAAGAAGGCCAAGAAGTAACCTGCTTCTCACTAACGGAAACGGCCCCCTCGGATCCACGAGGGGGCCGTTTTGCACCCACGGCATCGTGACGGCGGCATGCCGGCTGCGCGCCGTGCGCCGTATGCCGCGCACCCGTCACACGGCTGGCATGATGATCAGCAGACGCAGATCCTCGGTATGCCGGTTCCAGTCGGATAGCACGTCGTAACTGTGCCGCCCGTCGGCGATGCAGTGGTCGGAGTATGCGTTGGCACCGTCGCACGACAACCGTCTCAACGCGGCAGCGAGACGCGCGACCGGTTTGCCGTCGACGGCCGCGCTGCCGCTGCCGCTGCCGGCCAACGATTGCGCGGCCTGAACCAGCATGTCGGAGACGTCACCAATCGCCACTGTCTCGTCGATGAGCTCAGACGACGTGCTCTGCAACGGCGATCTGGGGTTCATGCCGGCGATGCCGTATACCGGCGAGAACTTCGGAACCGACGCCGACTTCGAACCGGATGCCGTGCCCGCCGCCGAAGATGAGCCGCTGCCGCTGGCGTTGCCATCCTTGCCGTCGCCGCTATCCTTGTTGCCGCCCTTGCCGTCGCTCTTGACGGCGTCGCCGAGCATGCCCAGGCCGCTGGCGTTGCCCATCACATCGCCGATACTCATGCCTGACTGCGAGTCGTCATCGGTCTTGCCACTGGCCAACGCCTGCGCCTTGCGCTCGGCCTCCTCACGCTCCTGCTTGCTGACGGCGGCCAGCCGCTTGCGCTCGGCCTTCGCCGCCATCGACGTCGTGTCGGAACCGGCCCAGCCGTAACGCACCCGGTCCGCAGCCGCATCGCCACCTTGCGCATCGCCGGTGGAGGCGGTGCTGGTCAGTGCGCCGGCGAACTGTATGCTGATCTGCTGCAATGCGTTCGCCGCGCCCGTATGTTCGGATGCCGCCGCCAAGGCGTCCATCGCCGACTGCACTTTCTGATTGTCGTCCTGAAGGTCGGCGCTGGTGGAGAACTCCTCGTTGGCGGCGTCAATCGCCTGTTGCTGATACCGCGCGGCTCCCGCCGACGTGCCTCCGGTCAGCTCGCTCAGATGCTTGGTGTACACGTCGGTGTAGGCCATCGAATAGGGGATCATCGCGTTGGACAGCTGGCTCTGCCCGGCCTTGTACGCCGTCGCGCCCTCGGTGGACTCCTGGGCCATGGTCTGGCTGATCTCATCGGCGAGTCCCGACGTGCCGCGCTGACGGATGCGCTGAATCAGGTCGTCTATGGCATGTACTGCGCCGTCGTGCTCATGCGCGGCACTGACCGCGTTGACCGCGTTGGCGAGGTCGGTGACCGCCTGCGCCATCGGGGTGTCGCCGGTCAGTTCGCCGGCTGTGCCGATCAGCGCCTGCATCTGCGTGGATGAGCCGATGCTGCCGGACAGATGGGTCGTGTACGACCCCACGTAATGCGCCATATACGACGAGAACGCAGCCTTGTGCGCTGCGGTTTTCTCCTTGATCGCCTTCTCGCCGAGCTTCTGCTCGCGATCGCGCATGGTGGTCAGCTGTTCGATTAGTTTGTGGTCCGACGCGGAACCGGTGACGACCAGCGTGTTGACCAGTGCGTCAGCACGGTCGGAGACAGCCGTGACCTCGTCGACGAACGACGCCGTGTCATCGGCCTGCACGGTCACGAACGCCAGTTGGCTCATCGAGAAGTTCTTCGCGTTCATATAGCAGTCGAACACCGTGCGTTTGCCGGGCTCCCCGACGCCGCTGACAAGCATGTCGGATCCTTGCGTCGTCAGCGTCATGCCGTCTCCGACGGTGATATCGTCGGAGACGGCAGACGGTACGGTGAACGCCACCACGGGAATGCTGTTCTCCGCGTAGCCGTTGGACACGGCCGCATTGGGCTCCACGGTGATACGGATATCGACCAGTCCGCTGGCACCGGCGATCTGGGACGGCTTCACCTGCGGGCCGTTCAGGCCGTAGGCGATGCTGACCGACCACGGCAACACGCGTTGCCCGGCCTTCACCCGCTCCTGTGTGGTCTTGCCGGTTTCCACAGCCTTGTATTCCGCCGCGAGCATGGAACCGTCACCGCTGTTGCCGGCCACGTAGTCGACGATGTCGCCGCCACGGGAGACCGTGAACTGGTTGGTGACGTACAGGCGTCCCGGAACCCCGTCCGAGTTGGCGAGAGACATGACATTCTGCGTCTTGGAATACCCGGCATCTCCTTCGGCCGGATTGGCACCGGCCGTGACCGGCCCGCCCGCCGAAGGGGCCAGAGTCAGGGCCAGCGTGGCGACAGCCGCCAGGCTTCGCGTCATCACCCCGGTCATATGCGCCATCGTCGCTCCCCCTTTCATTCATCATCACGCGGCCCGCATGCCGAATACAGGCATGCATATGCACGCCACCGACGATGCGGGCAGAGCGGCAAATCTCCGCCGATCAGGCGAACACGTCGAGCACGCCGGGATCCCCTCCCGCGTCGGCGATGCGCTGATGCCGCTTCTTGGCCTCGGCCACCACGAATTCCCGGTACATTTCCGCGATGTCGGGATCGAGTCCGGCGTCGATGGCGATGCGGTGCAGCCGTTCGATCTGGTAGTCCTCGCGCTTGTAATCCGCCGGCGCGAATCCGGCCCGCGCCTTGAGTACGCCCACCTGGGACGTGTACTTGAACCGCTCCGCGAGCAAGGAGACGATGGCCGTGTCCACATTGTCGATGGACTGCCTGAGCGCCTTGATCTTGGCCACGGTGACCGCGGTCTGCGGATCATGCCGTGCGGTGTCGGCGTCGATGACGGTTTCGGATCCGCCGCCTCCCACCTCGCGGGATGACGGCTTCGCCCAATCGCTGTTCTCGGGTTCACTCATACTGCCTACCATAGCGCGTGGGCCGAACCCGGGCCGTCGGCTATTCCTCAACGATGGAACGATATGGTCAATGCCGGCCGGGATGTCTAACGCCTACGGCGAATGGCATCCGTCAGAAATACGTCTGCAGGATCACCGTGCTTTCAGTGCTGACCGGCACCGTCCGATGGATGCGGTTCAGCAGTTCCTCCAGTTTGCTGGGTGACGACACGCGAACCACCAGCATGAAGCTGGGCGCGCCGGCTATGGAGTAGCAGGACACCACGCCTTCCAGCTCATGCAGCTTGCCGGGGATATCGGCCTCCTGCGAGTAGTCCAGCGGCGTGACGGACACGAACGCGCTGATCGGCAGACCGCGCAGCTCATAGTCGAGCACCGCGCGATACCCCTTGATGACTCCTCGCTTCTCCAGCTTCTGCACGCGGGACTGCACCGCGGACACCGACAGGCCGGACAGCCGGGACAGCTGAGCCAGCGTGGCCCGCCCGTCCTCCTCCAACGCATCGAGGATGGACTCGTCCGTGGCGTCGAGCATGGCGGAGCCCTCCGGCCTGATCTCCACCTTGCGCGATGCCGCGTCCGGTTCCTCGTCATTGCGCGTATTCGCCTGTGCCATCACGTCCTCCCGGGTCATACGGTTCGCCGCAACCTGCATGTGGAGCGGTTCCGGCGCGAACTTGTCTGATGACAGCTTATCGCGATGTCAATCCAGTATTATTCCATTGATTTCTTACTGTTATTTACGAAATATATAGTAATAATTACTGTTTTTCAATGTACTACTGTATATTTTATATTCTTGTTCATGATTGAAAGGTGACACCATGTCCATGCCCGCACTTTCGCAGCACTCGCTCAGCGTCCCCCGTTCCGGCATCCGGGACGTATTCGACCGGGTCGAGCACGTGCCTGACGCAATCTCGCTGTGCGTGGGCGAACCCAGCGCCACCGCGGCGCCGCATATCGTGGAAGCCGCATGCCGATCGATCCACGAAGGACACACCACATACACGAACGTGCTCGGCATCGAGCCGTTCCGCGAGGCCGTGGCGGCATACTCCGAAAAGGTGAAGGGGCTGCGCTACGACGTCGACACCGAGATACAGGCGGTCGACGGCGCGACCATCCGTCCGTCCCCGGCGACGACGGCGCGGCCCGGATCCGGCGCGGAGGGGCGCCTCCCGTCGCCCTACTTCACCTCGTACGACGCGGAGGCCCTGATGTGCGGCGGAGTGCCGGTGCCCGTCGCGCTCAAACCGGAACACCAGATGCGGCTGAACGCCGACGATATCGAAGCAGCAATCACGCCGCGCACGAAGGCCGTTCTTCTCAACTCCCCCGGCAACCCGTCCGGAGCTGTCACGCCGCTATCCGAGCTGGAGCGCATCGCCGACGTCTGCATCCGGCATGACATCTGGGCGATCTCCGACGAGGTGTATCACCCGTTCGTCTTCGACGGCTCCGCGTCAATCGCGCCCTCCATCGCCGCCATCGACGGCATGCACGAGCGCACGGTCGTCGTCGAAAGCCTGTCCAAGACCTTCGCCATGACCGGCTGGCGCATCGGCTACCTGCTCGGCCCCGAGCCGCTGATTGAACAGACCAGCAAGCTCGCCGAGCTGATGCACTCATCGGTCAACTCGACGGCGCAATATGCCGCCGTGGCCGCGTTGACCGGCCCGCAGGAGCATGTCACGGCCATGCGCGAGGAATACCGCACCAAGCGGCAGATCGTGCTGGACGAGCTCGACGGCTGCACCGCGCTGCGCCTGATCGAGCCGCAGGGCGCGTTCTACGCGTTCGTGGACGTGCGAGCCTGCGGCATGGATTGCGACAGGTTCAGCCGTATGCTGCTGGACGAGGAGCACGTCGCCGTGGTGCCGGGAACGGCCTTCGGCAGTGAGGGGGCCGGATTCGTGAGGCTTTCCTACGCCGGGGACGGGCGTGAGCTGCGCGAGGGCGTGCGACGGATGCGCGTGTTCGCCGAACGTCACGTCGACCCCGCGCTGGGCCGCCATACGCCCGGATACCATCATCTGCAGATCATGGCCTGAAAGCAGGCCGGATATAGACGGGAGCCCCCGCTTCAATGCCGAAGCGGGGGCTCCTCTCGTTCAGGCCGTCTGCCGGATCAGTTGCCGTTGACCGGGTTGCTGTTGCTCTGCTGGATAATGGCGGAGAGGAAGTCGCGGTTCGTCGCGGTCTTCTTCAGGCGCGGCACCAGCGTCTGGTATGCCTGCTCGGGCTCCATGCCGCCGAGCAGACGGCGCAGACGATAGATAATCGGCAGTTCCTGCGGCGAGGTGATGAGCTCTTCGCGGCGGGTGCCGGAGGCGTTCACGTCGATGGCCGGGAACAGGCGCTTGTCGGCCAGCTCGCGGCTCAGACGCAGTTCCATGTTGCCGGTGCCCTTGAACTCCTCGAAGATCACCTCGTCCATCTTGGAGCCGGTCTCCACCAGCGCGGAGGAGATGATGGTCAGCGAGCCGCCGTTTTCGATGTTGCGGGCGGCGCCGAAGAACTTCTTCGGCGGGTAGAGCGCCTGGGCGTCCACGCCACCGGACAGGATGCGGCCGGAGGCCGGCGCGGCGATGTTGTAGGCGCGGGCGAGACGGGTCATCGAGTCAAGCAACACCACCACGTCCTGACCGAGCTCCACGAGTCGCTTGGCGCGCTCGATGGCGAGCTCGGCGACGGTGGTGTGGTCGGAGGCCGGGCGGTCGAAGGTCGAGGAGATGACCTCGCCGGCCACGGTGCGCTCCATGTCGGTGACTTCTTCGGGGCGTTCGTCCACCAGCACGACCATCAGGTGCACTTCGGGGTTGTTCGTGGTGATCGCGTTGGCGATGTTCTGCAGCGTGATCGTCTTGCCGGCCTTCGGCGGGGAGACGATCAGGCCGCGCTGGCCCTTGCCGATCGGGGAAACGATGTCCATGATGCGGCCGGTGAGCTTGTTCGGCGTGGTCTCCTGCTTGAGGCGCTCCTGCGGGTACAGCGGGGTGAGCTTGGCGAACTGCGGGCGGTTGGCCGCCTCTTCGACGCTCATGCCGTTGATGGTGTCGACGGACTGCAGCGGCACGAACTTCTGGCGCTGGTTGCGGCGGTCGCCCTCGCGCGGCGCGCGGATGGATCCGGTCACGGCGTCGCCCTTGCGCAGGCCGTACTTCTTGACCTGACCCATCGAGATGTACACGTCGTTCGGGCCGGGCAGGTAGCCGGAAGTGCGCACGAAGGCGTAGGAGTCGAGCACGTCGACGATGCCGGC
>ENA-USUE01001130-USUE01001130.1-human-gut-metagenome-genome-assembly--contig:-NODE-1130-length-12285-cov-5.709617_pt1 | contig 12285 bp, 6 predicted proteins | sample MGYA00250060_ERZ773396 | MGnify/ENA primary metagenome ERZ773396 (study PRJEB29103, sample SAMN06111989) | human gut metagenome | biome: human gut; feature: ankylosing spondylitis patient; material...
CTTACTACGAAGTAAGAGTCCTTCTCATCAGCCGAAGCCTTCTCCTTGCGCTGGTAAACCGGTGCGCCTTCCTTCATCCGTGCACCCACTTGGTGGAACAGTTGATGGCATACTGCGAGTCGGTCTCGATGACCAGCGGCTCCGCGCCGGGATGTGCGCGCAGCGCCTCCAGCACTGCGCACAATTCGCCGATCTGATTCGTGCCGTTCGTGGCGCCGCCGGCATCGCAGTCGCCGCCGTGCTCATGGCCGCCGGAATGTGCCATGTTGAGTTCGTGGTCGGCCCAGGCCCAGCCCATTGGGCCGTTCGGATTGCCCAGGGCGCTTCCGTCTGTCGATACGGTGATGGTCATGACAACAACAGTAACGCACGCCGTGTCACGGCCATGAATCGCCGATGGGCTGCGACACGACCGAAAACGTCGCGATATTTTGTTAATTATATATACTGAATACTGACCAATGATGAACTCACACGAGTCCCCGTGTCACGATGATGCAAAGCAGCATGGTGACGAATAATTCAATGATGAGAGATTCAGCCGGCGCGTCCCCAGTGCCGGACAAGGAAAGGAACCCCAGTATGCGCAGTAAGGCATTAGGAGGCCTGCTTGCCGCGGCTCTGTCGTTGAGCCCGGCAGTGGCCATCGGCGTGCAGACGGCGTACGCGGCAGGCGGCGATACGGCGGCGACCGAATACACGCTGTACCCCAAGCCGCATTCGATCCGTTATGACAGCGGACAGTACATTCTTCGCGACATCAACGTCATCTATGACGATGACATCGATGAAGCCACCCAGGACCGACTGGACGAAGTGGCGGCGCTCAAGAACCTGAACGTCACCGAATCCGACGCCGCAGTCAGCGGCAAGACCAACGTCTATGTGGGCGTGAACGGTTCCGATGGCAAGGCCGAGACTGCCATCGAAAGCAAGTACAGCCCGGATTCCGCCATCTTCGACAAGACCGACTCATACTTCCTCAAGTCCGACAACGGCACGATCTCCGTGCTCGGTAAAGACACCGACGCCAGCTTCTACGGCCTGACCACCCTGTACCAGGTGCTCGGCCAGATCGACAGCCTGACGATCCGCAACTTCACCGTCACCGACTACGCCGACGTGGTCAGCCGCGGTTTCATCGAAGGCTACTACGGCAACCCGTGGAGCACTCAGGATCGCATCAACCTGATGAAGTGGGGCGGCTACTACAAGCTCAACTCGTACTTCTACGCCCCAAAGGACGATCCGAAGCACAACTCGCAGTGGCGTACGCTGTACACGCAGGACGAGCTCGACACCAAGATCAAGCCGCTCGCCGATGCCGGCAACGCCTCCAAGACGCGTTTCGTGTTCGCTCTGCACCCGTTCATGAGCAACGCGATTCGGTTCAACTCCGAGGCGAACTATCAGGCCGATCTGAAGGTGCTGCAGGACAAGTTCGCGCAGACCATCGGGGTCGGCGTACGCCAGATCGCCATCCTGGCCGATGACGCGGCGAACGTGGGCGGTAACAATTACACCAAGCTGCTCACCGATATGGTCGCGTGGCTCAAGGAAATGAAGAAGACCTACCCGGACCTCAAGACCACGCTGCCGTTCGTCACGCAGGAATACATGGGCAACGGCATGAGCTACTTCGCCAACTTCCCCAAGGAAGTGCAGATCGTCATGACCGGCGGTCGCGTCTGGGGCGAGGTCTCGCAGAACTTCACCGACACGTTCACCTCGAACGTCGGTCGCGGCCCCTACATGTGGATCAACTGGCCGTGCTCCGACAACTCGAAGAGCCACCTGATCATGGGCGGCTACGACACGTTCCTGCATCCGGGCGTCGACCCGTCGAAGATCCAGGGCATCGTGCTCAACCCGATGCAGCAGTCCGAGCCGAGCAAGGTCGGCATCTTCGGCAACGCCACCTACTCGTGGAACATCTGGCGGAGCAAGAGCGAGGCCGACCAGGCATGGCAGGATTCGTTCTCGTTTGTCGACCACAACTCCGCTGTGCCGACCGCCGCGTCGAACGCGCTGCGTGAGCTGTCCAAGCACACCATCAACCAGAACATGGATTCGCGCGTCACCGCGCTGCAGGAGTCCGTGGACCTGGCTCCCGCACTGACCGCCGCCAAGGCGAAGCTGGCTGACGGCACCATCACCGCCCACGACCTGACCGACATCAAGGCCGCGTTCGTCACGCTGCAGAAGGCAGCCAAGACCTACCGCGCCAAGGGCGATGCGAAGATGCTCGGCGACATCGGCAAGGACTACACCGGGCAGGACGCCAACGAGCAGATCGCCCCGTGGATCGACTGCTGGGATGACACCACCAAGGCCGCGCTCGCCTACATCGCGGGCATCGAGGCCGCGCTGAACGGCGACACATCCTCGACGCTCAAGGAGTACTCCGACGCGCAGTCCGCGTTCGCCGCGTCCAAGAAGCACGGCTTCTACTACGTGAACCACACCGAGTACGCCGAGGTCGGCGTGCAGCACATCGTGCCGTTCATCAAGGCGATGGACTCCTACCTGTCCAACAAGGTGCAGCAGGAGGCCGACCCGAACGTCGTGACCAAGACGTACATCAGCGACGTGTTCACCACGCCGACCTCCGGTTCGATCGAAGACATCTTCGATGGCAAGGACAGCACGGTCACGGTGTTCCAGAACCCGAACTACCTGCACAAGGGCAACTACGTCGGCGTGAAGTTCAGCAAGGCCAGCACGCTCAAGAACATCCGCTTCGCGTTCAACGGCGGCAAGAACCACTTCTACCACTCCAAGCTGCAGACCACCACGGATGGCGAGAACTGGACCGACGTGCCGGATGCGACGTTCGAGCGCCCGAAGGGCTCCGAGGAGCCGATCAAAGTCACCGGTCTGAACATCACCGGCGTCACCGGCGTGCGACTGATCGCCACCGCCGACAACGGCGATGACCTGTGGCTCGGCATCAAGGGCATCGACGTCAACAAGGTCGAGAAGGAGACTCTCGCTCCGTACACGGCGACCGGCGTGCAGCTGGAGAACCTCAACGCCACCTACAGCAGCACCAAGGAGCAGATGATCGACGGCAACCCGTCCACGATCACCTACCTCAAGGACCCGAACGGCGACAAGATCGCGGCCGGCGCGGCCGTGATCGTCGATCTGGGCTCCAGCAAGCCGATCGGCGAGGTCACGATTACCGGTCATGCCTCCAGCCCCGACGACCGTCCGAGCCAGGGCGTCGTCGAGGTCAGCGATGACAAGGCCACCTGGACCAAGCTCGGCGACCTGAGCGACGACGTCACCTCCACGGTGAGCGGCAACGTGACCGGGCGCTACGTACGCATCCGCAACACCGCCGCCAAGAACGTGTGGTGGCGCGTGGCCGAGATCACCGTGACCCCGCCCGAGACCGCCGACCCGCTCAAGTCGGTGTACACGAACAAGACGCAGCACGGGTACACTGCCACGCTGGGCGCCAATACGGCGGAGCTGTTCGACAAATCGCACACGATGCTTGACGGCGGCCAGTACGCCGGACTCGATCTGCTGGCGATCCGTGATCTGACCGACGTCGAACTGAACACCGGCAACGCGAACCCCAGCCTGCAGATCTCCGACAACGGACTCGTCTGGACCACTGTCGAGCCGGGCAACCTCACGGGCAAGACCGCCCGCTACGTGCGCGTGATCAATGACACCGACGGAGCGGCCTTCTCGGTCAACAAGCTCAAGGTCGGCTTTTCCACGGTCGGCAAGTTCGGCAAGCTGGTCTCATCCGACATCCAGAAGCGCAACGATTGGGGAACCGACACCCGCGAAAGCGGCAACGCGTTCGACGGCGATATGACCACGGTCATCAAGTTCGCCGGCCAGCCGCGACAGGGCAACACCGCGGTGTTCGATCTCGGTCAGCCGATCGACATCACCTCGCTGCGCATCTACACGCAGGACACGCAGTACGACTACATCCGCGACACCAAGGTGCAGATGTCCGTCGATGGCAAGACCTGGGTTGACGCGTTCGAGATTGGCGACGGTGTGTCCGACACCGACACCACGACCGCGTTCGGCGACATAAGCGACACGAACAAGAAGACCGATTCCAACTACCCGAACGTCTTCTACTACGGCAAGGACGACATCGCCAACGGCACCGGCATGCGCTACCTGCGTCTGCTGACCACCGCCGACTACCCGCAGCGTGCACTCGCGTTCAACGAGTTCATGGTGAATCAGGGCGCCTACGTCTCCACCGAGGCGAACGCGGCGTTCTCCGCCACCAAGGTCGAGGAGCGCGGCCACGCGCCGAGCAACATGATCGACGGCGACCTGACCACCACGTACAAGCCGAGTGCGGCCAATGGCTCCCTGACCTACAAGATCGATGACCCGAGCGACATCAAGTCGTTCCGCATCGTGCAGTCGGGTGCCGCCAGTGGCGCGACCGTCACCGGTACGGTGTACGACGCGGCGACCGGAACCACTTCCGGTGTGACGGCTCGTACAGCCGCCCGCTCCACCTCCGAGGTGACGTTCGGAACGCTGGAACAGGCGATCAACGAGTTCAAGGTGCCGGACGGCGAGCAGCTGCTCAGCGTCAAGATCGCGTGGGGTAACGCCATCCCCGAGATCTCCGAGTTCATCACGCTCGACTCGGCCGACACCGACGCCGACATCACCACGGCCAAGGCGGCGCTCAAGGCGAAGATCGACGCGACCGTCGACACTTCCGCCTGGACCGCGAACGCCAAGACCGCGTATGACGAGGCCAAGGCCACCGCCCAGGCTGTGTACGGCAGCCCGCTGGTCGGCAAGGCTTCGATCGACGCCGCAGCCAGCGCCGTGCAAAGCGCCATCGACGCCGCGCAGACCAAGGCCGACGCCGCCGCGGTCGCCGCGCTGCGCAAGCTCGTGGACGAAGCCGTCACCAACGACGGCCACTTCTACACGACAGTGACGTTCACCGCGTACACCGACGCGCTCGACGAGGTCAAGGAAGCGCTGAAGGACACGACCAACCTGTCCACAGCAGACGCCGCAAGCCTCAAGAAGGCCGTCGAGGACGCTCTCGCCGCGCTGAAGGACTCCACCTACCAGCGTGAGCTCGCGACGATCGCCGTCGACAGCTTCGCCACGATCGACGAGGCCGACTACACCACGAACTCCTACGCGGCTTTCAAGGCCGCTAAGAAGGCGCTCGACACCCTGATCGCCACCGACGGCACCAAGCCGGCCGCGTTCAAGACCGCGACCGCCGACTACACCACCGCCAAGACCGCGCTGGTGAACGTCGCCGCCCTCAAGGCCCAGATCGCGCACGAGAGCAACTACGTGGAGGCGAACTATACCGCCGACTCGTGGAAGGCGTATTCCGACGCGCTCAAGGCCGCAAAGGCGAAGCTGGTCGACGGCACCACCGATTCGGTGGCCGCCGCGCTGACCGCGCTGACCGCCGCCGAGAACGCGCTGGTGCGCACCACGACGCCGCCCGACACCACCGTGCTCGACGAGACCATCGCCGACATGGAAAAGGTTAACGGCAGCGAGTACACCACCGACAGCTACAAGGCCCTGACCGACGCCATCGCCAAGGCGAAGAGCGACAAGGTCAAGGGGGATGCCGGCCTCAACCAGCAGAACATCGACGCCATGAAGGCGGCGAAGGAGGCTCTGGTCTCCACCGTCGAACTCAAGGCGAAGGTCGCCGAAGCCGGCAAGGTCGACTCGTCCAAGTACACCACGGCCAGCTACGAGGCGCTCTCCAAGCTGCTCGCCGCGAAGGACGACACCACCTCCGACCCGGTCGTCAAGGGTCTCGACACGCTGTACAAGTCCGGCACCGTCAAGGAGCTCGCCGAGCGCGTCGCCGCCATCGACGCCGCGGTCGCCAAGCTGGATGCCCGCGCCACCGGCGTCAAGGACTACGTGGACGGCATCAAGCTCAAGGACAACGACAAGGGCTATTACACCGACGCCAGCTACAAGGCCTACTCCGACGCCTACAAGGCGCTGAAGAAGTTGGCCGCCGCCGGTGAAGGCGAAGTCGGGATTGCCGAGTTCACCGAAGCCAAGGAGGCGTTCGAAGCCGCCGAGGCCAAGCTTGCCTACAAGTCCGCGGACTACGGCAAGATCGATGACCTGCTCGCCAAGGTCCCCTCGGACCTGAGCGGCTACACCGCCGACTCGGTGGCGAAGTTCGAGGCGGCCAAGAAGGCCGTGAAGCGCGGACTGACCATCGACCAGCAGAGCAAGGTCGACGCGATGGCCGACGCGCTTGAAGCCGCCATCAAGGGCCTGACTCTCAAGTCGCAGGCACCCGGTGACAACAAGGGCGACGGAACCCAGAGCGGCACTCATAAGGGTGACGACATCTCCAAGACCGGCGCCGACGTGCAGGTGTTCGCGATCATCATCGCGCTCGCCACGTGTGCTGGCCTGGGCGCCATGGCCTACGCCCGTCGCCGCCGCGAGGCGTGACGGCAGGCTGACTAGCCGATAACCCAAGGGGCTCCCCTCCAATCCAAGGAGGGGAGCCCCGATTTGTTGGACGCTGTGCAAATGTATCGCGGACACGCGCGATCCGCGCCCGTTACGCGAACAGGTCGTTCAGCGCTTCGGCCATGGTCGGATGCGTGAACATCATGTCGCGCAGCGTACTGGCCGGCGCGTCGAGATCCATCGCCAGCTTGACGATGTTGATCACCTCGTGCGATTCGGCGGCGAGCAGCATCGCGCCGAGAATGCGGTCGGTGCCGTTCTCGACGAGCGCCTTCATCATGCCCTCCGGCCGACGCATCACCTGGGCCTTGGGCACCGTGGCCACCGGCAGTCGCTTGACCACGTAATCCAGTCCCGCCGCCTTCGCCTCGCGCTCGTTCAGGCCCACACGCGAATACGGCGTGTGCAGGAACGTGCTTGACGGCACGTTGCGACGGTCGCTCAGCGTGTACGGGCGCGCGGAACCGTTCAGCTGAGACCATACTACGCGGTAGTCATCCAGCGAGATGTACGTGTGCTGCGGGCCGCCGTTCACGTCGCCCAAAGCCCAGATGCCGTCGGCGGTGGTACGCAGCAGGTCATCGACCTTCACGGCGCCGCGTTCGGTGAGTTCCACGCCCGCCGCCTCGAGATTCAGGCCCTCGACGTTCGGCGTGCGTCCGGTGGCCACCAACACCGCGTCGGTGGACAGGCACAGACGCGCTTCGGAGCCGACGTCCGACGCACCCCTCATCGAGACGGACAGCCTGATGCCGTCATCCGCCGATGTGATCGCCTTGGTGTCCGCGCCGAACAGGAACCTGACCCCCTGCGATTCCAGCTGTGCACGGATCGCGGCCGCCACATCCTCGTCCTCGCGTGGCAGGAACTCGTCGCTGTGCTGCAGCACGGTGACCGCCGTGCCGAAATCGGCGAACATCGAAGCGAACTCAAGTCCGATGAATCCGGCGCCGATGATCACCAGCCGTTGCGGAAGCTCATCGACGTCCATCAGACCGGTGCTGGTGTATACGCCCGGCGTGGTGCGAATGCCGGGAATGTCCGGAATGTGCGGCGTGGCACCGGTGTTGATGAACATCATGTCCGCGGCCACGGCGACCGGTCCGTCGGCGGTGGTGATTTCCGCACTGTGGGTGCCGGTGAAGCGCGCGCGGCCGGTGATCACGGTGATGTTGCCCTGGTCGGCCAGCTTATGGTAGTTCCGGTCGCGCAACATCGCGGTGACGCGTCGCTTCTCCCTGATGGCGGCTTCGAATGCCGCTTCGCGGGTTTCGGCGGTACGGTTCGCGCCCTCTCGCCGCGCCCGATCGGCGGAGAGGATCAGTGATTTGGACGGCAGGCATCCGATATTGATGCAGGTGCCGCCGTACATGTCGGCGCTCGCTTCGGCCACGACGACCGTTCGGCCCGTTGAAGCGAGCTTTGCGGCCAATGTCTTGCCTCCCTTGCCGAATCCGATGATGAGGGCGTCCGCGGAAATCGCGGATGGAACGTCGGTGCTGCTGGTGCTGGTCATGGTGATGTCCTTACTTATGCGGATGGTGGTGCGCCCAAACCGAGTGTATCCGTCTTTCGTCCCCTTCCTTGGCGACGATGGGACCGGTCGACGCGAGCGGGCGCACCACTGTACGCGCGCGCCGAAGTCGGAGCCGTAGTCCTGTCCTATGCAGCTACGATACCGTCATCATATCAGATGCGGTGGGCGGAGCGAAGCGTGAATCGGACTTATCCACATGGTTATCCACATCCGAGGTGGGGCCGGTCGCGGCGTTCATCCAGACGGCCCATGGGTGTAATGCGAAGGCCCTTCGCGGAAGCTGATCCGCAAAGGGCCTCGGGGTCGGTCGTTTGGTGGCTAACGGGCCGCCAGCCCGGCCATGCGTTGCGTGGATCTCATTCGCCCAATGCCTTGTCGACGACGAGCTTGGCCTCGTCGAGCACCTTGTCCAGGGCCTCGGGGGAGACGAAGGATTCGGCGTACACCTTGTAGATGTTCTCGGTGCCGGAAGGACGCGCGGCGAACCAGTTGTCCTTGGTGGTGACCTTCAGGCCGCCGATCTTGGCGTGATTGCCCGGCGCCTCGGTCAGCTTGGCGGTGATGTCCTCGCCGGCCAGCTGCGTGGCGGCCACGTCATCGCCGGTGAGCTTGGCGAACTTGGCCTTCTGTTCCAGCGTGGTCGGGGTGTCGACGCGCTTGTACCAGCTCTCGCCGAAGCGAGCCACCTGATCCTGATGCAGCTGCGCGGGGTTCTTGCCGGTCTTGGCGGTGATCTCGGCGGCCAGCAGGTCGGGGATCAGACCATCCTTGTCGGTGGTCCACACGCGGCCGTCGCGGCGCAGGAAGCTCATGCCGGAGCTCTCCTCGCCGCCGAACGCGACCTCGCCGCTGAACAGCGGATCCACGAACCACTTGAAGCCGACCGGAACCTCGACGAGCTTCGCATTGATGGACGAGGCCACGCGGTCGATCAGGGAGGAGGAGACCAGGGTCTTGCCGATGCCGGTGCCTTCCGGCCAGCCCGGACGGTTGCCGCCGAACAGGTACTCGACGCACACGGCGATGTAATGGTTCGGGTTCATCACGCCCCAGTTCGGGCAGACGATGCCGTGGCGGTCGGCGTCCGGGTCGGTGCCGCCCACTAGGTCGTACTTGTCCCAGGCACCGGCGTTGAGCTGGTCCACGAGGCCCTTCATCGCGTACGGGGAGCTCGGATCCATGCGGATCTTGCCGTCGTGGTCGATGGTCATGAAGCGCCAGGTCGGGTCGACCTCGGGGCGCACCACGCCGATGTTCAGGCCGTACTTCTCGTTGATGAGCGGCCAATAGTTCACGGAGGCGCCGCCAAGCGGATCGATGCCCAGGCGCACGCCGGAGTCGCGGATCACGTCGAAGTCGATGACGTTGCCCAGGTCGGCGACGTAGTGCTCGCGGAAGTCGAAGCCCTCGACGTACTCGGACTTGATGGCCTCCTCGTAGGGCACTCGCTTGATGGACTTGAAGTCGCCGAGCAGTTCGTTGGCGCGGGCGGCGATGGCGTTGGTGGTCTCGGCCGGTGCCGGGCCGCCGGTGACCGGATCGTACTTGAAGCCGCCATCGGTGGGCGGGTTGTGGCTCGGGGTGACCACGATGCCGTCGGCCAGGCCCTCGCCTTCGAAGCGCTGGGTGCCGTCGGCCGCGCGGTTGTGCGTCAGGATCGCCTGGGAGACGACTGGCGTGGGGACGAAATCGCCGCGGGAGTCGATGCGCACGTGCACGCCGTTGGCGACGAGCACCTCGATGGCGGTCTTCTCGGCCGGGCCGGACAGGGCGTGGGTGTCGCGTCCGAGGTACAGCGGGCCGGTGACGCCGGCCTTCTTGCGGTACTCGGCGATGGCCTGTGTGATGGCGACGATGTGGGCCTCGTTGAACGAGGTCTTCAGGGACGAGCCACGGTGGCCGGACGTGCCGAAGATGACACGCTGCTCCGGAACCGCCGGGTCGGGGACGAGGTCATAGTACTTGCCGATGACTTCGTCGACATTGATCAGATCAGCTGGGGTGGCGGGCTTGCCCGCATTGTTTGCTACCATGCTTCTATTTTGCCACGACCGGTGTCATTTGGGTTACGTTTTTGTGAGAAATTGTGATTTTTTGTTCGAGAATGTTGGTGATGTTGCCGGGCGTGCTGCCTGCGCATGCCATGTGCGCCCAGCTCTATCCGCTCTGTCATTAGGTACACCGGTACATTACGGGTTCAAATAGCCGTTATCTGGTATTCCCCGTGCGAAATGGTCGTTTCAAAGCCCAAAAACGACCATTTCGCACATGCAATTGTGAATAACGGCTATTTGAACCCGTAATGTACCGGTGTACCAGATAAGAGGATGACGGCGGGGAGGGGGAAGGCGGAAAAGAATGCAGCGAAAAGAGACGCGGAGGAAAGGGACGCGGCGGAAAGGGACGCGGCGGAAAGGGGACACGGCGACAAGGATGCGAGGAAGCACGATTGACCCTAGAGGATTGATTAGTGGAGTGACAGAGTACGACGGATAGCCCCGGAGGACAGGATGGCGAAGGGCGGAACATAGGGGATGGAGACGCGGGAGGAAGGGACGAGTGGAAATGGCACGGCAGAGGCGGTCTGTGTTGACCATCGACGCCGATATGCCAACGGCACGGGGAATCAAAGGCGCTTGGAACCGGCGAGAGGTTGATGGATTGGCGTTTGCCGCGAAGAGGGCGGCAATCACGATGGCACCGGTCGTGGAACCGGTCTTCGCGAGCGTCTTCACCGCATCGGCGGAAGGCGCGACCTGAACCTGCGGCTTGAAGATCGTGACCTTCGGCTTGCTGGGCTTGGTCGGCTGATACCGGGCTTACCGGGCTCAGCCGGCTGCGTCGGCTCGCCAGGCTTCGTCGGCGCCTTGTACACGTTGGCGAACGTGGCCGCGTCAACGGTCTCGCCATCCTTCGCATACGAGACGGCGGCGGTCAGTGTGTTGTCGGCCGTCGCGGTCACGGTGATGGTCGCCGCGTACTCGGTGCTGTCATACGTGACGCCATCGGCGTTGCCGGTGACCTGCACGAGCGTGTACTCGTACGTGCCGGCAGCGTCGAACGGCATCTGGTCGAAAGTGACAGTGCCATCGGCTGCGTTCGTGGTAGTGCCCGGCATCCACCACGTACGCAGCCGCAAGGAGAACGTCTCCGATTTGCGCGACACCGTCGGCGCGACCGCATACGGCCACGTCGGCGACAACAACGATGCCGGTATACTCGACCGCCTGTCCACGAGCAAGTACAAGAACCCGGCCGAGCTGTCCACGTGAGGCGCAGACGCCACCGGCCCAGACCTGACCACCAAGGGTGTGGGTAATTTCACGCAGGATGATGGCATCCCGTTGCAGGTCTGGGACGCGTCTGCGTCACCATCGGTATGCCCGCCTGCAAGTCCGGTTCGACCAGCGGTTGGACATGCGGCGTCGTCACCGCCGACAAGGTCACCGAAAGCGTGAACGACAACGGCGAGCTGCTCGACGTGTACGACTTCCACTTCAGCGCCTTCCTGCTGAGCGGCGACTCGGGCGGTGCCATCGTGTCCGGCCACTACTCGATCGGCGTGGATTCGTACGGCAACATGAGCTCCTGCGATGACGCGGCCGATGACGATGCGGTCGCCGGTGGCTTCGCCATCGTTGACGGCAAGTACAACGCCGAGGCGATGTTCAAGCACGGCTTCAACCTGTCCATCAACGTCGGACAGCCGAAGTTCGCCAAGCTCGCCGCCGGCCAGATATCCGGTATGGTCGATGCCGCCGCCGGCGCGAAGGTCACGGTGACGGTGGATGGCAAGAGCTACGTCGCGATCGTCGGGAACGCCGGTGTCTGGACGGTTCGTCTGCCGAAGGCGCTTGCGCCCGGCTCGCACAAGGTGACGGCCGTGGCCTCGCTGCAGTCCAAGGGCTCCGATTTCGCCACGACCGGAGCCGCCGCTTCCCGGAAGTTCACGCTGTAGCGGTAGCGGGTCTTCGCGGATGGGCGCCGTGATGCGTCCGTAAGGCGGCGTGCGTGCGGGCTGAGCCGCGAGCGCGCCGCCCGCCCCGTCAATTGCGGGTGATGTCTCGCGTGGCGAGATCCGAAAATGGTTCCACGCCATACGGCCGGTCGGTGCTCTATGTTCCGACCGGTCGTCACGCTGCGCGGGTTTTGCGTCACTGTGCAGATCGGAAGAGCGTCGTGTAGGGAAAGAGTGTAGATCTCGGTGGTCGCCGTATCATTAAAAAAGCGAATAGTCTAGTCCTCTCGGCGCCAGGGCGCCA
>ENA-USUE01001135-USUE01001135.1-human-gut-metagenome-genome-assembly--contig:-NODE-1135-length-12256-cov-5.099598_pt1 | contig 12256 bp, 10 predicted proteins | sample MGYA00250060_ERZ773396 | MGnify/ENA primary metagenome ERZ773396 (study PRJEB29103, sample SAMN06111989) | human gut metagenome | biome: human gut; feature: ankylosing spondylitis patient; material...
TGACCGTACCCAGAGTAGGGCACAGATGCAGCGCAAGAAGCAGGAAAAAAAGAAAAAGAAGCAGGAAGCAAAGGAACGGTATGTATACAATTTTAATAGTGGATGATGAAAAGATTGAACGTAACGGAATCAAATTTCTGTTAAAGAAGCAGGCAGAGCCGTTTGAAATCTATGAAGCACCAAACGGCAAAGCAGCACTCGAGCAGCTTTGTTCAATGCGCAATCAGGGAAAAAAGATAGATATATTGCTGACCGATGTAAAAATGCCGTTTATGGACGGCATAGAACTTATTGGAGCAGCCAAAGAAGAGGGGTTTACATTAAAAACAATTATATTCAGCGGGTATAATGAATTTGAGTATGCCAAGCTGGCAGTGCGTCTTGGCGTATCGGACTACATTTTAAAGCCGGTCAATCCACAGGAATTTGCACAGACCATAGAGAAGGTTACAGCAGAATTGCAAAAGCAGAATGTTGAAAATGAACAACGTCTGCAGCAGAGCAGCTATATGCGGGAATATCTTTTATATACCTTATTTAATGGGGGCGGTGCAGAACAGGTGCATACATTGGCAGGAAATCTTGCGGGAGAAAATTTCTGGAATCACTTCCATCGGATTGTATTTCTTGAGTTTGACCGAGAATTTTTTGGGAAAAAAGCGCTTGATTTTCAGGCGGAGATACTTGAAGAAAATATGAGTGAAGAATATCAGTATTTAAACTTAAACCCGCAGCAGGCAGTGCTTTTATTAAATGCCAGTCCGCATTACATGACCCTGCAGCAGACAGCACAAAAGCTGCATGATGCCGTTTTCAAAAAATACGGCGAACACTGTCATTTTGCAATTTCAGGCGAAATTGACGATTATGAAAAAATACCGCAGACAATGGATATGCTTGAAGCCCTGATGGAAAATAAGTTTTACCGCCCTGATGTGTATGTATATTCCGAGGACATCAGTGAGGAAACGCCGGTGCTGGTGCAGATTGATGACGACACGCTCATGAAACAGATGAAACAGGATATTAAGATGAAAGATATCCGGGCGCTCCGGGAGCATTTTGACAGAATGTGTGCCAAGTACCGCAAAAAATCATATTTTTCACAGATTTATATTAAATTTATTTTTTCTAATCTGTTAAAAGATTTCTATCAGAATCTGCCGGAGACGCGGGAAGAGGAATTTAATAAGCAAATTGATACATTGTATAAGTCCGGGGATTTTAACTGTATTGTGTCGATTGTCAACAGCCATATTGATAAGCTGGAAGCGGCATTTGCAAAAAATCCGCAGACACAGCATAAAGAAATTGAAACAGTCAAAAAGTATATTTATACGCATTTCGGGGATGAACTGGGCGTAGAACAGCTTGCAGACATGGTGTATCTGGCACCGAGTTATTTAAGTACGGTTTTTAAAAAAGAAACCGGACAGAATTTAAGTAAATTTATCAAGCAGTACCGCATGGAAAAGGCAAAGGATATGCTTGAAAATACAAATATGAAAATTGTAAATATCAGCGAAGCGTGCGGTTATCAGAATGTTTCGTACTTCTGCCAGAGTTTTCGCGAGTGCTACGGGGTGAGTCCTCAGAAATTCAGAAATGGAATTTAAGATGAATATAAAAAATATGAAGTTGAAATACAGGCTGGCAGGGATTTACCTGCTCACGGCAGTACTGCCGGTTATTGTGCTGTTTACATTTTCCTACGGGCAGATGAAGCATATTTTAATTGAGCGCGATACGAAAAGTATCCAGAATTTTGTCAATCAGGCGGGAGCGGGCATTGATACCAAGTTAGAGGTGTATAACAACCTGTCCAATTACATCACCTTTAATGAAACGATTTCGCGGGTTGTCAGCTACGACTATAAAAGCGATTATGAAATGTACGACCAGCTTGTGCTGTTGTTTGACCCGATGCTATCGTCGCTTAAATATTTCCACGAAGACGTGAAACAGGTGACGATTTACGCAGAAGGCACGGTAAAGCACGATACCACGCTTGCCCCACTGTCTGAAATTGAAGCTGCACCGTGGTTTGATACGTCAAAGGAACATACAACGATTCAGTGGTTTGCGGACAGCTCGGCGCACACGCTGTCATCGGCACGAAAAATGTCACTGCTCTATCAGAAGAATAAACTCGGCATTTTATACATTTCAGTGGATTATGATAAGGTGTTTGAAGCACTTGAAGAAAATACGCAGAAAAACTACGGGATTTATATTGTCGATTCTGCGGGCAGCGAGGTGTATGAATTCCACAGCTTTACCGGTGAAAATGTGGATAAGGCGTTAAATTTTGCAGACTTTTGTGGAATACGGGACGGCAGCGGCGATTACACGGTTATCAGTACACCGCTTGCGACAACGGACTGGACGATTTATATGTATGAACCGACAGAATTGATTATCCAGTCGGCAAAGCCGATGATGCGCATGATTTTTGTGGCAGTGACGGTGATTATAGCCGGTGCAGTGCTTGCACTGATATCGACCTCGCGCTTTTTAATAGAGAGAATTGAGCTGTTACAGCACAATATGCAGAAGGTGGAGCAGGGCGATTTCACAGTACGTGTCCATAGTGACAGCAACGATGAAATCGGTGCATTAATTAACGGCTTTGATCATATGGTCAGCCGCATCAGCACCTTAATTACTGAGGTTTATGAGGGCAGGATTCACCAGAAGGAATATGAAATGCGGGCACTCCGGGCGCAGATAAATCCACATTTTTTATACAATTCGCTGTCCCTGATTAACTGGAAAGCCATTGAGAGCGGGCAGGAGGACATCAGCCGGATTACACTTGAACTTTCCAATTATTACAGAACTTCATTAAATAAAGGAAGAAACACATTGACATTAGAGCAGGAATTAAGCAATGTACGCTCCTATCTGCAAATCCAGCAGCTTATGCATGACGGGGATTTTGATGTGGAAATAGATGTGGCAGCGGAAATTTTACAGTACGAATCCCTGAATCTGATTTTACAGCCGCTGGTTGAAAATGCGATTGATCACGGAATTGACTTAAAAACAGAGGGCAGAGGGCGGATTACAATCCGCGGCTGGCAGGAGCCTGCACAAAAGCCGTTCACACACCGGACAGATATGGAATCTGACACACAATCCGAAACGAAATCCGGTACAGAATCCCGCCGAGAACCAGATGTGGAATCCGGCACAGATTATCTGGTAGTATTGACGGTATCGGATAACGGTGTCGGCATGGATAAGCAGACGGCGGCAGATTTTTTAACGGTGCAGTCCGGCGGATATGGTGCAAGAAATGTCAACGAGCGGTTAAAGCTGTATTACGGGGATCAGTATCCGTTAAAGGTGGACAGTAAACAGGGCGAAGGTACAACGATTACAATTACATTTCCGGCACGTGTCTATACCACACAGAAACAGGCTTAAAACGGCGGTAGACGGGCATTTTATAAAATGATTTTACAACTGTCTTGTCACCTGTAAAGAAACGTGATATAATTACCAACAAAAAATTTAGCACTTATACAGGAAAATGAGGTAAATGATGAACGCGGTAACAGAGGAAATTAAGCAACTGAAAAAAGAGAAAAATGCAGTCATTCTTGCACATTACTATGTGGAAGATGCCGTGCAGGAAATTGCAGATTACATCGGGGACTCGTACTACTTAAGCCGTCTTGCAACGGAAACAACAGCAGATGTCGTTGTTTTCTGCGGTGTGGGATTTATGGGTGAGAGCGCAAAGGTATTAAATCCGGGGAAAAAGGTTTTAATGCCGGATATGAGTGCGGACTGTCCGATGGCACATATGGCAGATATCGCAGGAATTGAAAAGCTTCGTGCAGAGTATGAAGATTTAGCGGTTGTCTGTTATATCAACTCCACGGCAGAGTTAAAAGCACACGCGGATGTATGTGTGACTTCCTCAAATGCGTTAAAGATTGTAAAGGCACTCCCGAATAAACACATCTTATTTATTCCGGATGACAATCTCGGACATTTTATTGCAGAGCAGGTGCCTGAGAAAGAATTTTTATACCAGAACGGACACTGTCCGGTTCATAAGGCAATTGCACCGGAAGCTGTCAAAAAGGCAAAACAGGAGCATCCGCAGGCACTTGTGCTTGCACACCCGGAATGTCTTCCGGAAGTGTCGGCACTGGCAGATTATGTAGGCAGTACCTCGGGTATTATTGATTATGCAACAAAAAGCGATGCAGAGGAATTTGTGATTTGTACGGAAACAGGTGTATTTTACGAGTTGAAAAAGAAAAATCCTGGGAAAAAGTTTTATCCGGCATCGGCTCATCAGATCTGCCCGGATATGAAAAAGATTACATTAGAGAAAGTACGGGATGTCTTAAAAAATGAGAGCAATGCCGTAACGGTGGAAAAAGAGTTAAGTGAAAAGTCAGGCCGTCCGCTTGAGAGAATGTTAGAGCTTGCAAAATAGCCGGAAAGAATGTGTCAAGATGAATGAGAATAAGGTAAAGTTACATATTAATACGGACATTGTGATTGTAGGAACGGGAGTCGGCGGCTTGTTTACCGCACTGAATCTGCCACGCGATAAGCAGATTGTGATGATTACAAAGGCGGATTTGGAAAGCAGTGATTCGTTTCTTGCACAGGGTGGAATTTGTGTATTAAAAAATGAAGATGATTACGACAGTTATTTTGAAGATACTATGCGTGCAGGACATTATGAAAACAGAAAAGAGTCTGTGGATATCATGATTCGTTCTTCACGTGAGATTATTGATGATTTAATCGGATACGGTGTAGATTTTGAGCGGGATGATAACGGACACTTGCGTTTTACAAGAGAAGGTGCCCATTCCACACCGAGAATCCTCTTCCATGAAGATATTACGGGAAAAGAGATTACAAGCAAGCTGCTTGCACAGGTGCAGAAGCTGCCGAATGTTACAATCCTTGAAAATACGGAAATGGTAGATATTGTTGAACAGGACAATGTATGCTACGGTATTGTATGCCGTGTATCAAAGGAAGCGATGCCGCATCTGATTACAATTTCGGCAAAGGATACCGTATGGGCATGCGGCGGTATCGGCGGTTTATACACACATTCCACGAATTTTCCGCATCTGACGGGTGATGCACTGGCACTGTCCCTGCGCCATCATATCGAACTGGAAAATATTGATTATATCCAGATTCATCCGACAACACTGTATTCCGAAAAGCCGGGAAGAAGATTTTTAATATCTGAATCAGTACGTGGGGAAGGCGCTATTTTATTAAATAGGAAAGGCGAGCGGTTTGTTGATGAACTGCTTCCAAGAGATGTGGTTGCACGGGCAATTTATGAGCAGATGGAAAAAGACGATATGCCGTATGTGCATCTGTCACTTGAAAATATAGATAAAAAGACGATTATGGAACATTTTCCGAATATTTATCAGCATTGTCTGGAAGAAGGCTATGACATCACAAAGGAAAGTATTCCGGTTGTACCGGCACAGCACTATTTTATGGGCGGTGTCCATGTAGACTGCAACAGCAAAACGTCTATGGAACAGTTATATGCAGTCGGTGAAGCAAGCTGTAACGGTGTGCATGGCGCAAACCGTCTGGCAAGCAATTCCCTGCTTGAAAGTCTGGTCTTTGCGAAACGTGCGGCAAAGCATATTACAGACGGCTTTGATATGGCAGAGAGTTGTCCGGAGCTCGTGGAAGCGGCAGCACTCCGGAAGTACAACGGCTATGATGAATTGAAAAAACAGTACAAGACAGAAATTTTTGAAGAAATTGAAAGGGAGAAAAAGGTACATGAACAGTATATCAATGAAGTTAAATGCAGATAAATTAATTATGCAGGCACTGGAAGAAGATATTACAAGCGAAGATATTACGACAAATGCCGTAATGCGCCACCCGCAGCAGGGCGAGGTACAGCTTTTGTGCAAGCAGGACGGTGTGATTGCGGGCTTGGACGTATTTAAAAGAGTGTTTGAGCTTTTAGACGAAACAACAGAAGTCGTATTTTACGTAAAGGACGGAGATGCTGTAAAAAAAGGTGATTTGCTTGCAGTCGTAAAGGGTGATATCCGTGTCCTGCTTTCAGGAGAACGCACCGCCTTAAATTACTTACAGAGAATGAGCGGTATCGCAACGTATACCCGCTCGATAGCCGATTTGTTAAAGGGCAGTAAAACAAAGCTGCTTGATACAAGAAAGACAACACCGAACAACCGCATTTTTGAAAAATATGCCGTAAAGGTCGGCGGCGGTTATAATCACCGTTACAACTTATCGGACGGTGTTTTGTTAAAGGATAACCACATCGGAGCCGCAGGCGGTGTCAAAGAAGCCGTAACTATGGCAAAGGAATATGCGCCGTTTGTCAGAAAGATTGAAGTGGAAGTCGAAAATCTGGATATGGTACGCGAAGCGGTAGAAGCGGGCGCAGATATTATCATGCTGGATAATATGACACCGGAAATGATGAAAGAAGCAGTCCGTATTATTGACGGCAGGGCAGAAACAGAGTGTTCCGGCAACGTTACGTTAGAAAACGTGGCACGTCTGACAGATATCGGCGTGGATTATATTTCAAGCGGTGCGCTGACCCATTCCGCTCCGATTTTGGACGTTTCTTTAAAAAATTTACCTGCAGTATAAAAACACTTTTCAAAATAAAGAAAATCAGTAAAAAAATAGCTTTATTGCTTTAATTGGATAAATAATCTGCTTTTCTTTTTTATAATAGTGTGTTAACATAGTAACACACTAAATTTTTGGAGGTTTCTAATGAAGAAAGACGAATTTAAGCCGTATATTCCGGCTGACAAAATTACGCCTGAGTTTACAGTGACATCTGTCATTATGGGTATTCTTCTGGCAATTATTTTTGGCGCAGCCAATGCGTATCTTGGTCTGCGTGTCGGAATGACTGTATCTGCTTCTATTCCGGCAGCAGTTATTTCCATGGGCGTTATCCGCGTCATTATGAAAAAGGATTCAATCCTTGAAAGTAACATGGTACAGACAATCGGTTCTGCCGGTGAATCCCTGGCAGCGGGAGCAATCTTTACACTTCCTGTATTGTTTTTATGGTCAAAGGAAGGTATTACAGAGGCTCCAAGCCTGATTACCATTTCATTAATCGCATTATTCGGCGGTATCTTAGGTGTGTTATTCATGGTGCCGTTAAGAAATGCACTGATTGTAAAAGAACATGGTGTGCTTCCGTATCCGGAAGGTACAGCCTGTGCAGAAGTTCTTTTAGCCGGTGAAGAAGGCGGTGCAAGTGCGAAGTCTGTATTTGCAGGTATGGGACTTGCTGCTTTATTTAAGTTTGTAGTCGATGGACTCAAAGTGATTCCAAGCGTTATTACAGTACCACTCAAGGCATTCAAGACAGAGCTTTCAGCAGAAGTATATCCGGCACTGCTTGGTGTAGGTTATATCTGTGGACCAAAGATCGCATCTTATATGTTTGCCGGCGGTTTAATCGGATGGTTTGTACTCATTCCGGCAATCATTACATTTGGCGGTTCCACAATCCTTTATCCGGGAACAAAGACGATTGCTGATATGTATGCTGCAGGCGGTGCTTCCGCAATCTGGAGCAGCTATATCCGATACATCGGTGCAGGTGCCGTAGCTGCGGGTGGTATCATCAGTTTAATTAAATCCCTTCCGTTAATTGTAAGAACATTTGCAGATGCAATTAAGGGCATGAAGGGTGCAGGAAACAGCAACAGCGCTGTTCGTACAGAAGTAGACCTTGATATGCGTGTAATCGGTATCGGTGTATTAATCATGATTATTGCAATCTGGCTGTTACCGGAAATTCCGGTATCTCCGCTCGGAGCAGTTATTATTGCATTATTCGGTTTCTTCTTTGCAACGGTTTCATCCAGAATGGTTGGTATCGTCGGAAGCAGTAACAATCCGGTATCCGGTATGGCAATTGCAACCCTGTTATTTTCTACACTCTGCTTAAAGGTGACAGGAGATACAGGTGTACACGGCATGAAGGGTGCTATTGCAATCGGTTCTGTTATCTGTATCATCGCAGCAATGGCCGGTGATACTTCACAGGATTTAAAGACAGGTTATATCCTTGGTGCAACCCCGAAGAAACAGCAGATCGGTGAATTAATCGGTGCAGTTGTTTCAGCAGTTACTATCGGAGGCGTTCTTGTATTACTGGATTCTGCATGGGGATTTGGTACAACAGAGCTTGCAGCACCACAGGCAACTTTAATGAAGATGATTATCGAAGGTGTTATGGAAGGAAATCTTCCTTGGGCGCTGGTATTCATCGGTGTATTTATTGCAATCGTTGTTGAAATTCTTGGAATTTCCGTACTTCCTGTAGCAATCGGTTTATATCTGCCACTGGAATTAAGCGCAACAATTATGATTGGTGGTGTTATCCGCTGGTTCGTTGACAAGAAGAAGGCTGATAGGGAAGAAAATAAAGATGCAAACAGTGGAATCTTATTCTGCTCTGGTATGATTGCCGGTGAGGGTCTTGTAGGTATCCTTCTTGCAATTCTCGCAGTTGTCAACGTAGCCGGTAAGATTGATTTATCAGGCAGCTTTACAACCGGAATTATTGGCGGCGTTGTATTAATGGTTGTTATGATTCTGTGCATCCTGAAGTTCTCACTTTGGAGTAAGAATGGCAAAGAAAACAAGTAAAAAAGATTTAAGAAATTATCTGGATTTTATACCGGTGCATCATGAGCAGTATTCCTATACGGTGTCAGATAATGGTGCAGTTACGGTTTACGTGGAAAATAAAGGCGTATTTAACAAAATTGCCCAGGTGGTTTTTAAAAAGCCGCGGATTTCCCAGATTCATCTGGATGAAATGGGGAATTTTATCTGGCCGTTAATGGACGGAAAGAATACGGTATACGATATTGCAGAACAGGTGAAAGCGCATTTTGGCGAAAAAGCAGAACCGCTTTACAACCGGCTGGTGCAGTATATGAGAAATCTGGAAAGCTACGGATTTATCCGTTTTAAAGAGTAATAGAAAGCGGCAGGCACATGGAATAGGGTGCCTGTCTTTTTTTATAAACGTCAATAAAAATCAACATGAATCTAAAATATCTGATATTTTAAAAAATTCCAACACCTAATATAATAAAACTATCAAAAATGTTTCTACTGTTTTAAAGGAAAACAGCAGGGGAATGGAGGGTTTTATGAAAAAAAGAAGAATGACAGCCGCATTTTTAGCAGCGGCACTTGGGGTAACAGCATTGACAGGCTGTGGAGGCACAGGCGGCAGTACCGATACGGGGAAAAGCACAGAGGCTGAAAAAATCAGTACAACGATTACCGTATGGGGTTGCGCAGAAGATCAGGCAGACGAGAATGGCAAATGGCTTCAGACGATGTGTGAAAAATTCAACACAGAACATCCGGAATGGGATCTTACATTTGAATACGGTGTCTGCTCCGAACAGGATGCCGGAAAGACCGTTCCGCAGGATCCGAGTAATTCAGCCGACGTATATTTCTTTGCAAATGACCAGTTACAGACATTAATTGATGCGAAGGCAATAGCAAAGCTTGGCGGTGAAACGGCAGATTACGTAAAGAGTACAAACTCACAGGCAATTGTAGATTCCGTTACGGTAGACGGAGCAGTTTACGGTGTACCATTTACAACCAACACCTGGTTTATGTATTACGATAAGAGCAAATTTACAGACAGCGACGTGAAGAGTCTGGATACAATGCTTGCAAAGGACAAGGTTGCATTTAATATCACAGAAGGCTGGTATATGTCATCATTCTTCCTTGCAAATGACTGTGTATATTTTGGTAAAGACGGAAAAGATAATGCAGCAGGAATTGATATTTCAGGTGATAAGGGTACAAATGCAACGAAAGCAATGGTATCTATGGTCAACAATCCGAATTTTGTAAACGATGCAGGCGGTGTCGGAATCGCAGGTCTGCGTGACGGCAGTGTTGCAGCTTATTTTTCAGGTTCATGGGATTATAAGAATGTAAAAGAAATTCTGGGTGATAATTTTGGTGCCGTACAGCTTCCGAAAGTCAAGATTGGCGGTACGGATAAGCAGTTAAAGGCATTTGCAGGTTCTAAAGCAGTTGCCGTGAATCCAAACTGTAAATACCAGCAGATTGCCGTTGCACTTGCAAAGTATTTAGGTGGTAAGGAAGCACAGCAGTCCCATTATGATTTACGTAGTGTAATTCCTTGTAACACAGAACTGCTGGCAGTAGAGCCGGTTAAATCCGATGTGCTTGTAACTGCACAGAATAATACCTTTAACAATACTGCTGTTATCCAGCCGACGGTAACTGGTATGAATGATTACTGGACACCGGCACAGAATTTCAGTAAATCCATTGTTAACGGAGAAATTACACTGGATAATGCTGCAGAAAAGACAGAAGAGTTTTACAAACTGATTAATACATCAATTGTAAAATAGAAATAAAACGCACACAGCGTTTGGAGGTTGCGTATGGAATTGGTTAATGCGTTCAAAAAGGGAGATTGGCTCACAAGAAGTTCAGCAATTGTGATGGGACTTGGCAATATCCTCAGAAAACAATTTATCAAAGGAATCTTATTCCTTTTCACAGAAGCAGCTTTCCTATTCTTTATGGCAGCCTATGGCTGGCAGTGCCTTCTGGCACTGCCGGGCCTTGGTGAAAAAGAACAGGGAGAAGTGTGGAATGAAACACTGGGCGTCTATGAATATGTTCAGGGAGATAACTCCCTGTTAATTTTACTTTATGGCATTGCAGTTTTATTTATTTGTGCCGCATTTATCTGTGTGTGGGCAGGTGCAGTAAAAAGTGCGTATCAGGCACAGGTCTGTATTGAAAAAAATAAGCCGGTGACAACATTTGCAGAGGACATTAAGTCCCTGTTTGATAAAAATCTGCACAAACTGCTTCTGACACTGCCGGTTGGCGGCATTTTGATTTTTACGATTCTGCCGCTGATATTTATGATAGCCATGGCGTTTACAAATTACAGCAAAGTAAACAGCCATCTTGTTCTGTTTGACTGGGTGGGGCTGGAAAATTTCCGGCAGATGTTTGATGTGAGCGGAACGTTCGGAAAAACATTCTGGTCTGTGCTTGGCTGGACAATTGTCTGGGCGGTATTTGCAACAGGTTTAAACTACATCTTAGGCATGCTGCTGGCGCTGCTTATTAATAGGAAGGGAACAAAAATCAAAGGCTTTTGGCGGCTGATTTTTATTTTGTCGATTGCCATTCCACAGTTCGTGTCCCTGCTTGTTATGCGCAGTATGCTTAGTCAGGATGGCATTATCAATGTAATGTTAAAAAATGCGGGCTGGATTCAGAAGTCCCTGCCGTTTTTCTCTAACGTCGCATGGGCGAGAATAACGGTAATCGTTGTTAATCTGTGGATTGGTATTCCATATACGATGATGCAGGTTACGGGAATTCTACAGAATATCCCACTGGAGCTTTACGAAGCGGCAGAAGTGGATGGTGCCGGTCCGGTAATCCGTTTCTTTAAAATTACATTGCCGTATATGCTGTTTGTGACAACACCATATCTGATTACGACATTCACAGCAAATATCAATAATTTCAACATTGTTTATCTTTTAACAAAGGGCGACCCGGTGCTGTCAGGCAATACCGCGGGCAAAACAGACCTTTTGGTTACATGGCTGTATAAGATGACGGTGGATTACCAGTATTACAATCTGGGTGCCGTTATCGGAATTATGACCTTTGTATTTTTGGCAATCGGTTCGCTGCTTGTATACAGACGGACGAAATCCTATAAAGACGAGGAGGGATTTCAATGAAACGAAAAAAGAAAATCAACAATATACTGGTGCATCTGTTTTTAAGCGTGCTTGCAATTATCTGGGTCAGTCCGCTGTTCTGGATTATCCTTACAAGCTTCCGCGCACAGAAAGGTGCTTATACCTCGTCATTTTTTCCGAAAAAATATACGTTTGACAATTATATCAAATTATTTACGGATACCGGAATTTTAAATTTTCCGAGAATGTTTGGCAATACGCTGTTTATTGCAATCTGTTCCTGCATTATTTCAACATTTTTTGTATTGTCCGTGGCATATTGTATGTCGCGCCTGCGCTTTCGTTTAAGAAAGCCGATGATGAATATTGCAATGATACTCGGACTGTTTCCGGGATTTACTCATCCAGGCGGTCTCATCCCGCAAAATATGGCGAGACCTCTGACGGTCCGACAACCTTAGAGCGTAGCGGTTCCG
>ENA-USUE01001142-USUE01001142.1-human-gut-metagenome-genome-assembly--contig:-NODE-1142-length-12196-cov-4.559535_pt1 | contig 12196 bp, 4 predicted proteins | sample MGYA00250060_ERZ773396 | MGnify/ENA primary metagenome ERZ773396 (study PRJEB29103, sample SAMN06111989) | human gut metagenome | biome: human gut; feature: ankylosing spondylitis patient; material...
ACCTGGTTACGGGTCATCGCCATGTTGTAAGAGTTCTGAACCTCCATCTTGTTGGCGAGGCATTTTGAAAAATGATTCTACAGTACATGCGTTGACAGACATGAATGGTAATTATAGTATTATTGTTCCTGAAAGAAAATCTGTGCTTTCTTTCCGTTATATTGGTTTTGTTCCTAAAGAAGAGGTTGTTAATAACCGGAAGGTTGTTAATGTACAAATGGTAGAAGATGTTGGTCAATTAGATGAGGTTGTAGTAGTTGCCTATGGCGCACAAAAGAAAGAGTCTGTTGTTGGTTCTATCACAACGATTGAACCTGCTAAGTTAAAGGTTTCTACTACTCGTTCAATAAGTAATAATCTGGCAGGTACAGTTGCCGGTGTATTAGCTGTGCAACGTTCTGGTGAACCGGGATATGATAACTCTTCTTTCTGGATTCGTGGTATTAGTACATTCCAGGATGCCGGACAAAACCCATTGGTTTTGATTGATGGTATAGAACGCGATTTGAATAATATTGATCCTGAAGAAATAGAATCTTTTTCTGTGTTGAAAGATGCTGCTGCAAGTGCTGTTTATGGAGTGCGGGGAGCTAATGGTGTTATTTTAATTAATACAAAACGCGGACAAGTTGGTAAACCTCGTGTGACTGTAAAGGCTGAATTTGCAGCTACACAGCCAGTTAAACTTCCCGAGTATCTGGGTGCGGCAGATTATATGCAGGTTTTGGATGATATCTTGATGGATACAGGACAACAGCCTAAATATACAGATCGTATTGCAAAAACTCGTGCAGGCTATGATCCTGATTTATATCCGGACGTGAATTGGATGGATGCAATTGCAAATGATTATGCTTCGAATCAGCGTGTAACAGTAGATATTTCCGGTGGTACAGAGACATTACGTTATTCTTTTGTTGCTGCTGCGTATAATGAACGTGGTATTTTGAAACGTGATAAAAGTTATGATTGGGATCCTACTATTAAATTGCAACGTTATAACGTGCGTTCTAATGTGGATTTGAAATTAAGTCCTACTACGCAATTACGTTTTAATATTGGTGGATATTTGCAAGATAGAAATTCTACAACGAAAGATATATCTCAAATTTTCCAGAAAGCGTTCGTTGCTGTTCCTCATGCTTTCCCTGCACAATATTCCAGTGGGCAGATACCGACAACAGAGGAGCCAAACGTTTGGTCATGGGCTACTCAAAGTGGATATAAAAGAAGAAGCGACAGTAAGATTGAAACACTGTTTTCTGTAGAACAAGATTTGAAATTCCTGCTTCCGGGATTGAAAGTAAAAGGAACATTCTCATTTGACAGGTTTTCTTCGGGTACTGTTTCTCGTGGAAAGACACCGGATTATTATGTGCCTGCTACAGGACGTGATGATGAAGGTAATTTGATTATAGCATCAAAATCCAATGGTACTAATTTCCTGGATTACTCAAAAAGCGGTGATTATGGAAATAAGAGCGTATATATGGAAGCTACTTTGTCTTATGACCGTACATTCGCTGAGAAACATTCCGTTGCTGCAATGTTATTGTTTAATCGTCGTAATTATGATGATGGAAGCAAGTTGCCTTACCGTAATCAGGGATTGGCAGGACGTGCATCTTATACCTATTCGGGTAAGTATGTCGGTGAATTTAATTTTGGCTATAATGGTTCTGAAAATTTTGCCAAAGGCAAGCGTTATGGCTTTTTCCCTTCAGGAGCCATTGGTTGGATTGTATCGGAAGAGGCATTTATGCAACCATTGCGTAAAGTCATATCTAAATTGAAATTGCGTGCATCCTATGGTCAGGTAGGTAATGCTAATTTAGGTGGACGCCGTTTTGCATACCTTTCTACAATTACCGATGACTATGAGACATTAAACATGTATAAATGGGGATTGGATAGCAGTTATGGCTTAACTGGTATGGCAGAAGGCGAGTTTGCAGTACAAGATTTGACATGGGAGATTGTTAATAAGATGAATTTGGGGGTTGAGCTAGGTTTCCTGAATGGTATGATTGATTTGCAATTAGACTATTTCGATGAACGCCGTAAAGATATATTTATGCCACGTGAGTCTGTTCCAATGACAGCTGGATTTATGAAGCAGCCTTGGAAGAATTTTGGAAAAGTGACTAATCAGGGTGTAGAAGTTTCTTTAAATGTTAATAAACAGTTTGGCAAGGATTTATTTGTCAGCTTAATGGGAACATTTACCTATGCTCATAATGAAATAACGGAAAAGGATGAACCTAGTGCAGTAGTTGGTACTAACCGTGCTGAAACAGGACATCCGGTAGGGCAATTAACTGGCTATATAGCAGAAGGTTTGTTTACGGCAGACGACTTTGAAGACGTAAGTACAGGTAAACTGAAAGAAGGGATTCCGACTCAAAGTTTTGTAGGTAAATTACGTCCGGGGGATATCAGATATAGAGATGTCAATGGTGATGGTAAAGTGGACGTATTTGATAAATCTCCAATCGGAGGAACAAAAGATCCGGAGATAGTATATGGCTTTGGACTGAATATGAAATATAAGAATTTAGATTTTGGAGCTCTCTTCCAAGGCATAGGTCGTAGTTGGAATATATTAGGATCAAGTATTATTCCGGGTGCCAATAGAGGAGTGACAGGCAATATGTTTACTAATGCAAATGATCGTTGGACTGTAGACAACCCAAGTCAGAACGTATTTTATCCGCGTTTGGATGATGGTATAAATAGTAATAATAACCAATCCTCTACGTGGTGGCTGCGGAATATGAGTTTTTTACGTTTAAAAAACATTGAACTTGGTTATTCTTTACCAAAGAATTTGTGGAGAAATACTACAGTTATATCAGGCATTCGTCTTTTCGTGAGAGGAACAAATCTTTTAACATTCTCAAAATTTGATTTGTGGGATCCGGAAGTCGAGAATACTACAGGGGCTGCGTACCCAATTATGAAATCGTTATCTGCAGGTTTTGAAATTAAATTCTAATAATAGGGCATATGAAAAATAGCATATTAAAATTTATAGTATTAAGTATTATTACGACATTTGCTTTTTCTTCTTGTTCTGATTATCTGGATAAGCAACCGGATGACCAGTTGGACTTAGAATCAGTATTTGAGAATAAAAAGAATATGGAACGTTGGCTGGCATATATTTATCGTGGTCTGCCTGAATATTATACTTATGATGGTCCCGATGCCATAGCTGATGAACTGATTCCTTCGGTTGGTTGGGAAGCGCAAGGATTTAAAGCCATTCAATATCAAAAAGGTAACTGGACAGCAGACAATCCCGGAGTAATTACTTATTGGAATACTTATCCTAAATATATCCGTTCCGCTTATTTATTTATTAAACATGCTCACCCGCTAGAGGCCGTACCGGCTGAAGAAGTGGACTTTATGAAAGCTGAATGTCGTTTCTTTATAGCTTATTATAATTCTATGATGGCTATAGCTTATGGTTCGGTTCCCATTATTCGCGAGGCTAGTGAAAGTACTTCGGCTGATGATCTGATGTTGAAACAAGAGCCGTTTTATAATGTAATTGATTGGGCGGATCAAGAAATGTTGGAAGCCTCAAAACAATTACCTGCCACTCAAACTGAAGATAAGAAATATGGTCGTGTAACTTCTGTCGGATGTTTGGCAATGCGTGCGCGTATCTTACTATTTGCTGCAAGTGACTTGGTGAATGGTAATCCTGCATTGGCGAATATAAAAAACATTGATGGAACCCCTATCTTTAATTCTGCACATGATCCGGAACGATGGAAAAGGGCAGTGGATGCTTGTAAACTGGTTATCGATGAGGCGGAAGCATCTGGCTATCATTTGCATTATGAATATTTGGATAACGGTGATATTGATCCTTTTCTTTCTTATCAGAATGCAGTGATGAAGAGATGGAATGAAGCCAACAGAGAATTACTGTTTGTTCGTACAATGGATTCCGGTGGATGGTATGATAAAAACTGTATCCCACGTGGTTTGGGTATTAATGGCGTGGGAGCGATCGGAATAACCCAATCTTTGGTTGATGCTTTTTTCATGAGAAACGGTCAAAGACCTATTATTGGCTATAATTCGGATGGCTCTCCTAAAGTTAATCCTGATGCAAATTATTCAGAGACAGGCTTTAGTACGCAAAAAGAGACTTATTCTACAAAGTGGCAGTATGGGTCTTCAGAAGGAGATCGTAATAAAGATGAAAATGTAGTTGTAGACGCTAATACATATAAAATGTATTGTGACCGCGAACCTCGTTTTTATATTTCAGTACTGCATAACGAGCAATGGCATATTGGTGGTAAGAGAAATACTGACTTTTATATGGATGGTAAAGACGGTGGTCCCTCTCACGACGCTCCATGGAGCGGCTATCTGGTACGTAAGAGAGTAGACCCATCTGCAAATCCCAAAGAAGGCAGTGGAGATTATAAAAACCGTCATGGTGCATTATGTCGTTTGGCAGAGATCTATTTAAGTTATGCTGAGGCGTTAAATGAATATAGCATTGAGAAGGGCACTTATACTGCTAATCAAAAAGAGATTCTGAAATATGTCAATTTGATTCGTGAGCGTGCGGGTATTCCCGAATATAGTGTTTCAGCTGAAGAAGGCAAGATAACAGCCCCATCAGATCCTGTAGAAATGCGCGAGTTAATTCGTCAAGAAAGGCGTGTGGAATTGAATTGTGAATCTGGACTTCGTTTTAATGATCTGCGTCGCTGGAAATTAGCCGAGAAAGTATTGGATGGTGATTTTTATGGCATGAATGCTTATATTAAAGTATCCGATGCGGACTATAGAAATAAATATTATACTCGTACAGTATATCAGACACGTAAATTTATAAGCTATTGGTGGCCTATTCCACAGGACGATATTGATAAGAATTGGAATTTGGTACAAACTCCTGACTGGACCGTCGGGAACCAATAAATAGTTATAATATTAATATATTGAATATAGATATGAAAAACGGATATATATTTAAGAAGAACCTTTTACGGTTCTTCTTCCTGACACTTGCTTCGTGTTTCATGGTAGCATGTAATGATGATGACGATACTACTGATTTGCTCGATAATCGTACAAGTTTAGTCCTGACTCCTTCTGATTATGAAATAGAACTCAAGGAAGACACCCCGGATGAGGTTGCATTGACGTTAAACTGGACGGAAGCTGATCCAATAGGCTCTGACTATTATATCTCTTATCTTTATAAAATGGATCTGGAAAATAACAGTTTTGGAACAAACACAATGATAAGAGAGTATATTGATGATGATTTTTCTAAAAGTTATACTCATAAAGAATTGCAGAGTTTATTGGTGTCAAAGTGGAAGCAGCATCCTGGTGATTTAGTAAAGTTACAAGCCCGTATTATCGGTTCTATAGAAGGCCCAAAGTTTGTAAAACCGGAAGTTTCTACAGTAACTATAAAAGTAAAGATGTATTCTGAAAAGACCTTTGTTGCAGACCATCTTTATATGTCAGGCACAGCTGTTGATGGTGAAGATATTGAAATCTTGCCAATGGAAAGTCAGCCGAAGCGTTATGTTTCCATTTGTGACTTGAAGGCAGGTAATCTTCACTTCCCGATTGTTTGGAAAGATGAAAATAAGATTAATGCCATTTCACCAGTTGCTGCAGAACAACAGATTACTGATGGAGCAATGGAAGCTAAAATTAAGGGGACAGATAATGCTGGATATTGGGTGATTCCTGAAGATGGGCAGTATCGTGTAGTGGTAGATTTTGAAGCACGTACCGTTACTATAGGTTTGGCTAGTAATTTTATAGAAGCTGATAAAATCTATATTGCCGGAACTTGTGTTAGCGCAGATGTAGAGATGACTCGCACTATAGAAGATGAAAATCAATATGCGTTCCATGCAGAACTGCAACCAGGTACTATTTATTTCCCAATCTTGTTTAACGGACAGAAAGATATGGCTATTGCTCCGGAAGAATCAGGCGATTTTACAGATGGCACAGCAATGAATATCTCGACAATGAGCCCGGAAGCAGCTGCACTTGCTTATCATTGGAATATTAAGACTGCGGGTGTCTATCGTGTTGTGATTAATATAAATACTAAAAAGGTTACGATTTACTCCCCCGAAACAGATCCTAAACCCATGGTTGTTTCGTGGATATGGAACAATAATACGGTGACTACCACTATTGAAAGAGTCTTTATTTGGGGACCATACGATGGATGGGCTAAAGATGGTACTGGTGATACAGGATTCACTATGGCTCATTCTATGACACCTAGTTTGGCAAATCCTTATTTGTTTATATACAAAGGAGCGGAGTTACCCAGAAAGAATTCCATTAAAGACAAAGATGGAAATGCACATCCAGGTGGATTGAACTTTAAAGTCGGACCGCAAAGTGCCGGTTGCTATACTTTTGGTTCAACAGCAGATGCCATCAGAGGATCTTATGACGGTTGCCTTGATATTGCAGAGAGTGACTACAATCAGAAACAGACTGTAGTCGGAGGGCAATCTCATAACCGCTATGCCTTCTTTAGTGTACCTGTAGGAGTTAATTACATAGAATTAGATATTAAAGAACTGACAGTATTCTTTGATAAGAGATAATCAAGCAGGATAATATTAAGAGTGCTATATCAATCTCGTGATTTTTATATGAATAAAGAGAACAATGATATAGCACTCTTTAAAAAAACAATTAGTAGTATGGTTGTAAGAAAGATTAGTTATTATAGAGTAATTGTGTCTCTTTGTCTGTTTATGTTCCTTTTATCTCCTGTTTTCGGAGACGAGAATTCAGCCGTTTCATTTGATAAGGAACTATCAGAGAATAACATAGTTACGATTCAGCCTGATTCTTTGCGTATTCTTCATAACCCGCTTACAGGATGGGTGCTCTATGCAAGTATGGGAGTGGATGCTGCGGATTTTTGGGCACAGTATGACCATATGTATATTCCTGAACTGGGACACAATGTTAGTGTGACAGATTATGCTCATACGCTTTATATTCGCGCTAGTTGGACAGATTTTAATCCACAGGAAGATGTATATGGTTGGAAAATTGATTCTAATTTGAGAGCATATATTGAAGGAGCTTATCAGCGGAATATGCGTTTGGCATTTCGTGTTGTAGTTGACAGTCGTGATAAGAGAACAGAATTTACTCCTCAATTTGTAAAAGATGCCGGTGCAAAAGGATTTATGAATAAAGGTAAATGGTCACCTTATTCTGACGATCCTGTTTTTCAGAAGTACTATACTAAATTTGTGAAGGCTCTGGCTAAAGATTTCAACGATCCTTCGAAAGTTGAATTTATAGATGGATTCGGACTTGGGAAATGGGGAGAATATCATACAATGATTTATTCAACAGGTGATGATACTCCAAAGAAAGCAGTTTTCAATTGGGTGACAGATATATATTCTCAAGCTTTTGATAAAGTTCCGGTAGTAATTAACTACCATAGATGGATTGGTGCGGGAAAAGATTGGGTAGATGATGAACATTTTGCTGCTGACAGTGAAGAAATGCTGGAAGAAGCAATCAAGAAAGGATATTCATTACGTCATGATGCATTTGGTATGACAACCTATTATGGTAGTTGGGAGCGTAGGTTCGCAAAAAAATATCGTAATATATGCCCCATTATTATGGAAGGTGGCTGGATTGTCAAATCACATAATTATTGGCAGGATCCTAGAGGATATCGCAAGGATTCACACGAGGACGTAAGACGCGGTGAGTTTGATGACAGCAAAGAGGCACATGTCAATATGATGGATTTTCGTTTTGGTGATACAAAGTCCTGGTTTAAAGATGCTTTTGATTTAGTACGCCGATTCCTTCGGGAAGGCGGGTATAGGCTCTATCCCAGTGAAATCTCTTTGCCGTTAGAAGTCTCTAAAAAAACAACGCCGACTATTAAACATTGCTGGAACAATCTGGGATGGGGGTACTGTCCTACTAATATTCCGCAATGGAATCAAAAATATAAAGTAGCTTTCGCTTTGCTTGATTCTGAAACGAATGAGGTGCGATATACATTTGTGGATACGGATACAGATTTATCCAAGTGGATAAAAGGAAGTCCCGCTGAATATGTATTTGAGCCGGATATGTCCAAAGTTGAAACGGGTACTTATGTTTGGGCTGTGGGCTTGGTTGACCGGAGTAATAAAGATCTCGTAGGGCTGGATATTGCCGCCAAAGGGGATATATTGGATTCGGGCTGGTTAAAATTGTCGAAAGTAAGCATAAAAAAATAAGAGCTATAGGTATGAAGATTAATTTTCAAAATATGTGCAGTTTGAGAAAAATAAGTTGCGGGCTTATTTTTTCTATGGCTATATCATTAGTCGCTTGCGACAGTGATAATGATGAAGAAGGAGGTGATAATGGTGATGATGGTTTGGTAGAAGATACTTCTATTCCTGGGAACAGCATTGTCACGGTAAAGCAGAATCGAAATATCATTTTGCATAATCCTCTTTCCGGATGGGTATTATATGCGGGTATTGGTGATGGTTTATCTTCCACATTCTGGCAGGATTATGATAATTTCCCGTCATCGGAAGGCACTGTAAAGGTCTCTGATTATGCAAATACCTTATACCTTCGTGGTGCCTGGGCTGATTTTAATCCTGAAGAAGGAAAATATGCATGGAACTCCGATTGTGATACCCCTTCGGCTAAGCGACTGAAGATGTTGATAGAGGGAGCTAAGCAAAGAAATATGAAATTGGCCTTTACTTTTGTGGTGGATAGCCGCGATAAGCACTATAATTTTACTCCGAATTTTGTAAAAGAGGCTGGCGCGAAAGGCTATGAAACACAAACAGGTTCAGTAAAAGTATGGTCTCCCTATCCGGATGATCCTATTTTCCAGAAATATTATGAGAAATTTATCAGGGCTTTGGCTAAGGATTTTAATGATCCCGACAAAGTACAGTTTGTAAGTGGTTCAGGATTTGGAAAATGGGGAGAGTATCATAGTGTATGGTACTATCAGGTGCGTGAGTTGGGAAAACCGGAGCTACCGACTCGTGAGGCTGTTTTCGATTGGGTGACAGATTTATATTCTCAAGTATTTGATAAAGTTCCTGTGTTTGTAAATTATCATCGTTGGATAGGTACAAGCAAGGAATGGGACGGCAATAATTATGATAAGGATACTGAAAGATTAATAGGAAAAGCAGTGGCTAAAGGATATTCATTACGTCACGATGCGTTTGGTATGAAAACTTACTATTCTACTTGGGAACGCAATTTTATAGCCAAGTGGAAGTATCTCGTTCCTGTAGTAATGGAAGGTGGCTGGGTGAAAAATTCTCATGGAAACTCGATTCAGGGAGATGGATATGCCAATTATGCAGAAGTACGTCAGGGTGAGTTTGATGAGGCTAAAACAGCCTGCGTCAATATGATGGATTTACGCTATAATTCAGACTTTCATAATGGAGAAGCTTATTCATGGTTTAATGAAGCTTTCCAATTAGTTAAACAATTCTGTACAGAAGGAAGCTACCGTTTATTTCCGGACAGGATTTCTTTGCCTACAACTATCTCTAATGGTAAACAGATTGAAATAGCCCATCGGTGGAATAATTTTGGTTGGGGATATTGTCCGACAAATATTCCCCAGTGGAAGAATAAATATAAAGTAGCTTTTGCTTTATTGGACACCAAGAATGATAAACCGAAGTATGTATTTGTTGATGGAGAACCGGAAGCTTGTGATTGGGTGAAAGGTACGGCTAAATCATATATGTTTACGACCCGGGTTGAAGGCGTGGGAGCAGGTAAATACATGTGGGCTGTTGGTATTGTTGATACGACAAAGCAGAATGAGATTGGAATTCACCTTGCTGTGAAGAACAATGTGACATCTGCCGGATGGTTGAAATTATTTGAAGTGACAGCTCGGTAAGTCATAATCAATTGAAAAATAGAAATGATAACTAACCGACGAAAAAACAGATGAGAAAAAAAGTTTTGATTTTGGGATTGTGCCTATTGGGAGTCACACATTCTCTTTCGTCAAAAGATAAAAAGAGTATTCCTTTGTATAAGGATGCCAAAGCTCCAATTGAAAAACGTATTGATGATTTAATATCGCGTATGACATTGGAGGAAAAGATTTTGCAGCTAAACCAATATACATTGGGACGAAATAACAATGTGAATAATGTTGGCGAAGAAGTGAAAAAAGTACCGTCAGAGATTGGTTCTTTGATATACTTTGATATAAATCCAGAATTGCGTAATAGTATGCAGAAAAAAGCGATGGAAGAATCTCGTTTGGGCATTCCCATCATTTTTGGCTACGATGCTATTCATGGATTTCGCACCATATATCCTATTTCGTTGGGGCAGGCCTGTTCATGGAATCCGGGATTGGTAGAACAGGCATGTGCGGTATCTGCACAAGAAGCCCGCATGTCTGGGGTTGATTGGACTTTTTCTCCCATGATCGACGTGGCACGTGATCCTCGATGGGGACGTGTAGCCGAAGGATATGGTGAAGATCCTTATACAAATGGAGTGTTTGCCGCTGCTTCGGTGCGTGGGTATCAGGGAGATGATATGTCAGCAGAGAACCGTATGGCTGCTTGTCTGAAACACTATGTAGGATATGGTGCTTCGGAGGCTGGGCGAGATTATGTTTATACAGAAATTTCAGCTCAAACTCTTTGGGATACTTATCTACTGCCCTATGAGATGGGAGTGAAAGCTGGTGCGGCCACTTTGATGAGTTCTTTCAATGACATCAGTGGAGTACCTGGGTCAGCTAATCCTTATATCATGACCGAGATATTAAAGAAACGCTGGAAACATGACGGGTTCATTGTGTCTGACTGGGGGGCTGTGGAACAGTTAAAAAATCAGGGATTAGCCGCTACAAAGAAAGATGCTGCTCGGTATGCTTTTAATGCGGGGCTTGAAATGGATATGATGTCTCATGCCTACGATCGTCATCTGAAAGAGCTTGTAGAGGAAGGTAAGGTAACAATGGCACAAGTTGACGAATCAGTCCGTCGAGTATTGCGTGTAAAATTCCGTCTGGGTTTGTTCGAACGTCCTTATACTCCGGTTACCAATGAGAAGGATCGTTTTTTCCGTCCGCAAAGTATGGCTGTGGCCGCTCAACTGGCAGCAGAATCAATGGTGTTGTTGAAAAATAACAATCAGATATTACCACTTACAAACAAAAAAAAGATTGCCGTAGTAGGTCCAATGGCAAAAAATGGTTGGGACTTATTGGGTTCCTGGTGCGGACATGGAAAAGATACGGATGTGGAAATGCTCTATGATGGGTTGACTGCCGAGTTTGGAGGAGACGCCGAATTACGTTATGCAATGGGATGCAAACCGCAGGGCAATGACCGTTCAGGTTTTGCTGGCGCATTGGACGTTGCTCGTTGGTCTGATGTAGTCATTGTTTGTTTGGGTGAGATGCTTACCTGGAGTGGTGAGAATGCTTCCCGTTCTACGATTGCTTTGCCACAGATTCAGGAAGAATTGGTGAAAGAACTAAAGGAGGCTGGTAAACCTATTATATTGGTGCTTTCTAATGGACGTCCCTTGGAGTTAAATCGCATGGAACCTCTTTGTGATGCTATATTGGAGATATGGCAACCGGGAATAAATGGTGCGCGTTCAATGGCAGGAATTTTATCCGGACGTATCAACCCTTCCGGTAAACTAGCCATGACGTTCCCTTATTCCACAGGACAAATTCCTATTTATTATAATCGCCGCAAGAGCGGACGCGGACATCAGGGATTTTATAAAGATATAACAAGCGATCCGTTATATCCGTTCGGGCATGGATTAAGTTATACCGAATTTAAGTATGGCACTGTTACCCCTTCTGCTACTAAGGTGAAGCGCGGCGATAAACTGTCGGCAGAAGTGACCGTCACCAACACCGGTGCCCGCGACGGAGCAGAGACTGTTCATTGGTTTATTTCCGATCCTTATTGCTCTATCACCCGTCCGGTGAAAGAACTGAAACACTTTGAGAAACAATTTATCAAAGTCGGAGAAACGAAGACTTTCCGTTTCGACATCGACCTGGAACGTGATTTCGGTTTTGTCAATGAGGATGGTAAACGCTTCCTTGAACCCTCGCAAGCGTTATACTACAACAGCTAGAGTTTTGAAGTCCTTCGGC
>ENA-USUE01001152-USUE01001152.1-human-gut-metagenome-genome-assembly--contig:-NODE-1152-length-12136-cov-5.387926_pt1 | contig 12136 bp, 7 predicted proteins | sample MGYA00250060_ERZ773396 | MGnify/ENA primary metagenome ERZ773396 (study PRJEB29103, sample SAMN06111989) | human gut metagenome | biome: human gut; feature: ankylosing spondylitis patient; material...
CGGAGTCTGTATGGGCGATTCAATATTCTATCAACGACGGAACATACAACGGTAACCTGAACTGGGGAATGGGACTGACAACTCCGCAGATACTAGGCTGCTGTGATTTCCACAAACCGAGCCAGAATCTGGTGAATGCTTTCAAAACCGACTCGCAGGGAAAACCGTTGTTCAATACCTACGATAATGAGAACTATGAGGTTACGACGGACAATGTAGACCCCCGTTTATTCCACACGGTAGGTATGCCGGGCTTCCCTTATAAATACAACGAAGGCTACCTGATTCAGAAGAATGATGACTGGAGCCGTAGCAAGGGACTTTACGGATATTATGTTTCGCTCAAAGAGAATGTAGACCCGGACTGTGACTGCCTGAAGAAAGGTTCTTATTGGGCAAGTTCCCTGAATCATATCGTCATCCGTTATGCAGATGTATTGCTGATGCGTGCCGAGGCCCTGATACAGTTGAACGACGGACGTATTGCCGACGCCATTTCACTCATCAATGATGTACGCAGCCGTGCAGCCGGAAGTACAATGCTGATCTTCAATTACAAAGAAGAGTACGGAGTAAACTTCAAAGTAACTCCTTATGAACTGAAAGCATATACACAGGACGAAGCCATGAAAATGCTGAAATGGGAACGCCGTATAGAGTTCGGTATGGAAAGCTCACGTTTCTTTGACCTCGTAAGATGGGGAGAAGCCAAAGACGTTATCAATGCTTATTATGTGACCGAAGCAGCCCGTTGTTCTATTTACAAGAATGCAGGTTTTACGGAAAATAAGAACGAATACCTTCCAATTCCATTCGAACAGATCAGTGCCAGTAACGGAAATTATACACAGAATTTCGGTTGGTAATCATCAATCTTAAAACAAAGAATAAAATGAAATCAATCATAAAACAACTCTATACCATCCTGTTGGTGACTGTAGCATGCTTGACAGTTGCGGGATGTAACGATGACTTCAAATCCAATCTTCGTCTGGACGGAGATGTATGGGTGAACTCTATTAAACTGGATGAATACGCAGGGACGATCGATTATCAGAATAAGACAATCGTAGTGGGAGTTCCTTACGATTATGACGTTACCCGGATGGCCGTCAGTGAAATCAATCTTTCCGAAGGTGCTACGGCGAGCATCGCTATTGGTGAAACAATCGACTTTTCTCTTCCCGTATCTTTGACCGTGAAGAATGGCGACGTACAGATGAGCTATACGATTACCGTGAAGAGAGACGAAGCAAAGATACTGGCCTTTAAGTTGAATGATACTTATGTAGGAAAAGTAGACCAGCTATCAAAAACAATCTCTGTAGTTGTTCCGCTGACAGTGGATATTACCCAGTTGAAAGGTACATTCACCGGATCGGATGGAGTCACTGTGACTCCGGCATCCGGCAGCATTCAGGACTTTACCAACCCTGTCACTTATACAGCAACTTACCGTTCGGCAGTGACTCCTTATGTAGTAACAGTTACTCAAGGAAATGTAATTCCGACTGCCTTTATTGGCACAGCTTCTTCTGTGAGCCAACTGACAAGTCCTGAAGAAAAAGCCGCTGCCCAGTGGATGATGGATAATATATCCATGTCCGAATACATCTCATTCAAAGATGTAGTAGACGGAAAAGTAGATTTAGGTAAATATACTGCAATCTGGTGGCATTTCCATGCAGACAATGGCGATAATCCTCCTTTGCCGGATGATGCGAAAGCTGCTGTAGAGAAATTTAAAGTCTACTATCAAAACGGTGGTAACCTGTTGCTGACCCGCTACGCAACTTTCTATATTAAGGACCTTAGCATTGCAAAAGATGAGCGTGTACCCAACAACAGTTGGGGAAGAAGTGAAGACTCACCCGAAGTCGTTGATGGGGCATGGAGCTTTCCAATTGTCGGCAACGAGTCGCATCCGTTATTTCAGGATTTAAGATGGAAAGATGGTGACAAAACAAGAGTCTATACCTTTGATGCTGGTTACGCGACTACCAATAGTACGGCACAATGGCATATCGGAACAGACTGGGGAGGTTATGAGGATCTGAACGCATGGCGTAGCTTGACAGGAGGAATCGATGTGGCATGCGGAGACGACGGTGCAGTAATCATAGCCGAATTCGAGCCGCGCGCCAATAGCGGACGCACGATCTGTATCGGCTCCGGTTGTTACGACTGGTACGGTAAAGGAGTAGACGCTTCTGCCGACTACTACCACTACAACGTAGAGCAAATGACTCTGAATGCAATCAACTACTTATGTAAATAAAAGAATAAGCAATAATTATGAAAAATATGATCTTACATATAGCAATCACCACGCTGTTGGCCTCAATGAGCGCTTGCAGTGATGAGATAGATCCCGTATTGACTCAAAGAGACTGGGATGGTACAGCCACTTACTTCCAATCGACCGACGAGCATGGCTTCTCGATGTACTATAAACCGCAGGTAGGCTTTGTTGGTGACCCGATGCCATTCTATGATCCGGTTGCCAAAGACTTTAAAGTGATGTACCTGCAAGACTACCGTCCGAACCCCGAAGCTACTTACCACCCCATTTTCGGGGTGGCCACCAAAGACGGTGCTACTTATGAATCTCTCGGCGAACTGATTCCGTGTGGAGGTCGTGACGAACAGGATGCTGCCATCGGTACAGGAGGTACCATCTATAATCCGGTTGATAAACTCTACTACACCTTCTACACCGGCAATAAATTCAAACCTTCTTCCGACCAGAATGCACAGGTAGTCATGGTAGCTACCTCTCCCGACTTTAAAACATGGACCAAGAACCGCACTTTCTATCTGAAAGGAGATACGTACGGCTATGACAAGAATGACTTCCGCGATCCGTTCCTGTTCCAGACCGAAGACGGCGTTTATCACATGCTGATTGCCACCCGTAAAAACGGAAAAGGACACATTGCCGAATTCACCTCTACTGACCTGAAAGAGTGGGCGTCTGCCGGCACATTTATGACCATGATGTGGGACCGTTTCTATGAATGTCCGGACGTATTCAAGATGGGAGACTGGTGGTATCTGGTCTATTCGGAACAAGCTTCCTTCATGCGCAAGGTACAATATTTCAAAGGTAAAACACTTGAAGAACTGAAAGCAACCACCGCCAATGATGCCGGAATATGGCCGGACAATCGGGAAGGTATGCTGGACAGCCGTGCATTCTATGCAGGCAAGACTGCTTCCGATGGAACCAACCGTTACATCTGGGGCTGGTGTCCTACCCGTGCCGGCAATGATAATGGAAACGTAGGGGATGTAGAACCCGAATGGGCTGGCAACTTGGTGGCACAACGCCTCATTCAGCACGAAGACGGTACATTGACCCTTGGAGTTCCCGATGCAATCGACCGTAAATACACTTCTGCACAAGAAGTAAAAGTGATGGCTAAAGACGGAAACGTAACAGAAAGCGGTAAAACCTATATGTTGGCCGAAGGAGCTTCCGTCATCTTCAACCGGTTGAAAGTGCACAACAAGATTTCCTTTACCGTAAAAGCATCCTCGAATACAGATCGTTTTGGAATCTCTTTCGTCCGTGGAACGGACTCCAAATCATGGTATAGCATCCACGTCAACGCTGACGAGGGTAAAGCCAACTTCGAGAAAGACGGTGACAATGCCAAATACTTGTTTGATAACAAATTCAATATCCCGTCCGATAATGAATACCGGGTGACGATTTACAGTGACCAGTCGGTTTGTGTGACCTACATCAACGACCAGTTATCTTTCACGAACCGCATCTATCAAATGCAGAAGAATCCGTGGTCACTCTGCTGTTATAAAGGTGAAATCACTGTATCAGATATTCAAGTGAGCACATATTAATAGAAAAGTAACATCTTTTACAGTGTTTGAAACAAAAGTGATAGGCGTTTCATCCCGGAGCGCCTATCTTTGCACTGTAACAACCTTAATACCATAAAGCATGAATTTAAGACTCTCTTCCAAACAAATTCAAACCTTCGCGGTTTTATTTTGTATGATTGTGATGAATATCTCTCTATCCGCCCGTGCGGACAACTCTCCTCTATTAATTAAAGATTTAGGAGAAGGACATTGCCTTGTACGCGTCAACACTAACCAGAAGTATCTGTTATTGCCCGTAGAAGATGCATCGCCCGATGTGCGTATCAGCATGATTGTTAATAATAAAGAGGTAAAGAACTTCGATGTCCGTCTGGCCATCCATAAAGTCGATTACTTTGTTCCGGTAGACCTTTCCGACTATTCCGGCAAACTAATCTCTTTCAAATTTAAAATGAACTCCAACGACCCGGTGCGTGTCAACCTTTCGCCGGACAACACTGCTTGCTGCAAGGAAATGAAATTGTCCGATACGTTCGATACAAGCAACCGTGAAAAGTTCCGTCCCACTTATCATTTCTCTCCCCTTTACGGATGGATGAACGACCCGAACGGAATGGTATACAAAGACGGCGAATACCACCTTTTCTACCAATACAACCCTTACGGTTCCAAATGGGGAAATATGAACTGGGGACATGCCATCAGCAAAGATCTCGTAAACTGGGAACATCGCCCCGTAGCAATCGCCCCGGATGCATTCGGTACTATCTTCAGTGGCTCCGCCGTGATAGATCATCATAATACCGCCGGCTTCGGTGCAGGCGCCATCGTCGCCATCTATACACAAAACAGCGACCGTCAGGTGCAAAGCATTGCTTACAGCACCGACAACGGACGTACCTTTACCAAATACGAAAACAATCCTGTATTAGTATCTGAAGCACGTGACTTCCGCGACCCGAAAGTATTCTGGTACGAAGGCACCAAACGCTGGATCATGGTATTGGCAGTAGGGCAGGAAATGCAATTCTTCTCTTCCCCCAACTTGAAAGACTGGACATTTGAAAGCAGCTTCGGCAAAGGACACGGCGCACACGGAAACGTTTGGGAATGTCCCGACTTATTCGAACTCCCGGTAGAAGGAACAAATGAAAAGAAATGGGTACTGCTTTGCAGCCTCGGCGACGGTCCTTTTGGTGACTCGGCTACTCAATATTTTGTAGGCTCCTTCAACGGAAAAGAGTTTGTAAACGAATCACCCTCCAAAACCAAATGGATGGACTGGGGAAAAGACCATTATGCCACCGTGACTTGGAGTGACGCTCCCGACAATCGCCATATCGCTATCGCTTGGATGAGCAACTGGCAATATGCAAACGATGTTCCTACCTCCCAATACCGTAGTCCGAACTCCGTTCCCCGCGACTTGAGCCTGTTTACCGTAGATGGTGAGACTTACCTCCAATCAGCTCCTTCTCCCGAACTGCTGGCTTTGCGTGATGCTTCCAAGAAACGCTCGTTCAAAGTAAACGGAACACGCACAATTAAAGAAATGATTCCCGGCAATGACGGTGCATACGAAATAGAATTGACAATCGAAAATCAACGTGCAGACGTAATCGGCTTCCGTCTCTACAATGACAAAGGCGAAGAAGTGGATATGCAGTATGACATGAAAGAAAATAAATTCTCGAGGGATCGCCGCAAGAGCGGAGAGGTCAGCTTCAATGAGAACTTCCCGGTGTTGACCTGGACAGCTATTGAAGCCGGAAAAGATGTATTAAAACTCCGTCTGTTTGTTGATAAATCCAGCATTGAGGCTTTTGGAGACGGTGGACGCTTTGCGATGACCAATCAGGTATTCCCTTCGGAACCTTACAATCATATCGACTTTTACAGTAAAGGAGGAGCGTATAAAGTAGATTCGTTTGTGATCTACAAGTTGAAGAAATAAGCTCATTCTCCTAACTCCATGCGCTCTTTCCCTGTTTCTTTAGAGTAAAAACTTCTTTCCCTATAGACTAATACGTCTTTCCTTATGGAAGAGTACGTCTGTCCTAGTGGAAGAGTTCTACTAAAGTACGGAGATACTTTCCTCAAAGCTACGGTTCTGTTAGTTCGTCACGGCCGTGACGAGATCCTCCCATGGCCGTGGTGAGAACTCTTCACAGCCGTGGGAAGAAGCTACCACGGCCGTGGTAACCCAACAAGACCGTAGCTTTAAAGTAACAAGGAACGGGAGATACACCAACTATATAAAGGACTGATGCATACATTGCCGTAGGGTTATGTGCTCCGCCCTATGGAAACAGAATTCATCATATAAAAGATAAAATAATGGAAAACAGTAAAAACTCTTCCCTCTCCAAACTAATCCCGGTGATGCTTTGCTTCTTCGCCATGGGATTCGTTGACCTGGTAGGCATTGCCTCCAATTACGTAAAGGCAGACCTTGGTCTGTCAGACTCACAGGCGAATATCTTTCCGTCACTGGTATTCTTCTGGTTCCTGATTTTCTCCGTACCCACCGGCATGCTGATGAGCCGCATTGGTCAGAAGAAAACCGTATTGCTTAGTTTGATTGTGACTTTCGCTTCTTTGTTACTACCCGTTTTTGGCGACAGCTATATGCTGATGCTGATTTCCTTCTCCCTCCTGGGCATCGGAAATGCGTTGATGCAGACTTCTCTGAATCCGTTACTTTCCAATATCGTGCGTGGCGACCGCCTGGCAAGTAGCCTGACTTTCGGCCAGTTTGTGAAAGCCATTGCTTCTTTCCTGGCACCTTATATCGCCATGTGGGGAGCGACACAGACCATTCCGACTTTCGATTTAGGCTGGCGCATCCTGTTCCCTATCTATATGATTGTGGCCGTCATCGCTATTCTTCTGCTCAATGTCACACAGATTGAAGAGGAGAAAGAAGATGACAAACCGTCTACTTTCGGACAATGCATCGCCCTGCTTGGCAAACCGTTTATTCTGCTTTGTTTCATTGGTATCATGTGCCATGTCGGCATCGACGTAGGTACGAACACTACCGCCCCGAAGATTCTGATGGAGCGCATCGGTATGGGATTGGATGATGCTGCTTTTGCAACCAGTCTTTATTTTATTTTCCGTACGGCGGGCTGTTTTCTGGGTTCTTTCATCTTGCGTAAGATGTCTCCGAAATCTTTCTTCGGCATTAGTGTGGTGCTGATGTTGATTGCCATGATCGGTTTGTTTATCTTCCATGAAAAGGCAATTATCTATGCCTGCATCGCCTTAATTGGTTTCGGTAACTCCAATGTGTTTTCCGTTATCTTCTCGCAGGCATTGCTTTATTTGCCGGGTAAGAAAAACGAAGTTTCCGGCTTGATGATTATGGGACTTTTCGGCGGGACGGTGTTTCCGTTGGCAATGGGAGTAGCTTCGGATACTTCCATGGGACAGAATGGTGCTATTGCCGTAATGACGGTGGGCGTGCTTTATCTCTTGTATTATACGTTCCGTATCAGAAAATAATTTTATAACTTTGGAAACAATAAAACCCGTATATCATGAATAATATAATTGTAGGAATGGGCGAAGCACTTTGGGATGTGTTGCCCGAAGGAAAGAAAATCGGTGGTGCTCCGGCAAACTTTGCCTATCATGTATCACAGTTTGGTTTTGACAGTCGTGTAGTGAGTGCCGTAGGCAGGGATGAACTGGGAGAAGAAATTATGAAAGTATTCAACGAGAAGAAGTTGAAGATGCAGATTGAACAGGTTGATTATCCTACCGGTACGGTGCAGGTGACGCTCGATGACGAGGGCGTGCCTTGTTACGAAATCAAAGAGGGCGTGGCGTGGGACAACATTCCCTTTACGGATGAGCTGAAACGTCTGGCCTTGAGCACACGTGCTGTTTGCTTCGGTTCGCTGGCTCAACGTAATGAAGTGAGCCGTGCCACTATCAATCGCTTTCTGGATACGATGCCCGATATAGACGGACAGCTCAAGATATTTGATATCAATCTCCGCCAGGATTTCTACTCTAAAGAGGTACTGCGCGAATCGTTCCACCGTTGCAACGTCCTGAAGATAAACGACGAAGAGCTGGTGACTATCAGCCGTATGTTTGGTTATCCCGGCATTGATTTGCAGGATAAATGCTGGATTCTGTTGGCAAAATACAACCTGAAGATGTTGATTCTCACTTGCGGCATCAATGGCAGCTATGTGTTCACACCGGGCGTTGTCTCTTTCCAGGAGACGCCCAAAGTACCGGTTGCCGACACAGTGGGCGCAGGCGATTCTTTTACAGCTGCTTTCTGTGCCTCCATTCTCAATGGAAAACCGGTGCCCGAAGCGCATAAACTGGCTGTTGAGGTTTCTGCTTATGTCTGCACACAGAGAGGTGCGATGCCCGAACTTCCGCAGGTTTTGAAAGATAGACTGATGTAATTCTTTTATTGATAGTAAGCATAGAGGTATATTTCATTTCGTGGGGTGTACCTCTTGTTTTTTGTACGTACGAAACGTACAGGCATAAAAAAAGGAGCAACGCCTTGCTCCAACCTTTGTTAACCTTAAATCTAATACTATGAAAAACACATTGCAAAGATACGGACTTCTGTCAACTTTGCAAATAATCCAAATAAAAAGAGATGTTTTATAACATCAATTAAGTGTTCGTATTACCCTTTATACGTTTGTTAATGGTTCCCGCGTAAATATGGGGGACCATTTTTACTTTTTTTCAAGGGATAAGATTGCGAATAATCGAGTGATTTATAGCATACTCACAGTTTTATTTTCTATTTTTGTTCTCAATCAATCTATCGAATACTATGAACACAATGCTATGCCAGCTAAAGAGCCTGTTGTTATTGGGAGTCCTGCTTTTTGCCAATGGAGCATTCGGACAACCGATGATCTGGGATGATACCTCTCCCGAAACGATCGTTTTCGAACTGACTAACAAAGAGGCTTTGAAACTTCTCAAAGGCAAACTCCGACAGAAACAATGGGATAAAATACAGCAGACTCCTTTTGCCCGTTTCACGGATACTTGGAGCAATCCTCCGGTCAAAGGGCATTTTCTGCTGGCTGATGTAGAGCGGAACGAAGTTCATTACCGTTATGCTCCGGTGATTCCTTTTCATGTTTTCCTTTTCAAGGAGTATGGTGTACTCACCTTGCAGGTGGTTGATGCCGGGGGAACTATCAGGAAAGATGCCAAAGTGCGGGTAGGCAGCAAGGCTGTTTATTACGATGAAGACAGTCAGACGTATACTGACGATAACTGGTCGCAGAAAGAACAGCATATCCTGACGGTTGAAGTGGATAAGTTTCGTGCGGTATTCGATTTGAGGAAACATCTTGTACCACCCTGGTATAAAAATGATTATGGGCGGCAAGATGCACCGGAGTTTTATAGTTACCTGATTACTGACAAGAATAAATACAGACCGGGCGAAACTGTCCGTTTCAAGTCTTATGCTCTCTCCGAACATAAACGTCCTCTGAAACAGGAACTTTCATTGTGGATGCGTGTCGGTTCTTCCTGGCGTGACTATAAGAAGATAATGTCCGTCGTCCCTTACCATCCGGGAGGCTTCGCCGGAGAATTCCTGTTGGCGGATTCATTGAACCTGAAGCTCGATCAGAGATATACTGTACAGCTTCGTGATAAGCGGGGACGCATCGTAGCCTCCACCAATTTCAAATATGAAGACTACGAACTGAACGGAAACAAGTTGTTGGTGAAGCTGGCTTCGAATGTGCAATATGCATCGCAGAGTAACCGCATGGATATCAGTGCAACGGATGCCAACGGACTTCCTTTGCGGGAGGTGAATGTAGAAGTGACTGTCGGCAGACAGCAGGTACTGAAGTCGTATGTGCAGATACTTTCTTTGCCCGATACACTGATGTCCGTGCAGGCGGAACTGGATGCTTCCGGGAAAGCTTCGGTAGATATTCCTGCTCGGATATTCGGAGCTTCCGATTGCTTCTATACGGTGAATGTAGTTTTGCTTACGGCAGACAATAACCGTTTGGAGCAGCAGAGCAAAGCGACTTTCTACTATTCGTGCTATGATATGCAGTGCACTACGCAGGCGGATACTATTTGCTTTTCATTCTTCGACCTGGGAGTGGAGCGTCCTGTGGCGGCCGAACTGACCTATGGTGAAAAGAAAGAAGTGAAGAAAGTGCGTTTGCCCTATCGCGAACCGTTCAATCAGGCGGTGACGGACTATCGTTTCAAAATACCGGAAACTGGATATGAAACGACGATTGCTTCCGCCGCACTTGACTCCAAACTGGAACTGAATGGCGGCATAGAAAAAGATTCGTTCTGTGTCTCCCTTTCCAATCCTTTGCAGCTGGAACTTTCCTGGTATGTGTATCAAGGCAACCGCCTGTTGCAGAAAGGTTCGGGAAAAGAGATGGAACACAAATCCGGAGAGATCGATCCCTCTTCCGTCTATTACGTAGAAGTATTTTATTTCATGGGGGATAAGGAATGTATGTTGAAACGCTCGTACACTTCACCTTCCGAACGGCTGGTGATTGAATCTGATTTGCCGGAACGAGTGTATCCCGGTCAGAAAGTGAAAACAAAATTGAACGTGACCAATATACAAGGGCGTCCGGTATCCAACGTCGATCTGACAGCTTTTGCGGTCAACACGCAGCTGGATTATCACGTACCCGATTTACCCTATTACGGGAGTGCACCCCGTCCGCGCGAGCAACGTGCTTCCTACTCAATGAAGCAAAAAGAGTATCTACATACCGGCACATTGGATTATCAGCATTGGAACCAGTTGCTTCATTTGGATAAGTTGCCTTATTATCAGTTTGCTTATCCTTCGGGAAATCTGTTCCGTCAGACGGTTGATACACCGGATGGAACCACCCAGTTTGCTCCTTATGTGATGCTGAACGGGCGGGCGGTGAATATCTATGTGATTGAGCAGAACGATGTTCCCTGCTATTTTTCGTGGACGGAACAGCCTAAGCAGTATTCTTTTCCTGTATTGCATCCGTCGGGAAAGCAGAAGATAATGTTGCGAATGCACGACAGGGCTTTCATCATTGATTCTCTGGCTTTCGACCGGGGCAAGAAAACGATTTTAAGTTTCGATATGAATCAGTTGCCGCAAGGAGTGGAAGTAGTCTGGTTGCGGCAGAGGAAAGGGAAATATGATGAGTATAAGTTTACTTCGGAAGAGAAGAAGCGTTATGAACGGTATCTTTGCCGTCTTCCGGTGATGGATGGGGCGGTATATACTTCGCTCAAACATAATGGAAAGCTGTTTCCGGTTTCACTCATGGAGCTGTCGCGCTACAAGAAAAAGATATTGGCAGGTCCTGTGGAGCCGGGACCTTGGAAATATATGAATGGTGTGTTGTATCGGCACGAGGGAGGTTTCTCTTATGAATTCGAGGGCAATGTGGTTTATAAATATAAGGATGAGGAACTGTGCCCGGCTTACGAAATCCGGTTCGCCGAGTTCCAGATGGATGATGGAGCGCCCCTCCTGCTCCAGCTTGTCGGAGTAGGCGATGATGTTTCGTATGCTGGACAGCGGAGCGTTTTTCATCCGCTCGGACTGGCAAATGGCGCGGGTGGAACCGGTGGACATGCGATGCCTCGCTTGGTTGGCAAAATGTGCATGGAAAAGCTCCCCGTCCGATCCCGAACGGTTTTGGCCCATGCCTTCGGCGGGCCGCGTGCGGGGAGCCGGGCCTGGGAAGGGAGAGCCGTCAAAGCCTCCCTTCCACGGCGGACAAGCAATCAATCCACGTCAAGTTTGAGGACGCGGGCCATGTTTTTATACAGCAGGTTCGGCAGGATGCGCCTGTCGAAGGGCATGGCGACGAACAGATCCACGGCCTGCTTCAGCGGGATGTAGGGGTAGCCGCTGCCGAACAGGAACCGGTCCCGCAGGAAGCCGTTCGCCGCAGTCACGTAGTCCGCCGCGCCGGGCATGTTGTACATGTACATATCGGGGGCGAGGTACATGTTGGGACGGCACATGCAGCTGAACAGGACCTGAGGGACCCACGGGTACGACCCATGCATGTTCACGACGGCCAGTTTCGGAAAATCGCGGCAGACGCGGTCGATGTGCTCGGGGTTGCTGTAGGAGAGATCCGGCCCGTTGCCCCCGCCGCCCATCAGGAACATGGGGATGGAGCGGTCGGAGCAGTATTGATAGATGGGGTACAGCCGGGCCGATACTTTCTTTAATGCTATCCCGCGCCTTCGGTGTCTGCCTTATACCCGATTATTATCCATGCCCGGACCCTCG
>ENA-USUE01001161-USUE01001161.1-human-gut-metagenome-genome-assembly--contig:-NODE-1161-length-12060-cov-5.694901_pt1 | contig 12060 bp, 9 predicted proteins | sample MGYA00250060_ERZ773396 | MGnify/ENA primary metagenome ERZ773396 (study PRJEB29103, sample SAMN06111989) | human gut metagenome | biome: human gut; feature: ankylosing spondylitis patient; material...
TTTTTCAAGCAGAAGACGGCATACGAGATATCCACTCGTGACTGGAGTTCAGACGTGTGCTCTTCCGATCTCCTTGCTCGACCACGGCATTCCTCGCCTCTTCCACCACATGCAGATAAACGGCTTCGGCTGCCGACAGATGTTCGGACGTACGGGCGATCGCATCCTTCACGGAAGGATTGATTTCCTCCAGAAGCGGAAGGACACGCAGGCGGATAAAATTGCGCGTATAAGCATCGGAAAGGTTGGTACTGTCGGTCACATACGTCAAACCGCGTCCGGCAAGCCACTCCAAGATATCCTCACGGCTCACGGCAAGCAAAGGGCGCACCACGAAACCGTTCCTCGGACGAATCCCGCTCATTCCCCTGATGCCGGTCCCACGTACCAGATTCATCAAAAGCGTTTCCACACTGTCGTCACGATGATGAGCCACAGCGACAGCCTGCGCCCCGGTTGCAGCCCGTTGCTCTTCGAACCAGCCATAGCGCAACTCGCGGGCAGCCATTTCAATGGAGAGATGCCGGTCGGCTGCATATTTTCGGGTATCGAAGTCCGTCATCAGGAAAGGGACATCCAGTTTTCGGGCATACTCCCTTACAAACTGTTCGTCACGCAGGGATTCGTCTCCCCGCAAATGAAAATTACAATGCGCCGCAATACAGGAATAGCCCGACTCCACCAAAATGGTGAGTAGGGCTATTGAATCTGCTCCGCCACTTACACCGACCAGAACCGGACGGTTTTCCGTAAGCAACCGATATTTCTCTATATATGCACGGACAACGTCGCGCATCCGATTATTCTTCTATGCCTGCCAATTCAGGGTCGATCATGATACGACCACAGTATTCGCAAACGATCACTTTCTTACGCAACTTGATATCCAACTGTTTCTGGGGCGGAATCTTGTTGAAACAACCACCGCAGGCACCACGCTGTACATATACGACAGCCAAGCCGTTACGTGCCCCCTTGCGGATACGTTTGAAAGCAGTCAAGAGGCGCGGTTCGATATTCGCCTCCAGTTTCTTTGCTTTTTCGCGCAGTTTCTCTTCGTCCTGCTTGGTTTCGGAAATGATCTGTTCCAGTTCACCCTGCTTTTGAACCAAATCAGCCTTACGGCCTTCCAGTCTTTCGGACAGTTCGGCGATCTCTTCCTTCTTACGGTTGATCGCTTCACCGAATTCACGAATCTTCTTTTCAGAGAACTCGATTTCAAGTCCCTGGAATTCTATTTCTTTTGACAAGTTGTCGAACTCACGGTTGTTACGCACGTTATCCAACTGCGCTTTATATTTTTCAATCAGACCGGTTGACTCCGTAATCTTATGTTTCTGTTCTACAACAGCATTCTCAAAATCTTTAATTTCTGACTGATAGTTCTGAAGACGTGTTTCCAGACCAGCGATCTCATCTTCCAGGTCCTGTACTTCCAAGGGAAGTTCGCCGCGAAGTGTCTTGATCTTATCAATTTCAGTCATCATCGTCTGAAGCTGATACAGCGTAGAAAGCTTTTCTTCAACTGTAATCTCTTTTTCAGCTGATTGTTTATCTGTAGCCATTCTATAAATATTTTACCGGGTTTGAATTAACATTCGAAAAATGTACCGCAAAGGTAGGGAATTTTTTCGATATTATGTTATAAAAGATATCTTTTGTACAGACTTCACTTTCATAATGACCAATAACCGCCAGCAGAATCCGGTCTTCCACATCGTAAAAGTCATTATATTTAGCCTCTCCCGTAATGAAAACGTCCGCACCGTAACTGATTGCGTCTTTGATCAGGAAAGCGCCGCTCCCCCCGCATAAAGCGACTTCGCGTATCGGCTTGCCGGTCAGGGCGGAATGCTTCACGCACCCCACCTGGAACAGCTCCTTGATCCGTTGCAGGAAGCCCAATTCACTCTCTTCTTCGGGCAACTCTCCCACTATCCCCGAACCGACCTGGTTCCAGGCATTATCCAAAGGATAGAAATCGAATACCGGTTCTTCATAAGGATGGACGGAAAGCAACGCACGCGTCACCGTCGACTTACGGAAAGCGGGCAATATCGTTTCGATACGGATTTCCGGCTCCACATGCAACTCGCCTATTTCGCCACAGAACGGGTTCGTCCCTTCACCGGCACGAAAAGTCCCGCTCCCCGGCAGGCTGAAGCTACAGGAATCATAGTCGCCTATCGCTCCGGCTCCCGCATTGAACAAGGTCGTCCTCACCAAATCGGCATAGGCCTCCGGCACGAAAGTGACCAGCTTCAGCAAAGCACCTTTCTGGGGGCTCAGGACACGGACATTTTCCAGCCCGATCAGTTCCGCCAGACGGAAGTTCACGCCTCCCGCCGCATTATCGAGATTGGTATGGGCGGCATAGATCACCAAGTCATACTTGCAGGCCTTCATCATGCACCGCTCGATATAGGTCGAACCGGTCAGGGATTTGAAGGCTTTAAAGGCCAAAGGATGATGAGAGACAATCAGATTACACCCCATCTCTATCGCCTCGTCCACCACCTCTTCGGTGACGTCGAGGCAAAGAAGCGCACCGGTAGCCGGCTGATTCACATCGCCTACCTGCACACCTGCATTGTCAAAGCTCTCCTGCAATGGCAACGGAGCGTATTGTTCGATTTCTTTCAGTATATCCTTAACCCTTAACATAATCAATAATTTATAAATAAATCAATTTGCCAATAGGCCAGTGAACCATTCACCAGCATACCGGCAAATCGACCTATCGGTATATTACTCCTTAATATCTACTTTCAGGCATAATTCTTCCAACTGCGAATCATCCAGTTGTCCGGGCGCATCCAGCATGACATCGCGACCGGAGTTGTTTTTCGGGAACGCGATACAGTCACGGATAGAATCGAGGCCGGCAAACAAAGAGACCCAACGGTCCAGACCGTAAGCCAGACCACCGTGAGGAGGCGCACCATATTTGAAGGCATTCATCAGGAAGCCGAAACGCTCCTGTGCCTTTTCTTCGGTGAAGCCCAGCAACTGGAACATCTTATCCTGCAACTTGCTGTCGTGGATACGGATGGAACCGCCACCCACTTCGACACCATTGATCACCATGTCGTATGCATTCGCACGGACGGCTCCCGTATCGCTGTCCAGCAAAGGAATATCTTCGGGTTTGGGAGAAGTAAACGGATGGTGCATTGCATAGAAGCGCTGGTCTTCTTCGCTCCACTCGAACAGCGGGAAGTCGATCACCCACAGGCAGGCGAACTTGTTCTTGTCACGCAAGCCCAACTGGCCGGCCACTTCCAGACGCAATTCGCAAAGTTGTTTGCGCGTCTTCATCGCATCGTCGCCGGAAAGGATCAGAATCAAGTCGCCCGGTTTTGCCCCAAAGGCCTCTTTCATCTGCTGCAATACTTCCTGGGTATAGAATTTGTCCACGCTCGACTTCACATTGCCGTCTGCCTCCACACGGGCATATACCATGCCCTTTGCACCGATCTGCGGACGTTTCACAAACTCGGTCAGCGCATCCAACTGCTTGCGCGTATAAGAAGCCGCCCCTTCCGCACAGATACCGCCGACATAAGCAGCATTATCGAATACGGAGAAACCGTGTCCCTTCATGATGTCCATCAGTTCGACGAACTTCATATCGAAACGCAGGTCCGGCTTGTCGCTTCCGTAATATTTCATGGCATCGTGCCAACTGATACGCGGGAAAGCTTCTTTTATATCGATGCCCCGGATCACCTTGAACAGATGCTTGGCCATTCCTTCGAAAATGTTCAGCACGTCTTCCTGTTCCACAAAGCTCATTTCGCAGTCGATCTGTGTAAATTCGGGCTGGCGGTCCGCACGCAGGTCTTCGTCACGGAAACATTTCACGATCTGGAAATAACGGTCGAAACCGGAAACCATCAACAACTGCTTCAACGTCTGCGGAGACTGAGGCAAAGCGTAGAACTGTCCGGGATTCATACGGGAAGGCACGACAAAGTCACGCGCCCCTTCAGGCGTCGAGTTTACCAGCACCGGAGTTTCGACTTCCAGGAATCCTTGCTTATCCAGATAGTTACGCACCTCGAAAGCCATACGATGACGCAGTTCCAGGTTCTTGCGGACGGCGTTGCGGCGCAAATCCAGATAACGGTATTTCATACGCAGGTCGTCCCCCCCGTCCGTATCGTCTTCAATCGTGAAAGGAGGAGTCACGGCAGCATTCAGGACATTCAGTTCCGAAACGATGATTTCGATCTCACCGGTAGGGATATTCGGGTTTTTGCTGGAACGTTCGCGAACGGTTCCCGTCACCTGAATAACATATTCGCGTCCCAGCTTATTTGCTTTCTCACAAAGAGCGGCATCCACTTCCTGGTTAAACACCAATTGCGTAATACCGTAACGGTCGCGGATATCCACGAACGTCATGCCACCCATCTTACGGGTTTTCTGTACCCAGCCGGCCAGCGTAATCACCAAGCCTTCATCGGCGAGGCGCAGGTCGCCACATGTTCTTGTTCTATACATTATATAATATGGATTAAACTGTTTTTCTTTTTTACGTGTGCAAAGATAATAATTTATAGGTCTCAAGAATATTTGAAATGGCATTTAAACGTTGAAAAGTCGTTTCTAATTTTCTTGAAGCCATTTTTCAATGGTGAAACCCATCTCCATTTTTCTTGAAACGGTTTTTCACCATTAAAAAGGCACTTCAAGAAATATTGAAACGGGGATTCAATAGTGAAAAACGGCTTCAAGAAAATTTGAAACCGTTTTTCAACGTTTAAATGCCATTTCAAATAAAATTGAGAGGGGAAATCAATGCTTGTCTTCCAGCGTGAAGCGCAATGTCCCGGCATTCACCAGTTCGGCTTGCGAAATCGTATAGCCTTTCAGCTTCTTCCCGCCGGCTGTCACCTCTTTGATATAAATATCTTCCGGAGTCTTGTGAGCAGACTCGATCACCAATTCGCCTTTCGGATAGAACTTCTCGTCCAGCCGGATCGTCACCTTGTTGAAGGTCGGAGAAGTCACAACGTAATCCAGGTCACCGGGACAGGCCGGATAGAATCCCATCATCGAGAAGATCGCCCAGGTAGACATCGTACCCGTATCGTCGTTACCCGGAAGCCCGTTCGGGGCATTGTGATAATATTTGCCCAACAGTTCGCGGACCAGCTTCTGCGTACGCCAAGCCTCTCCCTTGAAATAGCTGAAGAGGTACGGATAGGCGATATCCGGCTCGTTTGCCATATCATAGTACCCTTTGTCGAAGACCATCTGCAACTTATCGACAAACTTCTTCTGACCGCCCATCAGTTTGGCAAGGCCTTTGATGTCATGGGGGACATAGAACGTGTAGTTCCAGGCGTTTCCTTCATGGAAACCGGGGCTCGGCTCGAAGTTCTCCCCCTGTTTCGGATCGAAAGGGGAATAGAACGTGCCGTCGGGCAGGATGGGACGAAGCGTACCGAACTCCTTGCAATAGTAATGCTTATACCCCATAGCCCGCTCACGGAACAACTTGGCGTCTTCCTTCTTTCCCAACGCATCTGCCAACAACGAGAGATTCCAGTCGGCAATATAATATTCCAAGGCATGCGAAACCGAATTATCATACTGTTCGCGCAAGGGGACGTAGCCTTTGCTCATATAGTCGTTATTGTCCGGGCGGAGCAGGTTGAACTCTCCGGGAGTAGTAGCGCCCTTGCGCATCCCTTCGTAGGCAGTCTCGATATCGTAATCGCGCAAACCGCGCATATAAGCATCCACGATATAAGGGATAGACGGATCGCCTTCCATCGTCAGTGTCTCGCGTCCGTACAGTTCCCACTTCGGAAGCCATCCGCTTTCCTTGTACATGTCGATCATGGTGCGGATGATGTCGAGCTGTTTTTCGGGATAGAGCAATGTCATCAATGTGCTGACATTGCGGTAGGTGTCCCAGAGCGAAAAGACCGTATAGCGGTTTCCGGTAGTATGGCCGACTTTCAGGCTTTCCATCATCGGATATTCGCCATTCACGTCCTGAATGATGTTCGGATGGATCAGCAGGTGGTACATGGCGGTATAGAAAATCGTCTTATCGTCGTTCGTCCCGCCTTCCACCATCACACGCGACAGATCGTCGTTCCACATCTTGCCGGCAGCCGCACGCACTTTGTCGAAATTGAAATCCGGCTGTTCGGTGTTCATATTCAAGCGGGCATTTTCGATGCTGACAAACGAGACACCCATCTTTACTTCGATCACTTCGTCTTCTTCGGTATCATACTTGAACCAGACACCGATGTCGTCACCGCTCATCTCACGGTCGTACTTCGTGTACAATTTATATTTGCCGGAATAGGCATCCCATTCGGCCTCCACTCCCTTCATCTCGCGTTGTTTCTTCCAGTAACCGGCCTGCTTGGGGGCTTTGCTGAGCTTCATCACGAAATAGATCGGGAAAACAGCCTGCGGGTTATAGCAGAACGTACCGAGCAACTTGCTTCCCTCTATCTCCGTATCGCTCACCATACGGACAGTCGCACCGGTTTCGTTTGTCAATCCTTCACCCAGGTTCAACAAGATGTTCCCCTGCCCTTTCGGGAAAGTGAAACGGGTCAGGCCGGTACGCATGGAAGCAGTTGCTTCCGTCTTGATGTCATATTTCGTCAGGACATTGCTGTAATAGCCGGGATGAGCCACCTCATTCTTATATTCACTACCGTATTCGTGGTAATCCACATTCAGCTCCCCGGAGGTAGGCATCAACAACAGGCTTCCCATCTCCGGACAACCGACACCGCTCAGATTGACGTGCGCATAACCAGTGAAGAAATTATTGTCCGCCGAATAAGGCGTGGACCACCATTGGCTGTCCTTATCAAACTTATTACTTTTCGACCCCATCACATTGAAGGGGGTGACACTCATCATTCCCTGGGGGCAAATCGCACCGGGATTGGTCGTCCCGTAGTTGCTTGTCCCGATAAACGGATTCACATAATCTACCGGCTGTTGCGCAGAAACCAGCAAAGAACAGCAACCCAATAAAAAAGACAACAACAATACCTTCATATTTTTTAATTCTTAATTCTTAATTTTTAATTTACCAAACAACGATCTCATCCGCAAAAATAAAACCGGGATTCGCCCTCGGCGCTTTCAAACGGACATAACGGGCTTTCCAGTTACCGTCGAACGTATATTCTTGGAACAGGAGGTCCGGATCATCAGCCGGAACCGTTGTCGGAACAATCCCGCGGGAAATAAAGTTTTCACCATCTTCCGAAGTCAACAACTCCACTTGTCCGGGCTGGAACACCCCCGGACCGATCAATTGCATGAAACGAATGGACACTTTATGGATATCCGTTTCCTCTTCCATATCGATCACACAGTCCAGATCATCCAAATAACCTTGCCAACGTCCGTCCAGATAAGTCAGACCGCCCCGATAGCCGTCCAACAAGGCGTTCGTTCCTCCGGCCATATAGCCTTCGTAGAGCTTACTATTATAATGTATAGGCTTATTGATGGCCCGATGATAATCCACTTTCTTTTCCGTCCGTGTCCCCTGAAGCACACCGTCCCGGAAAATAGCAGCTTTGATATGGGCGGAATCTTGCACGGTTATCGGCCCGGCATAAAGGGCGGAAGATGCCACCGGAACGGAACCGTCCGTCGTGTAGCGGATTTCCGCCGGGTATTTCTCGGCATCCAGTATGACTTCTATCTTTCTGCCTGCCGTATCGACCTGCATGGTCACTTCCAATTCGTCCGAAAGGGTAAAAGTACGGATCCCCATTCCCTGCAATTTGGAAATATGCGCATTCATGCGAGGTTTGAAATCCTCCCATGTCCGTAATTCCTGCGGCGTCCATCCGATCTCGGCCACAGCAAGGGCACGCGGGAACATCATATATTCCAGATGTTCGGGTGTCTGGATATATTCGGTCCAGGTATTGGCCTGCACTCCCAAAATATGCCGGCATTCCTCTGCCGTCAACGAATCCGCCGGGACGGGATCATAGCTATACACTTTCTTTATCGGCGTATAGCCGCCGATGGCATAGGGCTGTGTCTTCGGATCGGCCTGATAGAAATCCAAATACATGTAGTTGCCGGGCGTCATCACTACATCATGTCCCATACGTGCCGATTTGATTCCACCGTCTTCTCCCCGCCATGACATGACGGTTGCTTCGGGAGCCAGACCGCCTTCCAGGATCTCGTCCCAGCCGATCAGCTTGCGATCTTTCGAAATCAGAAACTCCTCAGCCCTGTGAATCATGTAACTCTGAAGCTCGTCCACGTTCTTCATTCCTTTTTCCGTCATCAAAGCCTGGCATTTCGGACATTTCTTCCAGGCGGACTTCCCGGCTTCATCGCCACCGACATGGATATATTCGGACGGGAAAAGATCGATCACCTCCGCCAATACGTCTTCCATGAATGTAAACGACTGCTCGTTACCGATACAAAAATCGCCGTTCTGGTAAGGCTTTCCCGAACAGCTCAGTTCAGGATAGGCCATCAGGACCTCTTCCGAATGCCCCGGAAATTCGATCTCCGGTATTATGTTTATATGTTTGGAAGCCGCATGTTTCACGATCTCCCGGATGTCCTCCTTCGTATAGTAACCGCCGTAAGCACCCGGCGTCCCTTCCGGCAGATACTTACGGTCGCGACCATCCCACCACTTCCGCCAATCAGATTCGGTGCGGAAGGCCGTTTCAGAAGTAAGTTTCGGATATTTGTCTATCTCGATACGCCATCCTCCGGCATCCGTCAGATGCATATGCAAGGTGTTCAGCTTGTAAAAAGACATCACATCCAGCAATTTCATCACTTCCTCTTTGGAGAAGAAATGACGGGATACATCCAGATGCAATCCCCGATACCCAAAACGAGGATTATCCCGGATCGAAACACATGGGACCTCTCCTCCGGCATAGAGTTGGCGTAACGTCTGCATCCCATAGAACAGACCGTCCGGCGAACCGGCACGCAGGTCGATTCCTCCCGGCGTCACATCCAACTGATAACCTTCCGGGTTACCGGACCAGGCTTCATCGATCACTGTTTTGATATTCCGGGAAGATTGCCCGCCAAATAACGCGAGACTATCGACCGTGAAAGTTCCTCCGGTCATTGTCATCTGTTCCGGTTTGGGAATAAGATTGACCTGCCGGACTTCCTCCGGAGAGCAGGCAATCAATAGCAACGAGCAAGCGGCAGCCAGCCCGGTTACATAATTGCGAGACTGTTTTGGCTGTAACATAAATATTTAGTTTAGTGTGTTTAATTCTTGGAGGGTAAATATACGAAGAAAAAACGGACAAGCTCCTATTTCAAACAAAAAGCGATGCTTTAGCTCCCCTAACCCATAGCGTTACACCGTCTAAAACTATGCTTGACGGGGCACAAAAAAAGAGGATATGCCTGTTCTGACATATCCTCCTATGTAAAGAAAGCCGCACCGTAGATATGAACAAACTCCGTATGACAGGATTTGAGTGCTTTGCCATCTTTGTAATCCGCCGTGCTAAGCATGCCCCGAAGGGTGCGGCCCGCCATTGACGACAAGAGCTGTGTCTCGGAATTAAAATAAACTGATGAGTTTCCCAATCGAACATGTGCGGCTAACTCATTTTTCTTATCACAAAGATATGCAATAGGAATGAAACCACCAAACTTTTGACATAAAAAAAAGAGCTCCTGAATGGAGCTCTTTTTCCAATTGCTCTATAATGTCAATTACTTCACTTTAGCAACGATTGCTTTGAAAGCTTCCGGATGGTTCATAGCCAAGTCGGCAAGAACTTTACGGTTGATTTCGATACCTGCTGCATGCAAAGCTCCCATCAGACGAGAGTAAGACATTCCTTCCAGACGTGCGGCAGCATTGATACGCTGAATCCACAATGCACGGAAGTTACGTTTCTTGTTACGACGGTCACGGAATGCATAAGTCAAACCTTTTTCCCAGGTATTTTTAGCAACGGTCCACACGTTCTTACGTGCACCATAGTAACCACGGGTAAGTTTTAAAATCCGTTTTCTTTTTGCTCTTGAAGCAACATGATTTACTGATCTAGGCATAATACTAATCTGTTTTGAATGTTAGCGTCATCACTATCGGATAATCTTATTTGCTAAATACATTCGGTTAATAAAAATCTTGTAAAACTCGCTTAATTAAAAAAGATTACTTCAAACCAAGCAACTGCTTAACGTTGCTTACGTCCACACTGGCAACCAAACCTGTGTGAGTAAGATTTCTCTTCTGCTTTGTAGTCTTCTTTGTCAGAATGTGACTTTTAAAAGCGTGTTTTCTTTTGATTTTACCTGTTCCGGTAAGAGCGAATCTTTTTTTGGCACCGGAATTAGTCTTCATCTTAGGCATTTTCCAATTATATTTTAATTATTAAACTTAACCTCCCTTCTATCAGGGACGGATTTTATTCTTCTGTTTTCTTATCACCCTCGCTTTTAGGCTTAGGTGTCGTGATCACTTTCTTTACAACTTTCGGAGCTGCGGCCGCAGCCGGGGCTGAACCAGTGCCCGCTTTCTTCGGAGTAAGCATGATAATCATACGTTTTCCCTCCAATACCGGCAACTGCTCTACTTTTCCATAATCCTCCAAATCGTTGGCAAAACGAAGCAGCAGGACTTCTCCCTGTTCCTTGAAAAGGATAGAACGGCCTTTAAAGAACACGTAGGCTTTGACCTTCGAACCTTCCTCCAAAAATCCCTTAGCGTGCTTCAATTTAAAATTGTAATCATGATCATCAGTCTGAGGCCCGAAACGAATCTCCTTCACGACCACTTTCACAGATTTCGCTTTTTGCTCTTTCTGACGCTTTTTTTGCTGATAGAGGAATTTCTGGTAGTCGATTACTCTACAAACGGGGGGCGCAGCATTTGGTGAAATCTCGACTAGATCCATCCCCTGCTCTTCCGCTATTTTCAGCGCTTGAGCGATCGGATAAACACCCGTCTCAATATTGTCACCTACTAAACGAACTTCACGAACACGAATACGTTCGTTGATTCTATACTGTTCTTTCAGATTGTCATTCTTCATTCAAAAAGATTTATTCTCCTCGTTATTAGTTATTTAATCATTACTTTTTTGCCAGCGATTCATCATTTCCTCTACCTCGCCATTCAAAAGCGCTGCAAAGGTAGCAATTTTCATCGAACCTTTATCACCTTCGCCCTGTTTTCTTACAGAAACTTCACCATTTTCTGCTTCTTTTTCTCCAACGATGAGCATATAAGGGATTCTTTTCAATTCATTGTCACGAATTTTACGACCGATCTTCTCATTTCGGTCATCTACGATAGCACGGATTTCCTGATTACCTAACTCACGTGCGATTTGCCAAGCGTAATCATTAAACTTCTCGCTGATCGGCATGATACATACCTGCTCCGGAGTCAACCACAACGGGAACTTTCCGGCGGTGTGCTCGATCAATACGGCAACGAACCGTTCCATGGAACCGAACGGCGCACGGTGAATCATAACCGGACGGTGCTTCTGGTTGTCGGCACCCGTATATTCCAATTGGAAACGTTCCGGTAAGTTATAGTCTACCTGAATCGTACCTAACTGCCAACGGCGGCCGATAGCGTCTTTCACCATGAAGTCGAGTTTCGGACCGTAGAAAGCGGCCTCTCCATATTCGATCTTAGCTTTCAAGCCTTTTTCCTCACAAGCCTCTACAATCGCTTGCTCAGCCTTCTCCCAATTCTCGTCGCTACCGATATATTTCTCACGGTTCACTTTGTCACGCAAGGAGATCTGAGCCTCGAAGTTCTCGAAATTCATCGTCTTGAATACGATCGAGATGATGTCCATTACGTTCAAGAATTCCTGCTTTACTTGATCGGGGCGGCAGAAAATATGAGCATCATCCTGCGTAAAGCTACGTACACGGGTCAATCCGTGCAACTCTCCGCTCTGTTCATACCGGCAAACCGGAGTGGCGTAATGGAAATGATAGAGAGATGCGGTGTGAGTCTCTGGCTGGTGCCAGCCCTGGCGTGGACGGGAGTCTGCTTCGGCGACCCTGTGACATGGG
>ENA-USUE01001182-USUE01001182.1-human-gut-metagenome-genome-assembly--contig:-NODE-1182-length-11910-cov-8.481873_pt1 | contig 11910 bp, 9 predicted proteins | sample MGYA00250060_ERZ773396 | MGnify/ENA primary metagenome ERZ773396 (study PRJEB29103, sample SAMN06111989) | human gut metagenome | biome: human gut; feature: ankylosing spondylitis patient; material...
TCTGATTCTGGTTTTAGCAGATATCTTACAGTAAAAGACATCAAGGATATTCTAAAAAATACATATGAAGCATTTGATGAACAGTTATTTACAAACTATATAGAGAAATATCAGTTGCCAACAGACAAAAAACTAGAACAGTTTTCTGTTGGAATGAAAGCAAAATTAAAGTTAATTACAGCAATCTGCCACAAAGCAAAACTATTAATCTTAGATGAACCAACGGCAGGGCTTGATGTCATGGCAAGGAATGAGATGCTTGATATGTTAAGAGTAGCCTGCATTGCGCCGTACCAGCCAGCGAGAGCGCCGACCGCCACAGTGGCAGCTTTGCCGGCCTTGTTCTGGCCGTCCCAGTAATAGGAGACCGACTGGGACAGGGTCAGGCCGTCCTCGTGCATCAGAAGCAGACCGCCCACAGCCGCCGTAAGGGCAGCTTTGCCCATCAGCTGGGCGAAGTTGACCGTGAAGTTCACAGCGGCAGTGAGGAGGTTCTCGGGGTGAAATTCGATGAGGTAAGAACCGATCTGAAGGGCACCGCCGTCGATGTAGGTCATCTCGTCGGCAGAGATGACGGCATAAGCAGCCGGCATCATCGGACTCTGATATGTAAGTTCCATAGGGGAATGCTCCTTTCACACATACGCTCCGCCGGAGACGGAGACTAAACTATCTGGATTATAGCATAACTGCCGAAAAACAACAAGAGAGCGCAGAAACAGAATCGGAACGGGATTTGGGACGCCAAAGCACAAAAATCAAGCGAAACGGACGGAAAAACGCTAAAATATAAAGGGAATGCCCCGGAAAAGGCTCCGAAAAAATGTTGTGTTAAAATTTCGGCAAAAGGCGGAGAAAACAGCAGCGCCCCGGCTGCTGTCCGGTGAGGGAACGGCAGGCAGGGCGCTGCTGCTATCAGGATGAATCGGAGAAAAATAGGGAAAACTTAAAGTTCTTCGCCCGGCACACGGTGGTACAGTGCGGTCAGCTCAGCGATGTGAGCGCTGAGGGCCGGGGTGAGCGGCTGGGTGAGCCGCCACTGCCAGTTGGCACCCTGAGTGCTGGGGGTATTGATGCGGGCCTCAGCGTCCAGATGGAGCCAGTCGGCCAGCGGGATGACCGCCATGTCCGACACGCAGGAAAGGCAGGCGCAGATCATGGCCTCAGTGAGGTCTTCGGGTGCGCAGCGCAGGTAGCGGCAGGCATAGGCCACATCCTCGGCGCTGGCGCTCTGACGCCAGCCCTCGGCGGTCACGTTGTCGTGGGTTCCGGTGTAGACCACGCTGTTGCGGGGGTAGGTGTAGGGCAGGTAGTTGCCCGGCTCGCGGCTGTCAAAGGCGAACTGCATGATCTTCATGCCCGGGTAGCCGCTTGCGGCCAGCATGGCCTTGACCTCGGGGGTCAGATAGCCCAGGTCCTCGGCGATGATGCCGCCCTCGCCCAGCGCCTTGTGGATGGCGTCAATGAAAGCGCGGTCAGGGCCTTTCTCCCAGTGACCGCCCGCAGCGGTCTTGTTCCCGGCGGGGATGGAGTAGTAGCTCTCGAAGCCCCGGAAATGGTCGATGCGGACGACGTCGTAGATGGAAGTGGCGTGTTTGATGCGCTGCTTCCACCAGCGGAAGTCTTCGGCCTCGTGGCGGGGCCAGTCGTAGAGCGGGTTGCCCCAGAGCTGACCGTCGGCGGCAAAGGCGTCGGGCGGACATCCGGCAACGCTGGTCAGGTGGACGGCGCCGTCGGTCTGGAACAGCTCCGGGCGGGTCCAGAGGTCGCTGGAATCGGGGCTGACGTAGATGGGGATGTCGCCCACCAGCTGGATGCCGTGGCTGTTGGCGTAGGTCTTGAGGGCGTTCCACTGGGTGTAGAAGAAGAACTGCACGGCCTTGTAGTAGTCCACCTCATCGGCCAGCCGCTCCTTGGCGGCGGCGAGGGCCGCAGGCTCCCGGGTGCGCAGGTCGTCGGGCCAGTCGGCGAGACCGGCCTGCCCCTGCTCGGCCTTGACGGCCATGAAGAGGGCATAATCCTCGAGCCAGCCGCTCTGGGCTTCACAGAAAGCCTCATAGGCCGGGGTGGGGGAAGCCAGCAGCCGGTCGGCCGCTTTATGGAGCACCACGGGCCGCTGCTGGTAGAGCGCACCGTAATCGACGGGACCCACCGGCTGGGGCGCGGGCAGCTCAGCCTCGGTGAGGAGGCCGTCCGCTGCCAGCAGACGGAAATCGATAAAGTAGGGGTTGCCGGCAAAGGCAGAAAAGCTCTGGTAGGGGCTGTCTCCGTAGCCCGTAGGGCCGATGGGGAGTATCTGCCAGTAGGTCTGCTTTGCGGCCGCAAGGAAATCGACGAAGGCAAAGGCTTCATCTCCCAGCGTGCCGATGCCATAAGGACCCGGCAGGCTGAAGACGGGCATCAGAATGCCGCTTGCACGCATGGCTGGAACCTCCTTGTTTTAACCCTTGACAGCGCCTGCCACGACACCCTCGATGATGTACTTCTGGCAGGTCATGTAAAGGATGATGATGGGGATGATGGCGATGATGATGCAGGCCATCATGGGGGCCAGCTCGACGCGGCCATAGCCGCCGCGGAAATACTGGATAGCCATGGGAATGGTGCGGTACTTCTTGATGTCCAGCACCAGCGTGGGCAGCAGGTAGTCGTTCCAGACCCACATCGTCTCAAGGATGGCAGTGGAGATCATGGTGGGCTTGAGGATGGGGAAGACGATCTTGAAGAAGATCTGGATGGGGTTGCAGCCGTCGATCATGGCAGCCTCTTCGATCTCGATGGGGACGCTCTTCATGAAGCCGGTGAACATGAACACGGCCAGACCGGCACCGAAGCCCAGATAGATGATGCAGATGTTCCAGGGGGTGTTCAGATTGAGGGTGTCGGCGGTCTTGGACAGGGTGAACATGACCATCTGGAAGGGGACGACCATGGAGAAGACGATGAGCAGATTCATGAACTTGCTCAGCTTGTTGTTCACGCGGGTAAGGTACCAGCCGGTCATGGAGCAGCACAGCAGGATGAGGGCCACGCTGGACACGGTGATGACGAGGCTGTAGCCCAGGCTGGACAAAAAGCCCATCTTGGTGACGCCGTAGATGTAGTTGCTAAGGCCCGCGAAGGTCTCAGCCGTAGGCAGCTGGAAGACGGTGGAAGTGGTGAAGGTGCCTTCTATTTTCAGGCTGTTCAGCAAGATCAGGACGATGGGGTAGATCCAGAGCAGGCACAGCAGGCTCATGATGACAGTGAGGATGTTGTCCCACATTTTTTTATCTTTCGGCATTACTGCTGCACCTCCTTGGAGCGGGTAAACTTGAGCTGGATGAGCGAGATGACCACGACGACGAGGAAGAACACCACGGCCTTTGCCTGGCCGATGCCCTTCCACTGAGCGCCGGAGCGGCCATAGAAGGTATTGTAGATGTTCAGGGCCAGCATCTCACTGGCGTTGGCAGGCTCACCGGCGGTCAGGGCCACGTTCTGGTCGAACAGCTTGAAGCTGTTGGTCAGGGTGAGGAAGGTGCAGATGGTGACGCTGGGCATGACCATCGGGATCTTGATCTTGAACAGGATCTCACGGTCGTTTGCGCCGTCGATCTTCGCGGCCTCGATGAGGTCGCCGGGGACGCTCTGCAGGCCCGCGACGTAGATGATCATCATGTAGCCGATCTGCTGCCAGCACATCAGGATGACCAGACCGACGAAACCGGCCTTGGCGTCCAGCGCCAGCAGAGGCTTCTGCAGGTTGGCCAGCACACCGTTGAGCAGGATCTGCCAGATGTAGCCCAGCAGGATGCCGCCGATGAGGTTCGGCATGAAGTAGACGGTGCGGAAGAGGTTGGTGCCGCGGATGCCGCGGGTGAGCACCAGCGCGATGGCGAAGGCGCACACATTGATGAGCACGGTGCTTACCACCGTAAAGGCAGCGGTGAACCCAAAGGCGTGGAGGAAGGTCTCATCCGAAAAGACGTTGATGTAGTTCTGCAGGCCCACGAAGGTGGTTTTGCTCACGGTGGTGAAACGCTGGAAGGAAAGATAGATGCCCCAGATGAAGGGCCAGATGAAGCCGATGATGAACGCCAGCAGGGTGGGCAGTACGAACACCGGCCAATATTTACTGATGGCCTTTTGCATGATATACCTCCTGAAAAAGAAGGGGAGGCGGGCGAACACATCGCCCGCCTCCCCGTTATCCAGCTATTGCGGAAGAAGGAGTGCGCTTAGCCGTTGGCCAGCTTGTACTCCTTGGCCCAGCCGTCCACAAAGGCAGTGACCACATCGTCCCAGCTGCCGGTGCCTGCTGCGTAAGCGGTCAGTGCAGAGCCGACGCCGTTCTTCCACTCCTCGGAAGGCATGGTGGAGAAGCACCAGTCCACGCTGGTCTTGCCAGCGGCAACGTAATCGTTGGCGATGGCGATGAGGGGGTTGGTGGAGTCCTTGGCGGCCTTGAAGGGGATGACGAAGCCCATGTCATCGGCCATAGCGGAAGTGCCCTCGTCGGAGGTGACACACCAGTTCAGGAAGTCCAGAGTAGCCTGAATGTCCTCATCGGAGGAGGTGTTGTTGACGCACCAGAAGTTCTCGGAGCCGGTGCACAGGCCCTGGTTCTCCTCGCCCTCAGCGCCGATGTAGATGGGCAGCATGCCCAGATTGTCGTCGCCCAGATCCTTCACATCGCTGTAGGCCCAGGTGCCGTTCTGGTAGAAGACGGCCTTCTTGCCCACGAACTCAGCCACAGCGTCGTTGCCGGTCTTGGAAGCCAGCAGCTTGGGGTCGCAGGTAGAGTCGGTGATGTACAGGTCCCAGATCTTCTTGTAGTTGTCGAGGTAGGTGCCCTTGATGGCGTCGGTGGAGCCGATGCCGTCAGCCTTGTACTCATAGTAGATGGGCAGGTTTGCCAGATGGGTCTTGAAGCGCCAGTCGGAAGAACCGTCCATGCCGGCGGAGGTGAAAGCACCATCGACGCCCAGCTCAGCCTTGCGGGCCTGGATGTCGTCGGCGACCTTCTTCAGGTCATCGAAGCCCTTGATGTCGTCCTGGGTGTAGCCGGCGGCGGTCAGCAGCTCCTTGTTGTAGATGATGCCGTAGGTCTCGATGACGTAAGCGATACTGGTAACGGCGTCGCCGTCCTTCAGTGCGAAGGAGTCGCTGGTCAGCTGGCCGTAGACATCGCTGCCGGACAGGTCAAGGCAGTAGTCCTTCCAGTTTGCCAGACCCACAGGGCCGTTGACCTGGAACAGGGTAGGAGCCTCGCTCTTCTCCATCTCGCTCATCAGGGTGGTCTCATACTGGCCGGAAGCGGCGGTCACGACGGTGACAGGCACGCCGGTCTGCTTGGTGTAGGAAGCAGCCAGATCCTGCCAGGCCTGATCCTGCTCGGGCTTGAAGTTCAGGTAGTAGACCTTGCCGGCAGCTGCGGGAGCGGCAGAAGCTGCGGTAGAACTGGCGGTGGAAGCAGCGGTGCTGCTGGAGGAGCCGCCGCAGGCAGCCAGACCGAGGGCGGCAGCAGAAGCGCCGGCGACCTTCAGGAAATTACGACGAGAAATCATTTTTTTCATAATTGTTCTCCTTCTTCATCATGTGATATACACATTCCGCCTGGCAGCGGAAATGAGACGAAATAAATCAGACCGCCCTTACGCTCTCACCGACCTGCAGCTCAGGCTGGAGGGTGATCTTCTGGGCCGGGGCGCCATGCTCGATCTGCCGCACCAGCAGCTCGATGCTCTGGAGCGCGATCTGCTCGCCGGGCTGGACGATGGTGGTCATCACCGGCACACAGTAGCGGGACATCGAGATGCCGTCGAAGCCGATGACCGATATATCTTCCGGCACCCGGAACCCGGCGCTCACCAGCGCCCGGATGGCACCGAAAGCGATGACATCGCTCATGGCGAACAGGGCAGTGAACTCGGCCCGGCGGGCCAGCAGGCTGTTCATGGCGTGGTAGGCAGACTCGAAATCGTAGTTGGACAGGCCGTAGAGCCGGTCGTCAAAGGTGAGCCCGGCATCCTCCATGGCATCCTGTGCGCCGAGGCGGCGCATCCGACTGGGGTAACTGGTGGTGGGGCCGCCGAGAACTGCGATCTTCCGGTGGCCCTGCGCGATGAGGTGGGAGACGGCGGTGCGGGCCGCAGCCCGGTCATCCACGCCCACCATCGAGAGGTTCGGGAAATCCAGTTCGTCGGAGACCAGCGTCGTCAGCACCGAGGGGACGGTGATGTTCGCAAAGCCCTGCTGGAAGTTCGCCACGCTGCCGCCGAGGAATATCATGCCTTTGGGCTTTATCTCCCGCAGGATCTTTTGGGCGGCGTCTATCTCGTTGGCATTCTCGTCCAGGTAGGAGACGATGCCACTGTACCCGTAGAGGGTCGCGGCCCGCTGCAGCTGAACGAGGAAGTCCGAGAAGAAGAGGTTCCGGGTACCCTTGACCACAAAGACGAGGCTGCGGGACTGCTGGATCTTCAGCTGCCGGGCGTTGGTGTTTGGCACGAAGCCCGACTCCCGCATCATCTGAAGCACCTTTTCTTTCGTTTCGGGACGCACATCCGGCCGGTCATTGATGACGCGGGAGATGGTGCTGACGGAACAGCCGCTCAAACGGGCAATGTCTTTGATGGTCATGTTCGGCATTCCGGGAAGCACCTCTCTTTCGGTCGAAGTTCTGGTTTTTACTGAAATCGTGCGGGAACGATGTCGGGAACGGTTTCAGTGACTATAGTATGGCATAATTTGTGGAATAAATCAATAACCTCAAAACACTTTTGGCAGAATTGCATAACAAATCGACCCTCCTTTGTGCAGGTTGATTTGCCCGCAGAGCGAAAAGCGAATTGATTTCCGGCAATTCCCGGTACACGTCAAAATCTCCCGGGACGACCGTACTCTTTTGTAACTTTTCGAGCAAAAAAGCGCGTTCTCATGCAGGATGGATACAAGCTGAACCGACGGGCCGGAGCAAAAATGAGCCGAAAAAATCCCGGTATCCCTGCCGCCGGAGCGGAAAGGATACCGGGAATGAGATCTCTGGGGTTTACTCGGCGCGCAGGGCTTTGACGGGGTTGCACTTGGCTGCGCCGCGGGCCGGGATGATGCCGGCCAGAATGGTGAGCAGGGTAGCCAGTGCCACGAGGAAGAGGGCTGCATCCACGGGCAGGGAGGCAACGAGGGTCGAAGTGCCGGAGACTTTCTGGATGATGATGTTTCCGGGGATGAGCAGTATCTCGCTGAGGACGATGCCCATGACGCCCGAGCAGAGGCCGATGATGAAGGTCTCTGCGTTGAACACCTCGGAGACGTTCCGCTTGGAAGCGCCGATGGCGCGCAGGATGCCGATCTCCTTCCGGCGCTCGAGGACGCTGATATAGGTGATGACGCCGATCATGATGGAGGAGACGACCAGCGAGATGGAGACGAAGGCCACCATCATGCTGCTTATCATGTCCACGATCTCGGTCACGCTGGTCATCAGGGTACCCACGAGGTCGGTGTACTGCACCATCTTTTCGTCTTCACCCTTTGCAGACATCCCGGCGTTGTAGGCATCCAGCTTTTCCAGGATGATGGCCTTGCTGGCGAAGTCCTTCGGATAGATCTTGATCTGGCTGGGGGCGGCCTCGTCCGCGTAGCCGAAGGCCGTCAGGTTGGCTTCATAGGTGGCGGAAGAGGAGCGGAGGGTGGAGCGCATCAGCTCGGTCAGCTCGGAGGCGGTCATGTTGAGCTGGATGGCCTTCTGGAAAGCCGACGCGTCGATCTTGATGGCGCTCTCCATCTGGCTGCTCAGCTTGCCGATGTTCTGCTGGATGGCCGTCTTGAGCTGGGACTGTATCTGATCCTGGAAGGTGACGATGCCCTTCTGGATGGCAGCGTCCAGCTGGCTTTTCAGCACCTCTGTGATTTGGTCGGAGTAGGTCTCCATCACGGTCTGGATGGTGGTCTGCAGAGCGCTCGAGAGCTGCCCCTGCAGCTTGTCCGGGTCAACGAGGTCTTTCATGGACTCGGCCATCAGCTTCTGGAACCGCTCGGTCTTGAGGTAGGCAGAGAAGCTCCACTTCTTGAAGTTGAGGATGCCGTTGCCGATGATATACTTTTTATAGTCCTTGAAGATCTTTTGCACGAGCTCCTGCAGAGCCTCCGGCGAGACGGAGAGGTCCAGCTCTGCAAAAGCATCGCTGAGGTCGATGTCGGGCAGCTCGTCGATGTCGAGGGAAAAATCCGAGAAGTCGATGAGGCTGCTCAAATCGAAACTGCCGCTGCTGAGGTCGAAGGCACCGTTCAAATCGAAGTCGAGGGCGTTGGCATCAAAAGAGAAGGCATTCTTGAGGGCGTTGGTGTCGATGGAGAAGAGGCTGGTCAAATCGAAGTCGCGGAGGCTCTCGGCCTTGCCGAAGCTCTCGCCGGTGAGGACGTTGGTGGCGGGGTCGGCCATCTGCTGTTTCACGATGTCGCTGTCGGCAGCGTCTTTCATGACCTTCTCGGTCAGGGAGGCGGGGTAGGCGATGCCGGAGGTGAGCATGGAAGCGGAGGCGGTGTAGTCCGGCTGGACGATGCCCACGATGGTGATGTCCTCGCCGTTCTCCACCAGCTGCTTCATATAGTCCTTGTCGTCGGCCTTGCTCTTCCAGATGCCGTAGGTGTCGTCGTAGACGTAGGTGTCGGCGCTGTTCACCAGCTTGAACTTCAGGCCCATCAGCTCGTCGTAGCTGTAGGTGCGGAAATCGCTGGGGACATCGACGTTCTGGTTCTGGGCGAACTGCTGGATCATCTTGTCCAGCTCGGCGGAGTCCCGCAGACCCATGGAATAGAGGGCGTAGTCGGTCACAGTGCCGTATTTGCTCAGCACGGCGACACATTCGGTGGGCTTTTCGGGCCAGCGGCCGGCCTTGACTTCGTACTGGGACTTATAAAGGTCGCTGTTGGCGGGCAGCTGATAGAAAACGCTGGTGTTGCTGCCCATGCTGTTCATCAGGCTGCTGGTGACGGAGGTGGAGCCGGAACCCGAGCTTCCCAGACCCAGCATCGAGAGGGTGGAGTCCGGGTTGACCTGATGCACACTGCCGTCGGCGTCCTGCCGGTAGATCTGGGGCGAGACGCTGTAGGAATACTCGATGGAGGTGGCGTCATCCGCAATGGTGGACTCGTCGCTGTCGAGATATTTCTTTAAGGAAGTGAGGTCGTTGGACGTCAGGCCCGACACCATCTTGGTGATGAGCTGGCGGACCGAGACCATTCCCTCCACGCCGCCGGAGGTGTCCTTTTTGCCGTCCTCGTCGGTGGGCAGGCCGGTGGCTGTGGTGCCGCCGCTGCTGCCCGAGGACAGAAAGCTCGTGATGTCCACGCCGCTGCTCAGGATCTGCAGCGGGTATTCGCTCAGGGTGGAGCGCTCCATGTCGGCGATGTAGGCGTTGACGCCGGTGGACAGCGAGATGATGAGGGCGATGCCGATGATGCCGATGCTGCCCGCAAAGGCTGTGAGCAGGGTGCGGGCCTTTTTGGTGCGCAGGTTGTTGAAGCTCAGGGCCAGCGAGGTGAGCCACGACATGGACGAACGGCCCATGTTCTTATGGATGGGAGGGGCAAGCTTTGTGTCGTCCGGCTCGAAGGGGCGGGTATCGTCGGTGATGGCGCCGTCCCGCAGACGGACGATGCGGTTGGCATACTGCTCCGCCAGTTCGGGGTTGTGCGTGACCATGACCACGAGGCGGTCTTTTGCCACATCCTTCAGCAGCTCCATGACCTGGATGCTCGTCTCGCTGTCCAGTGCGCCGGTGGGCTCGTCGGCCAGCAGGATGTCGGGGTTGTTGACGAGGGCGCGGGCGATGGCCACGCGCTGCATCTGGCCGCCCGACATCTCGGTGGGGCGCTTGTGGAGCTGGTTCCCGAGGCCCACCTGCCGCAGCGCCTCGGCGGCACGGCGGCGGCGCTCAGCGCCCGATACGCCCGAGATGGTCAGGGCCAGTTCGACATTGGCGAGGACGGTCTGGTGGGGGATGAGGTTATAGCTCTGGAACACGAAGCCGACGGTGTGGTTGCGGTAGGAGTCCCAGTCCCGGTCGGTGTAGCGGCGGGTGGAGATGCCGTTGATGATGAGCTCGCCGCTGTCGTAGCGGTCGAGGCCGCCGATGATGTTGAGCAGCGTGGTCTTGCCCGAGCCGCTGGGGCCGAGGATGGCGACAAATTCGCTGTCGCGCAGGTTGAGGCTGACCCCGTTGAGCGCTGCCTGTGTCAGATCGCCGGTGGTGTATTTCTTTTCGATATTGATAAGCTGAAGCATTGGCCTGCCTTTCCGGCAGCAGAACGGGGAAGTGTCTGCTGGCCTATTCCGCCCGGCATTTGTGGACGGAGAGGGAAACATAGTATCTGCTTGATTTTATCAGAAGAATATGAACATTTTATGTCGTAACGGGTGCCAAGTTCTGTGTTTTTTGCCGAAGGATGGAAAAGCGCTGCATCCTGCGCGGAAAAGCGTCCCAAATCAGGAGAATGCGGCAGATGTGTCTTGATTTTTGGAGCGGTTAATGGTATTCTTGAGACAGTATCCATGTTAATATTTTCAGTGTTCCAAAATTCGACGAAAACTGACGCAAATTTGTCGTTGTAACTCCTTTCGACGCTCCATACAATTTTATACAGTATAATATAAAGTAATTTGTCCGGCATAAGTGGAAGGGCCGGACAGATGGGGCGAGGAGGATGCAGAATGAAACAGGATACCCCGTTGGTGAGGAGATTTTCGACGCTGGAACCGTATCAGGAGGCGTATACCCTTGCCTGTTCTCTGGAGACGGAGGGACAGGGCTGCTGGCTGACCGTGAGCCGGACAAAGGCTCCGGACGCCCCGGCAGACACGGCCCGTACATGGGTCCCGGCCCCGGAAGAGGAGTGCGGACGGCTGCTGCAGTTTTTGTATGAGAATTCGGTCCAGCCGGAGCTGTGGCAGGATGTTATTTCCTGCTGGTATCCGCAGGCGAAGCAGGCAGAACGCCTGCAGGAAGGGAGGCGCGTCGTGTGAGCTATGAGGAACAGGACGTCATATGGCGCGTAGCGCTGGCCAGCTATGACCCCAGAGAGATGAGGGTGTGGACACGCTATCTCGAGGAGCGCAACCCGGCCATCCGCTGCACGGGCTACCGCAGCAGCCGGCCGCTGCTGGAACGGCTCGAGCAGGGCGATGTGGACGTTCTGGTGCTGGGCGGCAGACTGGAGGACATGGACAGCATCCAGTTCCTGCCCAGGATACGCGGCCTTGCCCGCAAGCCTCTGGTGCTTCTGCGGGACGACGGACGCAACGAGAAGTCGGCGGTGGAGAGCCTGAGTCAGGAGGATGCATGCTACCTCATCCGTCAGGCCACACTGGAAGATATGCTGCAGGAGCTGCGCGCCCCGGCCCACCGCCCGGCGGAGAGCCTGGAAAAGCGCTGCGAGCGCATCTATCGCAGCTGGGGCGTGAGCACCTGCGACGCCAACAAGCGCTACCTGACCGGTGCGCTTCGGGTGATGATGGGCTCCGACCACCGTCTGGCCATCCGCAAGGAGATATTAGGGCCGGTGGCGGAGGAATACGGTCTCACCGTGGCGGCTGTGGACAGCGCCCTCCGGCGGCTGCTGGAGACGCTGGACGAGACCGGTACCCAGACATGGCGGGATTTTCGAAAAGAGTATGGCTTAGAGCGCAGGAAGGTGACCATCGGCCGCCTGCTTTATGCGCTGGAAAGTAGACTGAGTCAGCAGTGAGGTGCTGACCACACGACGCGGAGGTAGAGCAGAATGCGCAGGCGAAACGATGGAGCAGGAGTCTCCCCTCAGGAGGAGTTTGGGGATGTGTGCTTCCATGCCCTTGGCATCATCGACCAGAACCGGGAGTATCTGCAGATGCATCTGCTGGCGTCGGCCGACCTGCCCACCCGGCAG
>ENA-USUE01001187-USUE01001187.1-human-gut-metagenome-genome-assembly--contig:-NODE-1187-length-11875-cov-4.371165_pt1 | contig 11875 bp, 9 predicted proteins | sample MGYA00250060_ERZ773396 | MGnify/ENA primary metagenome ERZ773396 (study PRJEB29103, sample SAMN06111989) | human gut metagenome | biome: human gut; feature: ankylosing spondylitis patient; material...
TATGCTGTTGTTTACGTTCTTTACGTTTGGCACGCTTTTCTTCTTCTTCTTTTTTTGCGGCCGCACGTTTTTGATAAAAAGTTTGGTTACACTGCTGCTGAAACTTCTACCATTTTCGGATGCTTTTTGGCTGCTGTTTATTTTATTCCGTTCTTTGGTGGTATTCTTGCCGATAAGTTTGGTTATGGCAAAATGGTGACAATGGGTATTGTAGTCATGTTTATCGGCTACGCACTGCTTGCCATTCCGACTTCCAACGATTCCGGCAAAGTAATGATGTTTGGTGCACTGGCTCTGATTGCTTGCGGTACCGGACTTTTTAAAGGTAATTTGCAGGTAATGGTGGGTAATTTGTATGATGCCCCTGAATATAGCTCCAAACGTGACACGGCGTTCAGTATATTCTATATGGCTATCAATATCGGTGCGATGTACGCTCCGACAGCTGCTACAAAGGTAACCAACTATATGTTGGGCAAGGCAGGGCTTTCGTATGTTCCTCAGATTCCTTCATTGGCACATCAATATCTTGACGGTACAATCACTCCTGCTAACCAGGCTACTTTGGAATCATTGCAGGCTGCACAGAACTTTACCGGCGACATTGCCACATTCTGTACTACTTATATCGATAAGCTTTCTGAAGCATATAACTATGGATTTGGTGTGGCATGTGTATCATTGATTATTTCGATGTTGATTTACGTCGCTTTCCGCTCTACATTTAAACATGCCGACTACAACTCTAAACAAGCTAAACCGGCTAACGTAGTTGAGGAGAAGTTGACTCCGGAACAAACCAAACAGCGCATCGTGGCTTTGTTGCTTGTATTTGCCGTAGTTATTTTCTTCTGGATGGCTTTCCACCAGAACGGACTGACACTGACATTCTTTGCACGTGATTATACTGCACAAGAGGTGACCGGACTCGACCGTTTGGGCTTCAATATCGTGAACCTCACCTTCTTGTTGATTGTTATTTACGGACTTTTTTCACTGTTCCAGGGAAAGACCGGCAAATCAAAAATGATTGCCGGTATAGTAGTTGCTGCCGCACTTCTCTGTCTGGGATGGAGCTATAGCTCTATGGATCCTACTGTTAATATTCTGCCTCAGATCTTCCAGCAATTCAATCCGTTCTTCGTGATTGCCTTGACTCCGGTTTCATTGGCGGTATTTGGATATCTTGCCAGAAAAGGGAAAGAACCTTCTGCTCCGCGTAAAATCGGTATCGGTATGATGATTGCCGTATGCGGTTTCTTGATAATGGCCATTGGGTCTATCGGGTTGCCTACTCCGGATGCTCTGGCAGCCAGTGGCATCGAGAAAGACGCACTGGTTTCTCCAAACTGGTTGATCTCTACTTATCTGGTGCTTACTTTCGCCGAGTTGTTCCTCTCTCCGATGGGTATTTCGTTTGTTTCGAAAGTAGCTCCTCCCAAATACAAAGGTATGATGATGGGTGGATGGTTTGCCGCAACTGCCATTGGTAACTACCTCGTTGCCATCATTGGTTATCTGTGGGGTGGCATGCAGTTGTGGATGGTATGGAGTGTACTTATCGTATGCTGTCTGCTGGCCGCTCTGTTCATCTTCTCTATCATGAAGAAACTTGAAAAAGTAGCATAACCTTCGGGTTGTATCTATACACCAAACGCCCCGTTACATTATTTGTTATTACGATAACAATATATGTAACGGGGCGTTTCTTATATTGGCATTTTCTTTACATGCGCATCAGAGTTCCAATCCCATGATATAGTCATTCATATAATATCCGTTTCCGATGTGAAAATCACCTTCACGTAGTTTTTTCATCCCTTTATGTTCATAAAAGTGCAATGCCTTGTTATTCCGGTTGACATTTAATTCCATCAGACAGGGAGACGGATGAATCTCTTTGATGTATTGTACTGCGTGGTCAAATAGTTTGCTTCCCAGGTGTGCTCCCTGAAAAGAGGGAAGGACATATATTTTCTGGAGATGAAACACATCATCTCCTTGAGGCTGTACTGATACATAGCCGCAAGGTTCATCTTCCTGGTAAGCGATGAAGTATACGTGTCCTTCTTCTTCCATTTGTTTGCGGATATTCAGGGGCGCGTACATCCATTCCATCATGTAGTCAAGTTGATCGGGCGAAAGTATTTCTTTGTAGGTAGCCGGAAATACCTGTTTCGCCAGTTTGTTAATCAGTATGCAATCATCTGAAGTGGCTTTTCGGATAGTAAACATGTTTGTTGTATTTTTCGGTTTATGTCGCAAATATAGTGATAATTTGCTTTTATAATAAGGTGGAGGTATCTTAATAAGTTAATTAGTATGAATTCAAGGTACTTTGCATTGCATAGTACTAAAGTTATGCATATATTTGTCGCATCAAAAAGGTAAAGCTTATGAATGTAGATAATGTAAAGTCGCAAATGCGAAAAGGCATGCTGGAATATTGCATCATGCTGCTGTTGCATAAAGAGCCGGCTTACGCTTCGGATATCATCCAGAAGTTGAAAGAGGCAAAGCTGATTGTGGTGGAGGGCACATTGTATCCATTGTTGACCCGATTGAAAAACGATGATTTACTTAGTTACGAATGGGTGGAATCTACACAGGGACCGCCACGGAAGTATTATAAGCTGACAGAGAAAGGCGAGTTGTTCCTTGGCGAACTGGAACTTTCGTGGAGGGAGCTGAACGAAACTGTGAATCATATTGCTAATAGAGAATCCATTTAAAAAGAAATAAAGATGAAAAAAACATTAACCGTAAATTTAGGTGGAACCGTTTTTCATATCGACGAGGATGCCTACCGGTTGCTCGATAATTATTTGTGCAACCTAAAACTTCACTTTCGCAAACAAGAAGGAGCAGAGGAGATTGTGAACGATATAGAGAATCGCATCTCCGAACTATTTGCCGAGAAGTTGGCTGCCGGATCGCAAGTGATTACGATTGCCGACGTAGAAGAAGTGATTGCCCGGATGGGAAAACCTGAAGATTTTGGTGAGGAGAGTGAGGAAGACGAACCTCAAAAGACAGCCGGACATACAGGGGCACAATCCGGCACAACCATTCATCGCCGTTTTTACCGTAATCCGGATGATAAAATATTGGGAGGGGTGATTAGCGGGCTGGCTGCATATCTGAACTGGGATGTAACGCTGTTGCGACTGATTATGTTCGTTGTGCTGATCTGTGGATATGGAGTGTTGATTCCTATATACATCATCTGTTGGCTGATTATTCCCGAGGCCCGTACGGCAGCCGAGAAGTTGAGTATGCGCGGTGAGGATATCACCATAGAGAATATCGGTAAGACGGTGACTGATGGGTTTGAAAGGGTAGCCAACGGGGTGAACAATTATGTAAATTCAGGTAAGCCCCGCAGTTTTCTGCAGAAGGTGGGCGATGCGTTGGTATCGATAGCGGGTTTCTTTCTGAAAGCCTGTCTGGTGGTGCTCGCCATTATATGCAGTCCGGTGCTTTTTGTGCTTGCCATTGTTTTTGTTGCTCTGGTGATTGCTGCCATTGCAGTAGCCATTGGTGGTGGAGCTGCTCTCTATCATATGCTGCCAGCAGTCGATTGGTCACCGCTGATCTCCACTTCGCCGATGATGACCATTGTAGGAAGTATTGCAGGAGTAGCATTGGTGGGCATACCTTTGGCGGGGATCATTTATGCTATTCTCCGACAGATATTTGATTGGCCGGCTATGGCGTCCGGACTGAAATGGTCTTTATTGATACTGTGGGTGCTGGCAGCCGTAATCTTTGTTATTAACCTGTCTTATTTGGGATGGCCTTATCCTTTCCTTTTGGTCGGATGACCTGTCCATGAATAGATTGACATGTGTAGAAATACCTTCCGTTGTGTGTCCGGAAGGTATTTTTTTTGTAGATAATATGCGTTTTATTTCAAAATCGGGGATTCGGGTATGAATATCCGTAAATCATATACAACCGCTCTTTTTTATTCCGGTAATTTTGCAATTAAATATATCGGCTATCGGATTGGTATCGCGACATAGGATGTAGCCAAAGATGTATGAGTAAAATTATAACGACAATAATATGACTATCGAAAGTTTTAAAGAGTATGTAAAGTCACGTAAGCCTCTCAACACAGAAGAAATCCACTGTTTTATGGATGATATGAGTAACGAGGCAAGGCGTTTTACATTCAGGCTGAATGCTTCTTACCATACGCCGGTCGAAGTACGAAATTTATTATCCGAGCTTTTTGGAAGTCCGGTTCCGCCTACACTTCGCGTATTTCCTCCGTTCTATACTGATTTTGGGAAGAATATAGTGATAGGTGATGATGTATTCATAAATGCCTGTTGCCACTTTCAGGATCACGGTGGCATAACCATTGGCGACAGTTGCCAAATCGGACATAATGTAGTGTTTGCCACTCTTAATCACGGGCTTGCTCCTGAAGACCGCGGAACAACGTATCCTGCTCCGATTGTTTTAGGAACAAATGTCTGGATAGGGGCAAATGCCACAATTCTTCCGGGTGTGGTGATTGGTGACAATGCCGTTATTGCGGCGGGAGCGGTGGTCACAAAAGATGTGCCGCCGAATGTCATTGTCGGAGGAGTTCCGGCGAAATTCATCAAATCGATAGCCCCCGAATAAAGCTGAAGATGGAGAGTTGCTAAATTCCGGGTATAACTGCCGTATATTTGACAGCACTCCTGTATGGTTTGAGCTTTGGCAAAGGATGGTGGCAGGCAACGATCGACGGCTTGCATTGCAGCAATCGTAAACGTATGAGAAAAGTAATAAAATAACTTATTAAAATATTGAATAATATGAGAACAAAATCTGTTTTACTAACGCTTTTAGCAATCTTATTTATGAATTTACACGCAGCGGCACAAGATCCCATAAAGCAGGGGCACAATGGTAAACGAATTTTAGTTGCCTACTTTTCGGCAACCGGTACTACGGCGGAAGCTGCAAAGAAACTGGCTCGGGTTACGGGTGGTGAACTGTATGCCATCACTCCTGCAAAACCTTATACGAATGCCGATCTTGACTGGCATAACAAACAATCGCGCAGCTCGGTGGAGATGAACGATCTGAAATCACGTCCGGTCCTTAAGAATAAAAAAGAAAACATAGCCGATTATGAAGTGATCTTTATCGGCTATCCCATCTGGTGGAATCTTGCACCTCGGGTTGTGAACACTTTCATTGAAAGTCATGATCTTAAAAATAAGATTATCATACCTTTTGCCACTTCGGGGGGAAGCAGTATTACAGGTAGTGAGACAGCATTGAAAAAAGACTATCACAATTTGAAATGGAAAGAGGGAAGATTACTTAATCGTGCCAATGAAAAATCCATTCGTGAGTGGGTCGATAAGTTAGGGTACTGACTATCTGGAACCAAAAACAATGATAACGTATTTATTTATCGGTAGCATTGGCTTGTAGAGAGCGATGCTGGTCGTACTTGCCATACTGCATACGGATGACGCTTGCGAAGATTACCCCTCACGTTACAATCCTGTTTGACGTGAGGGTGATCTTTTTAAGTTAAAAAAATGTCTTATTCTGCGACTATACACAAATCTTTTGTTATTTTTGTTTGTTACACAACGAAAAAAGTATATAAGTGTATGGGCGAGCATATATGTTTCAGAAGAAATGAAAGACTGGCAACGGTAAACCTGCATTGGCGGGGTAATCCTGTGGTGAGAGGAAAGTTTGTCAATCGCCAGCATCGTTTTCGTCCCGGGATGGGAAGTGTCTTGAAATGGCGCCTTTCTCCCAATCCGCAGCGGAAAGAGAAGAAGAGTGTGAAGTGGAATCCCCGGATGAGTTATCTGCGTTCATTGGAAGGGGTGGTCGGTAATTCGCTGATATGGCTGGGGCATAACTCCTTCTTCCTTCAATTGGCAGGAAAACGTGTCATGTTCGATCCTGTTTTTGGAGATATCCCTTTTGTCAAACGTCAGAGTGATTTTCCGGCAAACCCCGATATTTTTACCGATATAGATTACCTGCTTATCAGTCACGACCATTTCGACCATTTGGATAAGCAAAGTGTAGCCCGGCTGGTGAAGAACAATCCCCGGATGAAACTTTTCTGTGGGTTGGGTACCGGTGAATTGATAAAGAGTTGGTTTCCGGAGCTTGAGGTAACGGAGGCCGGATGGTACCAACAGATAGAAGATGACAGGTTGAAGATTACTTTTCTTCCTGCCCAGCATTGGAGCAAGCGTTCGGTGCGTGACGGAGGACGAAGGCTGTGGGGAGCGTTTATGGTACAGGGTGACGGCATCTCCATCTATTACAGTGGCGATACCGGATATTCCAGGCATTTCCGTGAGATACCCGAGCTATTCGGGACACCCGATTATGCTTTGGTGGGTATCGGTGCTTATAAGCCGCGTTGGTTTATGCAGCCCAATCACATTTCACCTTACGATGCACTGACAGCGTCCACCGATATGAAAGCAGCTCTTACCATCCCGATGCATTATGGTACGTTCGACTTGTCGGACGAACCTCTGCATGACCCTCCGCAGGTTTTTGCTGCCGAAGCAAAGAAACGTAGGATAGACGTGTATATTCCGGTACTTGGAGAGATTGTCAAGTTGAAGCGGATGTAAGCTTTCCGAAGGAGTAAACGGACACTCTGTTCTGCTAAAATAAAGGCTCTGTTCCGTCGGAACAGAGCCTTTATTTTAGCAGAACAGAGCCTTTATTTGGAATCTGTAGTGTTTGGTTTCAACCATTTGTCCAGCCATTCGAAGAAAGTGCGTTGCCACAACACACCGTTTTGCGGTTTCAACACCCAGTGGTTCTCGTCCGGATAAATAAGCAGTTCAGCCGGTACGCCACGCATTACGGCAGCGTCGAACGCAGCCATGGCCTGATTGGCAAGGATACGGTAATCCTTCTCACCGTGGATGCAAAGAATCGGGGTATCCCATTTTTCGACGAACAAGTGCGGAGAGTTCGCAAAAGTGCGCTGGGCAACCGGATTCTGCTTTTCCCAGTATGCGCCTCCCATATCCCAATTGGCAAACCATTTCTCTTCTGTCTCCAGGTATTGCATCTCCATGTTGAAGATACCATCGTGGGCAATGAAGGCTTTGAAACGTTTGTCGTGATGTCCTGCCAGCCAGTAGACGGAGAATCCTCCGAAGCTGGCACCCACACAGCCCAGGTGGTCTTTGTCAACGAAAGGTTCTTTTGCCATTTCGTCGATTGCCGTGAAATAATCCTTCATGCATTGGCCACCGTAATCTCCGCTGATAGCTTCGTTCCATTCCACTCCGAAACCAGGAAGTCCGCGGCGGTTCGGTGCTACAACGATATAGCCGTTGGCAGCCATAATCTGCATGTTCCAGCGATAACTCCAGAATTGGCTTACCGGGCTCTGTGGACCGCCTTCGCAGAAGAGCAGTGTCGGATATTTCTTATTCGGATCGAACTGGGGCGGATAGATGACCCATGTCAGCATTTCTTTACCATCTGTCGTTTTCATCCAGCGTCCTTCAACTTTGCCCATCTCTATCTGATCGTAGATCTGCTTGTTCTCTTGAGTCAGTTGTGTCGTCTGCCCATCCAGGGAAACGGCATAAATTTCATCTCCCATGCTCATAGAGTGACGTTTGGCAATCAGTTTATCACCGAAGAGGGCAACGCCTTCGTAGTCGTACATACCCGAAGTGATAGGACGTACAGAATCATTGGTCAGATCGAGTGAGTAGATTTGAGTTTCACCATGCCATACACTGGTGAAATAGATCGTCTTGGCATCCTGGCTCCATACGAATGCATCTACATTCGAATCGAACGCTTTGCTGGCAAAACGTTTTTCTCCGGTTTCCAGATTCATGATGAAGAGACGGTTCTGGTCTGCTTCGTAACCATCACGCTCCATACTTTGCCAGGCGATGCTCTTTCCATCCGGAGAATATTGCGGATTAGTATCATAACCCATCATACCTTCGGTGATATTTATTGTTTTCTTGGTATTGAGGTCGTATACATAGATATCCGAGTTGGTAGAAATGGCATAAGCCAGTCCCGTTTTCTTTCGACAGGTATAAGCCACTTTATCCGAGGTCGTGTTCCATGCCAGTTGTTCGATACCTCCCCATGGTTTCATCGGACTTTCGTAAGGCTCACCTTCCAGCACGTCTACGATGTTGGTTACCGACTTGCCATCGAAATCGGCGATAAAGGGGTGGGGGGCAGTTGTCACCCATTCATCCCAATGTTTGTACATCAGGTCGGTGATGATGATGCCGGTTGCTTTGTCCAGGTCAGGATATTTGTCAGCCGTGCTTTTAACAGTCTTTACTTGGGCGATGAACAGTATCTTCTTGCCGTCCGGCGAGATGGAATATCCTTCGATATTTCCGTCATAATTGGAAATCTGTTTGCGTCCGCTACCGTCGGGGTTCATTTCGTACAGTTGGCTACTGCCGTTGTCGTTGCTCAGGAAAAGCAGTTTGCTTCCGTCCGTTGCCCAAGTCACTTCATTTTCCTGAAAAGGAGTGTGAGTGATTTGCCGGTTGTCGGTTCCGTCTGCGTTCATCACAAAAACTTCCCGGTTGCTTTTGTTTTCGGGTACACTGTAGTAAGCCACTGTATAGGCTATCTGTTTTCCATCGGGCGATACAGAGAGTCCGCCGATACGTCCCATTGCCCAGAGTGCTTCGGGAGTCATCCGCTTCCCCTCGATTTTGATATCGGATTTTCCGATCAGCGCCTGGTCCGTTTTGCCTGCATCCTTGGTTCCGCCACAGGATGCTAACATCATTGTTGCCGACATAATAAATAGGTTTACTTGTCTCATAAGTTTTTAATAATTGATTATTTGAGTTGCGAAGATAAGCAAAAATCAGGTCAAATCTGCTTTTTTTGCCAGTTTCCTTTCTTTATATAGATGTACGACAGAGTCAGGATACAGATTCCGTATAAATGCTCTGTAGTCCAGCAGAAGGCTACGTCTACTCTCAGATAGAGGATGACATACGTGATATAAGCCAGATAGACAGCCAGCACGCAGAGTTCTAATCCCAGTGCCGTACGTGTATTGCCCGTTCCGGATACCGCCTGGAAATAAACATTGGCCGGGACCAATATCAGATAGGCGGAACATAATACCCATAACGAGGGGATGGAAGCCTCTTTCAGATCCGGTATATCTGTATAGATACTTAACACCAGATCGGGGAAGAGGGCGAAGAACAGTACCAGAGGTAATACAAAAACATAGCCGATGCGTACATGCTGCCGGATAGTTCCGGGTACGCTTTTAATCTCTCCTGCGCCTATCAGGTTGCTCACCAGTGAACCGCATGTGGTGGCAAATGCCATCGCAACCATAAACGGAATACCCGATACGTTGCGGATAATGTTCGTAATGGCCAGTGCGCGTTCGCCCAGATGTTCCACAAAAAGGAAGAACATGAACCAGGTGGATAGTGAGAAGAAATTTTGGATCATAGTCCAAAAAGATACGTTTAATATTCGTTTTAATGTTTCCGGTTGGAAACTGGGAAGCTGGTTCAGTGCATACTTCTTACAGTCTATCCGCTTCCAGGTATAGACGATGAAGAAGATGACCGATACCATTTCGGCCAGTGACGACCCGATAGCAGCTCCGGCAATACCTAATGCGGGGAAGCCGAACTTACCGAATATCAGGATATAGTTGAATACTACGTTGGACAATACCATTACGATTGAATTCAATGTCAGGGTCTTGGTCTGTGTGGTACCTACAAAAAATGCCCGGAACATCACGCCGACGAAAGAGAAAAAGAAACCAAAAACTCTCCAGTTGATGTAGCTGATGGACGCGTCATAAATGTGCTGCGAACTGATAACCAGTTTCAGCAAATGAGGAGAGAAGCATAAAGAAAGGGTAAATGCCACTATTGCCAATGCCAGCAAAAAATAGACCCCCTGATAGAATATCGGTCCGATGGTGCGGTATTGTTGCTCACCGTTTCGCCGGGCTATCAGGATTTGTGCTCCGATGCTGAATCCGAACGCCATCATGAAAATGGCCAGATAATATACGCCTGCGATGGCCGAGGCTCCCAGTTCGATTTCGCCTACCCGTCCCAGGAAGGCAGTGTCTGTCATACCTATTAATTGTTCCATGATCAGGCTGATCAGGATAGGGTAAGCTATGAGCCATATCTCTTTGTATGTGTATTTGGTAGTCATGTTTTTATATATTCTATAAAGGGGAAAAAAAGCCGGACAAACATATACTGCTTGCCCGGCTCTTCGGTCTTTAAGCTAATTTTTATTTCTTATCGCTTATTCTGCTTATTAGCCCGTTCTTTTGCCATCTGTTCCTGCTGTTTCTGCATGGCTTCCAGACGTGCGGCAAATCCGGTCTTCTTCATTTGCTTCGGATCTTTTTTCTTTGCTTCCAGATCGGCGAGCAACTTGTCTTCGTCAGTTGTCCGGCGCAGTATGATCATGGTTACCACACTGATCAAAGTCGAAATGAAGTAGTAATAGTTCAATCCCGAAGGATAGTCGTTCAAAACGAAGAGGAACATAATCGGCATCAGATACATCATCCACTTCATTGCTGCCATTTGCGGCTGGGCACCTGTATCCTGCTGCTGCATCGTGTACTTCGTGTTCAGGATATTGGTAATGGTCATCAGCAGGCAGAACAAGCTGAGGTGATTACCCAAGAACGGAATATGGAACGGGAAAGTGATGAATGCGTCGTAGGTCGATAAGTCGTCCGCCCAAAGGAAACTCTGCTGGCGGAGTTCGATAGCGCTCGGCACAAACATGAACAATGCCATCAGGATAGGGAATTGAACAAGCATTGGCAAACAGCCGCCCATCGGGCTTACACCGTATTGACTGTATAGTCCCATTACCTCTTGCTGTTTCTTCATCGCATCTTCCTGCTTGGGATATTTCTTATTGATCTCGTCAATTTTTGGTTTCAGTACACGCATCTTGGCCGATGACATATAAGTCTTCCAGGTTGCCGGAAAAACCACAACTTTCACCATAATTGTCAATAGCAACAGTACGACACCCATGCCTAATCCCCAACCTGACAACCAGTCGAACACGTTGATGGTGATCCATTTGTTGATCCATCGAATCAACGGCCAACCCAGATATACCAGGTTGTTGAGTTCCCATTTCTCTTCACGTCCCTTGTCCAATGCGGTCAGTGTTTTATAGTGGTTCGGGCCGAAGTAGAAATACATGTCGGTCGGTTGCTTACCGGTAGGATCGAAGAACGTACTCATTTCAGCCGAGTAGTCTTTGATGTAGCCACTTCCCTGTTTCTCCATTTTCGATCTGACCGTAGTCTTTTCGAAATCCTGTTCTGCAATGAATACAGAAGAGAAGAACTGGTTTTTGAAAGCAATCCAGTCCAGACGCTCCGGTACTGACTTTTCATCGTCTTTACTTGCCGAAAGGTTGTCCACATCATCACCTGTATATTTGTAGGTGAGGTCTGCCAAACGGTTCTCGTAAGTATATCCTTTCTCGATCTGGCGGGCACGTTGTGACCACGAGATGTCCACATAGTTTGTAGTAGCAGCCAATTTGCCTTCCATACCTGTTGCTTTAATCACAAAGCTCATCAGATAATTATCCGGTTTCAGTGTATAAATAAAGTCGATATAGCTGGCACTGTCGGCGGCCAGACGCATCGTAACACTGCTGTCTGTTTTATTGACTGCTTCGAAATAGAAGTCTTTCGTCTGGAGGGCACCCTTCTTATTGTAGAAGTTGAAGTTCATGGAAGCATCGCTGCCGTTGAACAACAATAATCGGCATCTTCACCGATACTACAATTTCACTGAGCTCATGGTTGAGACAGCGTCCGGATCATTACACCATTCGT
>ENA-USUE01001189-USUE01001189.1-human-gut-metagenome-genome-assembly--contig:-NODE-1189-length-11873-cov-5.336555_pt1 | contig 11873 bp, 10 predicted proteins | sample MGYA00250060_ERZ773396 | MGnify/ENA primary metagenome ERZ773396 (study PRJEB29103, sample SAMN06111989) | human gut metagenome | biome: human gut; feature: ankylosing spondylitis patient; material...
GGATTATAAGACTGCAACCAGTATTGTCCAGATATCCGGTTATTTTATTTCGAAGCTGATAGGCATCAAGGTTATCTCCGAACTGAAGAAGGAGAACCGGCTGAAGTTTATCATCTTTTCGGTGGTAGCTGCGGAGCTTTCCCTCGTTCTTTTCGGGGTGCTTCCGCAACCTTTTAATGTGTTTGCCTTATTTTTCAACGGACTTTCTTTGGGGTGCATGTGGGGAGTGATTTTCGGTTTTCTGGAGGGGAGGCGCCTGACGGGACTGCTGGCAAGCCTGATGGGACTGAGCATCGCTATCAGTTCAGGAACGGCAAAGTCCATCGGGCTTTTCGTTATGGATAGTATGCATATCAGTGAATTCTGGATGCCTGCTTTTATCGGTGCGTTTGCTTTTCCGCTGTTATCATTTTTAGGGTGGCTGATGACGAAAATGCCCCAGCCTACACAAGCTGATAAGGAATTGTGTACGGAACGGGTTACGTTGGACAGCAAAGCCCGGCTGAATTTGTTCAGGAGCTTTATGCCTGTGCTGGTCATGCTGTTCTTTGCCAATTTGTTTATCACTGTATTGCAGGATATCAAGGAGGATTTTCTGGTGAAGATACTTGATGTTGATGCCGCGGGACTTTCTTCATGGGCATTTGCTAAGGTGGATGCGGCAGTAACGTTCATAATCCTGTGCATGTTCGGGCTGATATCGGTGGTGCGGAGTAATATTAAAGTGCTATGTCTCTTGCTGGGGCTGGTTACCTGCGGTACGGCTGCGTTGAGCTTTATGGCTTTCAATTATTCCACTTTGCAGTTGTCGTCCATGACGTGGCTGTTTCTCCAAAGCCTGTCGCTCTACACTGTCTATCTTAGTTTCCAGACACTTTTTTTCGAGCGTTTCATTGCTTGTTTCAAAATAAAAGGGAATGTAGGCTTCTTCATTATTACGCTCGATTTTATCGGTTATACGGGTACGGTGGTTGTATTGGTGTTTAAGGAATTCTTTAGTCCCGCCATAAACTGGCTCGACTTTTACAACCTGATGTCCGGTTATGTAGGCATAGTGTGCAGTGTGGCCTTTATCGGTTCGGCGGTTTATTTGATACAACGTTATCGTCGTGAGAGATATACCGGCATTTCCATAGAAAAGCTTGATGAGCCTCATGTGACGGACGGTTTGCCGGGCAAGCGTATTTCGCTGGGACTTCTTCCGGATATGGCAAAATAATCAGACAGGAAAATTGACAGTATAAAATATAGATTATGAAAAAGATTGAATGTATCATTATGGATTGGGCAGGTACGGCAGTCGATTACGGCTGTTTTGCTCCGGTTGCCGCTTTTGTTGAGAGTTTTAATAGGATAGGTATTCCGGTGACCGCTGCCGAAACGCGTGCCCACATGGGACTGACCAAAGTGGAGGAAATACGTGCATTGTTCAGTATCGACCGCGTAAGAAACGAGTTTGAGGAGAAATACGGGCGTTCGTATAATGAAGAGGATGTGCAAGCGCGCTATGAAGATTTTCAGCGTGTATTGTTTGCATCGCTGGAAGATTACACGAACCCTATTCCCGGTGTTGTTGAAACAATATCCCAATTGCGTGCGCAGGGCATTAAAGTCGGCTCCACTACCGGTTATAACCGCGCCATGATGGATGTTGTTCGGCCGGCTGCCGCAGCCCGCGGATATGTGGTTGACAACTGCGTAACGCCCGACGGACTCCCTGCCGGACGTCCTGCTCCTTATATGATTTATAAAAATATGACGGAACTTGGGATTCCTTCAGTGGACTGTGTCGTGAAATTCGGTGATACGATTGCCGACATTAAAGAAGGCGTGAATGCTAAAGTATGGACGGTAGGCGTAGTGCTTGGCAGCAACGAGCTGGGGCTGACGCAGGAGGAGGTGAAGGCTTTGCCCGTTGCCGGGTTGGCAGCCCTCAAACAGGATGTCCGTAATCGTATGCTGGCTGCCGGAGCGCATTATGTGGTGGAATCCATTGAAGAACTTCCGGCTGTGATAGAAGATATTAATAACTTTAAAATATAAAGAAAATGAAACCTTACATTTTATTAACGCCCGGTCCTCTCACTACTTCTGAAACTGTAAAAGAAGCCATGCTCACCGACTGGTGCACATGGGATGCAGACTATAACGTAGGCATTGTAGAGGAAATTCGCAAATCTCTTGTCGGACTTGCCACGAAGCAGACCGATGAATATACTTCCATCCTTCTGCAGGGTAGCGGAACATATTGTGTGGAAGCCGTTATCGGAAGCACTATCAAGCCGGGGGACAAGCTTCTTATTTTGAGTAATGGAGCCTATGGTGACCGCATGGGAAATATAGCCGAATATCATGGCATCAACTATGATATGTTGGCTTTTGATGAGACGGAGCAGGTGTCTGTCGGCTATGTAGATGATTACTTGGCGCATAATGCGGAGATTACGCATGTAGCGGTTGTGCATTGTGAAACTACGACCGGGGTGCTGAATCCGTTGGAGGAGATTGCCCATATTGTGAAAATGCATGGCAAAAAGCTGATTGTGGATGCCATGAGCAGTTTTGGCGGTGTGCCTTTGGATGTGCGGGAACTGGGCATTGATTTCCTTATCAGCAGTGCCAACAAGTGTATCCAGGGAGTGCCGGGATTCGGCTTTATCATTGCCCGCAAGTCGGAGTTGATGCATTGTAAAGGCGTTTCCAAATCCCTCTCACTCGATATTTACGATCAGTGGGAAGTCATGGAAAAAGGGCATGGAAAGTGGCGTTTTACATCTCCTACCCATGTTGTGAGAGCTTTTAAGCAGGCTGTGGATGAATTGAAAGAAGAAGGGGGAGTGGATGCACGCTACAAAAGATACTGTGAGAACCACGACGTATTGGTAAGCGGTATGCGTTCACTTGGCTTCAAGACTTTGCTTTCTGATGAAATACAGTCTCCCGTTATCACTTCTTTTCTTTATCCAAATGTAGATTTTGATTTCAAGTCGTTTTATGGACAGCTTAAAGAAAGAGGGTTCGTGATTTATCCGGGCAAGATTTCGCAGGCGGATACTTTCCGCATAGGCAATATAGGGGATGTGTATCCGGAAGATTTCAGTAAGCTGATTGAAGTGATCGGGGAGTGCAAATACTGATTGGAAAGCATCTTGAAGGAGGGTTTCAGCCATGTGCGGAAGCCCTCCTTTTTTTGTATACGGGAGGTTTCCGGCGGGAGAGTGAGGTATTCGTAGATAAAAGGCGGGCTTCATGCGGTGCCGGGCAACAATTATAGGATGTCAATCGTTGTTGAGTTGAGAAAAAAAATATATCTTTGTTCGTAGAATTAGGTATTCATGAAGATTTTGAACCCGATTACGAACTTAAATTTATCTTTATGAAACGATTCTTCCTTTTTTCCGCTTTGGCTGTATGCTTGGCGTTGGCAGGATGTAATGAACGTCAGGAACATTCCTTATCTTCTGTTGCACAGATGCCTGTATCTGCCGACACCGTTGTGCCCGTAGTGGAACTCCCCCGAAAAGAGAAGCTGTTGACGGCGGATGATGTGACGCTTACCAAAGATTTGCTTTATGACACTTATACGCTGGAAGACACCTATCCGTATAAGGATACGGTGCGCTCCTTCAAGTGGGATGTGATTCGCAACTGTCTGGCTTATATTGAGAACATGCAACGGGACTCTGTGCAGTGGGTGGTGTTGCAGAATTATAAGAATATGAACCGGGAGGCTCCTTTGGTGCGTAATTTCGTGCGTAACACTTACCGTCGCGTGGCGGATACGCTCGGAGTGGAGCGTTATCAATCCGTTCCTCTGTACCTGCCGGGCGATACACTGGTTCCCGAACGTTATGGCAGGGACGGGACATTGGCCTGTCTGCGGGGAATGGAGGGCAGCTTCGACCGTATCTTCCCCATTACTTTGGAAGATGAATGGCTGGTTCCCCGCCGCTATCTGAAACGGTTGGACGATAGTACCGCCTTTAATCACGTGGTGTTCGTAGACCGTCTGGACCAGAACATCACTACGCTGGAACGTGTGGACAAGGGACACTGGAAAATCCGTAGCATGAATCCCGCCACTACGGGGAGGCATGCACCGCCATATGCGCAGGAAACCCCGCTGGGCATGTATCTGCTCCAACAAAAGAAGTCGCGCATGGTCTTTCTGAAAGACGGTTCTGCGGCGACGGGAGGATATGCGCCTTATGCCAGCCGTTTCACCAATGGGGCCTACATTCATGGAGTGCCGGTGAACGTTCCGCGTACGGAGATGATTGAATATAGCTGGTCGCTGGGCACCACGCCGCGCTCGCACATGTGTGTGCGCAATGCCACCTCACACGCTAAATTCATCTTCGACTGGGCGCCGGAGGAGCGTTCTTTAGTAGTTGTTATCGAATAGTACCTTCCTTTTTAACTATCTGTGTGATAGTGATGTGGATGAAAACTGCTAACTTTGTCGCCGGTATTTTTCAGGTAGGATACTTATGTTGCGATTTTGCTTGTCCTTTTTACTCTTGTTTTTTCCCTGTTTCCTGTTTTTTGGAAACAGGTATTCTGCCGATGTGCCGGACCGGAAGGATGTTGCGTTGGCGGTGGAGGCTGCCGCATGTGCCCAGCTGTACCGCACCATGCAGCTGGAAGGCATAGTGGGGTGGGATGCTTTCCGTCAGGCAGTAACGGGTTATTATAAAATAGCAGGCCGCAAACGGGATGTGCTGACACTGATCGATTTCTCCCGCCCATCCACCGAGAAGCGCCTTTTTGTGTTCGACATGAAACAGCACAGGCTATTGTTCTCCTCCGTTGTTTCGCATGGGAAGAACAGCGGCGGGGTGTATGCCACTTCTTTCTCCAACGAATACGGCTCTTATAAAAGTTCCTTAGGTTTCTACCTGACGGAGACCACCTATCAGGGAAAAAACGGTTACTCCCTCATCCTCAATGGGCTGGAAAGGGGCATCAACGACCGCGCCCGCGAACGTGCCATTGTGATGCATGGAGCTGCCTATGCCGACCCTTCGGTTGTGGGCAAAGGCGGACGTCTGGGACGCAGCTTCGGCTGTCCGGCTGTTCCGCAGAAACTCACCCGCCCCATCATCGACGCCATCAAGGGAGGAAGCGTGATGTATATCTATGCCGAAACTCCCGACTATCTGGCGCACAGTTCCGTACTTTCCGGATATCGGGCATAAAACTGCTTTTGTAAAGTGCTGAGTGACAATAGGGTCATAGTCCCACTATTTTTTATAGTGTGGGAACTATGTTCCCAATACAATTGAATCATGCTCCCAATACGACTGAACTATATTCCCAATAGGGCTGAATTGTGTTCCCAATATAGTGGAATCATATATCCTGTTTGAATCATCGGTTTGCATTATAATAATTATAAATTCTTGCATATAAAAGTTGTTTTTATATCTTTGCAATGATTTCAGGCGCTTAATGCGTTAAGGTCTGGAAGGTGTTTTTATTAGTAAAGAAAGGGCGTTAAGAATATTATCTTGCACTGAAACCTGAACAATTTCATTCTTCAAGGATAATAAACGGAGACGCTCATGTCAGAGTTATATATCTGCCCCATGCGTAGGGGGAGTTTATATATCGTTTGGCGTGGGCTATTGTTTATTATTTGGAGAAGGGCAGTTCAGGGCCTCAGTGTAATAATATTCAATAGTTCCCACGCCACTTGTTTATAATTGCATCAGCAGGGGACGGGATGCATTAATAATTTAATAGTATGAAGAAACATGTGTTGTTAATGATTATGGTGCTTATGTCCCTGAATGTGGTGGCGCAGGAGATGGAAGAGTTTGATAGAATGTCGGCTTTTCCTGTAACTAATGTAGTTTCTGGAACGAAGAAAAAATGTATGTACATAAATGGAATGGAACCTTATTCTTCAATGGACATGATGGGAATAAAGTCGGGAGATTTATTAGTGGCATATGATGATACAATCGCTACTATCTACCGGGCAGGTGGAATAAAGCTGCGTCTTAAAGATATACAGTGTGTTCAAGTGGAGAAAGGGCGTTATCTCACAGAACTGGAAGTTATGGATTGGGGGAAAACAAAGTATGGGCATGTTGCGCATATGACGTGGGACGATAATCCTTTTATATATTCGAAAACTCAAGTCTATTCAGATCCTGAAGTCTCTTTATATGATTATGCGACATTTGATTTTGAGTTTACAGAGAATAATACAATTCAGCAAAAAGAGATTGCTGGAATTATAGAAAAGAAGTTGATTGGGAAAAATCTGAAAAGGGATAAGGAGAATCCGGATATTCTGATTTTTATTAATTATTTCTCGGATAAACGTGAAAACTATACACCGCCTACACAGGAAATTGTGACCCGCTATAAATATGGATATGAAATTGGTTCCGGGTGGGGAACCCGTCAATATGTGGAATCACAGACAAGAGGAGGATATACGGATATTTTTTATTTAATCAAATTCACCATAACAATGCTTGATGCGGAGAAAGTGAGGAATGGCAGTAAAGTAACCCCTGTTATTTGGAACGCTGATTTTGAACTGCCGGATTTTAATACTATTCCACCGTTAAATTGGTTTTGTAATGCTGTGTCTGAATTTATGTTTTGTCAATTTCCAATAGTTCATCAATATAATCAGACCATCAAAAAGAGAAAATATCTGCAAGCGATAGGCGTACTTTTTGAAAGGAAGAAGCCTAAGAGATTTTATCATGTATTGAAAGGATCTCCGGCAGAGAAGGCTGGAATAGAGGCTGGAGACGAGTTTGTAAAATATCTTGGTAAAGCTGATTACGATGATGACCTGACCGCTACTTTCGATATGCTTATTAAGCGCAAGAACGGTAAGGAAGAAACGATTCATTTTGATAATGTTAAAAGCTATGAGGTTTTGGATATTCAGTAGTCGGCTTCGTCTGCGACATTGCTGCGGATAAATAAAAATTAGTGTATCTTTGCGTCGGTAGTTAGCTGGAGATGACCGGACGGAAGATTATACATATTGATATGGACGCCTTCTACGCATCCGTAGAACAGCGCGACAATCCCGAACTGCGTGGTAAGCCGGTGGCGGTGGGACATGCGGAAGAGCGGGGCGTGGTAGCTGCTGCCAGCTATGAAGCCCGCCGGTTCGGGGTGCGTTCGGCGATGTCGTCGCAGAAGGCGAAGCGGCTGTGTCCGCAGCTGGTCTTCATTCCGGGGCGCATGGATGTGTATAAGTCGGTATCCCGCCAGATACATGAGATTTTCCATGAATATACGGATGTCATAGAACCGATCTCTTTGGATGAGGCTTTCTTGGATGTGACGGAAAACAAGCCCGGCATTCCTTTGGCTGTGGACATAGCCAAAGAAATCAAGCGGAAAGTGCGCGAGCGGCTGAGTCTGGTGGCTTCTGCCGGGGTTTCCTATAACAAGTTTCTTGCCAAAATAGCGTCCGATTATCGTAAACCGGACGGCTTATGCACTATTCATCCCGATCAGGCTTTGGAGTTTATAGCTCGTTTGCCGATAGAGAGTTTTTGGGGAGTGGGCCCGGTGACGGCAAAGAAGATGCATGCCTTGGGAATACACAATGGCGAACAGCTTCGCGCCTGTTCGCAGGCAATGCTGATGCGTGAGTTTGGGAAAGTGGGAGGTGTTTATTATGATTTTGCCAGGGGGATTGATCTTCGTCCGGTAGAGGCAGTGCGTGTCCGCAAGTCTGTCGGGTGCGAGCATACCCTGGAAAAGGACATCAACCGCCGGGCATCGGTCATTATCGAACTGTATCATGCGGCGGTGGAACTGGTGGGACGTTTGGAGCATAAGAATTTCCGGGGAAATACGCTGACGCTGAAAATCAAGTTCCATGATTTCAGTCAGATCACCCGCAGCATTACGCAATCCGGGGAGCTGACCACGCTCGATGCCATTCTTCCATTGGCAAAGCAACTGTTGAAGGAAGTGGACTACGAGCATCATCCCATCCGGCTGATAGGCCTTTCGGTCTCCAATCCTCGTGAAGAAAACGATGAAAAAGGCGTTTGGGAACAACTGAGTTTTGAATTTAGGGACTGGGAATTTGATAAATAAGCGGAAAAGAATGTTATATTTGTACCGAACATAAAAAAATGATGCAATGGGTTGTCTAATGAATGTCTTGTGGCTGGTGTTTGGCGGCATCTTTACTGCCGTAGAGTACATGATAGCCAGTTTGTTGATGATGATTACAATCGTGGGAATTCCTTTCGGCATGCAGACCATGAAAATGGCGGGGCTTGCTTTGCAAGCAGTTTTTGCAGTCTGCCGTTCAGTGTTTGGCACATAGCTCCGTTGCCCATTGCCTGATAGCGTTTGATACGGTACTGTAACATAAAAATCTCATTAGAACTCTTTTTCATAATCTTCTTCTTTTTTTGCCTTCCGCGTTTCGGAAAGCTGTTAAACATCTTTTATTGTTTTCTCTATTATCAACGCTGCAAAGATACGAATTATTTATGAAAATACATGTTGTACAACATAAAAATATTCATAATAGGTCAATTATAGGGTAAAAATACGTAGTTTTGCCTCCGGTATTACAAAACGGTTACATTCGGGAGGAATATGATGAATAAATTGGTCTCACTTTTGCGAAGCCCTTATCCGGTGCTGTTTCAGCGGTGGAAATCGGTAGTTATACCTTCGGCCATTGTGGCCTTTATACTCTATGCGTTCCAGCCGTTTGGCATCTCCTTGAAAGAAGGAAGCAAGTTGGGGATAGCCATAGGGTCGGGGGGCATTACGGCGGGAGCGTCTGTCATCTGCCATTATTTGCTGCCGGCACTGTTTCCTTCTTACTATAAAGAGCAGCATTGGACGCTGGGCAAATATGTCTTGGACCTGCTTCTGCTCTTCTTTCTGATAGCGGTGGGGTTATGGCTTTATATATCGTGGCTGAGCGGCATAGGGATGAATGGCTCATTGTTCCTCTTGGTATGCACGTGGGTGATGATTCTGGCTCCTTTCCCGCTTGTCTTTTGCCTGATATGGAACCGGAATATGGTGTTGGCGCGCAATCTGAAGGAAGCGGCCGAAATAAACTCTTTCCTGCCGAGGAAGATGTCTGCGGAGGGTGGCGGAAGCTCTCCCGAAAAGAAAGAAGGAGACACAGGCAGGCTGGTCTTTTCCGGCGGGACAAAGGATGTGCTGGAGGTGAGCGATTGTGATTTCCTTTATGCGGAGGCCGAGGGAAATTATGTGAGGGTGGTTTTTGCTGCTGCCGGAGATGGGAAACCGGTGCGGAAGTTGCTGCGTATAACGATGAAGCAGGCGGAGGAGACCGTTGCACGTTGTCCCCTCATCATCCGTTGCCATCGCGCTTTTCTGGTCAATGTGCAGAAGGTGGTGGAAGTGTATGGAAACTCGCAGGGATGCCGCCTGAGGCTGGGAGGCTGCCGGGAGGAAGTACCCGTATCCAGAGCCTGTGTGAAGCAGGTGAAAGCCCTGATAGAAGATAGGGTGTAGGTTTTGTTATTCGTCACAGAAATACGCTGTTTGTCACAGGGCACAAGCGTTTTGTCACATATCCGGGCGGTCTGTCCCGGATATTTTTTTGCTTCTGATTCTTCATTTATGTTTGTTGCCGAAAACAAAAAAGTAGAATCAGAAATAGAAAAACGGAATGAAGCGGAAAACATTTTTTTCAGTATTGGGAGCCTTGTTGATCTTACAGTCTGCCGCAGCGCAGAAAGCGGTACTTGATACCGTATATCTCCAATTGAATCTCGACAGTGTAGGTCTGGACGAGGTGGTGGTGAAAGGCCGCAGGACACCGGTAGCCAACAGCCGCTGGAGCGATATGACTCCGGTGGATCTGGTTACGGTGGGAGGCGCCAACGGTGACCTGTACAAAGCGTTGCAGATATTGCCGGGCACGCAGGTGCAGGGCGAAACCGGGGAACTGCTGGTGAGGGGAGGTAGCAGCTACGAAACCCAGACCTACATAGACGGTATGCATGTGCTGAATCCCTATACCTCGAACGGGATAAACACTCCGGCGCGCAGCCGTTACTCCACGTTTATGTTCAGCGGTGTCAATCTGGCTTCCGGAGGCGCCCCGCTGGAGTATGGGGAGGCGCTTTCGGCGGTGCTGCCTTTGGAGACGAAAGATCACAGCGACATCAATAAGCTGGGAATGAACTTCTCCTCTGTCGGTTTGGGCGGAGGAGGTACGGGGACTTTCGACAAAGGATCTTTGTCTGTCGATTTGAATTATCAGAACCTGAAGTATTACGATAAGGTTTATTCCGGAAGGCTTGATTTCGAGAAGCCTTATCGCCTGTTTGCCGGAGCTGCCCAGTTTCGCTATGCTCCCGGCAGCGCAACGCTTTTGAAGGTCTATGCGCAATACGACCGGACGGATTTCTCTACTTACGAAGGAGGCGAGCGCCGCCTGTTCGGGCTGGGCGAGGACAATGTTTATGTCAATGCTACCTTGCGCCATCGTACAACTGCCGAATGGGACTGGTTTGCGGGAGCTGCTTTTTCCTATTATGAGGAGAAAATAAACGGTGCGGCTCTGGCGGGGGATGATTGGCTGGAACGCCAGCAGGAACTGCACCTCAAGCTGAAGACCTTTAAACGCTTTTCATCCCTACTGCGTTTTGACATGGGACTTGAAAGCTATATCCGCCATTATGCAAACCACTATCTGCTGCCCGGAATCAAGGACTATAACCGCATGTCGCCTACAATCAGCGCCGGATTTTTCTCGGCAACTTATTATCCGGTGGAGCAGTTGAAGGCGGAGCTTTCTTTCCGTACGGAATATACCTCCTTGAACCGGAAAGTGAATTTCTCTCCTCGTTTGGCATTGAACTATTACTGGGGAGATGTAGTGCTGTCTGCCACTGCAGGACGTTATACGCAGTTGCCGGAGAACAACTGGCTGGCACGCCGGCATGAATTGCTCTCCGAGGTATGTGTGCAGTATAACTTAGGCGCCCAATATAGCAATGAAGGACGTCTCTACAAAGCCGAACTCTATTATAAGGATTATGCCCGGCTGGCGTTGGAGGAAACCGCTGCCGATACGGGGACGGCAGTTCTGACTTCCAATGGATACGGCCATAGCAAAGGCATTGACTTGTTTTTTCGTGACCGTTCCTTGTTCAGGAATCTGGAATATCAGTTGTCTTATACCTATAATATATCCAAACGTAAATATCAGAAATACCCGGAACTGACCACTCCCCAGTATGCCACGCGCCATAATGCGGCAGCTGTGTTGAAGTACGCCCTGCCGGGCCTGCACTCCATTGTCAGTCTGACGAACCGATTCAGCAGCGGACGCCCCTACCACAACCCTGCACTGCCGGGCCTGATGAATGACGAGGTAAAACCCTATAACAGCCTTGATGTGGGAATCACTTATCTGGCAAGCAAAAAAGTGATTGTCCATGCCTCCGCAACCAATATTCTGGCGCGGAAAAACGAGTTTGGAAAGATTGACAATAAAGCGGTTCTGGCATCCTCCGATCATTTTTTCTATGTGGGCGTCTACATCACTTTGGGAAAGAAAGCGGCCTACGATGTATCTAACTTCTAATTGATGATTCTAAAACAATTTGACTTATAACTCTTTAAAATGCAGTGATAATGAAAACAATGATTATTCTTTTTGTACTGGCGTGGCAAGGAGCAGCCGGACTGCTGTTTGCTCAGAAACTGACCCTCGAAGTACGTGGTTTCGAAGCGATAAAAGGACGGCTTAATGTTGCCTTTTATCATTCGCAGGAAACGTTTATGAAAGAACCGCTGTACATCTTCAAAGACCTAACGATGTACAGTCGAATGCTTTACGCATCTACTACCCGGTGGCAGTGCTTATTCTTTAT
>ENA-USUE01001193-USUE01001193.1-human-gut-metagenome-genome-assembly--contig:-NODE-1193-length-11840-cov-4.809742_pt1 | contig 11840 bp, 8 predicted proteins | sample MGYA00250060_ERZ773396 | MGnify/ENA primary metagenome ERZ773396 (study PRJEB29103, sample SAMN06111989) | human gut metagenome | biome: human gut; feature: ankylosing spondylitis patient; material...
TTTTTTCAAGCAGAAGACGGCATACGAGATATCCACTCGTGACTGGAGTTCAGACGTGTGCTCTTCCGATCTGCAAGTTCTACGCTCTGCCACAGGCACCACAGCAGTATAAGCAGCTGTTAATGGTATCCGGTTTTGATAAGTATTTCCAGGTTGCACCGTGCTTCCGTGATGAAGATGCAAGAGCAGACCGTTCACCGGGAGAATTCTATCAGTTAGACTTTGAAATGAGCTTTGCAACACAGGAAGATGTCTTCCGTGTGGGTGAAGAAGTGCTGACAGCCGCATTTGAAAAGTTTGCACCGGAAGGCTATGAAGTAACAAAGGCACCGTATCCGATTATCAGCTACAAGCAGGCAATGTTAGAGTTCGGTACAGATAAGCCGGATTTAAGAAATCCGCTTCGTATTATTGATGTAACAGATTTCTTCCAGAGATGTACATTTAAACCATTTATCGGAAAGACAGTACGTGCCGTAAAGGTTCATGCAAATATGTCTAAGGGCTTCCATGAAAAGCTGTTGAAGTTTGCAACAGGCATCGGCATGGGTGGTCTTGGCTATCTGGAAGTTCTGGAAGATTTATCTTACAAGGGACCGATTGATAAGTTTATCCCGGACGATATGAAGAAGGAATTCTTAGAACTTGCAGGACTTGAAGCCGGAGATACAATTTTCTTCATGGCAGATAAGGAAGAAAGAGCTGCATACTTTGCAGGACAGATTCGTACAGAACTTGGTACAAAGCTTGACTTACTGGAAAAGAACGCATACCGTTTCTGCTACATTAATGACTTCCCAATGTTTGAAAAAGACCCTGAAACCAAGAAGATTGGATTTACACACAACCCATTCTCTATGCCACAGGGCGGTCTTGAAGCATTAAATACAATGGACCCGTTAGATATCTTAGCTTACCAGTATGATATTGTCTGCAACGGTGTAGAATTATCATCCGGTGCCGTAAGAAACCACGATATGCAGATTATGGTAAAGGCATTTGAAATTGCAGGCTATGATGAAGAAGTATTAAAAGAAAAGTTTGGCGCACTCTACAATGCGTTCCAGTTCGGTGCACCGCCACACGCCGGTATGGCACCTGGTATCGACCGTATGATTATGTTACTGCGCAACGAAGAAAATATCCGTGAAATTATTCCGTTCCCAATGAGCGGTACAGCACAGGATTTAATGTGCGGCGCACCAAACGAAGTAACAGAACAGCAGTTAAGAGAAGTGCATATCAAAGTGCGTGATTAAATATTGACCTGCGGCGCACAAGCGCCTGCGGAATGGAGAGAAGTGTGAAAAAGCCATAAATTAGAGCTTTTTCACACAGATATTTTGTGGAGCAGGCACCACAAAATATCTTTTATCGCAGGACGGATATGAAATCCGCCCGCGGAACCTCCGGCGCATAACGCCTGCGGAATGGAGAGGAAATATGGCAAATGTAATTAGTGACGAAACCATTGAATATGTCGGCATTCTGGCAAAGTTAGAGCTTTCTGACGAGGAAAAGGAAGCAGCTAAAAAAGATATGGCAAGCATGTTAGACCATATTGATAAGTTAAATGAACTGGATACAACGGGCGTTGAACCGATGTCCCATGTATTCCCGGTTGAAAATGTGATGCGTGAAGATGTCGTAACCAACGGGGACGGCAGTGAAGCCACACTTGCAAATGCACCGGAACGGAAAGAAGATGCATTTGTTGTGCCAAAGACAGTCGATTAAGTAAAACGGTAGCGTGAAACGCTTCGGAATGGAGATAAATATGAGTTTGTTGGAATTGACAGCCGTGGAACTGGCAAAAGAAATCAAAGCCGGTAAAACCACAGCAGTAGAGGCAATGAAAGCAGTGTTGGAACAGATTGAAAAAACAGAAGAAACGTATCACTGCTATATCACAATAGATAAAGAAAAAGCAATGCAGGCAGCCAAAGAAGCACAGGAAAAGATTGAAGCCGGAACACTGACCGGACCTTTAGCCGGTGTGCCGGTTGCCATTAAGGACAACCTTTGTACAAAGGGCGTTGTGACAACGTGTGCATCAAAGATTCTGGAAAATTTTGTTCCGCAGTATGATGCAGAAGCCGTTGTGAAATTACAGGAAGCCGGTGCGGTTATGATTGGTAAGACCAACATGGATGAATTTGCCATGGGTTCTACCACAGAAACCTCTGCATATGGCGTTACAAAAAATCCACGCAACCCGGAACACGTACCGGGTGGTTCTTCAGGCGGTTCGGCAGCAGCGGTTGCGGCAGACGAGTGCTTTTTTGCATTGGGTTCTGATACAGGTGGTTCTATCAGACAGCCTGCATCTTACTGCGGTGTTGTCGGCATGAAGCCGACCTACGGAACAGTATCCCGTTACGGACTGGTCGCTTACGGTTCATCCTTAGACCAGATTGGACCGCTCTGCAAGGACGTAACCGATTGTGCAACGATTATGGAAGTCATCGCTTCCCATGATTTAAAGGATTCTACATCGGTAGAGCGCAAAGATACCGATTTTACAAGTGCGCTGGTTGATGATGTAAAAGGCATGAGAATCGGCATTCCAAAGGATTACTTCGGGGAAGGCTTAGACCCTGATGTCAAGGCATCGGTGCTGAATGCAGTTGAAGTCTTAAAGGCAAAGGGAGCAATTGTTGAAGAATTTGATTTAAGCCTTGTAGAATATGCAATTCCTACGTATTATACGATTGCAGCGGCAGAAGCCAGTTCCAATCTGGAACGTTTTGACGGTGTAAAATACGGATACCGTGCAAAGGATTACGAAGGTCTGCACAATATGTACAAAAAGACCCGTTCCGAGGGCTTCGGACCGGAAGTTAAGAGAAGAATTATGCTGGGTTCTTTCGTATTAAGCTCAGGCTATTACGATGCGTACTACTTAAAGGCACTGCGTGTTAAAGCGCTGATTAAAAAAGCATTTGACGAAGCATTTGCAAAATATGATGTCATTATCGGACCGGCTGCACCGACAACCGCACCGAAGCTTGGCAGCTCTTTAAGTGACCCGATTAAAATGTATTTAAGTGATATTTATACCATTTCCGTAAACCTTGCAGGTCTGCCGGGCATGACCGTGCCTTGCGGAACGGATAAGAACGGTCTGCCGGTCGGTATGCAGCTTATCGGCAACTGCTTTGAAGAAAAGAAACTCATTCAGACAGCTTATACGTATGAACAGAGCAGAAAGGAGAACTAAAACTATGGCAAAAGAATATGAAACCGTCATTGGTCTGGAAGTCCATGTAGAACTTGCAACCAAAACAAAGATTTTCTGCGGCTGTTCTACAGCCTTCGGAGGTTCTCCAAACAGCCATACATGCCCTGTCTGCACCGGTATGCCGGGTTCGCTTCCGGTATTAAACAAGCAGGTTGTGGAATATGCGGCGGCAGTCGGTCTTGCAACCAATTGTACGATTACACAGAATTGTAAATTTGACCGTAAGAATTATTTTTACCCGGATAATCCGCAGAATTATCAGATTTCACAGTTATATCTGCCAATCTGCCGCAACGGTCATGTTGATATTGAACTGGAAGACAGCACGACAAAGCAGATCCGGATTCATGAAATCCATATGGAAGAAGATGCCGGAAAACTGGTTCACGATGAATGGGACGATGTATCTTATGTAGATTACAACCGTTCCGGTGTGCCGTTAATCGAAATTGTATCCGAGCCGGATATGAGAAGTGCCGAGGAAGTGATCGCTTACCTGGATAAGTTAAGACTGATTATCCAGTATCTGGGTGCTTCTGACTGTAAGCTTCAGGAGGGTTCTATGAGAGCCGATGTCAACTTATCTGTCAGAGAAGTGGGCAGTGAAACTTTCGGAACAAGAACGGAAACAAAGAACTTAAATTCTTTCAGCGCGATTGCAAGAGCGATTGAAGCGGAAAAGAACCGTCAGATTGACCTGATTGAATCCGGTGAAGCTGTTGTACAGGAAACAAGAAGATGGGACGATAATAAGGAATATTCTTATGCTATGCGTTCAAAGGAAGATGCACAGGATTACCGTTACTTCCCGGACCCGGACCTTGTACCGGTGCATATCAGTGATGCGTGGTTAGAGGAAATCCGTTCCCGCCAGCCGGAATTTAAGACGGAAAAAATGGCAAGATACAAAGAAGAATTCGGAATCCCGGACTATGATATCGGCATTCTTACGGATTCTAAGAAGCTTGCGGATTTATTTGAAGCCACTACGGCAATCTGCAGCCAGCCAAAGAAGGTTTCCAACTGGTTAATGGGCGAAACGATGCGCATTTTAAAGGAAAAGGAAATGGAACCGGAAGACATTACATTTTCACCGGAAAACCTTGCAAAGCTGATTGGTCTTGTAGAGGCAGGAACAATCAACGGTTCAGTTGCAAAGGAAATCTTTGAAAAGATTTTCGATGAGGATATTAATCCGGAACAGTATGTGGAAGAACACGGCTTAAAGCAGGTCAATGATGAAGGGGCGCTGCGTGCGACAATTGAAGAAGTCATTGCGGCAAATCCACAGTCCGTTGAAGATTACAGAAACGGTAAGGAAAAGGCAATCGGATTTTTAGTCGGTCAGACAATGAAAGCTATGAAGGGCAAAGCAAACCCGGGCATGGTCAATCAGATTTTAAAAGAATTATTGTAAAATGTATGCGCAGTGAATTTAGTTTTGCTGCGCATATCACAAAATAGCGGCTGTATGCAGGCAGAATGGAGTACATAAATGACAGGAGCAGATTTTTTAATTACCCTGCCGGAATTCCCGGATAAAAAGGTGAGCATTAAAGATTTCGGTGCAGTGGAAAATCAGACAGACATTGCGGGAAGCAAAAGAAATGCGGCGGCAATCAACAGTGCCATGAGTGTTATTTCAAACGAGGGCGGCGGAACGGTTGTGATTCCGAAAGGAATCTGGATTACCGGACCAATCCGTCTGCAAAGCAATGTGTGCCTGTATTTAGAGTGCGGCGCGGTTGTAAAGTTTTCAAAAAATATAGAGGAATACCCACTGATTCTGACCAATTACGAGGGACAGGAGTGTATCCGTACTGTTTCACCGGTTACGGCAGACCACGCAGAAAATATTGCAATCTGCGGTGATGGTGTGATTGACGGAAGCGGCGACTTATGGCGGCCGGTCAAGCAGTTTAAGATGACAGAACGCCAGTGGGCAGAGCTGATGAAGAAAAACAGCAATGTATTAGACACCAAAGAGGGCGGCATCTGGTTCCCGACAGAATCCGCATTTTTAGGCAACGAAAAGAATATCCAGAAGGACGAAGCTGATGCGTTAAAGAAAGCAGAACAGCACTACGACTTCTACCGTCCGGTGATGGTAAGCCTTGAATACTGCGACAGAGTGCTGTTAGAGGGCGTGACCTTTATGAATTCACCGGCGTGGAATATTCACCCGTTTTTCTGTACGAATCTGACGGTAAAGGACGCAGTGATCCGCAATCCGTACTATGCGCAGAACGGGGATGGCATCGATGTGGAATCCTGTAACGGTGTTGAAATCTATAATTGTACGTTTGAAACGGGTGATGATGCAATCTGCATCAAATCCGGTAAAAATGCAGAGGCGCGTACCTTTGAAGGTCCTTGTGAAAATGTGTATATCCATGACTGCCTTGTCAATGAAGGACACGGCGGCTTCGTTGTGGGCAGTGAAATGTCCCGCGGCGTAAAGCACGTTTTGGTGGAAAACTGTACATTTTTAGGTACGGATGTCGGTGTGCGCTTTAAGAGTGCCATGGGACGCGGCGGTATAGTAGAGGATATTGAGATAAGCCATATCCAGATGACCGGTATCAAGCATGAGGCAGTGATTCTTACAATGTCTTATGTGCTTAATCTTTTAAACCGCGAACAGGGTGCAGAAGGATTTTCAGAAGATGATATTCCATATTTTAAGAATATCACAATGCATGATATCAATTGCATGGGCGCAGAAACAGCCGTAAAAATTGAGCCGATGCAGGGAAAACCGGAAACAATCAGTGATATTACGATCCGGGATTCATGGTTTGAAGCAGAAAAAGAAAATGTCATTGACGGTGTGAATATCCGCATCGAAGCATAATAAATATACGACAAATAGCTGTGTAAAAATGTCTTTTAAAAAGCGTTTTTACACGGCATTTTTAAAATAAGAGCAGGAAAAAGCATGGAATATCAGATTTTAATTGTGGATGATGATAAGGATTTATCGTGGATAATTGCAGAAATGTTACAGGATTATGGGTATAAAGTATTGTGTGCCGCAGATAGTGCGGCGGCATTTGAAATGCTGGAGCATATAAAGGTTCACCTGATACTTTTGGATATAAACCTGCCGGATACAGACGGTTTTGTATTTTGCAGGGAGCTGCGCAGGGTGTCTGGGATTCCGGTTATTTTTGCGAGCGCAAGGACAAGTGAAAATGATAAAATAGAAGGATTTGAGCTGGGGGCGGACGATTATCTTTCAAAGCCGTATTCCATGAAGGAGCTGTTGTGCCGTGTCAATGCCCTGATTCGCAGAACTTACGGAGCAAACAGGCAGGAAGAACAGATGACATTCGGAAATGTGCAGGTGAATTTTACGGCACGCACTGTTACCAAAGACGGTAAAAATGTAGCGCTGTCCCTGCGGGAATTTGATTTGCTGGCGTATCTGTGCCGCCATAAAAATACAGCGGTCAGAAAGGATACGCTGCTTTCGGAAGTCTGGGGCGCATTTTCAATGGTAGAGCCGTCTACGCTGACGGTGCATATGCGCTGGCTTCGTGAAAAGTTAGAGGATACGCCGGGAACACCAAAGTATCTAAAGACCGTCTGGGGTGTCGGCTATATGCTGGAGGAAAAGGGGGAAGACAGATGAAAAACACAATCAGAAAAAACTGGATAATCACAACGGTAGTTTTTACAGCGGTTTTACTGCTGATAACTGCCGTTTTTTTACTGCCCGGTACAAAACAGCCGGCAGAGGACACAGCGGCAGAGCGGATTGTGGCGGTCAATGAAGTCCAGCAGCTTATCCGCAGGGGAGAAGATGAACAGGCTGCCTTAAAACTACAGGCTTTAAAAGAAAAAATGCAGGCAGGACAGGCAAACGAAGCTGCACCGTCTAAAAAAGGCACAGCCGTATACTCATGTATTGTTTTTTTATTCATTTTTGCGGTTATGGGATATCTGTATTACCGGATTCTGCGCCCATTTGAAAAATTGCAGGGATTTGCGGAAAACATTGCACAGGGGAATTTTGATGTGCCGTTAAAATACGAGCGCTGCAATTATTTTGGTGCATTTACATGGGCATTTGACAGTATGCGCAAAGAAATTATAAAAGCAAGAGCCGCAGAACGGGAAGCTGTGGAAAATAATAAAACCGTCATTGCGACACTGTCCCACGACATCAAGACACCGGTGGCTTCTATCAGAGCTTATGCGGAGGGGCTGGCGGCGCATATGGATACGACACCCGAAAAGCGCATGAAATTTGCTGAAGTTATTATCAGAAAATGCGATGAAGTATCGGCGTTGACCAATGACTTATTTTTACACGCGCTTTCCGATATGGACAAATTGGAAATGAATATGCACGAAGTGAAGCTGTGCGCGTTTATGCGGAAAGCGGTGGCAGAGCTTATAAGTGATATGGACAGTGTACGGCTTTACCTGCCGGATTCGGAATGGGTGATTTCGGCTGATGAAAAAAGGCTCATGCAGCTTACGGAAAACATTTTAAATAATGCGGCAAAATATGGGGAAATGCCGGTGGATATTACGATACGGCAGAAAGATAACGATACGGTGCAGATAAATTTTAAAGATTATGGAAATGGAATGAAAGACGAAGACATACCGTTTGCACTGGATAAATTTTACCGCGGAAAAAACAGTGCGGATAAACCGGGAGCGGGGCTTGGACTTTATATTGTTAAATATATAACAAACAAAATGAACGGAGAAGTCCGGCTATATAATCACGTGGACGGATTAGAGGTTGTGGTGGAATTGCCGGTAAAAGGATAAATAAAAGTGTGTTAAGGATTTCTTAATATCTTTTCTGATAAAATCTTCCCGAAAGCAGATGAGAAAGTGTCTGCCTTACATCTTTAGTTGAAAAATGAAAGGATAACGCAATGAAAAAAACTCTTTTGACGGCAAAAAATGTATGTAAAAGCTTTGCGCATGAGGGCGGACAGATTCATGTGTGCAATCATGTGAATCTGGAGCTCTACGAGGGCGATTTTACGGTAATCATGGGGACTTCCGGTTCGGGAAAATCCACGCTTCTTTATGTATTAAGCGGCATGGATAAGGCAACGGCGGGAGAAGTGCTGTATCAGGGAAGTGACCTTACGGCAATGAAAGAAAAACAGCTTGCGGCACTTAGAAAGCAGGATTTTGGATTTATCTTCCAGCAGATGCATCTGGTATCGAATCTTACGATTTTTGAAAATGTGGCGGTTGCGGGCTATTTAGAGCCGTCCAAAACGGCGGCGCAGGTGAAAAAAGAAACGGAAAAACTGCTGGAACAAATGGGACTTTCACAGGTAAAGAATCATCTGCCGTCACAGGTTTCGGGCGGACAGCAGCAGCGCTGTGCGATTGCAAGAGCTGTAATCCACACGCCGAAGCTCTTATTTGCAGATGAGCCGACCGGTGCATTAAACCGCGCCAATACAACGGAAGTATTAAATCTATTGACACAGTATAATCAGGCAGGACAGAGTATTTTAATGGTAACACACGATTTGCGCGCGGCACTGCGGGCAGACAGAATCCTTTATCTGGAGGACGGAAAAATCACGGGTGAACTGAAACTGCCGCCGTATGATGCCAAGGAAGAAAATGGCAGGGAAGCACAGGTAAACGCATGGCTGACATCGCAACATTGGTAAATATCAACAAGCCTTAAATTTAAGCTTGTTGATATAGCACTTTGTTTCTGAGCGAAAGCAAAGTGACCGGACGACGGTTTGTTGATAAACACTTTGTGCCGCAGGCGTCACAAAGCGTTATTGTCATGAAATGGAGAGAAGTATGAGTATTTTAACAATTTTAAAGGCGAATATCCGACATAAAAAGGGAACGTTTGTCAGCATTGCGGTATTGTTGTTTGTAATTTCAATGGCGGTAGCTTCAATTATCAGTATCCGTAAGAATGCGAATGACAGTCTGCAAGCGGCTTACGACAGAACCGGTGCGCACAGTCTGATGGTGCTGATCCGGACACAGAATCTGACAGAGGAGCTGCGGGAACGGGTACAGGACAGTGAACTGGTTCAGGAGATAAAAGAATATCCGGCGCTTGCTTCCTATAAAATCATAATTGGGGATAAAGAAGTAAACAACACATGGCTTTTTGAAAAAATGTGCCCGGAGTATTCCGTGTTAAATGAGCGGGGAGACGGATATAAAACGCAGGATACGTCCCTGCAAAAAGGTGAAATTTATGTTACGCAGGGGATTCTGACATCAAAGAACTGCAAAATATCGGATAAAATCAGGATTACGAATGCGGATAAAGAATACGAATTTACAATAAAAGGAATTGTGGAAGAACCGTATTCGGGTGCGTCGGTAATAGGCTGGAAACAGGTGTTTATCAGTGATGAAGATTATGAACAGATATCCCGGGATATGCAGAGTGAAAATGAATGGGCTGCGCAGTCACAGTTTACAATCCTACAGATACAGAAAGCCGATACCGAGATTTCGGATAATACATTCAAAAGACAGCTTAATTTAGAAACCGGGATTACAGACGAGGCTTCCGGTTCAATGACAAAATCAATGTCGGCACATTATACAATGCTGTTTGTCAGTATTATCACATCGGTTCTGCTGGTCTTTATGGGACTGCTCTTAATTGTAGTAATCATTGTGATTACATACAGTATTACCACGGGAATCCAGATGGATTATGTCAATATTGGCATTTTAAAAGCGGTCGGTATTACGCAGGGACAGCTCAGGCTGATACTGGTATTACAGTATATAGCGGCGGAGATTGTCGGCATGGCAGCAGGACTTGCAGGTTCTGTCTGGCTGATAAAATCCTTTGGAACGATATTCCAGCCGATTATGGCGGTAGTGATTACAACGCGGATAGCATGGGCGCAGAGCTTTTTTTGGATTGCCGTTATTTTAGTGGGAACGGGTATTCTGCTGTTTGTATTGACGGCAAAAGCGGCAAAAATTACACCAATGCGGGCATTGTCACAGGGAAAAGACGAGATATATTTTTCAAGCCGCCTAAATGTAGCAGTATCCCCAAAACACCTGTATACCACACTGGCATTGCGACAGATAACATCGGAGGGCAGACGGTATGTGGGAACGGTGGTCATTGTGGCAATTCTGGTATTTTTTATGATGACCATACAGATACTGGGCGGTGTAGTCGATTCCGAATCAGCAAGAGAATCCATGGGTGAAATTGTATCCGATGTGGAGATACAGTTACAGACAAAGGTTGATGAGCATGAATTTCAAAATATTGAACAGACGATTGAAGAAATCACTCCGATACAAAAGAAATGTTACACAAACACAACGTATATGTCGTTAAACGGAGAAGAAATTTATTGCTTTATTTACCAGAATCCGGGTGATATGCAGATGACCAAAGGGCGTGCGCCGATATATGACAATGAAATCGCCATTACGGAAATCACCGCGGAGGAAGTCGGCATAAAAATGGGCGATACCGTAACCGTCGCCTGCGGCAGTAACCGGGAGGAATATCTGGTTTCCGGGATTTATCAGGGCTTAAATGATGCGGGATTAAATTTTTCAATTGGATTTCAGGGCGCACAAAAGCTCGGCATTTCATCAATGGGATACGGCGCGTATAAGTTATCGGAGCCGGAGAAAGCCGTACAGGTACAGGAACGGTTAAATGAAGTCTATCCGGAAATTTTAAAGGTACAAACGTCAGGAGATGCTTCTATGGATAAAACGTATGAAGCCGCAATACAAGCAATGCAGTTGATTGTCAATGTTTTTTCGGTACTGTTTGCACTGATTGTGGTTATCATGTTCTGCCACAGAATGTTTTTGCAGGAAAAAACGGATATCGGTATTTTAAAGGCAATGGGACTGACATCCATACAGCTTCGGTTGTCGTTTGGACTGCGCTTTTTAATGCTTGCGGTATCGGGAGCAGTGCCGGGAGTGATTTGCTCTGTTCTTTTGTCGGGAAAGCTTCTGACTGCAATATTAAAGCCAATGGGGATTACACATTTAATCATTTCACTGCGCCCGGCTTCGGTGCTGTTTCCGATAGGACTTATCTGTGTCAGCTTCTTTTTATTTGCGTTTTTGGTATCCCGCGGGATAAAAAAGCTTTCCGCTACTGTACTAATTGCGGAGTAGAAATGAGATTTTCTATATTGATTTTGCCAAAAGTGTGTTATATAATTTTATAGTTAATACAGCAAAATTTTATGGAGGAGTCAATGAAGAACTATCTTAATCAGACCGACAAAACGGTTGAAGATGAATTACATGATGAATGTGGTGTTTTCGGCGCATATGATTTCGACGGAAATGATGTAGCATCAACGATTTATTATGGTTTATTTGCATTACAGCACCGAGGACAGGAAAGCTGCGGTATTGCAGTCAGTGACACAGAAGGCCCGAAGGGAAAAGTCCTTGCACACAAGGATATGGGACTTGTCAATGAAGTGTTTAATGCAAAAAATCTTGAGAATTTAAAAGGAAATATCGGTGTTGGACATGTCAGATACTCCACAGCTGGAAGCAGTGTCAGATCGGAAAAGCACACGTCTGAACTCCAGTCACGAGTGGATATCTCGTATGCCGTCTTCTG
>ENA-USUE01001194-USUE01001194.1-human-gut-metagenome-genome-assembly--contig:-NODE-1194-length-11829-cov-4.257403_pt1 | contig 11829 bp, 9 predicted proteins | sample MGYA00250060_ERZ773396 | MGnify/ENA primary metagenome ERZ773396 (study PRJEB29103, sample SAMN06111989) | human gut metagenome | biome: human gut; feature: ankylosing spondylitis patient; material...
AAGACCGTATCGTGGAAATCTCTTTTGTCAAGGTTTACCCGAATGGAAAAGAAGAATCTAAAACGAGACGGATCAATCCGGAAATGCCCATTCCACCGGAGTCGACCGCTATTCACGGCATCACCGACGAAGACGTAAAAGACTGTCCTACCTTTAAAGAAATAGCCAAATCGTTGGCAGCCCAGATAGAGGGGTGTGATTTGGCAGGATATAATTCCAATCGCTTTGATATCCCTTTGTTGGCAGAAGAATTTCTGCGTGCAGGTGTCGATATCGATTTGAACAAACGCAAGTTTGTAGACGTACAGACCATTTTTCATAAGATGGAACAGCGTACGCTTGCGGCCGCTTATAAGTTCTACTGTGACAAGAGTCTTGAAAACGCCCATACGGCGGAGGCCGATACGATGGCGACTTATGAAGTGTTGAAAGCGCAGTTGGACCGGTATCCGGAGTTGCAGAATGACATTAATTTCCTTTCCCAATATTCGAGCTATACGAATAATGTGGACTTTGCTGGACGTATGGTATATAACGACAAGGGGGAAGAAGTGATAAACTTCGGTAAATATAAAGGCCGTCTGGTAGAGGAAGTGCTGAAGAACGATCCCGGATATTATTCCTGGATAATGAATGGCGACTTCCCTCTGAACACCAAGAAAATACTGACTGAGATAAAATTGAGAGGTTTTAATTCGAAATAAGGACCATGAATAATTTTGAGTTTTGTAACCCTGTAAAGGTTGTTTTCGGCAAAGGTTCCATAGCCCGTTTGTCCGCTTTGATTCCGGAAGGAAGTAAAGTGCTGATGGTGTATGGCGGCGGTAGCATAAAGAAAAACGGCATCTACGGCCAGGTGACGAAGGCGTTGGAAGGATTTGAAGTGACCGAGTTTCCGGGAATCGAAGCAAATCCGCATTACGAAACCTGCATGAAGGCCGTGGAGGTCGTCAAAGAGAAGAAGATCGATTTTTTGTTGGCTGTAGGCGGAGGTTCGGTGATCGACGCTACGAAGTTCATCGCGGTGTCTGTCGGTTTCGAAGGCGATCCGTGGGATATTCTTTCGAAAGGTGGCGAGATAAAGAATGCCCTGCCTTTGGGTACGGTACTTACATTGGCCGCGACCGGTTCGGAGATGAACGAACGTTCGGTCATCTCCCGTGTATCGACTTGTGAGAAACTGAATTTCGCCAGTCCGCTGGTATTCCCGAAATTCTCTGTACTGGACCCGGAAGTGACCTATTCGCTCCCTGCGCGTCAGGTGGCAAACGGGGTGGTCGACTCTTTTATTCATGTAGTGGAGCAGTATTTGACTTATCCGGTCAATGCAAAAGTGCAGGATGCCTTCTCGGAAGGACTGATGCGTGTCATTCATGAAGAGGGGTTGAAGGTCTTGGATAATCCGAACGATTATGATATCCGTGCCAACCTGATGTGGGCGGCAACCAATGCGTTGAATGTCTGGATCGGGCAGGGGGTTCCGCAGGACTGGTCTTCCCACCGCATGGGGTACGCGCTAACGGCGCAGTTCGGCCTGGATCATGCACAAACATTGGCGATTCTCTTGCCGGGTGTCATGACCTATATGTTTAAGGAGAAGCAGGTCAAACTGGCTCGTATGGGGGAAGTTGTTTTTGGTATTACGGATGGAACGGAAGAGGAAAGGGCGCGTAAGGCAATCGTCGCCTGTGAGGATTTCTTCCGCCGGATGGGACTGAAAACGCGCCTCGGTGAATGTGGCATTGCAGAAAAGGATTTGGATGCCCTTGCCGCTCCTGTGGACAAACAGGGGTGGAAATTGGGTGAACATCACAATATAGATAGCCGTATGGCGCGTGAGATAATGGCGTTACGCTTGTAATAAAACATGGAACAAGGAACTTCTCTTTCAAAACATATATGTTTCGTTTTCAAAACACCTATGTTTTAAAATCAAAACACCTATGTTTTAAAATCAAAACACCTATGTTTTAAAAGAGGGGTACTACATATCGAATAAAATGCTGAAAGGTAAACATATCATATTGGGGATAACAGGGAGCATCGCTGCCTATAAAGCCGCCTATATTATCCGTGCCCTCGTGAAGAAAGGGGCGGAGGTGCAAGTTGTCATTACCCCTGCGGGAAAGGAATTCATTACGCCGCTTACATTATCCACGTTGAGCAGCCATCCGGTGATCAGCGAGTTTTTCTCGAATCGCGACGGCACGTGGAACAGCCATGTCGATCTTGGTCTCTGGGCTGATGCCATGCTGGTAGCACCGGCTACTGCTTCGACGATCGGAAAGATGGCGAATGGCATTGCTGACAATATGTTGGTCACGACATACTTGTCATGCAAAGCTCCGGTTTTTGTCGCTCCGGCGATGGATTTGGATATGTTCGCACATCCTTCCACAAGGCAGAACTTAGACCGGCTCCGTTTGTTCGGCAACCGTATTATCGAACCTGCCGAAGGGGAACTTGCCAGTCATCTGGTGGGTAAGGGGCGTATGGAAGAACCTGATAAGATCGTGGCGGTCCTGGAAAATTTCTTCGCTTCCCAAACCCGACTTGAAAAAAAAAAGATTGTAATAACAGCCGGTCCGACATATGAAAAGATAGATCCTGTGCGTTTTATAGGTAACTATTCTTCTGGAAAGATGGGGTTTGCATTGGCGGAAGCGTGTGCGGAGCAGGGAGCGGAAGTGACATTGATCGCAGGACCGGTGTCTTTGACGGTAGTTCATCCGAATATCAAACGGATCGATGTCGAGTCGGCCGAAGAGATGTATCAGGCGGCCATAACTGCTTTTCCGGAGGCGGATGCCGGTATCCTTTGTGCCGCTGTGGCGGATTATCGTCCGGATGAGCAGGCAAGCGAAAAGATCAAGAGGGAAACGAAAGGAGAAATGTCGCTCCGTCTGGTTCCGAATAAGGACATCGCAGCTTCGTTAGGGGCGATCAAGCGTGAAAAACAGATCTTGGCAGGTTTCGCATTGGAAACAAATAATGAAATGGCCCATGCGGAAGGAAAGATGAAGCGGAAAAACCTCGATTTTATCGTGTTGAATTCTTTAAAGGATGCAGGTGCCGGTTTCCGTTGCGACACGAATAAGATCACGATCATCGACAAGGAAGGCGGGACGATTGCTTATCCGTTGAAGAGCAAACAGGAGGTGGCCGTTGATATTGTAAATAAATTGGCAACATTATTAAAATGAGAATGATTAAGAAATTGTTATGCATATGCTTGTTGGGAGCTGCTCCCTTTATAGGTAAGGCGCAGGAGCTGAATGCCCGCATCACTATAAACAGTGATAAGGTACAGAGTACGAATAAACAGGTATTCAAAACCTTGCAGGATGCATTGAATGATTTCGTCAATAACAAAAAGTGGACGGATGCTACTTTTGCCATGAACGAACGTATCGACTGTTCCATGACTCTCATCATCAACGAAATGGTATCGGACAATAGTTTTAAAGGCGAGATACAAGTGCAGGCCCGCCGTCCGGTATATAATTCCAGCTATACGACTACGTTGCTGAATTATCGTGATACGGAACTCTCTTTCGACTATACCGAATTCGAACCGTTGGAATATACGGAAAATACATTGAACAGCAATCTGATTGCAACGGTTGTTTTTTATATCTATACGATCCTCGGACTGGATTTCGACAGTTTTTCTCCGAAAGGTGGCACTGCTTTCCTCGAACAGGCCATGCAGATTGTGAGCCTGGCACAGGCGCAACCTACATGGACAGGATGGAAAGCTTTTGAAAACGACCGTAACCGCCATGCTTTGGTAACGGCTCTGACGGACAATACTTCGGAACTGTTCCGGGACATGTGGTATAATTATCATCGTAAGGGGCTCGATGAAATGGCTGCAAATCCGGATCGTGGACGTACGACTATAATCGGTCTGCTCCCGGTTCTGGAACAGGTGAAAAGTGCCCGGCCGACATCTCCGTTGCTTCAGATGTTCGCTGATTCCAAACTGGATGAAGTCGTTTTGATCTATTCGAAAGCAACTACGCAGGAAAAGCAGGAAGGTTATAAAATGTTGTCCAATCTGTATCCTGCTCTCACGACGCGTATGGAATCGCTTAAAAAGTAATCTGGAATAGCTATGCTGAAGTCTTTATTTATACGTAACTTTGTTCTGATAGACAGCTTGGACATTAAGTTTGATAAAGGTTTTTCTGTGATAACCGGCGAGACGGGTGCAGGAAAGTCTATTATATTGGGGGCCCTATCCCTGGTCTTGGGACAGCGTGCGGATGGAAAGAGCATTAAGAACGGTTCTGAAAAGTGTGTGATAGAAGCAGTCTTTGATGTCTCCCGATATAAATTGGAAGAATTTTTTCTTACGAATGACTTGGAGTATGATGCGGAGATTTGCATTCTTCGCCGGGAATTGTTTGCATCAGGTAAATCCCGTGCTTTTGTAAACGATTCGCCTGTCCCGCTTTCTGTAGTGAAGGAACTGGGAAACCGGCTGATCGATATCCATTCGCAGCACCAGAATCTTTTGTTGGGAGATAACCGGTTTCAGCTGAAAGTAATCGATGTAATGGCCGAAAACGATATCCTGTTGATTCTTTACCGAAAGGAATACAGCCGATACCTGTCTCTGAAAAAGGAACTGAAAGAGTTGACCGAAAAGGCTCTCCAGACCAAGCAGGAGGAAGACTATGTACGTTTTCTGTTGGAGCAGTTGGCCGATGCCGGTTTGGTTGCCGGTGAACAGGAAGAACTGGAACAGGAGCTGGAAACCCTTTCCCATGCCGAAGAGATAAAAGGTTCTCTTTATAAGATAACCCGATTGCTGGATGGGGAGGAACAAGGAGCTGTCCAACTGATAAAAGAGGCCCTTTCCACCGCAGACAGTCTGGAACGTTATTATCCGAAAGCGAAAGAAATAGCCGAGCGTCTGCGTTCTGCCTATATCGATATGAACGACCTGGCTTCCGAAACGGAAGTCCTGAAGGAGGACATAGAATTTAATCCTGAGCGCTTGGATTGGGTGAACGAACGTCTTAATACGTTATACACCTTGGAACAGAAACACCGGGTTTCCAAAGTCGAAGAGCTGATGGAGTTGCTGGATAAATATAATAAGCAGCTGAAGGAGATCGATTCTTTTGATGAACAGATCGAATCGTTGAAAAAGCAGTTGGAAGTCTCTCACCAGGAACTGCTTCAACAGGCAGCCGTATTGAGCGAGCAGCGTAAGATCGCCTCGAAAGCCATCGCTTCCCAATTGGTAGAAATGGTTGTCCCGTTAGGCATGCCGAATATGCGATTTGCGATCGATTTCGTACCTAAACAGGAACCGGAAAGCGATGGAATGGATGAAATCCGGTTTATGTTTTCCGCCAATAAGAGTGCGGAACTGCAACCGGTGGCCCAGACGGCATCCGGAGGCGAAATCTCCCGCCTGATGTTATGTATCAAGGCGATGATTGCCGGATTTACGGCGTTGCCTGCCATTATCTTTGATGAAGTGGATACGGGGGTTTCCGGGGATATAGCCGATAAAATGGGGGATATCATGCAGGAACTAGGTACGAAGATGCAGGTTTTTGCCATTACCCATCTTCCCCAGATCGCAGCAAAAGGGAAAGACCATTATTTTGTTTATAAGGAGGATACGGATGAAAGGACCGTAACCCGTATCAGGAAAATGAATAAAGAAGAGCGTGTAAAAGAGATTGCGCGTATGCTGAGCGGTGCTTCGTTGACCAGTGCTTCTATTGCAAATGCGAAAGAGCTGTTGAAATCAAAGATTTAAACCTTTTCATCGCGATCCGGTCATAATAGCAACAGAGTGTAAGTGCTAATTTAAAATTGAGAGACATGAAGAAATTGAGTATTCTATTAATAGCGATCCTTTTTTGCAGCTTGCAGGGACATGCACAATTTTGGATCAGTTTCGGATGGAATGAACCTCATTGCCAGAACTGCCTCTGGATGGAACAGGCAATCCGCATGACGAACCGTCAAGCTGCCGAGTATCATAAGATCATTCATCGGTACGGAGAGAAGATCGAGCGTGAAGCACGCAAGCATTATCGCTATTGGGATCAGTCTGCCCGGAAGATATATAAGTTGCGTATGGAACGGGACCGGAAATTACAGCGTATCCTTTCGCCTTCGCAGTTTCGTTTGTATGTGCGTTTCGTCCGTGAGGCACCGACACGCATCCATGACTGGAGAGGTTGGTACAATAATCCGCATTATCCGCACTACCGTCCGTCCAATGCGTGCCATCGTTATGAAGATCATTATTGGCATTGCCAATGGGAATATACGAACAATAGATGGTTTGACCGTTTCGATGACGGCAAATGGTATCCCGGTAAATATGATCGTCCTCAACCACATCATAACAATGGCCGTCCACATCATGACAATGGGCAGTGGAAGCCCGGCAAATACGATCGTCCGAGCCATCAGGGAGGCCGTCCCGGTTCCGATCATCACAAGAATAAGCACGATAAGGACAAATTTGACAAGAAACGTCCGGATCGGGATAAAGACAGGCATTACGATAGGGACAAACGGTCTGACAAGGATCGCACGAATAGCCGCCAACGTACGAGTGACAGGCGGAGCATAGAGAAAAGTATCTGATAATGGAATTTAGAGTAAACCGACGCACCCTGCTTTTAATAGCCGGATGCGTTTGGATCATAGCTGGCATCAATATCTTAAGGATCGGCATCATCACGTGGTTGAACGATGCCCATTACTGGCTGTTTAAAGTCGGAGAGGCAATTGTTGTTTTCCTGCTTTTCTTCCAGTTTGTCTTTCGCCGTTTGTTTGTTAAACATTCCGAGCGGATTTCCCAGAAAGGGGAAAAGAACTGTCCTTTTTCATTTTTTGATGTGAAAGGCTGGATCGTGATGATCTTTATGATTACTTTCGGTGTTACGATCCGTCATTTCCAATTGCTTCCCAACTCCTTTATTTCGGTATTTTATACCGGACTTTCATCTGCTTTGATTATTACCGGTATTTTATTCTTGATCCGGGCTTATTCATCGTCACGACATAAGCTGAAAAGCAATAGCTAATATATACGAGAGTATATAATAAAAGCGTAAATCTTTTGTATCTTTGTCCGCATAAAGCCGGGAAAAATCGAAATAGTCCGGTGATGAAAACGGAAAAGATATAGAATAATGAAAGAAAACGAAATGGTGTTCGGCATCCGTGCCGTGATCGAGGCAATCCAGGCCGATAAGGAGATTGATAAAATATTGGTGAAACGTGAACTGCAGGGAGACTTGTCTCGTGAATTGTTTGAAGTTCTGAAAGGACGTGATATACCTGTACAGCGTGTGCCTGCCGAACGTCTCGACCGTTTGACACGTAAGAATCATCAGGGAGTAATAGCTTTTATCCCGGCTATCACATACGAACGGCTGGAGAATATTATTCCGTTTGTATATGAGCAGGGAAAGAATCCGTTTATCGTGTTGTTGGATGGGGTTACGGATGTCCGTAACTTCGGTGCGATTGCCCGTACTTGCGAATGTGCGGGTGTGGATGCGATCGTGATTCCTTCAAGGGGAAGCGTAACGGTGAATGCCGATGCGATTAAGACCTCGGCCGGTGCGCTCCATGTATTGCCTGTCTGCAAGGAAAAAAGCATTACGGAGGCCATCCGTTTTTTACAGGCGTCCGGAGTAAAAGTCTATGCAGCCAGTGAAAAAGCTTTTGAGAATTATACGGCTATTAAATATGACGGACCTGTGGCGATCGTGATGGGAGCCGAAGATACGGGAGTTTCGATGGATAATCTTCGTATCTGCGACAGCATGGTGAAGATTCCGCAGTTCGGTACGATCGGTTCGCTGAACGTATCGGTCGCCTCTTCCATCCTGATCTATGAAGTGGTTCGCCAGCGGATGAATGAACAAGCACAATAACGTTATTAAAATAAAGAAACAATGAAGAAAGTTATCGCAACAAAAAACGCACCTGCCGCTATCGGTCCGTACAGTCAGGCTGTGCAAGTAGGAAATATGCTGTTTGCTTCCGGCCAGTTGGGGCTTGACCCCGCAACAGGCAATTTCGCAGAAGGAGGAGTGAAAGAACAGACCGTACAGGCATTCAAGAATGTACATGCAATTCTGGAAGAAGCCGGCCTTAGCATCAACGATGTCGTAAAGACAACCGTATTCCTGGCCGATATGAGTGATTTCGCTGCTATGAACGAAGTATATGCTTCTCAGTTCGAAGGTACTTTCCCGGCCCGTTCTGCCGTTGCAGTCAAGACTTTGCCGAAGAATGGCCTGGTGGAAATCGAAGTGATTGCCGTAAAGGAATAAAACAATTGTCTTTGATTACGAATATAACTGCTTTTGATTTCAAAGACAGTTATATTCGTAATCAAAGACAACTTTTGTTAAATGTATTTCGTGAACTTGTATCGGTCACGCAATTTTTTTGTTCCTCTTCGCTCAAAGAAGTGAAATTACTTTCCGAATAGCTTTCCGATCAAGTCTTTCTTTCCTATCTTCTGCAATGCTTGTGTGATTTGGCGGCGGAACTCCGGTTTATACCAGAAAAAGAACTGACGTTGTGCCAGTTTTTGTTCTTTCGTATGAGCCGTATATACCTTTTCCAATGTATAGGGATGATACCCTGTGTAGTACATCTCCGTTGCCAGTGTCATAGGGGTAGGTGTAAAATCCTGTACCTGTTCGAGTTGGAAATGCAGCTTCTTAGTCTGGATAGCCAAGTTTGCCATATCCGCCTCGGTACAACCGGGATGGCTGGATATGAAATAAGGGATTAATTGCTGGTTCAATCCGTGTTGTTTGTTTACACGGTCGAATATCTTTTTGAATTGCCCGAAAAGCTCGAATGAAGGTTTGCGCATCATCTTCAGGACATTGTCTTCCGTATGTTCGGGTGCGACTTTGAGACGGCCGGAGACATGGCGAGCTATCAGTTCCTCCATATAGGTATGGGCTGCCTTGTTCAGATTGTCATCCGCATACCGGTGCAAGAGCAGGTCATAGCGAATGCCGCTACCGATAAACGAACGTTTGATTTCCGGCATGCTGTCCACTTCTTTGTATATATCTAACAACGGCGTATGATCTGCATTCAGGTTTTTGCAGATGACAGGGGAGATGCAAGAAGGTTTCTTGCACTGGGCGCAGATATCCGGATTCTTCCCTTTCATCCGGTACATATTGGCCGAAGGGCCGCCCAGGTCACTCAGATATCCTTTGAAGTCCGGCATTTGGGTGATCTCCTTAACTTCTTTCAATATGGACTCTTTACTTCGTGAGGCGATAAACTTTCCCTGATGCGCCGAGATCGTACAGAAAGCACAGCCCCCAAAACATCCCCGGTGGATGTTCACCGAGAACTTGATCATCTCGAAAGCCGGTATCGTCTTCCCTTTGTATTTAGGATGGGGCAGGCGGGTGTAGGGCAGGTCGAACGACGCATCTATCTCTTCTTCCGTCATAGGCGGGAAAGGAGGATTGACGACTATCGTCTGTTTGCCTACCTTTTGCAGGATGCGGGAAGCCTGCTGCTTGTTGGATTCTTCCTCTATATGTTTGAAGTTCTTGGCCTGTTTCAGCTTGTCGTGTAGGCATTCTTCATGGGAAAAGAGGTTGATATCTTCTGGTAGCGGTTCTACCGTATCCGCCAAATAAGCCGTTTGCCGTATATCTTTAATCTCATGGAAGGGAGTTCCGGCTTGTAACCGACTGACCAGTTCTTTCAGGGGAAGTTCTCCCATGCCGTATATCAGTAAATCCGCCGGGCTGTCTTTCAGGATTCCGGGGAGCAGCTTGTCCTGCCAGTAATCGTAATGCGTGACTCGGCGCAGGGAAGCCTCTATACCTCCTAATACGACGGGAACATCCGGGTAGATTTCTTTCAGTATCTTCGTGTAAACGATGCTGGGATAATCCGGGCGCATGCCGGCACGACGGTCCGGAGTATAAGCGTCGTCGCTGCGTAGGCGTTTGTTGGCCGTATAGTGATTGATCATCGAATCCATCGCTCCGGCAGAAACTCCGAAGAACAGGCGAGGGGCTCCTAACTTCTTGAAATCCCGGTAGTCTCCACGCCAGTCCGGTTGCGGAACGATTGCTACACGCAGTCCCATCGCTTCGAGTGTCCGCCCGATGACGGCGGCTCCGAATGAAGGATGGTCCACATATGCGTCACCGCTGAAAAGTATCACATCTATATAGTCCCATTCGCGGGCTTCAACTTCTTTCTTTGTTGTAGGCAGCCATGCCTCCGGTCTGAATGTTCTCATGACTGCAAAGATACAAATTATATTCTGTCTGTCATGACGGGCTCAAGTTATAACTTTTGCTTATGGGTGATAGGAATTAATGATGTACAAGGGGTATGGAAATCTTTTACCTTTGCAAATAAAAGGAAAAATAAAGTTTGCAAGCGAACTTTATAGTAGCCGGGAATGTTTTAATAAAAAACATATCATTAAAAAACAATACAATATGAAAACATTGACAGACGAAAAGCTCACGATCGTAGGGGCAGCAGGTATGATTGGTTCGAATATGGCTCAGACAGCCATCATGATGGGACTTACTTCTAATATTTGTTTGTATGACCCGTACGCTCCTGGTTTGGAAGGGGTGGCTGAAGAGTTGTTCCATTGCGGTTTCGAAGGTGTTAATATCACTTTTACTTCCGATATCAAAGAAGCGTTGACTGGTGCTAAATATATCGTAAACTCCGGTGGGGCTGCCCGTAAGGCAGGAATGACCCGTGAAGACTTGCTGAAAGGAAATGCCGCTATCGCCGAAGAATTCGGTAAGAACGTAAAGGCTTATTGTCCGGATGTCAAGCATATCGTAGTTATTTTCAATCCGGCCGATATCACCGGTTTGATCACACTGTTGTATTCAGGTTTGAAACCTTCGCAGGTGACGACTTTGGCTGCTTTGGACTCTACTCGCCTGCGTAGCGAACTGGCTAAACATTTCGGCGTATCTATGGATGTTGTAGAGAACTGCCGTACATACGGCGGCCATGGCGAACAAATGGCTGTTTACGCTTCTACTGCGAAAGTGGAAGGCAAACCGTTGGCTGGCATGATCGGCACGGATACCTTGACTAAAGACCGGTGGGCTGAAATCCAGACGAAGGTGACGAAAGGTGGCGCCAATATCATTGCTTTGCGCGGCCGTTCTTCTTTCCAAAGCCCGTCTTATGTTTCCATCGAGATGATTGCTGCCGCTATGGGCGGTAAACCGTTCCGCTGGCCTGCCGGCGCTTATGTCTCCAATGGCAAGTTCGACCATATCATGATGGCGTGGGAAACTTCCATTACAAAAGACGGCGTAGCATTGAAAGAAGTAAAAGGAACTCCGGAAGAAGAAGCTGCTTTGGAAAAGAGCTACGAACATCTTTGCGCATTGCGCGACGAAGTGATCGCAATGGGTGTTTTGCCTCCGATCTCCGAGTGGCACACATTGAATCCGAATATTAAATGAAAGGATAGGTAAAAAGATTTAGGTTATCAGGTTATAGATATTTATTAAAAGAGTATGCCGAAAGGATTTTCCATTCCTCCTTTGGCATACTCTTTTTTATTGATTACAGTGCAGTTTGATTATCCGATAATTTCCGGATAAGTTCAGCAACGTTTCGTCCGTCCATAAGTCCATGATGTGCACAGACCGAAATGGGCAACAAGTATTTGCTATTCTCCTGCATCAATTTCCCTGTAGAAATACGCGGAACGGAATCTCCGTTCTTAAAAGATGTGGCATGCTTCATTTCGGAAAAAGCGAACCAAGGTAATGCCGAATAGCGAATAACATCTTG
>ENA-USUE01001197-USUE01001197.1-human-gut-metagenome-genome-assembly--contig:-NODE-1197-length-11781-cov-13.499402_pt1 | contig 11781 bp, 10 predicted proteins | sample MGYA00250060_ERZ773396 | MGnify/ENA primary metagenome ERZ773396 (study PRJEB29103, sample SAMN06111989) | human gut metagenome | biome: human gut; feature: ankylosing spondylitis patient; material...
TGCAGCCGTTGGTATCAGTCACCGTGAGTGTTATCGTGGGTCTCGCCGTATTCAAGGGTATGCACGATGCCGAAGGTATGATTGCAGAGGGCAGGGAGATTGCCGCAATCCATCCGAATATGGTTGTTAAAATTCCGATGACGGCAGAGGGCTTAAAGGCAACCAAAGTATTATCAGGCGAAGGCATCAAGGTCAATGTCACTTTAATCTTTTCAGCCAATCAGGCACTGCTTGCAGCAAGAGCGGGTGCGGCTTACGTATCGCCGTTTCTTGGCAGATTAGACGATATTTCACAGCCGGGGATTGACTTAATTCAGACGATTGTAGACATTTTCAGCAATTATGACATTCAGACAGAAATCATCTGTGCAAGTGTCAGAAATCCAATCCATATTACAGACTGTGCACTCGCAGGTGCGGACATTGCGACCGTACCGTACAAGGTTATTGAACAGATGATTCACCATCCGCTGACCGATGCGGGCATTGTAAAATTCCAGAATGATTATAAAGCAGTTTTTGGTGAATAAATTCAGTTCGCGATTCCTTAGGCATTAAAATGCCTGCGGAATGGAGATTAGAAGATACAGATAAACGCCGTCTGCGGCATGGAGGAAGTATGATTACAACGGAAAAAATCACAACAACGGACGTAAAACGTTTCAATAAAAACCGAATATTCCGGCTGATTCATTATGCGGATAAGATTTCAAGACAGGAGATAGCGGATATTTTACAGTTATCCCTGCCTACGGTTAATCAGAATTTAAAGCTTTTATTAGAGAAAAATCTGATTGACTTTGTGGGGAATTTTGAATCAACAGGCGGTAGAAAGGCACAGGCAATTACGGTAAACGGGATGTCAAAGTGTGCGGTCAGTGTCAATCTTTCAGATGCCGGCATTAAAGTGTCCCTTGTCGATTTAAAAGGGGAGATTGTCTTTTCGGAAAAAAAGAGCATTTCTTTTACGGAAGATGCCGTTTACAGTGAGAGTATTGCGCAGCTTGTAAAAGATGTGATTTCCCGCAACAATGTCGCAGACGAAGATGTTTTGGGTGTGGGAATCACAATTCCCGGTATTTTTGATAATGACAATAAGACAATGGTGTTCTCCCCGACCATGGGAATCCGCAATTATCCGATAGCGGAGCTTACCAAAGCAATTCCTTATACCTGCCGTGCAACCAATATTACAAGGGCAAATGCGTATGCGGAATTCTGGTTTGACAGAAAATTTGAGAATCTGACGATGAATAATGTGGAGGATTTTAACCGTTCTGCGGCATCGGGTCAGTCTGATGCAAAGCTGTACGTCATGTTAAATACAGGTGTCGGCGGGGCATATATCGATAAAGAAAAATTACAGACCGGTGTGCATAACCGTTATGGCGAGTTCGGACATATGACGATTCATCCACATGGCAGAAAGTGTTTTTGTGGAAAAGAAGGCTGTTTTGAAGCGTATGTGTCAGCAAGACGGCTTTCGACGGAGCAGGATTGTACGCTGGATGAATTTTTCAGTCAGTTACAGCAGGAAAATCCGCGTTTTATCAAGGTGTTCGAGGAATATTTAGATGATTTGACAACAGGCATTAACAACCTGTATATTATGTGTGATGGAAATGTTGTTGTCGGCGGTCCGGTTGCAAAGTATCTGGTGCCGTATCAGGATAAAATCCGCAGAATGCTGGTTGAAAAGTATTCATTTGATACGGACGGTTCGTATTTCAGTTTTGCACAGTGTACGGCAGAACAGGCAGATACCGGGGCGGCACTGATGTTTCTTGGAGAGTTTATCAGTAATATCTAAGGAGTAGCGGGGCAGATATGCCACGGTGTAAAAAATGATGAATACCATGAAGAATTTCAGAAAGAATTTTAATTTAAAACACTGCGTCATAAGATTTATTATGGCGTGGTGTTTTGTCTGTCTTATAGAGGCAGTATGGATTGCGGTGACGGCAAAAAAGAAGATGAGTACTTTATCGTATGTAGGTGAAGTGCCGGTTGCTTTACATATACTGACGATTGCCGTTTTGTTTGCTGTATTGTATATCTTGTTTGAAAAAATAAAAAATATCCGGACAGAAAAAATGCTGCTGGTACTGGTAACGGTGCTGTATGCATTCACCGCAGTTATTCAGACACCGGATGTCTGGTTTTGTACCGGGATGGTGCTGTTGCTGACATTTACGTTTTCTTATGCGTTTGAGCCGGAAGCCTGTACAGATATCGATATGGATAATACAGCCGGAACGGCGACTCAGGCGGGAACATCGCAAGTCAATACGCAGAAAAAAGGCGAACTGTCCGGCAGAAGGGGTCTGCACATCATTTGTATTGTATCCGGTGTCCTTTTTGTGTTGTTTACGGGTGGCTGTACAGCATTGCGGGTGCTTGCCTATGAAGCACCGAATTTTGACTGCGGGCTGTTCTCACAGATGTTTCACTATATGAAGACAACATTTACGATGAATACAACCAGTGAGCGTGACCACCTGTTATCGCATCTGTGTGTGCATATCTCGCCGGATTTTTATCTGCTTCTGCCGTTTTATGCACTGTATTCAAAGGCAGTGACATTACAGGTCATGCAGGCAGTGGTGATTGCACTTGGGATTGTGCCCCTGCTCGGCATTTGTAAAAATCACGGCTTAACCCGCATGGAATCCGCATTGACAGTGATTGCATACTGCCTCTATCCGGTAATGAGCGGCGGCTGTTTTTACGATATCCATGAGAATCTGTTCCTGCCGCTGTTTATATTGCTGTTTTTGTATTTTCTGGAAAAGGAAAATTTAAAGGGCAGTATCATCAGTCTGATCTTACTGCTGGGGGTAAAAGAAGATGCGGCGGTGTATGCGGTGTGTATTCTTGTTTACATGCTGTTTGTCAAGAAAAAGACAGGCTGGAAGCGCCACAGTATCATGCTTGCGGCAAGTCTGCTGTATTTTATTTTTACAACGGTGCTTTTGTCGGTCATCGGGGACGGTGTCATGACATACCGCTTTGACAATATGGTGTACGGGGACAGCGGCAGTATGTCTGGCATGATCCGCACCGTGCTTGCAGACCCGGCGTATCTGGTGACACAGGTACTTACACAGGAAAAGCTTGAATTTATCATGCAGACAATGGGCACACTGCTGTTTTTACCACTGGTGTCAAAAAAATGGTCCCGCTATATTTTAACAGTACCCTACATTTTGTTTAATTTAATGTCGGATTACACGTATTTTCACAGCATTTATTTTCAGTATGCATTCGGTTCGGGTACACTGTTGTTTTATCTGGCAGTAGTCAATCTTTCGGAATTAAGACGGGAGCTGCGCGTGCGTGCCGTTCCGATGCTTGCAGCGGCATGTCTGCTGTTTTTCGGGGCAACGGTATATCAGAGAAGCTCGGTTATAGAGCGCTACAATTCGGCATATAATCAGGAAGTTTATGCCAATTTTAACGAAGCACTGTCCCTGATTCCAAAAGATGCCGGCGTGACGGCAACCACCTTTTTGTGTCCGGCACTTTCCGACAGGGATATTCTTTATGAATTGTATTACACTGATAAAACCACAGAGTACATTGCGCTGGATCTGCGCACAGGCAGTACGGATTTTAATGTGGATGATTATTTAAATAACGACCGTTATGAAACCATTTATTATAAGGCATTTCAGATTGCAGTGTTTAGGGATTTGCAGTATAATGATGAAAAATGAGTATTGGAGGAAAGTATCAGCGATGAGAGCATGGGAAAAGAACATTAGGAGAGTAGAACCATATGTACCGGGCGAACAGCCAAAGGTGGATAATGTCATTAAGTTAAATACGAATGAGAATCCGTATCCGCCTGCACCAAAGGCATATGAGGCAGCAAAAGCATTTGATATGGATAAGTTAAGATTATACCCGGACCCGGAGTGTTCTGCACTGGTTCATTCAATTGCACAGTATTACGGCATGGATGATAATGAGGTGTTTACCGGTGTCGGTTCGGATGATGTGCTTGCCATGTGCTTCATGACCTTTTTTAACTCTGAAAAGCCGATATTATTCCCGGATATTTCGTATTCATTTTACAGTGTATGGGCGGATTTATACCGGATTCCGTATGAAACACCGGCGTTAAACGACAAGTTTGAGATTGTGCCGGAGGATTATTTTAAGGAAAACGGCGGTGTGATTTTCCCGAATCCGAATGCACCGACAGCCCTGCATATGGATTTGGAAAAAGTCGAAGAAATTATCCGTCACAATCAGGATGTAGTTGTCATTGTGGATGAAGCGTATATTGATTTTGACGGCAGGTCTGCAAGAGAACTGGTTCATAAATACGACAACCTGCTGGTTGTACAGACATTTTCAAAATCCCGCTCCATGGCAGGTATGCGAATCGGCTATGCATTTGGTAATAAGGATTTAGGCATCAGTGAAAATACAAGTCCTACAGCTGGGAACAAGCCGAGAACAATCAGGAAGCCGGCAATGTAATAACCTACATAGCGGCTGGCCACTCCTGTAAGCTGTATCATACCGTTGTTCTGTGCAAAAATTGAATTGGGGAAGGAATTGAAGAAACCAGCCAACATAGAGTTGAATCCGTCTGCCAGAATACCTCCAGAAGCGCGTTTCACAAAAGTTTCCCCTTCTACCGGTTCACCCGAAATCAGAGAATTAGCAGTAATATCACCATAAGCCTCTATTGCAGTAATCAGATAAACCAATGCCAATGCAATGATAGAAGAAATATCGAACGAAATACCATAGCGGAAAGGTACAGGTATATTGAAACCACCATAACTCTGTACAGCCGAGAAATCTACCATTCCCAATGCCCATGCTGTGATATAGCCGATAACCAGACCAATAACAATGGAGCTCATACGCAGATAGCGGTTTGAACTTCGGTTAAATATGATAATCAATATCAGAACAAGAGCAGCAAGACCAACATGTTCTATCGCTCCAAATGTTCCATTTGCCTGTGCAACAGCACCTCCGCCACATGCGGAAATACCTACTTTTATCAGACTCATACCGATAAGCGTCACAACAATACCCGAAACCAGCGGAGTAATAACACGGCGAGTATATTTCAATACACGGCTAATAAGCATCTCTACCGAAGAAGCAACGATACATGCTCCAAAAATAGCAGAAAGACCTCCTGTCAGTCCGGCTGAGATGATAGGTCCGATAAACGAGAAACTGGTTCCCTGAATACAAAGTAATCCACAGCCGATCGGTCCTACCCGACGGCACTGAATAAATGTAGAAACACCAGATGCAAACAAAGCCATAGAAACGAGAAAACCAGTTGTTTCCAAATCAAGTTTTAACGCACCGGCAATAATCAACGGAGGAGTAATAATAGCAACAAAGATAGCCAACAGATGTTGCAAAGCAGCAAAAATTGTTTCTTTCACAGGCGGACGGTCATTCAGTCCGTAAATCAGCCCCGCCCCCGGAGCTTGTGTCTGTTCTTTTTCCATTAAAACTAATACTAACTTTTTAAAATATGAAAAATAAAAAAATGAAGGAACTGTATTCCAGACTCAGAAATACAGTTCCTCCACGAAAAATTACTCTTTTATTTTAATTTCGCAATGATCCAAGCTTTCGATAATAGCCAATGATTCTACATGAATACCTTGTGCACGCAAGTAGTCACCACCATGCTGGAATGACTTCTCTATCAAAAATCCCATACCCACAAGTTCTGCTCCTGCCTTTTGTACCAGGTCTATGATTCCTTTTGCCGCATTACCATTTGCAAGGAAATCATCGATAAACAATACCTTATCTCCCGGACACAAATAGTCACTGCTAACACATACCTCATACGAACGGTCTTTTGTAAACGAATACACCGTAGTAGTAAGCATGTTTTCCATTGTACTGGGTTTCTTTTTCTTTGCAAAGACAACAGGAAGCTCGAGCAAATATCCTACCATTATAGCCGGAGCAATACCACTGGCCTCGATAGTCAGTATTTTATTGATTTTTGTACTAGCAAAACGGCGTACAAATTCTACCGCCATAGATTTCATCAGAATCGGGTCCATCTGATGATTAATAAAATTATCTACTTTTAATATTCCTCCCTCAAAACATTTACCATCGCGCAAGATACGTTCCTTGAGTGCCTTCATATACCAAAAAGAGCTTTAATTGTTTTATATTTTAAATATTTTGCAAATTTACACGTTTTTATCTTATTTCCGGCAATGCTTGAGGGAGAGATATTATGCAAAAACTAAAAATTATTCAACTTTAGGTACGTCGTTCACTGTTATATCTTCTGTTTCACCATCTGTTTGCCAGTCTGAAATATCACTGCCTTCAATGATCAGGCTTTCCTTTTCTATTTTCACTTTATACTTATAACATTTTCCTCCTACCAGATGTCCTTTCATTGCTTCAGTATAAGCTTCGTACGCAAATCCGTCACGTTCATATGAAATAGAAAACTTCAATGTACCATCTTCTGATGTCGGATTCAGCAAAACGGCTATCTCATAGCCTTCTTCTGTAATAGCTACTCCTTCCGGCTCCATATCCAACAAGAGTTTATTGACTTCCGGACTTTCGGCCACTGGCTGCATCTTTCCTTCCGTAAAATTATAGATATATTTCGAAGCAATTCCTTTTCCTTCAAAGCCAGCAGTCTTCAATGTTGTTTCAGCATCTTTTTCATTCTTTACGAGAGTGACCAGTACCAGACTGCAAGTATGTTTAAACGCAGATTCATCAGTAAAAGATACCTTACCAGAATTGGTCTGATAGTTGCAAGTTTTATTGGCTACCAGAAAATCCCACTTCCCGATATTCTCCAACGTTCCATCCTGCTCGCTCAAATCCGGCATAGGCACATTAGCACGCTGAGCTCCTTCTGCATATGGATAAAAGGCACAAAAATCATAATTATTCTTCTGGTCCGGCCAAAACAAAGGAGTATCCGGCTGCCAGACACTCTCACCCAATGTCCACGAAATAGCATCATCTCCTTCGGGCATGAAAAATCCTATCTTATCACCTTGCACGAACGTTGTATGTCCGTCTTGTTGAGTAGTCGTTCTTGATATAATTTCTCCCGCAACAGAAGCTTGTAAGTTCAAAGCCAAAGAATCTGATGAAATACCCTCTGATAAATCTCTCTGCTGACATGATGCCAGTACCCCAATGGCCAGACACGACCATTTTACCAATGTCTTCTTCATAATGATAAATATTAATTTATAAAATCATTAATCCATTAACGCATACCATTTTCTTTTTATACCATTTTTGTACAATATTTACTTTGATGAAGCCAGAAACGAAAAAGTAATCAAAATGTATTTTGTTATAGAAATGAAAAAACATTGTAGCAACAATTGAAACAGAAAAAACATTTAAGTTTCGGTTTACACAAATAAGAATAAATAATTTCGACTTTACAGAATTATATCGTAAGTTTGTACAAATCAATAATAGCTAAAAACATGAAGAAACTTTCATTATTATTATCTTTTCTTCTCCTCGTCTTGTCGGGCTATGCACAACAAGCGAAATATGTATTTTATTTCATCGGTGATGGAATGGGAGTAAACCAAGTTCAAGGTACAGAATTATACCGTGGTGAACTGGAAGGCAAAATAGGTATTACACCTATCTGGTTCACACAGTTTCCTTACGCAACTACCGCCACTACTTTTTCGGCAACTAACGGAGTTACTGACTCTGCCGCAGCCGGTACAGCTCTTGCAACAGGAAACAAGACTCAAAACGGTACGATAGGGATGAAGCAAGATTTGCAGACCGAAGTCAGCAGTGTCGCTGTATGGGCAAAAAATAAAGGTTGCCGGGTAGGTGTGACAACTAGTGTAAGTGTAGACCACGCAACTCCAGCAGCTTTCTATGCTCACGATCCCAGTCGTGGAAGTTATTATAAAATAGGTACAGACTTATATAAAGCCGGATTTGACTTTTATGCAGGTTCAGACTTTATTGATCCGAACAATAAAGACAACAAGGATGGCAGTTCTGAAAATCTGTACACTATGGCCAAAAAAAATGGTTATACAATTGCCAGAGGATATAAAGACTATCTGAAAAAATGCAAGAAGGCAGACAAAATGATTCTGTTCCAGTCGGAAAAAGCTTCAGAAAAAGACCGTACGGCCATTCCATATGCAATCGACCGCACTAAAGACGACTTGACTCTTGCAGAAATAACCCGTTCGGCAATAAATTTCCTGTCGAAAGATTTGTCTAAAGGATTTTTCCTGATGGTAGAAGGGGGAAAAATAGACTGGGCATGCCATAGCAATGATGCAGCTACTGCCTTCCATGAAGTAGCCGACATGGATGAAGCGGTAAAGGTTGCTTATGAGTTTTATTCTCAGCATCCGGACGAAACACTTATCGTAGTTACTGCCGACCATGAGACAGGAGGATTTGTGTTGGGTACCGGAGCCTACAAACTAAATTTGCAAGTTCTTAAGAACCAGAAAGTGAGTGAAAGCGGTTTTACCCGTATTCTGAACGAATTGCGCAAAAAGTACAACAACAATGTTTCCTGGGAAAAAGTACAACAAGCTCTGAAAGAAAATTTCGGTTTCTGGGATAAAGTAAAACTTAACGAAAAGCAGGAAGAACGTCTGTTGGCTAAATACAACGACACGTTCAAGGGTAAAGAAACCAAATTAGAAAAGAGCGAATATGCACAAGACGAACCTTTGGCAGCAGAAGCTAAACGTATTATCGATGAAATCGCTTTGGTTGGCTGGACCAGCGGAGGACATTCAGCCGGATATGTACCTGTATTTGCAATCGGTGCCGGAGCAGACCTCTTCCAAGGAAGAATTGACAATACAGAAATACCTATAAAGATAGCTAAGGCAGCCGGATATACAGCTGAATAACCCAATCACTCGAAAGTTAGATAGGGAGATAATCTTTTCAGGTCTTTCTCGGTAAACTCCTCAAACATGGAGAGCTGAGAAAGACCTTTTATTTTACCTCGTTTACGGCGATACTCCATAATGGCTTTAGCCTTATAAAAGTCCATATAAGGATGTGATCTCAATTTATCCAAAGAGGCACTATTTACCTGAATCTTATGTAAAGCAGCAGGTGTAACGACAAACCACTTATTCAGTTCAACTCCAACATGAGGTACTTCCTGTAGTTGTGACACATCATAGAAACCTCCAAGGCGCTGCCGGTAAACTACAATCATACGTGCCAATGTACTCCCAATGCCGGGAATACGCTTCAGGATGGAAGTATCTACTTTGTTCAAATCGACTATTGTTCCCTCCTTATATTTGGGCACATAAGGTATTGTATCTTTTAATTGTCTAAAAGTATCTGTACGAACATGACTGACTGATACAAGTGGAGCAATCGTAATATAAGGCTTCAGCTTCTGATACACTTCTTCCTTTAAGCCATATATGCGGGAAAAAGACTCCGGTGAACGGAAGACTCCTCCTTTCGCTCGATACTTCAGTATATTACGAACAATATAAACCGGAAGTCCTAACTGACGTAATAATACGGAATCTGCGGTATTCGGATCGAAGGGTTGCAATACGACAGATATTTCATTCTTTGGAGTGTGACTCTTACGTATTTTTTCCTGTTCTTCCAGATTTGCAAGAAATGAATCGATTTCCTCACTTTCGGACAACGTAACAGGTACCTCCACCGGACGTAAGTATTCCATAATAGCCCATATTCCCAACAATAATAAAGCTATAGCCAGCAAGAGAAGAATTACCCGCCGCTCCGATTTAGTATAATAAAAGAAATCTTTCCACATCGGTTTATCCTAACAGTCCGAGTTCATTCATAAAAATTAAAGCAATACCAATAGGAGCTATAAACTTTAAAATAAAAATATAAACAGGGTAAAATGTAGCTTTCAATGTTCCATAATTAGTCACTTCATCACGTACTATACGGCGATCGATAACCCAACCGACAAATATAGCAGCAAACATACCACCCAAAGGAAGCATAATTTTTGCTGTCAGGAAATCCAATGCATCAAATAAATTCATTCCAGCTATCGTATAACTGCTCCAATCACCCAATGCCAGTGAAGAAACAATTCCAATCAGCAAACTAGATACAGTGATGATAGTTGCAGCTTTACTACGGGTAAAATGAAATTTCTCATGCAAAAATGCTGTAGAAACCTCATGCAGTGAAATTGTAGAAGTCAAAGCTGCTAATGCCAACAATACATAAAACAGAATGGAACAAACATACGCTAGCAACGGAACTCCACTAAATGCTTGTTGAAAGACATTCGGCAATGTAATAAAGATAAGTGAAGGACCTGCATCGGGCTCTATACCTACGGAAAAAGCAGCCGGAAAGATTATCAGTCCAGCCAGTACAGCCACAAATGTATCAATGAGTCCGACACTCATTGCTGTATGTCCCAAACGGGTTTCTTTCCCAAAATAGGAAGCATATGTAGACAGACATCCCATGCCCAGACTTAAAGAAAAGAAGGCCTGTCCCATGGCACCAAGAAAAACATCAGGTGTTATTTTACTAAAATCTGGAGTCAGTAAGAACTCTATACCTTTTTCTGCACCTGGAAGCATAACCGAACAAACTGCCAGTACAACAACCAGAATAAAGAGTAAAGGCATCAATACTTTAGAGGAACGTTCAATTCCTTTCTGTACCCCTTTTACAATCACAAAATGAGTAAGTAGCATAAAAACTGTCAGCCATATCAAAGGGCGTATAGGATTCTGAGAAAACTGCTGAAACATCGAAACAAATTCAGATGAGGATTTACCGGCAAACTGTCCGGTCGCAGCTTCAAAAACATATTCCAACGTCCATCCTGCTACAACAGAATAATATCCTAATATCAGAAAGCCTGTCAGTACACCTAAATATCCGACCCACTTCCAATAACCTTTTGGCGCCAAAACCTTAAAAGCCTCTCCGGTACTAGCCTTCGAATGCCGTCCAATAGTAAACTCGGCAATCATAATCGGAAGACCTAAAATAAAAATGCATCCTAAGTATATCAAAATAAAAACAGCTCCCCCATGGTTTCCTGTTTCATATGGGAAGCGCCATATATTACCTAACCCAACTGCTGAACCAGCAGCTGCTAAAATAGCTCCTAACCTACTGCCAAAACTTACTCGATCATTATGATGCATAAGACTTTTTGTTATAGTTTATACAATTATAAGGCGCAAAAATACAAAAAATATCGTATTTTCGCGCTAAATATAAAAAATTAGCATATTATGTATTACATAAGGACTTATCCTCTATCAATAATAACAATCATCGTAATCTGTTATTTATCTTTCTTTACTCCTCCTCAAACAGAATTAAACAACGTTCCGTTTATTGATAAAATAGTGCATATTTGTATGTATGGAGGCCTGACCATGGTCATTTGGTTCGAATACCTAAGACTGCATAAGTTCATCGTATGGAAAAAACTAATCACAGGAGGTATTATATTGCCAATCTTCATGAGTGGATGTATTGAACTGTTACAAGCTGCATGCACAGACAACCGAAGTGGTGACTGGCTAGATTTTCTAGCCAATAGCCTGGGAGTAGGATTAGCATTGCCAGTCAGCTATTATATACTCCGCCCTATAATAAAGAGATTCCTGCAAAAATGAGAAACTCCGGGAACTTCACAGCCCCCGGAGTCAATGAAAAACGTTATTAATGCCAATCAGCAGTTGGCTTTCTGATTCAAAAATTAAAAATTAACAAATGTAAGTAGAGCAATAGCCAACTTTC
>ENA-USUE01001200-USUE01001200.1-human-gut-metagenome-genome-assembly--contig:-NODE-1200-length-11763-cov-6.791717_pt1 | contig 11763 bp, 16 predicted proteins | sample MGYA00250060_ERZ773396 | MGnify/ENA primary metagenome ERZ773396 (study PRJEB29103, sample SAMN06111989) | human gut metagenome | biome: human gut; feature: ankylosing spondylitis patient; material...
GGAAAGAAATATGCAATTTATGAATCAAAACTTTATGGTGACGGTTATCAACACATATTTGTATGTATTACGGATAAATGGTATACATACACATTTGAATTTGCTTGGTACACATTAACACACTTGCATGATGAATATCAATTATATAAATTTAAAGAGGAGGACTAATAATGAAAGAAGGAGTATGGACTTTAAAAAGATTTGAAATGTATGCAACATTGATTGATACATGTATATATCAGGGAAAAAAGTATTTATTATTTTTAGATTATCATGATTGTTTAATATTACTTAATATTACTGATGGTTGGTATGTATACATACATAAATTTATGATAAAACATAACTATTATGATATTGATGATATTTCATTTTATAAGTTAGGAGATGATTGAATGGCAGTATCATTTTTTGAAATAACATTCGAGTGCAACGCTGTTGCATTCGAGTGTTCAAAATGCGATTATGCGTCAGAGTGCAAAAAGTTCATTGACTGTTTTGGATGTATACCCAAATTCCAGTGGACAATTGTAACAAGTTTTGATGATTTAATAGAATGTGTAAATAAATGGGGGGAATACAATAATGGCAAGACCGATGAACACTAAAAAATCATGGTATAGAGTATTTATAAAACCACTGAACACTCAGAATATATTGAAAAAAGATTGTGAAGGAAAATGTGATTATGTTTATGTTGAAGCGTATACTGGAATGATTGCAATGTCAATTGTGCAACAGCGTATTGTAGAATATGGCTTGAACTATAGACCGATACATTTTCATCTTGTAAAGGACGGTGAAACAATAGATTATGGCAAAACAATCAATCAGTAAAAAGCGTAATCGTCCACAAGGACTTAAAAAAGCGCGAGCTGATTACACACCACTTGCGTTGGAACTTACATGGAATGCAAAAGAAGTCCGACAGGAATATTCACGTTTACGATCAATTTATCGTAAAAGATATGAAAGATTAATCGCAAGTAAATACTCAGATATTGGACTTGTAAAAGAACGTCCGATTAGTAGATATAAACCAATAAGGCAGATTGAAAGCAATTATGAATTATATCATTTATTAAGCGAACTGGCAACTATAGTATTCAGCGACTTAACAGTCTCAGGGTTAAAGAAACGTGAGAAAGAAAAGATTAAACACATAAATGAAGTGTTCGGAGTTGGTTTAAAATCTCATGAAGATTTACTCAATTTTGGCAAATTCATGGAGCAGGTTCGCGATTTTGCGTCAGACCGTATTTATGATTCTGATTTTGCAGTGGAATTATATTCTGAGGGTGAGAACATGAGTAATCAAAAATTGATTGAACTCTATCAGGAATTTTTGAAAACTGGATCGCGGAATATTACAAAACTGAAATCCAGCATCAACAAGAAAGATAAAGCAAAACGACAGAAAAGAAAAGCAACAAAGAGGAAAAGACGGAGGAATTAAGACATGGAAAATCTGTATACAGTTGATACATACGATTATACTAGAATACAGAATATACCATGTTTACATGATACCAGATCAAACAGAGGAACAAAAAAGAGAAAAGGATATAAAAATTGTATGTGTGCGTTCGATATTGAGACTACCAGAATAACAGAGATTGAGCAGTCAATCATGTATATCTGGCAGTTCTCGATACTTTTTCTCGATGATTTACACATTGATACAATCATAGGAAGAACTTGGACAGAATTTGAATTACATATGTCACAATTACAACAAGATGATAATGAAGCATATTATATGATTTTTGTGCATAACCTGGCATATGAATTTCAGTTCTTGCGAGCCATATACACTTTTTCACCGGATGAAGTTTTTGCAATTAAGTCAAGAAAAATATTGAAATGTGAAATGGATTCGAGATTTGAGTTTCGGTGTTCATATTTGCAAACCAATATGGGGCTTGAATCATTTACGAAAAAAATGAAAGTTAATCACACGAAGCTGTCGGGTGAAATTTTTGATTACTCAAAAAAGCGGTATCCATGGACACCACTCACAGAGTATGAACTACAATATTCAGTCAATGATACTATTGGTTTACTTGAAGCGATGCATAAACGAATGCTTCTTGCAAATGACAATCTATACACCCTCCCATTAACGTCCACAGGATATGTCAGACGCGAGACAAAAAAAGCTATGTTTGGATGGTCTAAAAAACATAAATATCTATTTCCAGATATCAGAGTTTTTGATTTGCTGGAAGAAGCTTTTCGTGGCGGTGATACGCATGCTAACAGGTATTATTCTGGAACTGTCATAAAAGCAGATGGAAAAAAGATTCTTGGAATAGGGAGTTATGATCGTTCTTCATCATATCCAGACGTGGTACTTAACGATGCATTTCCAATGTCAAAATTTGTGTTTATTGGAACATTGGAAGAATCTGATGTTAAAAAGAAAATTGATAGAGGTAAAGCCCTGTTATTCCGGTGTCGTATTATTGGTATTGAACAAATAGACAAATACTATGGCGCGCCATATCTCGGATATTCAAAATGCAGAAAAGTAACTGGTGAAATATTGGATAATGGCAGAATCCTATCTGCTGATTATTTAGAAACTACTATCACTGATATTGACTATGAAATTATGAAAGCGGAGTACAAGTGGGAAGACTTTCAGATTACCGAATGCTATGAAAGTAGGTATGGACAGCTTCCTGAACAACTTAAAGACATATTACGCGGATACTACATAGATAAAACTGAATTAAAAGGAATCACAGAACAGGAACTCTTTTATAATTTGCAGAAAGCATTATTAAATTCTTGCTATGGAATGATGGTGCAGTCACCCGTAAAACAGTCTTTAATATTCACGGAATCGGACGAGGACGTATTTAAAGTAGATGAAAATGTTTCACGTGAAACATTACTTACAGAATATAACCGAACTGCCTTTTTACCGTTCCAATGGGGTGTTTGGGTAACTGCATGGGCGAGATACCGGTTAAAAGAGGGCATCAATATAGTAGGCGATAGATATTTATATGATGATACGGATTCTGTAAAGTATGTTAAAGTGCTGGGTGATGATATAGACAATAAATTTGCAGAATATAATAAGAAGAGAATTGAAAATAGTACTAGAAATAATGCTTTTGCAACCGACACAAAAGGGAATGTTCATTACATGGGTGTTTTTGAGTATGAAAAGACATATACAGAATTTTCAACTCTTGGAGCAAAAAAGTATGTATACCGTGAAGAGGACGGAACACTACATACTACCATTGCAGGAGTTAACAAAAAATATGCTCCAGAGGAGTTGGAAGAACACGGCGGAATCTCAGCATTTAAAGTTGGATTCACATTTTCTAAAGCTGGTGGAACAGAATCCGTATATAATGACGTGCCGTATGGAGATTATACCATTGACGGACACACAATTTACATTGGTCAGAACATAGTGATTAAACCGTCAACCTATACGATCGGTATTACTGATGAATACAGAAGAATATTAGCAGACGCAAGAACACTAAAAGAATTTAAAGAAACGCTTGACAGAATTTAATATTAATACTATAATATAATTACAACAGAGATAGTTATAAAGGAGGTGAGAAAATGAAAATTACAAGGGAATTAACAGTCAACAAAATTAATGTTATTTGCTATGACGTTGATAATAAATGCGAGGTAACAAAAGAATTAACATTAATAGGAAATCTCACAGATGAACAGATTAACAAGGAAGTTAAAAATAGAGATTTCGGTATTGTAATTGACTGGGAAAGAAATGAAGAAGAAACAAAAATTTACGGTATGGATGCAGAAGATTTCTTAAAGAATGCAACATTTACAAAATCAAAAAAGGAGAATTAAACCATGGCAAACAAAGAATTCAAAATTATCAAAAAATCAGGAGAGATCAACGCATATGATGAGTACGACTTACTGGAAAGTCCGGCAATTGTGTCATTAAAAAACATTGCACACAAGTCTATTATTTGCGTTGGTTTGTGGATTGATTATCTTACTAAAGACAAAGACGGACATGAGATTGAATGTATCAGCATACAGGACACAAACACTGGTGAAGCATACAGTGGACAGTCTCAGACTTTTCGGGATAGCTTTTCAGATATTGTAAATAGGGTGAAAAGCATGAATCCAGTTCCAGAAAACTTCTTCATTGAAGTGTTGCACAACACAAGCAAGTCAGGACGTGAATTTATCAATTGTGCGCTTGTATCCCCAGACAGGGCACTTAAGAGACTTGGAATCGGTTTTGACGAACCAACTGAGGAAGTTAAATAATGAAAAGCTTATATTTAAACAGTGGGTATTTATCAATACCCGCTGTTTTAGGTTACGGGCAAAAATTCAACTATATCTGGGGTGGACGCGGTACAGGAAAAACCTATGGCGGACTAAAGTACTGCATTGAGCATAAAAAGATTTTTGTCTATATGAGATCACTACAAGCACAGGTTGACACGATTAAGATTCCTGAACTGTCACCATTTAAAAAATTGAATAAAGACATGGGATGGTCAATTTATCCGAAAAGTATCGGTAAAAATGTTGCCGGATTTTACCATACAGAAACAGACGACAATGGTAAACTTATATATAAAGGTGAAATCCTTGGTTATGCTATAGCATTAAATACTTTCGCCAACTTGCGAGGATTCGACGCGTCAGACGTAGAAATTGGAATTTATGATGAATTTATTCCAGAAAAGCGAGAGCGAAAAGTGGAAAATGCAGGATATGCATTCAAGAATGCATACGAAACCATGAACCGAAATCGTGAGTTAGAGGGGTACGAACCAATACAGTTTCTTATGTTCTCCAACTCAGAAAATTTATCCTGTAATATGTTCATAGAAAACGATTTAATGGAAAAAGTATCTAGTATGGATATATCAAAACAGTCCGTCTCTATCATGCGTGATCGTGGGATCGCTCTTTTCAATCTTTTCGATTCTCCAATATCCGAGAAGAAAAAAGAGACTGCATTGTACAAAATGTCGGGTGAAAATTCCACATTTAACAGAATGGCTCTCGGCAATGAATTTTATTCTGCTGATTATTCGGGGATTAAAACCATGAATATTAAAGAGCTGTTGCCATTATGCAGAATGGATGCAATCACAATTTACCAGCACAAACTAAAAGACATGATTTATGTCACGCGCCACAATTCAGGCACACCACCGGTATACACAAATACGGACAAGGATGTAAAAGCTTTTCGCAGAGACTTTGTATATCTGTGGGATATGTACTTGTCTAATAAGATACAATTTGAAGATATCACAAGCAAATCATTATTTGAAAATTATTTTAAAGATAAGTATTGACTAATTATATTTAATATGTTAGTATTTCTGTAGTGGACAACTGAACGTTGCACATGTGCATCACGTTGGGAGCGTGGATCGTACCAGATCAGTGTGCATGAGTTCGCACAGCTCAGGATTTGTGTCAGTTAATCCACACGAGGTCACAGGGTATCACAGCTCTGTGACTTATTGCTACCAAAATATTTTATAATAAGGAGGAAATGCTATGGATGTTAACGCAATTTCAACACTGATTAGTAACATTGGAGTACCTTGCGCTTGTCTGATTGCAACTTTTTACTTATGGCTCAAAGAGACAGAAGCGCACAAGGAAGAAATGACAAAAATGACAGAAGCACTCAATAACAATACTGTTGCTTTAACAAAGTTGACAGACCACATAACCAGGAGTGATAAGGAATGAATATCGAATATAACAAGGATATTCGAGGAGTTTATATCGTGACAACTTCAAAATATCCTTTGATGGTGCGAGCAGAACCTAACACATATGGTGAAGTGATTGCAGAGATTCCAAAAAATGGAAAATGCATCTGCCTTGGATGTTATTCTGGTGAATGGTACTCAGTCACATATGAACACAATGGAATCATTTCAACCGGATTTTCAAATAAAAATTATCTCAGGAGGGATTACAAGATATGACAATTGACCAGATTATTGCATTAACTAACGCAGGATTCACAAAAGATGATATCTTGGCAATGAGTGGACAGACTCAGCAGATGCCAGTACAGACTCAGCAGATGCCAGTACAGACTCAGCAGATGCCAGTACAGACTCAGCAGATGCCAGTACAGAATCAGCAGATGCCAGTACAGAATCAGCAGATGCCAGTACAGAATCAGCAGATGATAAACGGATATTATTCTTACAGCGGATATCCACAGAATATTAACCAGAATTCACAGCAGAATGATGTTCTTGATGCGCTTAAAAATCTCACGCGATCAGTACAGAATAACAATGTAAACATGATGCAGAATCAGATGCCTAAGCAGGTTACTACTGAGGATGCAATCGCAAGCATCATCAATCCACCAAATTACGAGTGGTTAACAGATGGGGGGAATAAATAATGGCGAACACATTAACGTTTGACCAGATCAGTACAGTATTAAATGATATTGTAAAACAGGCAACAGGAATGGAGACAATGAAAGCAACAGACACGAGTTCTTTCGTTGCTCAGGCTCAGACCGCATTACTTGCTGGAAATGACAGGATCATGGACTCAATTTCTCAGGTTCTTGACCGTACAATTTTTTCAGTGCGTCCATATTATGCAAAATTTAAAGGTTTGAGGAGAACAACTCAGCAGTGGGGCAATCATGTTCGTAAGCTTGGAATGCTCGATGATGATTGGGAAGACGATCAGAGACAGCCTTTGACAGATGATACCGCTGTTGATATGTACAAGATCAAAAAAGGAAAAGTTTTACAGACTAACTTCTACGGTGGTCAGGTATTCCAGCGGCACAGAACTTATTTTAGAGATCAGCTCGATCAGGCTTTTAGAAATCCTGATGAATTCGGTCAGTTTGTTTCCATGTATACTCAGAATACAATGGACATGATCGAACAGGCACATGAAAGCATGGCACGTGCTTGCGTTGCAAACTTTATCGGGGCAAAGAACATTTGGCAGACAGGAGTTACTGCTAGTACCGAAGGATACACTGGTGAACATGTGATTAAACTTTTGACCATGTATAATGATGAGAACGGTTCAAAGCTCACGGCAGATGATGTACGAAAGTCTGCAAATTTCCCTAGTTTTTATCGTTGGGCTTGCGCAAAGATTATGACATACATGGATTTCTTCACTGAGCGTTCTACCCGTTTCCATGCGAACATCACCGGAAAAGAGATTGCACGTCATACACCTTTACGTATGCAGAATATCATGATGTTCAGCCCAGACTTACACACTGCGGATACTACCGTATTAAGTAATACATTTCATGACCAGTATCTAAAGATTGCTACCAATGAAAAAGTGAACTTCTGGCAGACATTGGAAACTCCAATGGGGATCAATGTCACACCAAGCGTAATCACACCAACTGGAACAGTTGAAAAGGGTGAAGCACAGGCTATCAGCAATATATTTGCAGTCCTTTTTGATGAGGAAGCAATGGGATTAACCACAATTAATCAGTGGAGTAGCACCACACCATTTAACAGTGCTGGTGGATACTGGAACATCTACTATCATTTCACAGATCGGTACTGGAACGACATGACGGAGAATGCTCTCGTATTTGTGATTGAATAGGAGGTATAATAATGGCGGTTACTGTAAACTTTAAGACAGCAAGCAAAAAAGTTAATTCAACAGCAGTTGTTGGCGGTACAGTTACCGCCATTAACTGTAATATAAACGAACCTTGCACCATTGAGAATCCACAGATCATTTTGAGGAATGGCGGGAGTGTTCCTAGCTGGAACTATTGCACAATTCCAGATTTTGGGGGGAGATCATATTGGATAGAAGACTGGCAATATATTAATAATACATGGGTTGCAATTTGTTCTGTTGATGTATTGGCATCATACCGTGATACGATTGCAAGTACCAGCTTGTATTTCCTGAGATCGTCCACCTCTTATGACGGGGATATCATGGACACACTCTATCCTACATTATCAACACCAGATATGACACATACAGTTGTTACTGATGGTGCTTTTCCGGCAAGTGAATATGGACTTTCACAAGGTTCATTTGTATGTGGTATTGTTGGCGAAGATGGATTGACTAACTTTTACGGATTCACACCCACAAAATTTGCTTCTTTCTGCAATAAAATCTTTTCGACAATTGACTGGGCGAATATCTCAGGTCAGCAGATCACAGAAAGCTTACTAAAATGTCTTTTCAATCCATTCCAGTATTTGACAAGTGTAATGTGGTTTCCATTTAATGCTGATGCCGGAAGTAAAAAAGTAACGGCAGTCAAGTTCGGTTTTTGGGAAGTGACAGTGGATGCATACAAACTGGGTAATCTGCCATTTTACAGGAAAACTTTCACTATGCCAGTAAAACAACACCCACAGGTAACGCGAGGAACTTTTTTAAATTCATCACCTTATAGGCGCATCAGAATAATCATTAATCCGTGGGGTTCGTTTGAAATAGATGGTGGAAAAGTTGGTGCTTCTTCTTCCGTAACAGTTAATAAAATTGTTGATTGTATGAGCGGAATAGGCTATATAACTGTAAATTCTGGTGATATATCACTATACTCAGCGTATTCACAAGTGGGAGTTAATATTCAAGTTAGTGATTTGAGAACCAATGTAATTCAATCCGGTGGTGATATTCTGGGAAGTATTGCATCATTTTTTACAGGAAATTTTATCGGCTCTGCGGTTGGAATTGCAAATGCTGTTGAGAGTGCTATTCCCGATGTTAACACAAAAGGCGCGAATAGTTCACTGATTAGCATTGCAAGCGCACCAGTTATCAACGAAATTTTCTATAAATTGGTTGATGAAGATAGGAGCGATAATGGACGTCCATATATGAAAAATGGTACTATGTCAGAACTCGGTACTGGTTACTACGTTGTTGAGAATGGTAATATCGTTGTGGCAGGAGCAACCAGAACCGAAAAAGAACAGATCAGACAATACTTGGAAGGCGGTGTATACTATGCGTAGTTTTCCAGCAAGTAACATTTCATTGTTTCTTGCATTAATGACCAGTGCGAATGCTGGACAGAATCCATGGGGGAGTGGTGGAGCGTTTGGAATTGGTGGATTAATGTTGCAAGCTTGGCAGTGGATGGTTGATAGATGTAATGCCCCGAATGTTGGATATAATCAGGACTATCGAAACGAACAGACAATTAATGGAATCACGTACTATGATTGTAGTTCTATAATATTCTATGCCTTAGGTCATGCGGGATTTGAAATCAATTTGCAAGCATGGCCTTTTACCACTCTAACAATGCCGACAATTCTTAAAAATTTAGGTTTTGAGGAAATCATATTGCCAAGTGACTATTCTAATTTTAAATTTCAAAAAGGTGATATACTCTGGATTCACGACACATCACCACACGGACATCAGCACACCGAAATGATGTATGATGATACACATTCAATGGGAGCGCATAGTAAAAATTTACCTCTTCCAGATCAGGTCAGCATTAATACATATACTGTATATGAGAGTACAATTCATTATTGGAGGGTGTACAGATTTCCATTTTCTGGGGGTAACTGGATTGCGGGCGGTTCTAGTGAATATTTTGGCGATCCGACTGCGGAACTCTGCGGTAATAATCCAAAAGCTATTAACAATGCGAATACAATAAAAGCTTACTTTTTGGCACAAGGTTGGTCAGTCAACGCAATTGCCGGACTATGCGGAAACATTCAACAAGAATCCACATTCAACCCAAACCTGATAGAAGTTGGTGGAACAGGTCACGGACTTGTGCAATGGACACCACCGACAGACTTATATCACGTTCTTGACGTTCTATATGGTTCTCACGATGATTGGTATGATGGACATAAGCAGTTGAGTGTAATTTTTGCAGAATTCCAACAAAGCAGTGGGATTAAAAACTGGGGAATTGAACCCCAATGGTATAGTACTGGTGCATATCCGTTGAGTTGGAAACAGTGGAGTGCTAGCACCCAGGATGCTGGATATCTTGCACTAGCATTCCAAGCTAATTATGAAAGACCAGCTAGTATACATCAGGAGCGTGCTGGATATGCTAGAGCATGGTATAAATATTTTACGACAGGAGAGTGATATAATGTATGGATGTGATTATGTGGGTGTGGGAGCGCCTGTAATGTATAACTATATTAACCAATACAACAGTTCTATCAGCCCTAGCACAAACCACTGCAAAAATACTGGTTTGTTCTGGTACTTTCAACGATACCTGTTACAGAAAGCAATTTCTGTGATGAAATGGGACGTACCAGATAACTGGGACAAAGATTATTTTTTGTATTGTCTTTATTGTTGGGGAACTGTTGCGATCATTAACACTGACAAATTCGGTGTGATTCCACAGGGATGTACGCTTAAAGGATACAATGTTTTCTATCGTCCAGCACAAGCAGTAATTAGTAATCCTCTGCTTAAAGGTGTGCTAGAACCCGTAATCGGTGAACAGTGTGTATTGTTTAAATGTACGTCTGATTATGGCGGCATCATGGATTTGATTGGAAGGTATGCGGATGAAATGGCTATCGCTATGGAATCACTAGACATGAATGTGATGAACTCTAAACTTGCATATGTGTTCAGGGCAAGGAACAAAGCTGGTGCAGAAGCACTTAAAAAAGTAATGGATCAGGTCATGCGTGGTGAACTTGCAGTTTTCTATGATGAAAAGCTACGGATTCAGAGGGGAGATACTACGGAAGAACCGTGGGATTATTTCGTGAACAACTTACGGCAAAACTACATTGCCGGTGATGTTCTGGACACACTCAGGAGACTGGAAGAACTCTTTTGTACAGAGATTGGAATTCCTAGTGCTAGAAGTGACAAGAAAGAAAGAATGATTAGAAGCGAAGCAGAAAGCAATGACGTTGAGACAAGTACTAGAATGGAAATGTGGCTAGATGGATGGAAAAAAAGCTGTGAAGATGTTAAGAAAATGTTTAATGTGGATGTAAGTGTTAATTGGAGACATGATCCGAATTCACAGAATAATGGGGGTGAGAAGAATGGCACTAATGACAGTGGAGGGGTTGTATAATTATAAAGATACTCTTTTCAATGAGTTTACTGTCCCTGATGGGATGGATAAACAGATTGCAATTGATACTATATGCATGAGGTCAAGGGAGATGGAAGTGCTTTATCCGAATCTTGAGTTTTTTGCTATGATGATTGGAATGTGGAGTAGGAAGCATCAGTATAACTGGAAAAAGTTATATGATACTACTTTGTTGGAATATAATCCAATCGAAAACTATGATCGTATGGAAGACTGGACAGATACGGACGCGGAGACAGGAACGAATTCAAGAAACAATGATATAAAAAACACTGTCAGTAATGAGACAACAAACTCAGGAACAGTGACAGAACAGAATACCGCTTTTAATGCCGGACTTGCAGACCATGCGAAAGAGATTAGTGATGGTGATACTATCACTAATGGTTCTGGAAGTACTACTGAGAATGAGAGTGGGACAAGCAAGCGAGACTTGACACATAAAAGAACAGGAAGAGCGCATGGAAATATTGGTGTTACTACTTCTCAGCAGATGATTCAGAGTGAGAGAGAAGTTGCAATGTTTAATATTTATGATATCATTGCTGAGAGTTTTGTTGAGAATTTTTGTTTGATGGTTTATTAATAGGCTCTACAGGCCATTTTACCTCAGGGAAGTTGTCCTCTGAACCATAATACATCTGTGAGTAAACAGCAGCCAT